>Ga0209575_10001022_pt1 | contig 12707 bp, 9 predicted proteins | sample Medcelwee11metaG_FD_187172 | JGI IMG/M metagenome (GOLD analysis project Ga0209575, IMG submission 187172) | Freshwater pond sediment microbial communities from the University of Edinburgh, under environmental carbon perturbations - Medium... | ecosystem: Environmental > Aquatic > Freshwater >...
TTTGAGACCTGTCATAGCATAGCGGGCCTCCGGGGTTGACTTGAAGGTTTCAACCACCTTTTTGTACTGTGCAATAGCCTTTTCATTTTCCCCGAGATTAAAATAAAGTAGTCCCAGCTGAACCATAGCTCTTGGAACGAAAGGTGTTGACTGATAATTATTTATAACGGTATTAAAATCATTTTCGCCCAGTTTAAAATCTTCCAGCACCAGGAAAGCCCTTCCCCTTTCAAAGATTGCATTCGGCACATAAGAGGATGCCGGATACCTCTCTGTAAGCGAAGTCAGCACCTCTATCTTTCCACGTTGATCATTAATTAGTCCCAGAGAAAATCCTTTCTGGAACATTGCATAATCAGCATCAACTTTTCCGTAATCTATAACTTTGTCATAATAGCTTATTGCCTGGGGATAACTGGTTGAGATGTAATAGCAGTCAGCGATCCTGTTGCGTGCATCGGCCATAATATCTGATTTTACTGATGCTACTCCTGATTCAAAGGTTTTAAAGTGGCTGAGAGCGTTGGAATAATCTTTCAGGTTAAAAAGAGAATAGCCAAGATTGTATCGTACAAGATTATATTCGCTTAAAAGCATGGAACCGGGTATTCCCATAAAGGTTGTATAAGCACTCTTTGCTTCATCATACCTGCCGAGACGATAATAAGCCTCACCCTTCCAGTAGATTGCCCTTGCCCTTATTTGCCTGTCATATTTTTCGTACTTAAGCGATTTATCGAACATATCAAGAGCAGCATCAAGTTCCATATTCCTGAATAACTCGAGTCCTCTGAAAAAAGCAACCCTCTGGTATGCCTCCTCCAGCCTGCTGTCTTTGCTCCTGATCTTATCCAGCGAAGCAAGAGCTGACTTATAATTTTTTACCTGCATATAGGTTGCAACCAGGTAATTATAAGCTTCTTCAAGTCGTTCTGAACCCGGGTATCTTTCTATATAATCCTGGAACGCGTCAATAACTTCACCAAAAGGTGAATAGGATGTTTCGTAGGTAAGTTTTGCATAATTAAAAAGAGCATCCTCCTTTATTTTTTTATCGAAATCGAGTCTGGAGGCTTCAGAGAAACCAAGCTGAGCCCGTTTTTTATCCCCTTTCTGAAGATAGCAATCTCCCAGCAGGTACCATATATTCTGACTTATAAGATCATTTTTTGCACCTATTTCCCTGAAGAGGGTGATTGCTTTATCTGTCTCTCCTGTTTTATAGTAGCAGAAGGCAAGCTGAAATTTATCTTCCCTCCCGCTGATCTTTGTACCTGCTGCAAATTTTTCAAGATAAGGGAGTGCCTCTGAATAGTTTTCTTTATTGTAATATGCATCGCCGATGAACCGGTAAAGTTCGACACTCCTCTCTTTGGGAGCAGATTTCAGAAGATCAGGGGCAATACTGAGGATCTGGTCATACTCTTTCTGCAGGTAAAGAATCTGAACAATATAGAAAGGTACAACGCCACCGAATGTCTCATCATTTTTAAGACGGTTGAAGCCATCCATGGCAGTCTGATACATCTTCTGCTCATAGGCAATATGTGAGAAATAATAAAGAGCAGGCGGAGTGTACTCAGTATCAATATCTTTTATCTCCGAAAACATAAGAAGGGCCCTTGGTTTATCACCTCTCATGTAGAGTGAATAACCGAGCCTGAAAAAGTATTCAGGCAATTTGCCCTGAGCCAGTTTTTGCCTGTTCACATCTTCATAATATGTTACAGCTTTACGGTAATTTTTATTCTGATAGAAATAATCTCCAAGTGCCAGGTATGCTTCATTAATCTTCGGACTTCCGGAATGTGTACGGATGAAGGTTACCATACGGTATTCTGCATCAGGATTAAACAGGTTCAGGGCAGCTATGGCACTGAAATATTCAGCTTCAGCAACAGTAAGTGGATTTGATTTGTCGCCATATTTAATATATGAATCAAGAAGTCTAATTGCCCCGGGATACTTCTCCTTCTCAAAGAGCTCCATTCCCCTGGTAAATTCTGAAACGGTTTCTTTTCCGGTAAAGGGTACCTGGGCTGCTGACCTTAATGCCGAAAGAAACAGGAAGCTGAATATTAAAATGTATCTATTTCTGTTCATAACTAATTATTTTTGGCTTTTTTCATTTCTGCCGCGATATTGCCATAAATCTGAATATCGTCATGCATAAGTCTGATTACAAGCCACATATATCATTTATAAAATATTTAAATCAGTTGTAAAATTACAACTATTAAACGCCTGCTGCGGGGCTTTATTACTGATTTTATTAACATCCAAAGGTTAATTATCAATTCTTTCTTTAATTTGCAGGTAAAATCCCTTTAAAATGCAGGAAAACCTTCCACTTGACGTTATTATTGAATTAAAGAATTGTCTGATCTGGCAACAGGATCACCTGGTATTGTCGAACGTAGATCTGAGTGTTGGTAAAGGTGAATTCATGTACCTGGTAGGGAAAGTAGGGAGCGGCAAATCAAGCCTGATAAAGACTCTGAATGCACAGATTCCCCTGAAGGAGGGAACAGGCATTGTTGCCGGTTTCAACCTGTCAAAAATCAAGACCCGTGAGATCCCATTATTGCGAAGAAAGCTTGGGATAGTCTTCCAGGATTTTCAGCTTCTGACAGACAGGTCTGTAAACGATAATCTTGAATTTGTACTGAAGGCGACAGGATGGACCAACAAAAATATGATTGAAACACGTATCGGGGAGGTACTTGAGAAAGTCGGACTGGGATTGAAGGGTTACAAGATGCCTCATCAGCTTTCAGGAGGAGAGCAGCAGCGTGTTGTTATCGGCAGGGCTCTTCTGAATGATCCGGATATTATCCTTGCTGATGAGCCAACGGGGAATCTTGATCCTGAGACCTCGGAAGGGATAATAAGACTTCTGATGGACATCAGCAAAACAGGACGGGCAGTAATTGTTGCCACTCATAATTATACCATTCTGAAGAAATTCCAGGCACGCACAGTCAGGTGCGATGACGGAAAACTCGTTGAGGTAAAGAATGACGAGGAGATCGAGTTGGAAAGGTTGTAGGAGGCGGGCACAGAGCGCAGGCCGAGGTGGAGTGAGGAGTGAGGGGTGAGGTGTGAGGTTATTATTTAAACATTCGGACAGGCCAGGGAAGACGGTTCCGGTAGATGTGGTAGAAAGGGACATTCTTACTGCCAAACGACTCCATGAATGAGGCTATTGATGGCAGTGATGAACCTGCAAAATCAAGAATGGTCTTGGTACCGGCCGATTCCTTTATTAATTCATTTACATGATAATATCCTGTTCTCCTTTCGCGGCTTTCGGGTGTATTGACCACGAAAAGCATTGTCTTATTCCCCTTTGTCTCCACCAGAAAGATCCCGTATATCAGCCTTTTCTTTGAGGCTCTCACTCCTATTAACCTTCCTTTTTTGTTCCTGAGACAGAAATTCATCAGTTCATTAAGCCGTTGATAATCACGTGCTTTTATCCCTTTAATTTCTGCTCCTTTGTTATTTATAAACAGATCAATCAGTTCACCCGGAGTCACATCTTCAACCAGATCATGTTTCTTTTTTGCAGATTTTTCGATATTCCTTTTACAATGATTTGAGAAATTATCCTGGAGCTTTTCATAAGGTTTTGAAAGATCGAGCTCATAATTAGCTTTCAGTTCAACCTTGTATTTGTCATTATCTATCCTCTGTCCCACACAAAGATCGATGAACCTGTAAGATTCAGGTATGAAGTCGAGAAACTCTTTAAGGGCCTTCGTAAGCGATTTATCCGGAGAATAGGCTCCCAGCTGCTGCAGAAAAACCGGTGTTGCTATATATTGAATCCCATATTTTTTACGGCAGGGTATCGGGAAAACGGAATCATAATCATCATCAACCAGGGCTTCCCAGCCTGGCGACATTATATCGAGGTACCAAGATAAACCATAAGGTTTTACATTGGATGAATCTTTAATGCAGCTATCCCAACGTTCACGGTCAATTTCGTTATGTTTCAGATAATTTATCATTTTTTCTGTGTCTCAAGTGTAGTTTCGAACAAATCGCGCCAGCCTTTCCACTCTGGTGTGTCCAGAAGAGAAGTGTTGTGCCACAGACTTACAAAAAGGCCTCCTGCCCTTCTTGTCTCACCAATCAGTTTCTGTATTATCTCCCCTGCTGCTATCGGATCAAGCATCTTATACTGAAAAAGTGTTCCATCCATCACCTGGAAAGGAATGATAGTTAAATCTTTCTGTTCATCGGCCAGCACATCATAAAAAGGATAAGGCCTGGCTATTCCTGCCCTGAAACCCGGTTCTTCAGGATAACCCATCGAATAATCTTCACGGATACCTGCATCACAAAGATTCCGGTACGAAACTGGTGTCATGAGTCTTATAAAATGATACCTGGCAGATTCAACACCTATACCGGTAATCTCCTTAAACCTTTCATATTCCGACACAAGAAGGGAATAATTATCAGCTGAAAAATATGATGGATGCAAGCCATAACTGAACCTTCCTGTGATCCTGGCAATCAGTTCCCTGTACTCTTCGTTTTTCCAGGAGGGATTCTTGTCATACTTTGAGTGGTCTCCTGTAGGGAAGAAAAATTTCACATCAGTTTCATACTTCCCGATGCAATCCGATATATAATCGTAAACCTCATAAGGATCCTTTTTCTCATGTGTCACTACCCTGTACCTGTCGCCTGCCTGCCCCGATTTTGCAGTAAGGTCGCGGATGAGTCCTCCGACACTTATCAGGAGATTCTTTCCAAGATAAGCGAATGGCTGGTCAGAATCTATTGTAAGAAGTGCCTTATACTCATTTCGTTTAAAGGCAATTGAAGGGTACTTCTTTAATAATACTTTTGAAAACTCTTTAGCCCAGAAATCAACGACCGGGATATCGAGAAATCCATTTTTAAAGGCAAGCGAAGAAGAAGCCATAAACCGGCCATGCTCATCGGGCTGGAACTCAAGGTACTCTTCGTACCGGCTTACAAGGAAGAATGATGCCGCAAAAATATCGAACGGCAAATCTGAATCAGCTGCCACCTGGAAAAATACTGGGTAGCTATTCCATTTCGAAACGGCTATTTCCCTCTGCTTAATTCCGGTTTCAAATAATAACGGATCAGGATTTATCTTAAAAGTTCCGGGAATATCAGAAGGGGTATAATTGATTACAGGGTTTTTACCCAGCTTCCGCCTGTCGGTAACAATCTCCCAGGGCAATCCAAGAATATCACCAAGAAGAATTCCGGCAATATATTTCAGCCTTGGGGTATTGGTATATGTATATATTTTAATCAGTCGCTGATCCATTTGTACAAATTTAATAATTAATTGATTACCTTTGCGCTTTATTTAACAAAGTGATTTCCAAGAAGCGTAGATCAGGCATTATGCCCAGTTTGCAAATGAGTTCATTCGACCGGAATTAATAACCATCGCTCCCGGAACCACAATTAAAACTTTTTTATGAAGAATTTTGAAGATATGGGATTTACTCCCGGTATCATTAAAGCAATTAAGGAACTTGGTTTCGAGCAGCCAATGCCGGTTCAGGAAAATGTAATTCCAAAGATGCTAAATGAGGAGTGTGATATAATTGCATTGGCACAGACTGGAACCGGAAAAACAGCAGCTTTCGGGCTGCCTCTTGTACAGACTACTGATACTGAATTAAATAGCGTACAGTCGCTAATCCTTTGTCCTACACGCGAATTATGTATGCAGATCACAAATGACCTGGCAGATTATTCAAAATATACCGGCAAAATTAAGATACTTGCTGTTTATGGTGGAGCCAGTATAGACAACCAGATACGCGCTCTGAAAAAAGGAGTGCATATAATTGTTGCAACTCCGGGAAGGCTGATCGATCTTATAGGAAGAGGCGCTGCAAAACTATCAGCTGTAAACACAGTCATCCTCGACGAAGCCGATGAGATGCTGAATATGGGTTTCCTCGACAGCATAAATGAGATCCTTGAAGAGGTTCCTGCGGGCAGAAGGACTCTCCTCTTTTCTGCAACGATGTCAAAAGAGATAGCAACGATTGCCAGAAAATATATGACCGACCCGGTTGAGATTACTATAGGTACAAAAAATGCTTCTGCCGAGAATGTCAGTCATTCCTATTACCTGGTACATGCGAAAGACAAATACAAGGTGCTGAAGAGGCTTGCAGATTCAGAGCCTGGCATTTACGGAATCATTTTCTGCCGCACCCGTGCAGAGACACAGGATATTGCTTCAAAACTCATTGAAGACGGTTATAATGCCGACGCACTTCATGGAGATCTTTCACAGGCCCAGCGCGATACGGTAATGCAGAAATTCAGGGTCAGGAATCTTCAGTTGCTTGTTGCAACAGATGTTGCAGCCCGCGGGCTGGATGTAGATGACCTTACACATGTTATCAATTTCAGCCTTCCTGAGGACCAGGAAGTATATACTCATCGCAGCGGCAGGACAGGCAGGGCAGGAAAAAAAGGAATATCTGTTTCGCTTGTAAACCTGAGGGAAAAGTATGTTATTCACCAGCTTGAGAAAAAGGTTAAGAAACCTTTCAAACCGTTGCCCATACCGACAGGTGGAGAGATTTGCAGCAAACAGCTCCTGCACTGGGTTAAAAAACTTGAAACTGTAGTTACTGAACACCAGGAGATAGACAAATTCCTCCCGGAAATTGAGGAAAAACTTGCAGGGCTTGACAGGGAAGAATTGCTTCGTCGTGTAGTATCTCTCCAGTTCGACAGATTCCTCGATGATTACAGACACGGGGAAGAGCTGAAATCACCAACTGATGACAGGGAGAATGAATTCGGGAAAGGCTGGAAGAAAGGTTCAGGGAGATCTTATGAGGGAAATTACAAAAGATTATTCATAAACCTCGGAAAGACAGACGGCTTTTTTCCGGAACAGCTTATTGAGCTTATAAATAAAAATACAACCGGGAAGAAAGTACCAATAGGAAAAATTGATCTGCTGAAAACATTTTCATTCTTTGAAGTTGAGAATGATCATGCCGATGAAATAATCAACGCATTGAATAATGCAAAATTCAATGACAGGAGAGTTGCTGTTGAGATTGCCCAGGAAAAAAGTACCGATCACAGGTCACCTGACAGGGCTGAAGGGAAGAGGGCCAAATGGTCTGACCGCCGGCCTGATAAAAAAAGATCAGGAAAGGATGAAAGCTTCAGAAGAGATTTCAAAAAAGATAAGAAAAAAGACAAGAAAGAATACAGGAAACACAGCAGGTAGTTTTTGATCTCTGGGTTAGTTTGGAATCCGTGATACCTCTATTCAAAGCAGAGCATGGATAAAGATTTGCATCCAGACATTGGGTAGAGAATAACTTTCTTAAACAGGTCATTTCAGAGGTTCCTTTACTTTTACGGCAAGAAGTATCATCGAGATAAGGGCAATAGCCCCACCTGATCCGAATGCAACAGTACCTCCGAATCCGGGTATGATTTTATCGAAATAACTGTATAGAAATCCAAAGATAATACTTGCCGGCAGAGCTCCGAGCCCTATTGCAAAGTTAAACAAGCCGTAGGCTGAACCTCTCTGATCCTCCTTCACCAGGTCGGCTACAAAAGCTTTCTCTGCACCTTCTGAAAATGCATAAAACAGAGCATAAACCGCGAAAAGGACAAATGTTGCAATTACCTGTGTTTCAGAAGGAAGAAATACAAGCAATGCAAAGGATATATAAACAAATGCATAAATCGCCCAACCGATATTAATAACTTTTTTTCTTCCTGCACGATCTGACAGAGCACCAAGAGGTGTCGAAAAAACAACCTTGATGACGTGAAAGAATGCCCACACGAGTGGAAGAAAAAGTATATTGATAACATTTGCCTGTGCTGCTTCATCACCAAAATTTTCAACCATATCGCGAAGAGCGGGAATATTATTAACAATGTCTGTCACGGCTCCGCTTTTTCTTATTGACTCTTCAACCCTGAAAAGAAGGAAAGCATCCGAAGAGTTCCCGAGGGTGAAAAGGATCATAACCAGAAGATAGGTTTTAAAGTTCTTATCAAAACTTTTGAGAGAGAACCTGAAGAGTTTTGGGTTCTTATTTACCGGTGCAGATTCCTTAACAAAGAAAATGATTGTCAGCACTGCCAGTGTCCCCGGAATTATTGAAAGAGCGAATGTCCACCTGAGGGCAAGCAGTGAATCCTTAAATCCGAATCCGATAAATAAAACCAGAAGTGTTATTATGGCAAGTACAGGTCCTATAACAGCTCCGGTATGGTCCATCGCCCGGTGAAACCCGAATGATTTTCCCCTTATGCTTTCATCAACTGAAGAGGCTACAAGAGCATCCCTGGGAGCCGTCCGTATCCCCTTCCCTACCCTGTCGGACATTCTTACAAGGACAATCTGCCATGCCGACGATACTATGCCGGTTAAAGGACGAACAAGTGAGGATATTGTATAACCGATAAGAACAAGAAGTTTTCTTTTTCCAATACTGTCAGAAATAATTCCGCTGACAAGTTTCAGCAGAGCTGCGGTTGATTCGGCAACACCCTCGATAATACCAAGAACAACAGCACCGGAGCCAAGGGCCGCAATATACACCGGTATAAGCGGGTAAATCATTTCTGAGGCAGCATCCGTAAATAGACTTACTACACCCAACATAATGACAACCAACGGAATACGTTTCCCGGACGTTCTCATAGAGTTAAATTACTTTTAAATTGTATTCAAAGCTAAACTAATAAAATACCAGGAAAAAGGCAGCAGGTAATCTATTTTTCAGCTCTGTCTGTCTGAGGTTTATTACCGTTCAAAAAAAATAAAATTAATGAAACTGTAATTATTATCATCCCTGCGACAGTTAATAATTCAGGGTTTTCCCCGGGGATAAGTATCCAACTTAAAACCGCGCCAACAACAGGTATTATAAATTTCCAGAGACTTATTTCAGAGACCTTTACATGGGGTCTCTGCAGAAGTTTATACCATAAGGAAAATGCAAAGGCCGACATAAAACTTAGCCATACAAGAGATACCCAGTATTCTCCAGGCTTTGGTCCAGAAGTCATATCTTCGAAAATCACAGAAAAAAGTAGAATTATTATACCTCCAATAAAGAGAGAGGAAGAGCTGAGCACAAAAGGATTAATCCCTTTGCTTTTAACTGATACAAGTACATTATTGGTTGCTGTAGCTATATTGGCTCCAATTATCATAATAACGCCCAAAATTTCAGCGGCACTGCCAATCTTAAAGATCTGCCTTCCTGCACTGATAAGAATAACTCCTGACAGACCGAATACAATTGTTATGACTTTTCTCCTTGTAAGCCTTTCGCTTTTATCCATTATAGCCGCAACCACTGCTGTAACAAGTGGTTGAGAGCCAACAATCACAGCACCGAGTGCACCGGGAACCATGTTAAGTCCGAGATAAAAAAGTATGTAGTTAACAAGCGTCTGAAGTAGTGTCACCCAGAACACAATTCGCCAATGCTTCTTAATTGTTGCTAAAAATAGTGCCGGCTTAACTGTAAACGGTAATATCATTAGTCCGGAAATAATGAACCGGATACCTGCAAAATGAAGAGGAGTATCATATTGCAGACCTATTTTGATGCCCGGATAAGCTGTCGACCAGAGCAGGCAGGCAACAATTGCCCAGAATATTGTGTTATCCCTCTTATCCACTAAAAAATAGTTTGGCGGCAAATATCAGAAAAAAAATTATTTTCACACCATATTCCTTTACAACAGCAAAGGATGGTTAAATAATTATTTAATAGATTTGTCTCATTATCAGAAAAACATGACAATTGCCGGCTACATTGCAGATCAACTATTTAAGGCCGGAGTGCGCTATGTTTTCGGCATTCCTGGAGGTCCTTCCATTCCATATATTGAAGCTTTCAGAAAAGCCGGGATTGAATTTATATTGACTTCCAATGAAGCATCTGCAGGAATTATGGCAGACGTTTCAGCGAGACTTACTGGGATTCCGGGTGTTTGTCATGCAACATTTGGTCCGGGAGCCACCAACATCACAACCGGTACAGGAAGCGCCCTTCTTGACAGATCGCCTGTTATTGTTCTGACAAGTGAAATGGATGATGAAATGAAAGGCCGGACCACGCAGATGAATATTGATCACCAGAAGCTTTTTGAGCCATTGACAAAGGCTACATTCAGGCTAAACCGGAATAATATTTTCAGTGTAATGGAACAGGCGTTAAGATTATGTGTCGAAGAATATCCCGGACCGGTACATATAGGCCTTCCTTCAGATATTGCAGACCTTGAAACAGGAGAGAACCAGGATAAGATTCCGGAAACCGGAAAAGCTGGCTTTACTAATGATCTTGCAAAAATAACTGCTTTACTTGCAGATACACGCAGACCGCTTCTGGCGATAGGATTAACCGCAAAAAGGCTGGGTATCGGAAAAGAACTACTTTCATTTCTTGAAACACACAGAATGCCGGTTGTAATAACGCCAATGGCAAAAGGCCTTATTCCGGAAAGTGATCCGTCATATACAGGAGTATTATTTCATTCATTAAGTGATTATGTTGAAGATATTTATAAGACTGCTGATCTTGTTATCGGGATAGGTTATGATCCGGTTGAATATAATTATGAATCATGGATACCTGATGTCCCGCTAATTCATTTTGGCACAATAGAAACTGACATCCCAGACAAAAAAAATACCGTTCAATATGTCGGTTCTCCCGATGAATGGTTCAGGGTTCTTGAAGGGATCAGCAGTGGATCACTTATATTCGAAAAAGAAATAATCAGTGGAATACGTGATGAAATGACTTCTGTCTTCATTGGATTCAGGGGCCACTTCGGACCAGTTGCTGCACTGAAGATCTTACAGGAAAAGTTACCTCATAATTCGGTAATAACGGCAGATGTTGGTTCTCATCTCCACCTGCTTGGGCAGTTCTGGGAGACCAGCGGGAAAGATAATCTTATTATTACCAACGGATGGTCCGGAATGGGTTTCGGAATACCTGCAGCCATGGCTGTAAGTATCTGCAACCCTCATTTAAAAGCAGTGTGTGTCACGGGTGACGGAGGATTCCTGATGATGGCAGGAGAAATTGTTACTGCCAAAAGGTACAACCTTCCGATAATTGTTGTTGTATTTTCCGATGGTGAATTAAATCTCATAAAGCTTAAACAGATGTGGAAAGGGATCTCACCAAACGGAACCACACTTTACAACGGTAATCTTTTCGGTTCTGACACTTTTCTAGGAGTAAATGTATTAAATGCTGATAATAAAAGAGATATGGCCCGGTGCGTAGAAATAGCATTATCCATTAATGAGCCTGTAATTATCAATGCAATGATAGACCCTGAAGATTATAAGTGGATGGTTGTGAAGAGATGAGTGAGGAGGTTCTAATATATGAAATTTTCGCGGAGTACTGAATAAATACAGCTATCCTTGATTATTCCGTTTTTGATTACGTAATTTTTAAAAATAACGTCGAGAGTAAAACCTGCCTTCTCAAGAACCCTTCTTGATCCCGGATTGTCAGCAAAAGGTTCGGCATAGACCCTGACTATATCAAATGTCCTGAAAGCATATGAAGTTGCAGCTTTTATTGCTTTGGTTGTGATACCTTTTCCCCACCATTTTTCATCAAGGAAATACCCTATTTCAATATTTTTTCTGTAAATATCAGTTTTTGTAACCAGTCCAATGCTGCCGGCAAGTTTATCTTCGTAAACAATTGCAAAAAATTTTGTTGGTACATTATCCGGTAGTATCAGATTCAGCCAGGTAATAGCATCATTCAGGGAATAAGGACTCGGAAACCCGTCACGCAGGTTTCTGGCAATATTTTGATTATCAGCAATCAGGGCAAGATTTGCTGCATCACTGGCTGACCAGGGTCTCAGTACGACCCCTTCAAAAAAAATTTCCATTATATCAGGAAGTCCTATTTTTTAGGCTTAGCTGCTTTTACTGTTTTTTCTTCTTTTGCAGCTTTCTTCTCTTTTACCGGTTTTTCCTCTTTTGCTTCTTTACTGGCTTTTTCTGCTTTGACAGGTTTTTCCGCTGAAGCTTTTTTAGGTTCCTTTACAACTTTTACTTCCTTTATCTCCTTTGCAGATTTGGTTTCTTTAACCTCTTTTTCCGGTTTATGTTCCTTAACCTCTTTAACTTCTTTAACTTCTGCTACTTCAATAACCTCTTTAACAGGTTTTTTCTCTTTCAGGGGTTTTTTATCCTTTAATTCCTTTTCCTTTACCGGAGCTATAAGTTTCACAGCGGGCTTGTTTGCTTTTTTTCTCCGGCGTCTTACTCCGTAAGTTCCAAGAATAATCTTGCCTCTTCTTGATTTTTTATCACCTTTTCCCATATTAATTGGTTTTGATTAGTTTTACTGACCCTAAGAAGGGTGAAGGCAAAGTTAATAATATTCTTTATTTTTAATCATTATACTTCACCAAACCTTAAACAAAAAAGGATCATGTATCGTTTTTACGGGCTTTGAATTACTTAACAGAAGTTATGAAAAATTATGAGAAAAAAAGAAAGAGAAGTTACCGGGACAGCTGAAATTGGGTCAATTATCAAAGCTTCTGATGTTTGTCGTATTGCATTTGCTGACGGTAATACCCCTTATATTGTTACAATGAATTTTGGTTACCAGGGAGGAGATGAAAAAAAGTTATTTTTT
>Ga0209575_10001023_pt1 | contig 12697 bp, 9 predicted proteins | sample Medcelwee11metaG_FD_187172 | JGI IMG/M metagenome (GOLD analysis project Ga0209575, IMG submission 187172) | Freshwater pond sediment microbial communities from the University of Edinburgh, under environmental carbon perturbations - Medium... | ecosystem: Environmental > Aquatic > Freshwater >...
TGAAAAAGTACAAGGCCGAAGTGGAGTTCGCCCTTGAAAACAGCCATATCGGAGTATGGTCTCTCGATCTGAAGAACAGGTCTGTCACGCTGTCCATCGAACAGGCGCGAATTCTTGGCTACGACTCAATCCCTCAAGACTGGAGCTACGAAAAGTTTGTCGACAGACATCTCCTTCCGGAATATCACGCAAGAATCGAGGGCCTGTTGAGCGAAGCATTCGAGCAGCGTACGCCGCTGGAGCTGGAGTGCCGTATCCGCCGCGCTGACGGCGAGATTCGCTGGATCTTGATGCTCGGCGCCCGGCAGCTCGACGCCGATGGCGACATCGACCGGATGCTCGGCATCACCACCGACATCACCGAGCGAAAGCTTGCCGAAATCGAACTCGAAAAGAACCGGCAGCAATTGAAGCAGGCTCTTGCCGCTACACGCGCCGGAGTCTGGTCATGGGATATGAAATCAAACACGATTTTCTGCTCCGAAGAGTTCTGGGCCATGACCGGCCATCACGCCAACGGCAACACGGGTTCGTTCGCATTCTTTGTCGATCTGATACATCCCGAAGACCGCGAAAGGGTGATCGAAACGGCAACGGAGGCAAGCCGCGCGGGAAAGGAGATCGTGGATATGGAACACCGCGTCTGCCGCGACGACGGTTCGTATCTCTGGCTCTCGACGCGCGGCATTCCGCAACGCGACGAATCGGAAGAGATCGTCCGCTACATCGGCACCTCGATCGACATCAGCGACCGCAAGCGCGAGGAGGAGGCGCGGGAACGACTTCAGGAGCAGCTCCGGCAATCGCAGAAAATGGAGCTGCTCGGACGCCTGGCGGGAGCTGTCGCCCACGACTTCAACAACATTCTGACGATCATTCTCGGCAACACCGAACTGCTGAAGTCAAGTCCCGGGAAAAATCCGGAATTTGTCGAGAAGCTCACGACCATCGAACGCGCGGCGAAGCGCTCGACCCGCATCGTGCAGCAGTTACTTGGCTTTGCCCGGCAGCAAAAAATGGAGCCAAGCGCTTTTTGCGCCGATACGGAGATCGAAAAGCTCGTGCCTATGCTGCGGCAACTGCTGCGGACAAACATCCGCCTCGAACAGCAGCTCGAATCTTTTCCGGCGAAGGTGTTCATCGACCCCGGCCAACTCTTCCAGATCGTCACCAACCTGGTTGTCAACGCCCGCGACGCCATTGCCGACGAGGGCGTCATCACGCTTTCGAGCCGAACCGTGCGGCTCGGCGCGTCCGCGACCGGCGACAAACCCGGTTTGCCTGCGGGAGCGTACGTTGTGCTCTCGATCAGCGACACGGGCACAGGCATCGACGCCGCGAACCTGCCGCACATCTTCGAGCCGTTTTACACCACCAAGGAGCACGGCAAGGGAACCGGCCTGGGGCTGGCGACCGTCTATGGCATCGTGAAGCAGAACGGCGGCGGCATCGAGTGCCAGAGCGAACCCGGCAAGGGCGCGACATTCGACATTTTGCTGCCGTTGCACAAAACGGAGCCGCAGGCGAATGAACAACGCAACAACGCCGAACCAGCCCGAAAGGCCGCGCAGCGCATTCTCGTGGTCGAAAACGAGCCTCAACTGCTCAATCTGGTCACGGAGATTCTCGAAGAGGAGGGGTTCTGCGTCGTGACGGCGAGCAACGCGGAACAGGCGCTCCAGCTCACTCCGGCGGAGCTGACCGGCATCGACCTCTTGCTGACCGACGTCATGCTGCCCGGCCTCAGCGGCATCGACCTCGGCCACGCCATGCGGAAAAGCTATCCCGGATTGCCCTTCATCTTCATGTCCGGTTACGCAGCCGTCCTCTCCACAACGCCGTATCAGATTCCGGAGCATACAAGCCTCCTGCAAAAGCCGTTCACCATCGCCGAACTCACGGGACTCGTCAAGCGAATGCTCGCGAAAGAGTGAGGGGAGAGGCGGGGGAAAAGGTTATGGTTCGATGCCGACAATAACGAGAGGAACCGCTGGAACGCCTCTTCCCTGACGAACAACGTTGTAAATCTCCCCTTCATAATAAGGCACACCCGAACTCATCTGCGCCTGAAGCGATTTCATCGGCAGGATTTCGATGCCCACATCAATGCGATCACCCACATAAAAAGCGAGATGCTTGGCAAAAAGATGATATTCCGTAAAAGGATGTCTTCCGAATTGTACCTCGATGGCAACACGCTCTTTGATGTAATCGGTCTGGTTGGTTATGATTTGCGTCACACCGGCAGCTTCAATTGACTGCCTCGGCTCTTCCTGCGATACGGGAACAGTCTGCCGGATAAGATTCTCGCTTCTGGTAGCCCGATAATTCTGCCTGCTGTCTTGCCACGATGTTTCACGTAGCAACCCGTTGAACGCTGCATTCATGTCAATGGGACTGAACAGAAGCTTCCCCTTCATCGTTTTTTCCTTCGACACTTTAGTGCGGCACTGGCCAGCTTCGACTTCAGCGATCACGGATTGAATCTCTTGCCACAATTCCGGTTTGTTGACAAGAAGATATTCCAGTCCGTTCAAATGAGAGTATGTTTCAGAAATCCTCATTGTCGTCAGTTTTATTGTCAGTGTATGAAGCGCCAAAATTAATTAGGCTCAATTGCTCCGACTTGTTTTTCTACGGATAGGTGGCCAGATTTTCTCCCGCTTCGACAGGATCATAAACCGACTTGACCAAAGGAATCACATAAAACAAGCATTTCGCCCTTGCTATCACTCAAAATGGGAAAAAATGAAAAACAACATTACTTACATTATATTTTGACGCGATATATAACCTAAGAATATCTTGTTGATTTTCAGGGATAGAGCCAACTAATTTAATTTCTATTTTGTCATCAATCATCGAAAAACCAATAATTTGAACATCCATATTTGTTATCTTAGCAAAAGCCGCTAATTCTAAAAGATCCTCATCTTGCACAAGACCAGGTCGCTTTATTTTTTCCCCAGAATCAAACCATGACTTTTTTTCAAAATCATCCAGCCTACGTAACACAGTACCTAACTGAAGATTAATCAAATCAAGTCTATTGTCCGAGCCGGGCTCGCCCTCATATGCTGCCGCTTCAGCCCTTAACCCGAAATACTTCCACAACGTATTTCTCCCATCACTTCTTTCATATGATGTTTTAATGTGTTCACTGAGCACATTGATTTCTTTTGCCAAATCCCACGGCTCAAGAGCACTCAAATATTCATGGTAATTAATAATGCCTGTATCGAATGGAATATGTTTTGTCAAGTCATCTTTAACCACGCAAACAGGTTTATTTAATGAGGTTCTAATCCCAAATTCAAAAAACACATTTGGATTCAAAGCTGACATATCGCACAAAACAAGATCAGTCGTCTCAAGCTGTTTTATTATTTCAGCATGAATCAGATCCGATCCTCTTGCCAATGGCGGTATCGCTTGAAAACCAGCCTTCTCGACAGCAGGAATTATCAAGCATTCCAAAACATGCTTAAAATGTTCATATCCATCCCTGTACCAATCTTTGACAACTTCAGGAACCGTCACCAGCATGATAATAAAGCAAGACTTTGAATTTTCCATCACTTATCAGGTTATTGTTATTGCTCCGGCCACAAAAAAGCGCAATCCGAAAATGATAATCAATTTTGCTAAGTCTTTGATTTAATTTGTGTTGCCAGCAAGTTCTGACTTGGCAATCAGGTTAATTATTTTGAGTTATAATGGCCGGAGTAATAATAAGGTGACCTGAGCGATAAAAATAAAACTTCTTCAATATAATTCACAGCAAAGAAATAAAACAACAAACGGTCTCTTTATACCACGTTCACCCCCACGCTGTCGTCGCGAACGAAAACGCGTCGCTGTCGTGGCGCTGCCAGACGGCCTCACGAGACAGCATGGTAAGCGTCCAGGTCTGGAGTTTTTCGGGAGTTGTGGTGCTGAATGCGGACGGCGTGAGCACTGCGATGCAGCTATGCGGTTCGGGATCGCGGACGGATTGCCAGATGATGGCGGCGAGCGGCGCTTCGCGCGCAACACGGGCGAAAGCCTGCGTGGCGGAATAGTCGCCCGGGTGCATCCAGAACTGCGCGTCACGATCGAATGGAGGGCGTCTCAAGTCCACCATCTCTCCGGCCACCTGAACCGAAAACGCGCTGTATGGCGTGGGCGGTAACCGCTCGAAGCCCGCGTCACGCATGAATCGCAAGCGCCAGTAGCTCATTTCAGCGGCGGCGGTTGCCATTCTTTCAGCGCCGTACCACACGCCCGGATCGGCCTCTCCGCGAAAGCGCGAGCCTCCCGGCAGTGGCGAATATCGAAACGGCGTGGAAAGCAAATAGTGCAACCCCTCGGCATCGGCAGGCATCGGCGGTTTGCGCTCTTCAACGACTTCTTCGAGCAGCGCCTGTTCGGAGAGCGAATCGACGAGCTTCATCGTCGAAACGACATGCTGAGCCTCGACGACGCGCCACGCTTCATGGCGCTCGAAACGCGCCTCAGACGATACCTCTGCTGGCGTCCAGATAGGATACGACACGAACCAGCCCCTCCGCGGTTTCGACAAGTTCCAGCGGTTTCCGTCCGGCAAATGCGCGGTTCCCGCTTTGCATCCATCGCGCTGCCAGCTCGTTGTCGCCACCGGCAATCGAATCGAGCGAGCGGAAAAGCCGCACCAGCAACACGCCGAACTCCCACTCTTTTTTCCCTTCGGAAAGCCGGTACGCGCCGCCGCCAAGACGGGTGATGGTCGCCGGGCTGACGCCCAGAATCTTCGCCAGCCTGGAATTGGAGATTCCCAGAATCTCCGCCGCATTGAGAACCGCTTTAGACAAAACGGCTGACCGGCTTTGCTGCTCTGTGACTGCCGAGAACGACATCGTGCTGAAACATTCTGTTGATTGACAATTTCTTTCTACAGAAAATTTAGACATTATTTTTTTCTATTACAAAAGACTTTCCTCCCGTTTTACAAGCATTAACCAAAATCCCCGCCGTCGTATATTCCCCTCACGCAAACATTCGTGAAACCATACAAATCGCACCATCATGACGACATCGGATAACGGAAAGGTTCTTCTCATTACCGGCGCTTCGACCGGCATCGGGCGAGCGACGGCGGTTCTGGCCGTGGCGGCTGGCTGGCGAGTGGTGGTGGCGGCGCGGTCGGCACAGAAGCTGGCGGCGCTTGTCGATGAACTCGGCGCTGAGCGGGCGATGGCCGCGCAATGCGACGTGGCGGAGTGGGAGCAACAGGAGGCGATGGTTCGGCAAGCCGTCGAGCGCTTCGGCAGGCTCGACGCGGTGTTCGCCAATGCGGGATTTTCGAAAGGCTCGTCGTTCATCGAGGGCGAGCACAAGCCGGAGGAGTGGCGCGACATGGTGATGACCAACCTCTTCGGCGCGGCAGCGACGGCGCGGCTCACGCTGCCGGAGCTGGTCAAAACGAAGGGCCACTTCCTCGTGACCGGCTCGGTGCTGGGCCGCGTGACTTCGATGCGCAACCTCTACGCCGCCACCAAATGGGGCGTCACCGGCATGGCGCAGGCGATCCGCAACGAAGTGGCCGCAATGGGCGTACGGGTCACGCTGGTCGAGCCGGGCATCGTCGATACGCCGTTCTGGGAGGGTTTGCAAAAACCTGCGGCCCCGGAGCTGCGTTCGGAGGATGTCGCCCGCGCCGTAATGTTCGCCATCGGGCAGCCGCCGCATGTGGATGTGAGCGAAATCATCATACGCCCGACCGGCCAGGCGCACTGAGCCGGTACGGCCCGAAATGAAAAAGCCGGGAGGGGGGAAACTCCCGGCTTTTTCTACTCGCCGCTCCTTTGCAGGAAACGGCTTATCCTCTGTTGAAGCGCTTGCCGCCAACATTGTCTTTCATCTGAAGCAGGCGGTCCATCTGCCGCGCGTCGAGCACGGTAGCAAGCTTACGCAGGTGGCGACTTTCGAGCTGCGCCATGCGCACGCTCTGCTGGCCGATTCTCTGGGTAAGGTTGGCAATCTTGCGCTGGTCGGGAAATTTCTTCACCGATTCGAGCGCGAGGTCACGCTTCAGGTTTCTCATCGTTTGCCTGACCGGACGGCTCTCCTGGTAAAAGCCGCGCCTCAGCTCCATCATTTTCGCTTCCTGACTGTCGCTCAGGTCGAGCGCCTGTTTCATTCTGTTCTGCCTCATCTCCTGCTGCCGCGCGAACCGGGCCTCCGGACCCTTGCCATAACCACGGGCATCGACCGGCCCGGAGATACCTGGCCGCGCACATGGCGCTGGCTGATCGTTGCTGGCAGCGAAAACCGTGCCAGTGCTTCCCAAAAGCCCCGCAATGAGGACAGTCATAACAAACTTCTTTTTCATCGTGTTTCTTTCATTTGCATTTCAAATCCGAGGCGCCTTGAATTCATCGATTGGGATCCTTTTACACCCCATGGGACGACGCCTCCTGCCGGAATCCTGCGTTCGTCCCGAATTTTTTTTCGAGCCGTAAAAGCGACGGTGAAGCGTTGGCGAAGAATTGAGCGTATGGCAAAAAAAAACGCCGGAAGCGACAGCCGGCGTGAAGAGGAGAAGCGCTGGGAGCGATCGAGCGCCCGCGGGTTCAGATCATCTGGCGATGATATTCAAGCGACCAGCGATTTCTGGTCGAGTCGATCAGGGTGATTTTGATGCCGTAACCCTCCCTGACAAAACTGATGATGTCCCGGTTTGCCCGGTAGGAGGCGAAGTTCTCCTCGTTGCTGAACCGGTCGAAATAGTAGTGATAGACCTCGTCACGGCTACCCTGCGTTTCAAAGGTGACCATGACGACATGATCCACATTGGCGACGTTCACCAGGTTTTTTTCACGATAGAGATCGATCCATGGCGGCATGTCCCTGAACGATGAGGGAAGAGTGTTTTCGGAAGAAGGGACAATCGCCCCGGTCAGGTCGGAACGGTGCGACTGGGCTTTCTGCTCTGGCTGCCCCGTGCAGCCATTCAGGCTACAGCACACCACTACCGCAGCAACCACGACTGCTCCTGTTCTGTTCAAGACCGGCTTCCTTGCGCCCCTGAGGGTACGACTTGTTGTTCTGTTCAATGGTATCGTCAATGTGGTTTCCTTCTGCGTGGCGGCAACATACATATTTTTTTCAACAAACAAAGAGGGGCGGCAATCCGTTTTCAAGAAATATACCGGCAGCAGATGCGGGATCGCTCTTTTTTGCCGGTCATTGATTATTTTTCCCTGCCGCCAGGCTGGACTCGCAATCGTCACCTCAACCACCCGCCCGCCAATGCCGATCCAGAGCAAATACATCGCCGAAAATCGCGCGCATCGTCCAGCGAGAATTGCCTCACTCGAAGCTGCTCGTCTTCGGCGAGTGCGGCCACTCCCCCATGCTCGAATATCCGGAGCGCTTCGCCGGGGCCATCACGGAGTTCGTTTTTCAGGAACCACCATTGGTGTAACTACTTATGCTCATTACATTTGAAGGAATCGACGGGGCCGGAAAATCGACCCAGGTCACGAAGCTCAAGCGCCACCTCCAGGAGCGGGGCCGCGAGGTGCTGGCTCTGCGCGAGCCGGGCGGCACGCCGGTGGCCGAAGAGATTCGCGAGCTGCTGCTCGAAAGCCGCAACGACATCACGCCTGTCGGCGAGCTGCTGCTCTTCGCGGCGAGCCGCGCGGAGCTGGTGCAGCAGGTCATCCGACCCGCGCTCGAAAGCGGCGCTGACGTGATTCTCGACCGCTTCTTCGATTCGACGACCGCCTATCAGGGTTACGGGCGCGGCCTCGACCTCGCGATGCTGGCCGAAGTCAACCGGATCGCCTCGTGCGGCCTGGTGCCGGATATGACGTTCTACCTCGACCTCACGCCCGAAGACGCGCTCATGAGAAAGTTCTCCGAAAAATCGCTACCACTGGCGTTCGAGTCCGGAGAACTCGACCGGATGGAAAACTCCGGACTTGCATTCTACCAGCGGGTGCGGGAGGGCTACCACAGGATCGGCGGTGAAAATCCGGAGCGTATCGTCATGATCGACGCGCTCCTGAGTCAGGAGGAAATCCACCGCAAGATCGTCGCGAGCATCGAAAATTTTGCTGTCAGCGGGCAGACTGCCGGAACCTGAAAAAAGTTTTTCGCGTTGTTTAATAACCAATCGGTATAAAAATTGTCAGTTACTGGGCAGCCTGTGCTTTTTTTTGTAAATTTACGTTCTAGTTTATCACCACATCTCCTTCAGTCGGCTTCTCATGCATACCACTATTGTCAATGAAAGAAGTCTCCGCACCTGCAACTTTCCCATCACCTTGCAGGACATCAGAACCCTCAAGGAACTGTACCGGCTCAAGGCCGAAACGCGAGACCTGAGAGAGCCGATCGTCCGGAACATCATGAAGCAGCGGGTCGTCGGCAAAGGGTGCCTCGAATCCCTGAAAAACGCCCTCTACTCGCTCGAAACCATCTATATCGACGACTACACCGGCCAGCGCCTGTTGCGCCTCGACGGAATGAAACAGATCGAGGTTGACCTCACCTACGAAATCCGCGAACTTCAGAAGGACATTTACTACCTCGAATACGGCGAAGACCGCTTCATCGAGTACCTGGCGAAGTTCATTCCCGGCTTCAGCGATTACGTCACCGAAGGGGTCGAGATGCTGCGGGGCAAGTCGTTCAGCGCCTTCATCACCGACCGCGACGGCACCACCAACAACTACTGCGGGCGCTACCGCTCCTCGATCCAGCCAATCTACAACTCGGTCTTCCTGTCGCGCTTCGCCAAAAACTGCTGCCGCTATCCGCTGATCATCACCTCCGCGCCGCTCAAGGATTTCGGGATTCTGAACGTCTCGATCAACCCGGAGCACATCTTTGTGTATGCCGGTTCGAAGGGGCGCGAGTTCATCGACATCGACGGCGATTTCCACAGTTTTCCCATCGAACAGGGCAAACAGGAGATGATCCGGCTGCTCAACGAGCGGATGCAGTTGCTCCTGCTCGATCCGTCGTTCGAGAAGTTCAACTTCATCGGCTCGGCCTTGCAGATCAAGTTCGGCCAGACCACCATCGCCCGCCAGGACATCACCCGTTCGGTCAACGAAGCCGAATCGGCGGCGTTCCTCGAAAAAATCAAGGGCATCGTGCGCGACATCGATCCGGAGGGCAAGAACTTCAGGATCGAGGATACCGGCCTGGACATCGAGATCATCCTGACCATCGACGTCGATCCCAAAACGGGTCTGATCCGCGATTTCGACAAGGGCGACGGCCTCGAGTTCATCTGCCACAAGATGGACATCGATCACGCCGGCGAGCCGGTGCTGGTCTGCGGCGACACCTCATCCGATCTTCCGATGCTGAAAAAAGCGATGGAGATGTACGACGATGTCTGGGCAATCTTCGTCACCAGGGATGAAACGCTGATGCGGCGCGTTCGGGATATCTGCCCGAAAAGCTACATGGTGCCCTACCCCGACATTCTCCTGACCATTCTTGGTTTGCTCTCGCTCTGAACGGCACTTTCACCGATAATCCTCTAACTGATTTCATGGAATGAGTATGAATTTCAAAGGCGTCATTTTCGATCTCGACGGAGTCATCACCGGCACGGCAAAAATCCACAGTCTTGCCTGGGAGGCGATGTTCAACTCCTTTTTGCAGAACTACGCCGAGGTCAACAATGAGCCGTATGTCCCTTTCGATCCGGCTCACGACTATCTGAAATACGTTGACGGCAAGCCCAGGATGGAGGGAGTCAAGAGTTTCCTCGCGTCGAGGGACATTGAAATTCCTTACGGCGAACTCGACGATATTCCCGAAAAGGAGACCGTCTGCGGTCTCGGCAACCGCAAGAACAGCCTCTTCACGGAAATCCTGATCAAGGAAGGCCCCGAGGTGTTCCAGAGTTCGGTGGAGTTCATCAAGAATCTCAAGGCTCGCGGCATCCGCATCGGCATCGCCTCGTCGAGCCGCAACTGCCAGCTCATCCTCCGGCTCGCCAAGCTCGAAGAGCTGTTCGAGACGCGGGTGGACGGCGAGGTCTCCATCGAGCTGAAGCTGAAAGGCAAGCCGAACCCGGATATTTTCATTACGGCGGCAGCCAACCTCGGCCTTGAAGCGCACGATTGCGTCGTGGTGGAAGACGCCATTTCGGGCGTGCAGGCGGGCGCGAAGGGCAACTTCGGCCTGGTGCTCGGCATCGCGCGCGAGATCGAAGGCATTAAACTCAAGGAGCAGGGCGCGGACATCGTGGTGCGCGACCTCGGCGAAATCACCATCGAAGAGATCGAAAAGTGGTTCAGCGAAGGGCTGGAGCACGAGGGGTGGAATCTCCGCTACGACTCGTGGTCGCCAAGGGACGAACGGCTCAGGGAGTCGCTGGTCACGACGGGCAACGGCTACATGGGTGTGCGCGGCGCGTTCGAGAGCGGCATGACCTCGACCCACCACTACCCCGGCACCTACATTGCGGGGGTTTTCAACAAGCTCTCCTCGGAGGTGCACGGCCAGACGGTCTGGAACAACGACATGGTCAACGCGCCCAACTGGCTGCCCATCGAGTTCCGCATCGGCAACGGCGAGTTCATCAATCCGCTGGAGCAGAAAATTCTCAGCTACCACCAGAATCTCGACATGCGCCACGCCGTGATGGAGCGGGAGATGGTGGTGCAGGACACGCTTGGCGACATCACCCGGATCAGGAGCACCCGCTTTTGCAGCATGGACAACCCGCACATCGCGGCGATCCGCTACACCATCCAGCCGGTCAACTACTCGGCGGAGATCGAAATCCGCTCGACCATCGACGGCCGGGTGCAGAACCGCAACGTCCTGCGCTACAACACCCTCTCGACCGACCACCTCGAACATGTCGAACACGGGCGCCAGGGCGAGGATGGCCCCATTTTCCTGCACGTGCGCACCAGCCACTCGAAAAACGACATCGTCACCCACGCAAAAACGGTGCTCCGCTGCGGCTACCACGGCAAATCCGTTTGCGAAGGCAGCATCACCAGCAGCCCGCGCTGGATCAGCGAGCATTTCAAACTCGAAGTGACGGCGGACAAGATGTGCATGGTTGACAAGGTGGTTTCGATCCACACCTCGCGCGACGCCGGTCATCGCGATCCGGTGACGGCAGGCCGCGAGACGCTCGCCTCGGCGGGAAGCTTCGACGAGCTGCTCGAAAAGCACCGCGCGGCGTGGGAGAAAATCTGGCAAAAAGCCGACATGAAGATCGAGGGCGACCGCTTCACCCAGAAGGTGCTTCGCCTGCACATCTACCACCTCGTTTCGACCATCTCGCCGCACAACGTCAACATCGACGCCAGCATCGCCGCGCGCGGCCTGAGCGGCGAAGGCTACCGGGGCCACTACTTCTGGGACGAAATCTACATCATGCCATTCTACATCCAGCACCTGCCGGAGATGGCCAGGGCATTGCTGATGTATCGCTACCACCGGCTCGACGCGGCTCGCGAGTACGCGCGGGACAACGGCTATCACGGCGCGATGTATCCCTGGCAGACCGCCGACGACGGGCGCGAGGAGACGCCGACCATCCACTACAATCCGAAGAGTGACGCCTGGGATCCCGACCTGAGCTGCCGCCAGCGCCACGTCTCGATCGCCGTCTTCTACAACGCTTGGCGCTACGTGCACGACACCGGCGACACGGAGTTCCTGAACAGTTATGGCGCGGAGATGATGTTCGAAATCGCCCGTTTCTGGTCGAGCATCGCCACGTTCTCGCCCGAGACCGGACGCTACCACATCGAAGGCGTGATGGGGCCGGACGAGTTTCACGAGGAGCTGCCCGGCACCGGCAAGCACGGCGTCAGGGACAACTCCTACACCAACATCATGACCGCCTGGCTGCTCGACAAGGCGCTCGAAACCGCCCGGAAACTCGATCCGTCGGTGATGGACGGCCTCATGGAGAAGATCGGCATCGGCCATGACGAGTTCATGCAGTGGCGCGACATTTCGGGCAAGATGAACGTGCTCATCGACGAGAACGGCATCCTCGAACAGTTCGACGGCTACATGGGCCTCAAGGAGCTCGACTGGGAGCACTACAAACTCAAATACGGCAACATCCACCGGATGGATCGGATCCTGAAGGCCGAAAACGACTCGCCAGATCACTACAAGGTGGCCAAGCAGGCCGACGTCTTGATGACCTTCTACACGCTCACCCCGGCAGAGGTTTGCGCGATTCTCGAAAAGCTCGGCTACCAAGTGCCAGACTCGCTCAGGTTCGTGCGCGAAAACTACGCATTCTACGAACCGAGAACCAGCCACGGCTCGACCCTCAGCAAGGTGGTGCATTCGATCATATCGAGCTATCTGCTCAACGGCCAGGAAACCGCGTGGAGCTGGTTCGCCGAAGCGCTCAAGAGTGACATTCACGACACGCAGGGCGGCACCACGCCGGAAGGCATCCACTGTGGCGTGATGGCGGGCACCATCGACACCGTCACCCGATACTTCTCGGGCATCTCGTTCCAAGACGAAATGCTGAATATCAAACCCAACTTCCCGCCGCACTGGAGAAAAATCGAAACGAGCCTCAGTTTCCAGGGCAACTGGTACCGGATCGCGCTCACGCCCGAAAGCGCCTCGGTCACGCTCTTCGAGTCGGAGAAAGCCGAGCTCCCGGCCATCATCGGCGGCCACTCCGTCACCCTCAGAAAAGGCGAGGAGGTTACGCTGA
>Ga0209575_10001025_pt1 | contig 12673 bp, 10 predicted proteins | sample Medcelwee11metaG_FD_187172 | JGI IMG/M metagenome (GOLD analysis project Ga0209575, IMG submission 187172) | Freshwater pond sediment microbial communities from the University of Edinburgh, under environmental carbon perturbations - Medium... | ecosystem: Environmental > Aquatic > Freshwater >...
TGCCTTTTCCTTGTTTTCGCAAGCGAATCACCTGTTTGCGCAATAAAGCGCGCTCACGGTCAGAGAGTTTTCTAATATCGATTTTTTCCATACTCGCAATATAATATATTTGCGAGTTTTATTGGCCGGATTAATAACTCGCAGGAAGCAAGAATTTCCGGTGCTTTCGCTTGTGGATCACTGGTTGTGGGCATATTGTCGTTATTCAGATCGTGGAGACGAAACGGTATTTCCCGAAGAGCTAAAACGTAGAACGACTATTGAACGAATGCGAGAGTGCGACATCAGATGTAACAAGGATTTAGGATTGGGAAAATCATGATAAAAGGGGTGCCCGTGACGTAATGCTTTTGGTGATAAAGCTTTATCCATCGTCAGCAGGTTGACGATCTCTTCAAACAGATTGCTGTGCTTCCCCGATTTGTCTCTCCGCTAATCCCGCCTGATGCGGCTGGTGAATTTGATCGTCTGCATTCAATTTGTCGATCAGATTTTTCACGGAGTTTGCCGTTTCAAGCTCGCCGCGTCGGGCGGCCTTGATCGCTTCGATTGTTTCGGCATTCGGAACAAGCGGCTCGAAAGGCAGCGCCTTTTCTGCGGCAACCCGTTTCAGCATCAACCTCACCGCGTCGGACAACGTGAGGCCGATGCTTGCCAGCACTGCCGATGCCTCCGCCTTGGTTTCTGCGTCGATCCTTGCCCTGACAACTGAATTTTCCACCATTTGTACATTCTCCTGATTCTTTGTTTTTGTGGCTACAATGTAGCTCATTATAGAGGTAATAACAATGGCTTTTGCTGTTTGGTTCAGGGGAGAAGGTTAGCCAGCGCGTCTCGTCAACGGCGAAATCGTCTGACAGTCGTTTGAAGGCGCGATCTTCCCGCATTCTGCTTCTTTCCGATCAATGCATTGTTCCCGCTCGCTTTCCCTCCACCCGATTTGCGCACTCTCCGCCGGAAATGCTACCTTGAGCTGACAGCCTGCGCTGAATGAGCAACCTTGTCACCTTAGCCGCAATCGCCATGAAACTTGTCTACCAGTTCCCGCTCTTCAAATCCGTTCTTGTCGCCCTTGCGCTTCTCGTCGCGCCGTTGATGGCAGCCGTTGCCGAGCCGTTGCCCTTCTCGACGGGGCAGACGGTCTATGTGCCGTCGTACTCGCATATTTTTGTCGGCAACCGGCTGAAAACCTTTGACCTGACCACCTCGCTGGCGATCCGGAACTCCGATCCCGAAACGCCGATCACTGTCACGCGGGTTGACTATTACGACGCTTCGGGGCGCTTTATCCGCGCCATGATGAAAACGCCTCTCGTCGTCCGCCCCGTTTCGACGCTCGTCTATGTGATCGACGAGTCCGACAAAACCGGCGGCGTCGGGGCGAGTTTTCTCGTTGCATGGAGGTCGTCCAAAAAGGCCGCGCCGCCCGTCGTCGAAAGCGTGATGATCGGCACGGGAATGCAGCAGGGCATCTCCTTCACCTCGCGCGGGCAGGTGGTGCGCGAAACGCAGCCGTGATGGTGTTTGGCTCGCGGGATGAGGGCATTTTTCAGCCGGATCGAGTGCGTATTTCAAATTGGTTTCCATCTTGCTTTTTTCTCGCTTCGGCTTGTCTTAACCCTTCCGGTAAGTTAAATTGGGGCCTGTTTGAACCGTCTCCGTATATACAATCAATGGAAGGGGACGAAAATCTCATCAATTTCTGCAACGAGCATCACCACTATGGCACTGTTTGGCAAGAAATCCTCCGATTCTTCAAAATCTGTCGCTGTTCCAAAAGCGTTCACTATCCAGATAGACCCCTCGAAATTCAATCTTGCCACCAAACCTGCGGGGCCGGTGCACGAGCAGCTCGAAACGCTCAAGCAGAAGCTCACCAAGCTCTCCTCGAACGTCGAGAACAACCTGATGCTGGTCGTCCGCGCTTCGACCAAGAAGGACAAGGCGCTGGCCGCTTCGGCATTCGAGTTCGACGAGCGCTACATTCAGAAAGGCAAGTTCGAGGTCGAGTACATGACCCTTGCCTACCTGAACTTCCAGCAGCTTGGCGAGGCCGATCAGAAAATCGTGGCCAATGCGGGCATGATTCTCAAGGAGCTTGAGAAGATCGCGCAGTTTTGCCTCAACATTGCTGACAAGACCGAATACATCCAGCTCGCCAACGTCAAAGAGCTGCACAAGGACGAGTATGGCCTGAAGCCGATGGGCGACATCACCGCCGAGATGATCAAGAAGGCGGTCGAGGCGTTCGTCAGCGGCAACTCGAAACACGCCAGCGAAACGCTCGACATGATGAAGGAGATCGAAGATTTGTACCAGGCGGCGGTCAAGAAGCTCAAGGCCGAGGTCAACGACTCGAACATCACCAACTTCACCGGCATTCTCTCCGTCGTCGAGCACGTACACGCCACCGCCGAACTCTCCTGCGTGATCGCCCGGCACTTCTGCTGATCTCACGGCACAGAAAATTTTCAGAAGGCGGGCGAGTCCCGCCTTCTTTTTTTTCGTCCAAACTTCCTATCATTGCAGTAAGAGTGCGTCGCGGCAAGCGTCCACAACGTCCATTTTTTCCATCTTTTTTCCATGAAACACCGTAACCGGATCATAGCTGTGGCGCTGCTCGTGGCGGTTGCCGCCGTGGCGTTTCTCGCTTTGCAGAGAAAGCCCGAACCGGCAACGCCAGCCCGCGCGAGCCAGCCATCGGCGACGACGGCCATCGCCGTGAGTGTCGAGCCTGCCGCCGTGGCTTCGGTGCGCGACAGCCTCTCCCTTGTCGCGCTCGTCGAGGCGTGGCGCGACGTCGATCTTCACGCCGAGACCTCCGGCATTGTCCGCTCGGTCTCCTCCGAGGTCGGCCAGAAGATGGCGGCGGGCCAGCCGCTGCTCAAGGTCGATGACGAGGTGGCGGCCTCCGCCCTGCGCAAGGCCCGCGTGAACCGCGAGCTGGCGCGGCGCGATTTCGAGCGCTACAGCAGCTTGCTCAAAGAGGGAGCCGTGGCGGCGTCGAGCGCCGAGGCGATGCGGCTCAAGCTCGAAGATGCCGAGGCCGATCTGGTCGCCGCCCGCCGCCGCGTGGAGGACACCGCCATCAAGGCCCCGTTCGCGGGCGTCGTCACCTCGCGGCTCGTCGAGGTGGGCGACCTCGTTCAGCCTGGCATGAAGGTGGCCAACATGGTCGATCTCTCGAAGCTCAAAATCGTCTCGTCGATTCCGGAAAAGCAGGTCTCGCTCGTCGCCGAAGGAATGCCGGTGCAGGTGACAACCGATGTTTGGGCGGGCAAGGAATTTCTGGCGAAGGTGCTCTCCGTCAGCGCCAAATCGTCGCGTGACCACACCTACCGGGTCGAGTCGGTCATGACCAATCCTTCGGAAACGCCGTTCCGCGCCGGGATGTTCGCCCGTGCGGCCTTTGTCGGCGGCTCCTCGCGTGAGGCGCTCCTGATTCCACGCCGTGCGCTCACCGGCAGCATCGCCGCGCCCGAAGTGTTCGTCGTCACCGGCGGCACGGCGCGGCTGAAAAAGATCGTGGCCGGAGGCGAATACGGCACTCGCATCGAGGTGTTGCAGGGGCTTGCCGCCGGTGACCGGGTGGTCGTCAGTGGCCAGAGTGACCTCGACGACGGCTCGCCGGTGACGGTCTCGCAAGGGGAGGCCGGGCGGTGAAACGGACGATTACGGGGATCGCCATCGAGCGGCCGACGCTGGTTGCCGTCATCTTTTCGGTGCTCTTCATCCTCGGCTTCTTCAGCTACCGGCAGCTCCAGTACGAGCTGCTGCCGCGCATGAGCACGCCATACGTGACCATCACGACGGTCTATTCGGGCGCGTCGCCGGACGAAATCGAGACCTCCGTCACCAAGCCGGTCGAAGAGGCGGTCTCGGCCATCGAGAAGATTTCGGCCATCAACTCCTCCTCTCGCGAAGGGGTGTCGCTGGTCACGATCGAGTTCGCCAGCGACGCCGACATCGACCTCGCCTTGCAGGATGTGCAGCGCAAGGTGAATGAAGCGCGTGGCGAACTGCCCGACGGCATCGAGACGCCGGTCGTCTCCCGCTTCGCCATCGACGAACTGCCGGTGCTGCGCCTCGGCGCGACCTCGAAGCTCTCCGACACCGCGTTTTACCAGCTCCTGAAGGACGAGATCAAGCCCGCGCTCTCGAACATCAGTGGCGTCGGACAGGTGGGCATCCTTGGCGGGCGCGAGCGCGAAATCCGGGTCAACATCGATCCGGGCCGCCTCGAAAGCTTCGGCTTGACTGCGGGCGATCTGCTCGAAGCGGTTGGCAAGGCCAACATCGACTTTCCGACCGGCACGGTCGAAGCGCCCGACCGCAAGTTCGTGGTGCGTCTGTCGGGCAAGTTCACGAGCCTCGATGAGCTGAAGAGCCTCGTGGTGCGCGACGCCGGGGCGGAGGGCGTGGTCTATCTGCGCGACGTGGCCGAGGTGCAGGACACCTTTCAGGAGATCAGGACGATGACGAGGATCGATGGCAAGAACGCCGTCGGCATCGTGGTGGTCAAGCAGAACGACGCCAACACCGTCGAGGTGTGCCGCCTCGTGCGCGAAAAACTCGGTAAGCTCGAAGCGCAGTACCGCGACCGGGGGCTGAAGTTCGACATCGCGCAGGACGCCTCGACCTTCACCCGTGACGCCGTCGAGGCGGTGCAGCACGACCTCTTTCTCGCCATCGTGCTGGTGGCGCTCGTGATGCTGCTCTTCCTGCACAGCCTGCGCAACTCGCTCATCGTGATGGTCTCGATTCCCACCTCGCTGGTGACCACCTTCATCGGCATGTACCTCTTCGGTTTTTCGCTGAATCTCATGACGCTGCTCGCCCTGTCGCTCGTCATCGGCGTACTGGTGGACGACTCCATCGTGGTGCTCGAAAACATCTACCGCCACCTCGAACGGGGCGAAGCGCCACGCGAGGCCGCTCTGGCCGGACGGAACGAGATTGGCTTTACAGCGGTGGCGATCACGCTGGTTGACGTGGTTGTGTTCCTGCCGCTCTCGCTGCTCAGCGGCCTCGTTGGCGACATTCTGCGGGAGTTCTCGGTCGTCATGGTCATCTCGACCATGCTGAGCCTGTTCGTCTCCTTCACGGTCACGCCGCTGCTCGCCTCGCGCTTCTCCAAAGTCGAGCGCCTCTCCGCCGAAACCTTCGGCGGGCGTGTCGCCACCGCCATCGAACGCTGGTACGAGCGCGGGCGAGACTGGTACATCGCGCTGCTCGGCTGGGGGCTGAAGCATCCCGGCAAGGTGATCCTGACCGCCACGCTTCTCTTCTTCTCGTCGTTTGCGCTCGTCATCGCCGGAAAGATCGGCGGCGAGTTCATCGAGGTCTCCGACCGGGGCGACTTTTCGGTGATGCTCGAACTCGAACCCGGCGCGAGCCTCCGCCAGACCGACCGCTTCGTCCGCCAGGTCGAGCGCCAGATTCAGGCCTATCCCGAAGTGGAGAAGGTGCTCGCGGTCGTCGGTACCTCGAACGAGGGATTTCTCGGCCAAAGCTCCGACCACGTGGCCGAACTCAACGTCCGCCTGATTCCCAAGGAGAAGCGCAAGCGCTCGACCGACGCCATGATGCAGCTTATCCGCAAGGATCTCAACGGCGTGCCTGGCCTCAAGGCGAGCATCAACCCCATCGGCATCTTCGGCACGGCCAACGAAACCCCGGTCACGGTGATTCTGAGCGGGCCGAAGCGCGACGAGATCGCCCGCGCCGCTGCTGCTCTGCGCGACAGCCTCAAGACCGTGCGCGGCACGGCGGACGTGCGGCTCAGTTCGCAGCCCGGCACGCCCGAAATGCATGTGGTCGTTGACCGCGAGCAGATGGCGGCCCTCGGCCTCTCCATCGCCGACGTGGGTTCGGCCATGCGCATCGCCTACGACGGCGACGACAGCAACAAGTACCGCGAGCAAGGCGACGAGTACGACATCCGCCTGATTTTCGACGAAGCCTACCGCCGCGCCACCGCTGGCATTCCCGATCTTTCGTTCCGGGCGAAGGATGGCGGCCTCGTGCGGCTTGGCCAGTTCTCGCGCCTCGAACAGTCGCGCGGCTACGCACTCCTGCAACGCCACAACCGCAACGAAGCGGTCTGGGTCAAGGCGCAGGTGGTTGGCCGCCCGGTTGGCGATATTGGCGGCGACATCGAGCGCATCATCGGCAACATGCGCCAATCGGGCGTGATGCCAGCGAGCGTCGCCCATGCCTACGAAGCCGATCTCAAGCGGCAGGGCGAGTCCAACGTCAACCTGCTCTACGCCTTCATGGTGGCGATCATCTTCGTCTATCTCATCATGGTTGCGCTCTACAACTCGTGGATATGGCCGATGGTGGTGATGTTCTCGATTCCGCTGGCCATCATCGGAGCGCTCTGGTCGCTGGCGCTGTTTGGCAAATCGCTGAGTATTTTCACGATTCTCGGCATCATCATGCTCATCGGCCTGGTCGGCAAGAACGCGATTCTGCTCGTTGATTTCATTAACAAGTTCCGAAGCGAAGGCATGGAACTCACGCCCGCCATCACCGAGGCCGGACGCGAGCGGCTCCGCCCCATCCTCATGACGACGCTCACGCTGGTTTTCGGCCTCATGCCGATCGCGCTCTCCGGCAGCTCCGGCTCCGAATGGAAATCCGGCCTCGCCCTCGCCCTCGTCGGCGGCCTCTCCAGCTCGATGTTCCTCACGCTGCTGGTCATCCCGGTGGTCTATGTCTGGTTCGACCGGGTGCGGGCGTGGATGGAGAGGAAGTGGGGGAAGGTTGGGAATGGATAGTTGATAGTTGTAGGGGCGACTGGCTGGTCGCCCTGATGGTGGATCGTCTAAATCCGTTGATTGTTTTTAGTATTAATTCAATGATGCTCGATCCTCCATTGTAAAGCGCCGGAGATCAAAAAAGCTCGTTACTACATTAACAAGTTACGTCCGATTAAAAGAGCCAAAGCATCTCCCCTAAATACATTAGTATATATTTATATCGTCAGCTTTGGCGGCTGTATGTCTTTCGTGTTCAACTGAAATTCTTGGATTGACAAGTGAGGTCACTCAATGTTTTTGAGTATTTTACTTGATATTCAGCAAAGCCGTTCACCAAATCAAAAACCAGCAATGAGAGTCGCTGTCAATGCTCAGGTGCTTGAATGGGCACTGGATCGCTCCCATCGCCGTGAGAATCTGGAGCAGAGGTTTCCAAAGCTCCACGCGTGGCGTGACGGCGTGGTGTTCCCGACCTTCAGGCAACTTCAGGACTTTGCAAAAGCGGCAGCCGTCCCGTTCGGTTACCTGTTGCTGCAAACTCCTCCGGAAGAGCAGTTGCCCGTCGCCAATTTTCGCACATTGCCAGGTGAGGTCGGCCAGAGTATCAGTCCAGAACTTATTGATACCATCCAGACCATGCAGCGTCGGCAGGTTTGGATGCGAGAGTACCTGATAGCGGAAGGTCATGATCGCCTTCCTTTTGTTGCCACCAAAACTCTTGATGTCGATCCGGTGAAGATCGCCCAGAATATTCGTGAAACACTCGGGATCGACGAGCATTGGGCGTCTACCGTTCCAAACTGGACGGAAGCGTTGCGAGCTATAATTCGGAAAGTTGAAGAGGCTGGTATCATGGTGATGTCGAATGGAGTCGTGGATAACAATACCTCCCGAAAACTCAACCCCGAAGAGTTTCGCGGGTTTGTTCTCGTTGACGATTACGCACCACTCGTTTTTCTCAATAGCGCGGACGGTAAGGCGGCTCGCATGTTCAGCCTTGCGCATGAACTTGCTCACATCTGGCTCGGGGTGAGTGCTGCTTTTGATTTACGGGAGCTGCAACCGGCGAGCAACGAAACAGAACTGGCTTGCAATCGCATTGCTGCCGAATTTCTTGTGCCGTCGTCGATTCTGAAAGACGTATGGCCGAATGTCGCTGGAAAAGAAAACAAATATCAATTGCTTGCAAGGCGTTTCAAAGTCAGTGAAATCGTCGCTGCTCGCCGGTTACTTGATTTGTCTCTTATTGAGCGAGATGAATTTTTCAATTTTTATCGTGAGTGGAAATTGAATGAAAACCGTTTAGCCAAGAAAACATCAGATGATGATGGTGGCCCAAATTACTACATTGTGCAGAATGCTCGGATGGGTCATCGATTCGGTGATCTTATAACTCGTTCTGTTCAGGCTGGGACTACACTCTATAGCGAGGCGTGGCGTTTGACTGGTCTGAAGAAAAACACTTTTCAGGAATACGCGCAAAAGATATTCGGGAGAAACGTATGACCCCTCAACCTGTTTTTCTCCTTGACGCTAATGTTCTCATGACGGCAGCGCGTCATTATTATGCCTTTGATATTGCTCCTGGCTTCTGGTCTGCGCTGAGCAAACAGGCTGGTAACGGTGAATTGCGAAGCATCGACAGGGTACATGATGAAATCAATCGTGGTGAAGATGAATTGGTCTCATGGGTCAACCACACGTTTCTGGAATATTTTTTCAGAACAAATACCAGTGAAATTCTTGAGAAATATGCGGAAATCATAACCTGGGCTCAGGCTGAGCAAAGGTATTCGCAGGCAGTGAAGCAGGATTTTGCGCGATTCGAGCACGCTGATCCTTGGCTGGTTGCCTATGCTCGTGTTCACGGCTGTATCATCGTAACGCTTGAAAAGCATGACCCGCTGACGAGGAAAAAAATTCCCATTCCGAATATTTGCGAAGCTTTTGGCGTTCAATGCCTCAACACCTTCGATATGCTTCGCCAAAACCGTGTACAGATCGGGTAAACTGATCGCCGAGGTCATATCGTATATCAATGACAGTGATTGCGGCAGGCTTAAAAGTGATTATCGGTATTCGAACAATCTGGTCTACAACAATTTTCTCTTTCCCGAAGCTGTCAGTGAAAAGCAACAGACAAAAGTTGAGGAGAAAGCGCAGGCGGTGCTTACAGCTCGTGAACTTTTTCCCGGTTCAACTCTTGCCGATCTTTATGACCCGCTTTCCATGCCAAAAGAGCTGCACAAAGCACATCGGGAACTCGATGAAGCTGTCGATGCCTGTTATCGCCGGGCGGCATTCAAATCCGAACTTGAACGCCTTGAATACCTTTTTGAAACTTTACGCCAAATACGCCGAACCCCTATCCCATGCAATGGCGCAAAAGCCAAAACGAACCCGACAGGCAAAGCGACAAAAAGAGTAATAATATATTTGGAAGTTCATCGAATTGATCCGTAACGAAGGCGTGGAACTCGAACGCAAACCGACGAATCCGCCCGCTACCAAACCGAATTCGCCCAATGGAAGCAGCGCCTCGCCTGGCCTCGCACGTGAGGGTTGGACGATCCCGAAACGGCGTGAATCTGAAATGGGACTTGTTTTCCATCGTCAGAAAATGTCAGGAAACGTGTCGGTGAAACTCCATGCGTTTATTTGAGCACATTGCCGTCGATTTCGCGGAGTTGCTCTATCTCCTCGTCACTCACCCCGGCTGCGGAGAATTCCGTTTTCCAGCTTTCGACGGCGGCATACACTTCATCGACAATCCGTTGGCAGCCGCTGACTCGCCAGGCGCGTCCAAGTTTTACCAACCCTGAACGGCCCGGATGGCGGGGATCGGCGTCGAAGATCAGCACGTGTTCGGTGCGTTGGGCAATGTTCGGCACGAGATCGAACGCAGGCGACAAGCGCCAGCCTGCATCCGGCCCATAGAGCATCCAGAAGTTTTTCAGATGGTCGTCCGTGTTTCCAATTAAAGCGTTGAAAACCATCTGCCGGAAGAGCTGTTCGGCATCTTTCGCCGGTTCGGCGCTGTATTTGCGAATGACGCCGTGCAGCTCATCGTATCGGCTGACGTAATATGCTTCCGCCCGAAGCAGGCTTCGGAAGCTTATCATGTGGCGTCTGCGTCCATCCGGCATCAAGTCGAAGCGCCGCACCAGCAAGACAGGCTTGCCAGCGCAGACAATCACGCGGGAATCCGCCGTGTTCAGCCCGGCTTTTGCGGCAAGCGACATGGTTGCGGCCTCGATCCGCACGACATCGACGCTGTCCTTGATACTTGGAAATTTGGCGAGATAATGGTCGCCCGGCGTTTTGCCGGAAACAAGCACCTTGGGGCGAGCGCCTCCGGGTGAACTTCCGGCGCTGAGAAGCATCGAGAGCAGCGGATCGGTTGCATCGCCACGTTCGTACCGTTCGGCTGTCTCCACCAGTTGATCGAGTTCCACCATCGCGGCTTCGATGCCTGAGAGCTGGGATGGTCGTTTGCGTTTCGTTGCCTCGCTACTGAATGAAAGCGCGCCAAGAGCGTCAGCGGCGAGCGCCTCCAGAAGGCTGGCGAGGTTTTGTTCTCCTCTCGGCAGATTGTGCCGCCGTATCAGAAGCTTTCGGCCCCAGTCGTCCGGCAGGCTGTCTTCAAGTACGTCAAAGACAACTTTTCGTTCTGCCGTAAATATGCCATTTCGCAGAGGAAGCGACACGGGGTCGATGGCAAAAGCGTCGTCGCGAACGAGAAACTCCTCCAGATAGCGGAACTGGCATCGGGCGCGGCCCAAGTCGTTGATTTCGCTGACCAGCTCTCCGACCGGTAAAGGTTTGCCGGTGGTGCGCTCATGAACGTAAATTTTCCGGATCATGCGAGTTTCCTCGAAACCCGTTTGCGCAGGGGAGCGCTCTCCTGTTCATATTTTTCGAACAGGTTCTCTCCAGGCGCGAGAAGCAGATCGAACTCATCCAGCCGGTCAAGGAGTTCCAGCGCTTTTACCCATGCGCCGATGCTGACGCCCGGATCGCCTGACTCCATCCTGCCTAGCGTCGGGCGGCTGACGCCGAGCCGGTCGGCAAAGCGCTGCTGCATCTCGTGGCGAGCGATTCGTAGCTGCCGCAATCGCTCGCCAAGGCATTTCAACTTGTCGTCTTGCATGGTTCGTGTATTATAGTGTAAAATAATATTCGCATTATACGGTAAAATCATGTATTAAGTAAACTATAATTAACATTAGCAACCCATAATCGGTTCTCGCAAGCTCCAGCGTCGCTCGATAGCGATTCTGATTGCTCTGAGAGTTCAGGAAATGATGTGAATTGCCGCGTTACTCCGTTTCTCGTGATGTTATGCCAGAATTCTCAATCCCCCATTTTCCCCCATCCGCGCACTTTCAACACCCCTTTAACGTTGGGAGTGGCTGTATTTAGCCTGTAACTGTTATCTTCCTGAAAGAAACGCCTGAACCATTTTTTTATGAGTCTGTTCGATCGTCAGCCGCCGGTGGTCTGGATCAGCCGGGTTGCTCTCGCTTTTGTGTGGATCTATCAGGGAATCGTGCCGAAGCTGGTTTGCCAGAGTCCCGTCGAGCTTGGATTGCTCGCGCATCTCGGGCCGCTGTACGGCTTCATGTGCTCCGTGATGGGGTATGGCGAGATGCTGTTCGGCTTGCTGATTCTGCTTTCGCCGTGGCGCTGGCCGTTCCTTTTGAACATCGCGGCGATGCTGAGTCTGTTGGGCTTTGTGTCGCTTCATGAACCTGGCCTGCTGACAGAAGCATTCAACCCGGTGTCGCTCAACGCGGCGGTGATAGCGCTTTCCGTCATCGCGTTCATCTCCATGCGCAAGCCCGCAGCGTGACCGGGCAGCAACCTTAACGAACGATACAATCACACGATGCCAGCACAAACGCTCAGAGGAATATCGAAAACCTTTCTCCTCGTCTCCTTTGCCGTCATCTCACTTGCGGCCTTTGGAGGTGGTTTCGGGGTGCTGGCCAGCAACGCATTCCTGCTCAGGCTCCATCCGTATATCTTTTTTGTCGGCTTCGGCAACCTGGCCATTCTGCTCTTCAACCGCTACCTGACGGCGGCGATCTATCCCGAATTGCGCATCGATCCCGTGCGTCAGCGCCTGTTCATCGGGCTGGTGCTGCTGGCGCTCGTCATGGTCACCGTTGCGGTGGCGGCTGACCTGCCGCTCCTCAAGGCGGCGGCGGGCCTCATGCTGATGGGAGTGGTCGCCGTGCCGCTCTACGAGATTCTCACCACGCTCTCCGTGGCGAAAATCTGGAATGAGGTGTCGGTGCGCTACTACATTTTCGACGTGGTCTTTCTGCTCAACGCCAACCTCGGCCTCTTCACGCTCGGCCTCAAAGAGGCGTTTCCCGACAACGGCATCATTCCGTTTTTCGTGACGCAGTCGGCCTACTTTCTCGGCTCGTCGTTTCCGCTGAGCATCAGCGTGATGGGCTTCCTCTACACCTACGCCTGGCGGCGGACGGACAAGATGGAGCTGGCCAAAAAGCTTTTCAGCCTCTGGTTTTACCTCTTCGTCGGCGGTGTGCTCTACTTTTTGGTCGTGATTCTCATGGGCGATTACCTCGGCATGATGCTCATCAGCCATATTCTCACCTTTGGCGTAATGGCGCTGCTCTACACCTTCGGCGTGTTCCTGCGAAACTGGTTCCGCAACAACTTCGCCCATCCGGCGCTCGCTTTCATGCTCGGCGGTCTGGCGTTTCTGCTCGCCACCAGCGCCTTCGGCATTCTGAATATTTACTATGCGAAGGGGATTCTGTTCGGCAGCTATCCGCCCATCCGGGGCGACAAGATGTGGATTTACCACTCGCACACCCACTCGGCGCTGCTTGGCTGGATTACGCTCTCGTTCATCGGCATGATCTATATCGTCTTGC
>Ga0209575_10001026_pt1 | contig 12647 bp, 8 predicted proteins | sample Medcelwee11metaG_FD_187172 | JGI IMG/M metagenome (GOLD analysis project Ga0209575, IMG submission 187172) | Freshwater pond sediment microbial communities from the University of Edinburgh, under environmental carbon perturbations - Medium... | ecosystem: Environmental > Aquatic > Freshwater >...
GGAGGATAACTGGTATACCTGGGCACAGGCACATTATATTTTTCGATTAGCGCATTGCTGATTTCCATGATTTAAAATTTACAGGATAAACAAAAAATAATAATAAAATTGAAATGACCGACATCAAAATCTCAACTCCAAATAAGCCATTATAACCTATAATGTCGCCGGTTTTTCCACTGAAAACGGCAATGAGCATCGAACTCAGGTGGGTGATAACAATCTGAACAGTAAAATCAGTCCCGGCACTGTTAGGCCGTACTGCGTCCATGGAAGTTGTATAAATAATTACCGTTGACAAACCATAAGCTCCCCAAAGCAGACAAATACCTGCATAAAGTTCGAAGAGAGAAGGCGTATGCATCGATATCAGGTAAAAAAACACTCCTACGAATAGGTTAATCAGTGCAAAAAGGTAAATGGATGGCTTTCTTCCAATATGTTTAACAATAATTCCTCCCAGCAGGGCAAATGAAGCTGCCACAGCAGTTCCGACAATGCCGGACATAAATCCTATTTCCTTGACACTATAGCCCAGATCGACCATGTATGGTTTTAACATAGCCAGGATACCGATCAGTCCCGAATAATAAAAAACCAGTACCAGTACACGTCTGCGAGCAAACTTCTCTTTAAAAAAAGATAATATATCCAGCGGTTTTACCCGTACTTTCGTGGCAACCGACAAATCACTTTCGGGTTTGTAAATTAACAACGGAGCTATGGCAAAAATCACAAAAGCCGCCAGTATCCACAATAAATACTGCCATCCGAGATAATGATACGCGAGTAATAAAACTCCGGTTCCGAACAGACTGCCTATGAAACTTCCACCCGATTGAATTCCGTTTCCTATCGCTTTTTCTCCCGGGCCCAAAACTCTTATCGCAAAAATATCGGTGGCGATGTCCTGCGTTGCCGAAGCGATGAAAGCAATTACCATCAGCACGACAATCAACTTAAAATCTGTCTGCAGACTAAACAAACTGATACTCAAAATAACAAAAGCGTAAAACAACTCAGAAAGAATGATCCACCGCCTGAGTTGTTTCCTGTCGGCAGCATTATTATCGACCAAAGGAGCCCACAGGAATTTCAGAATCCACGGAAGTTTTACCAACTGCAACAACCCTATTGATTCCAGCGAATAATTTTCCTGACGCATGATGACGGGCACCACGGTTGAAAAGAAACTCATCGGTATTGATTGAGCTATGTATAAGCTGAAAAGCGTTGGAAATTTCAGTTTCATCCGATTAAAATTTTACAGATAAGTTCACGCCTATTTGCATGGGCTTTCCTGCCTGCGTATAAGCTTTGGTTCCCGATTCAAATAAAAATGCATGGTACTGAGTATTGGTGAGGTTTTTACACCATAAGTCAAGCTGCACATTGCCACGAATAAAAATGAGCTTTGCATTTAAAATGCCATATCGCTCTTCTTTCAGATTATTGGCAAGATTCCAGTACAATTCTCCAGTTTCGTTGTACAATACATTTATTTTGATCCGGTCAATCCAGTTGTTTCGCCTTAATTTGATGTTTTGCGTACCCTGCAAAGCCAAAGTATGGCGAGGAACGTAAGGGGTAAAATGATTATTATAAGTCACCGTTTCACTCAACACATATTCCAATATCTCAGCATGAGCATAACCATAAGCAATCATCCCTTCGAAACCATGAAATGAATGGCTCTGTATTGTCAACTCAATTCCTTTGTTATTGGATAAACCTGAATTATCAAGATAAGCCCCCCTGCCGCTCGGTGCGGTGCGGTAAATCTGTTGATTTTTCAGATTGGTATAAAAGACCGAAAAATCAGCGTACAAATAATTAAAAAAATCAGCTTTCATCCCCGCTTCAAAATTGTGGCTGATTTCCTTTGTAAACATCAGATGTTCGGGTCTCTCAAATGTTGAGTTAAAGCCTCCGGGTTTATATCCGGTTGAATAAGAAACATAAAAATTGGTGTTTTTATTCATTTCGTAAGCAAGGGCTAACTTAGGCAACAATACCATATCACGAAGAGAAGGGTAGATAGTGTCTAACGGGGCTAGTTCAACTCCTGCTTTCGTACCTTCATACTTATATTGCATTTGCGACTGTTCGTAATCAAATCGTATACCCCCGGTTACTGTAAGTTGCGGTATTACTTTATAGGATGATTGGTGAAATAGCGCCGCGCCTGATGTCACAGGTAAATATCTTTTCTGATACCACATATAAACATTTCCTTCGGGTGCAGCGGCTTCATAACTGTCGACATCCACGGTATTTCCTGCATCCTGTAAAAAAGTAAAGAACCCAACCAGCCAATTGTAACGTTTATTAGCATTAGATTGAAGAATGAGTTCGTTTGCAAGATTATGCTGTTTTTGCAGCTGTCCGGCAAAATAAACCGAATCAGCCCCAAAATCCTGATCTATTTGCTGATTATCATTAAGAAACTGATAAGAGAGTGTATTGGTTAATTCCCAGTCGGTTGAAACATACTTCAACTTCAGAGCATTCGACATGAGATAACGGTCGTAGCCGCTTTTCTGGTTGTAGTTTATAGAACCGTCGGTTTGGGTTAACTTGTCGTATAGTGCGTAGGGATATCCTCCCTGACTACTCTGATCAACATTTGAAGTAAAATCGAGTGACCAGCGATCAGATATCAGGTACTGTACTTTCAGTCGCAAGCCATACGAATCGAGCAGATCCACCTTTTCATTAAAGAAAATATTGGTATGAAACCCATCCTGATGCAGATAATTAACCGACATGCTATATCCGAGTTTGTCGGATATTTTCTGATAATGACCGGCATTGACCTTATAGAGACCATAATTTCCTGCGGAAAGATGTAGATGCGTTCCCTGATAATCGAGGGGCGATTTGGTCGTGATATTGATTAGTCCACCCATGCTGTTCCTACCGAAGAGAGTTCCTTGCGGTCCGCGTAAAACTTCAATTTTCTGCACATCAAAGAAATCAAAATCGAAAGCTGCCTTCTCAAAATAAGGAACATTGTCAACATACATTCCTACAGAAGGAGCGTTAATACGGGAACCGATACCCCGAATATAAACCGGTGATGTCAGTTTTGACCCATAATCGGGCATAAAAAAATTAGGAATGAACGCAGTTGCGTTGCTGAGGGTATTGATTTCAGCTGTCTCAATAGTTGAGGAAGTCAGCACCGACACCGAAGAAGGAATTTCTTTCAGTTTCGTTTGGGTGCGTGAAGCATTCACCACAAGCTCCCTTAATTCAACATCATCAATATTGTCTTTATTTTCAGTAACAGAAGGTGTTTCTGCAAAGAGTAACGAAAAACAAAATATGGAAACCGACAGCACAATAAAATGTTTCATTGAAATTTATTTAAGAAGTTCTTAACCTGCGATGGTTATTAAAAACAGGAGAAAAACTCAAGAAGTGTAACAAATGTTACAAAAATAACAAAAACTATTGAAAGTGCCGACGAAATAAACTAAAAAAACATACTTATTTAACGTGAGTTCGATATAAGAAAAATAATTTATCCTTAAGTGGAATATAGTGAACATCAAATATCCCGAAAAGAAGAGAGCCCGCTTTCATAGTATGAAAACAGGCTCAACTTCCTTTGCAAAATCAAAAAACAAATTTACTTATTCTAACTCCGCATCCCTGTTATACAGGAATGTATTTCTTAAATTTTTCTTTTTAACACCCGAGGCGGCAGTATTATAGTGATAAGTGCGCTCAAAGGTCGTATCAGCAGCTTTATTTGGCAAGTTAACATGAATTACAAGATTCACTGAATCAACAAGATTATTCTCCAGCGAACTTAAATCGAACGACACTACTCCCCAACGATTCTGCATGGCCATGTCGTTGTTGGCGTTATGTCTGAATTCAAGATGAATTTTGTTATCGGTATAAGTCTTTGATGTGTCCGAAACCAGATTGATAAAATGAGTTTTTGAGTAGCCCTGATAATAAAATTCAACATTCAGGTATTTGCTCCCAATCCAGATATCTTCATCACTAATCATAATGGAATCATTCCCAATACTATCCTTCGTTGCCGGAGTAAGAGGAAAAATACCTTTGGTAAGCACTTCATAAACATCATTCAGCTTCACATCATAATCATACATACCCGTGGCTCTTTTGTCGGTTAACAAACTATAGTTGGCTATAATCCGTTGACCATTTGCAGGTTTGTAACTAGAAAAGACGGACTCTTGTGTCCACATTAACGTATTGTCATCCAACCGGAAAAAGAATTCACTATTGTCTTCCGGATTCTCGACTGTTGCAATGTCGATCCAATACCTGTCGTAATCATCGTTATCATTCATACATCCTGACAGAACCAACAAGGACAGCACATAAATCGTAAATTGTTTCAGTGTTTTCATAAGAATAAAAAAAATAAAAATTGATTAAACTAAACATTATTATTGATAAGTTATTGTCTACAGAAATCTATTCCGTCTACAAAACAGAAATAAGATGTTTTTTCAGGTCTGAATGTTGCAAAAGGGGCACATATTTTTTATGTGCCCCCTTAATTGCAAAAAAGTTGAGAATTGAGAATTGAGAGTTGAAAGTTGAGAGTTTAAAATTTATTCAACATTCGGTTATCATCCTTAATTTTCAACTCTCAACTCTCAACTTTCAACTACAACGTCTAATATGCGTGACTATCATCATTAATATCCTCAATATCAGTTCTTTTTTTCTCCAAAGCACGCCATGCAATAAAAATATACACAACTACTATAGGAACTAATATGGAAGCCCACGACATGGCTTTCAGCGTAAATTCGCTTGATGATGCATTGAATATCGTTAACGAACTTTGCAAATCAGCCGTAGAAGGATAAAAAGCGGTATTGTTGTAGCCCGAAATAAGGAATAACATTGTCACGGTAACAACTGTTCCTACCCCGGAAAACCAAATTCCTTTTTTGAACGTATTCTTTAACAGAGAAGCAATGATACCATATAAAACAGCCAGAACGCCCAACAAGAAAAGTCCACCTATCACCGGCATTTCAATCAGGTTGTGGAAGTATTTATATTTCACCATGGAAACAACACCTTCTTCATTGACAGCAAAACCTTCGGAAAAAATGATAGAAACAACAAATGCCACAAAGAATACCACAAACGGAATTGCATTGTAAAGCAAGTATTTGTGCGATCGTGCCTCCAGTACCTCATGTTTCAAACGATTGATAAAATAGAGATTCGCCTGCGTACGAGCCAGAAAGAAAACTGCAAGTCCGAGGAAAAGATTGCGCACATCCAGCAAAGCTTCCAATCCGTGCCAACCACTTCCCCAGCGACTAATTACCGGAGAAATAATGTTGGTGATATTCCCTTTACCCACTGTAAAATCGGAACCCGTGAAGAAAGTTGCCACCGCCACCCCAATGAGAAATGTGCCGAGTAAACCATTAATAAAGAGCAAACTGCGATAAGTTGTTTTACCGTATATATTGCCCGGTTTCGATTGAAACTCATACGAAAAAGCCTGAATAGTGAATGCAAAAAGAATGATGATCCAAACCCAGTAAGCACCACCAAAACTGGTAGAGTAAAACAAAGGAAATGACGCGAAAAAAGCGCCACCGAAAGTAACAAGGGTGGTAAAAGTATATTCCCATTTCCTTCCGAGCACGTTTACCAGCAATCTTTTTTCATCTTCAGTTTTAGAAAGTGAAAAAAGCATGGACTGTCCACCCTGAACAAACATGAGAAAGGTGAGCAAACCTCCCAGCAGGGAAATCAAAAACCACCAGTAATGTTGAAGAAATACGTATGTTGTCATAATATTATTCGTTTAATTGTTGAACTGTTTTTATAAATGGTCTTAATTATATTGTTGATGGTTTGTAGAGACAGGGCATGCCCTGTCTCTACAATTTACCATTTACGATTGTTGGTTTTCCATTAATGATCTTCCGGACCTTTCTGAATTTGTTTCACCATGATGCGTATTTCAGCGATCAACAACGCGGTGAACAGTACAAGAAACAGGAAGAAAGTAATCTGAACCGATCCTGTTGACACACTCGAAACGGCCGCCTGAACAGGTAGCACATCCTGAATAGCCCAGGGCTGACGACCCACTTCAGCAACTACCCAGCCTAATTGCGTTGCCAGATAACCTAAAGGGATTGTGAACAAAGAACCCCATAGCAACCACTTCGCATTTTCAAGTTGCTTTTTCCAATGCATAAACCATACAACAACAAAGATAGCAAGGAACAACATCCCTAATGCCACCATGATATGAAATGAATAAAAGACCAGCGGTATATTCGGAATTAAATCTTCCGGTTTTTCGAGATAACCATAGCCGAAGTTCTTAAAGTTCTCGTCGAGGGTGGCTTTATGCACTGCCATTAACGAATCATTCTTTTCTGCTTCAGCAGCCTGAAACTCTCTCAAAGAATTTACCGCCAATGTACCACTTGCCTGTTTTACAGCAAATGAAGGCACTACAGTTCCATCGGATAAGGTATATCCTTCAATAATATCTTTTACTCCCGGAACAAACGCGTTTCCATCACGATAACCAAGCAAAGACAATAATTTAGGAATAGGCACATCCATCTTTACAATAAAAGGATCCACATCATTATCATATTTCTTTTCAGGATTAAGAATACCCATTGCCACAATATTAACTCCGGTACTACCTTCATACAAACCTTCCATAGCAGCTAATTTCATGGGTTGTTTTTGTGCCACATGATAAGCTGAACCATCGCCGGTAGCTATAATAAGGACAGATGAAATAACTCCGAAAATAGCGCCTACCTTGATGCTTCTCAACGCGAAGTCCAGTTCCCGTTTCTTGATGATGTACCATGAACTGACACCCACTACAAACAAAGCTCCCAACACCCAGCCGGAATAGATTGTATGCAGAAATTTATTGATTGCCACAGGAGATAACAGGATAGCCCAGAAATCAATCATTTCATTGCGCGACAAAGTAGGATTGAACTCCATGCCGATAGGATATTGCATCCATGCATTAGCAACAAGTATCCATAGTGCCGAGAAGGTGGCACCCAGCATGACCAACCATGTAGAAGCTAAGTGAAATCCTTTGCTGACTTTCTTCCAGCCAAAAAACATGACAGAGATGAAAGTTGCTTCCAGAAAAAACGCCAGCATCCCTTCAATGGCAAGTGGAGCTCCAAAAATATCTCCTACAAACCAGCTGTAATTCGACCAGTTAGTCCCGAACTGGAATTCAAGAATAATACCGGTGGCAACACCCATAGCAAAATTAATTCCGAACAAGGTCATCCAGAATTTAGTGGCTTTTTTCCATTCTTCCTTCCCTGTTTTGTAATAAAGAGTTTCCATGATTGCCATCACAATTCCCACCCCAAGGGTCAGCGGAACAAAAATCCAGTGATACATGGCAGTCAGGGCAAACTGCGCCCTCGACCAGTTGATTAAAGAGACATCTAATAATTCCATAATGAATGATGGTATTAAATTTAAATAAATAAGATTTATTTTGAGCGATTAATTAATTCGGTGCTTACGTGTTTTCCCTTTTCAGCATCATTGTCGTATTGCTGATTAAGTTGGTTGGGAAAGAAAAAAACCTTTAGGATGCCAAACATGATGAATAACTTGATAAAAATGATGAGCCAGAGCTTTTTGCCGACCGTCATATTTGAGAAGCCTTCCTTGTAAAAGAGGTATAGTTTTCTAAACATAGCTGATAAAAGTAAATTATAAATTTGTAACAATTACAATTCGACAAAAATATAAAATTATTTGATATGAATAGAATTTCTTATTGAAAAGATCAAAAAAAAATAAAGCTGGAATTGAATATTCACTTTGTCATAATCTTGTTTTTGCAAAATCAAGCACTCCCTGCAAATGAAGTCTCATCACTGTTGCGGCCATTTCCGGATCCTGATTTCTGATTGCATCAAGCATTTGAACATGCTCCTCAACAACAGTTGTGCTTGGGGAGCAGAAACGTTCCTTGTTATAAATATCAAGAATATCCGGGGTGATAATTAAAATCATGGCTTTTATCACCGGATTGTGACTTGCTTCAGCTATAGCCCTGTGAAAAGCAAAGTCATAGCTCACCCTTTCTTCTGTGTCCCAGAAATCTAAAAAATTCTGATGTGCTTTTTCAATCATTTGCAAGTCTTCATTTGTTCTTTTCACCGCGCACAAACGAATAGCATTTTCTTCGAGAATAATTCTGGTTTCTACCAAAGAGTAAAAATCATAACTTTCAACTTTCAAAACGTCAGAAATCAGTCCGTCAAGTGCTGAAATATCCAGGCTGTTTACAACAGAACCACTCTGTGGAAGCGTTTTAATAATTCCGTAAAACTCAAGTTTATGTAAAGCCTCTCTGATTTGAGTCCTACCAAAACCAAAATCTATAGCCATCTTTCTTTCGGCAGGCAATCTGTCACCCGGTTTCAAGGCACCGGAACTTATCATTTCTTTGATTTTTGAAATTACGCTATCAGCAGGAGAACTTTTTTTCATCTTAATTTTGTGAATTTGATTATCAAAATTACAATGAATATCTTAACCCACAATTTTTTTTGAAAGATTTTTATCTTAATCTCCATCTTACTCCCAAAATCCCGTGAAATCCCGGTTGCGAAAGCCCCCCGAAATCAACAAATTCAGTATTCAACAGATTATTCACATCGGCATAAATCAGGAATTGATTTAGTTTCCATGAAATTCTACTGCTGATAAGTAAGTAAGGAAGATATGCTGTTCTTAATCCGGTGGTAAAATCTGCATAATCACCTGCCCTGTCGTTATAAGTAAGATTCCAGGCCATATCTACATTTCTTACAACGGCATGACTGGTTTGTAATACAATCTGGTGCCGGAGATAGTCAAGGGCATATTTGGAGTCAAACTCAGTGGGCGCCTTATCTGTATCAATATAAGCGTAGGTTAACATCAGGTTTTTTATCAACCCTTTATGAAAAGTATAGGTTGCAGAGATGTCGGCCCCAAAAGTATTCAGCGTTGTCAGATTCATACTTTGCCATTTCTCCTGATCCGGGAACTTTACCCAATCGATGATATCGGTACCTTTGCGATAAAAAACGCTTCCATCCAGTTTCAAAGCATCCGGATAATATTTAAATCCTGCTTCTATTGTCGTGGAATATTCAGGTTGCAGATCGGGATTAGCATTCTGTGTCGCACTTTTATAAAATAAATCGGTAAAGGTTGGCAAACGGGAAGCTGTATTGGCTGATGTGAACAACACTATATCGTTGGTCAGGAAATAGCTGACATCCCCACCTAGATTTGTTTGCGTACCAAAATCTGCCGTCTGAGACACCGATGCTCCTGCTGAAAAGAATATCTTTTCTATATTTCTCGAAAAATCAACATATCCACTCGAAACCAATCTGTCGTACGCTTTAGTGAAAAACTTCTCGTCCCCCTTTTCATATTTGTTGACAGGACGATCGTTTACATCCGGAATTTCAACACCCAAAACCGTACTATATATATGATCGTACTTAACATCCAATCCCCCGCTGAGTGTCCCGAAAGGTGTATAGTAGTGAAGGTTGATTAATCCTGCAGTCACATCAGTTAAATGATAATTGTGGTCTGCATACCAGCTTGCAGCACCCTGGAAATCCCTGAACAACTCAAAACGGTCGTAATGCTTTCGGTGATATACCTGAGCGTGAAGATGCAAATCCTTAAATTTTTTCTGCCAGACGAGCGAGGAAAATTGCGTTTGGGTATGTTCGAACTGGTTTGGATAAGCCAAAGTATAGAACCCATTGGCTCCAAATGACTTGCTCTGCCATGCTAACTGCAGGTCAAAGTCGCCCAACTTTTTCGATTCCCAGTTGGTTTGGGAAAATAAATTGATGATATCGTAATCGGTGTTCGGTTTGTAACCATTGCTACTGTTGTGTGCTACTGAAGTAAAATTACGCAGAGCTTTTTTACCCAACCCAATTGTCAATTTTTGCGCCTGTGTATTAAAATGCCCATAGGATAAACCGGCGTCAACCCTGTTCATAGATTTCGTATCCGTCACAATATTAATGGCCCCGCTAAAAGCCTGATTGCCGTATCTTCTTGCGGCACTCCCCTGCAAAACTTCAATTTTTGAAATTTGATTCAAATCCAGGGGGATATTCAGGTTGTGATGACCGGTTTGAGGGTCGGTGATATTCACTCCATTCAATAAAACAAGTACCTGGTCGAACGAACCTCCCCGCAGCGAAATATCAGCTTGCGTTCCTCCGGTTCCACGTTGACGAATATCAATTCCCGAAATACTTTTCAGCAATCCATCCAATCCTTGTACAGGCAAACTGTTGATAGCTTCAGTATCTACTATTCTTACAACTTTTCCAATTCCCGAAAACTGTTTCTGCCGGGCAGCACTCACATTCACATCCGACAAATGAATTACCGATGAATCATTTAATACTGAGGCATAACCCATTACACTAAATAAAAGCAATGATAAAGTAATTTTTCGCATAATTTTTAAAATAAAAAAAACGGTTAAAACAGCATTTGCCGTCGTAACCGTCAGGATAATTGAACTAAATATTTAATGTTAGCCGCAGGATATTCTACAGCAGGTCTACTTATGAAATTTGCAAAAACTGAATTTTCAGTCAGTACAATCGCGGATTCATCTTCTGCAAGTTCTTCTCTCTCCTGTTCTCCGGAGAAAATTCGTTTGATCAGCCCTATCGACCGAAACAAAGTTGCACCGGCCATATCAACAGACAAACTACCAATGCTGATAGATTTCCCGAGACTGACAAACACAGCATAAGCTTTTCGGCTCCAGCGACGAAACCTGAATGAAAATTTATTATGTAGCTGATTTCTGAACACTGTGATTGTATTATCTCAGAAAAGATAAACGATTTAACTTGCCCACCCAGACATCAGAGAAAACTCTGTCTTTTGTTCTTCCTCCAATGAGGTAAATATAATGACCTGCGGCATCATGAATCACCGATTGATAACTTCTTTCCTGATAGGATAATGGAATAGAAAGATTTTCAATAACATTATATGTAGTGTCTGCACTCCTCCAACTCAGTCCTTCGTCAATAGATTCCCAATAGGTAGTATCAGCCAGATTGTCGTCAGCATCTTTAAAACCTCCAAATAGAAGCAATTTATCATCGTAACTAATAACAGAAGCACCGGCGAGAGATCCAAGGCTGGAATTGGCAGTAGAAAAATCAACCCATTTATACTCGTTAAACACATTTTTTTGAACACTCCAAACCGAAGAAAGAAGATCTCCGGCGGCCGAATATCCGCCCAAAACAATTGCTTTGGTTTTATCGGTACGCGATTTAAACGAGTGTGCGGCAAAATCAACTACCGGAAAATCATTCGGGATCATTTCATCAATTACCCAGGCAGCACCATCGGCGCTTGTGCCAAAATAGTACTTTTGAGTCAGTTGATTTTTGAAAACGGACCATAAATTATTATCCAGTTCGAAGAGCAGGTTATTAATCGTATATCCTGCAACGCCGGGATTCATGGCTGTCCATAAGTATCCATCAGCAGAAGAATATACATTTCCATCCTCATGAACAAAATACAATTTATTATTGTATGCTGTAATATCGCGAAAGTTACAATTGGGCGGCAACCCGCTAAGAACCTGACTTCCCCAGTTAACGGCATTCGAAGAGGTATATAAATAATTATTAACACCCGAACTTACATAAAAGAAGAATTTATCCTTAAAGAAAACTGCTTTTTGAACACTTCCATCATGCGTATATATCTGACTGACCTTTCTATTCCAAACATATAACTCCGGTTCAACCTGATGAACATTGACTTTAATATTATAAGTTTTATTGGCTATCCCATCGGAGGCATAATTCTGAACCTTAAGCACCTTATTGAAATCAATAGTATCATTCCCGGTAAGAGCGATAGTATCCATACCCGTACCTAAAGAATCTTTCATAATAAGTAACTGAATGGCGCTGCTTTTGAACGAAAATGTAGGGAATACACTGTCGATACGTGTTTGATAAGGTAACGAATCAAGGTTCACTATAACTGAATCACCCAGACCAGCATCATATTCATAGGTAAATACTGCATCTTCCAGGCCGGGAATACTGTCGTTTTCTGCAAATACCAACGAAACAAAAACCGGATTTGATGAAAGCACAACTTCCTCATCATCCCACAAACAGGAGCTGAAAATAGATACAATAGTTATGATAATCAAAAACTTAAAAAAGTTTGTCCTCATTGTTTGAAATTTTGAAAGGCAAAAGTACTAACAAAATAACTGTTAATCACCTCCCTGTGTGAATATTTGTATTTTTTAATTTTAAACGAACATTAATTAAGATAACTCAACAGTCACGGGACAATGATCGGAATGTACAACCTCCGCCAGAATCTTTGCATCCTTAAGTCTTTCTCTTACTGTTCCCGACACCCAGTGATAATCAATTCTCCATCCTGCATTTCTGAAACGTGCACCACCACGGTAGCTCCACCAACTGTATTTTTCAGGAGCCGAATCAAAAACCCTGAAAGTGTCGAGCATACCGGATGCTTCGTAACGATCCATCCACTCACGTTCTTCCGGTAAAAATCCGGAA
>Ga0209575_10001028_pt1 | contig 12606 bp, 13 predicted proteins | sample Medcelwee11metaG_FD_187172 | JGI IMG/M metagenome (GOLD analysis project Ga0209575, IMG submission 187172) | Freshwater pond sediment microbial communities from the University of Edinburgh, under environmental carbon perturbations - Medium... | ecosystem: Environmental > Aquatic > Freshwater >...
GCAGCGCATGGCTTGCATTATGCCCAAACCCGAAATCCCCGAGCTTGAGTCCGTAAGTCCGGAGCAATGCCTGATGGGCAATGGCCCCCAGCGCAACGATGATCTTCAGGCGTGGCATCGCCGCCATTTCGGCCTTGAGGTGGCCGTTGCACTGCCGGATTTCAGCGGTGGTCGGCTTGTTGGCGGGCGGCAGGCAGCGGACGGCATTGGTGATGCGGCAATTGTTCAGATGCATTGCCGGATTCGCCCAGCCATCCGGCCCCAGCGGATTGGGATGGCTGGCGAAGCCGAAGCGATTGAGCGCCGGATAGAGCAACTCGCCGGCAACATCGCCTGTGAATGGACGGCCGGTGCGATTGGCGCCCTTCTCGCCCGGGCCAAGACCGATCACCAGCAATTCGGCATCCAGCGACCCGAAGGCAGGAACAGGCAGTGCATGCCACGCCGGGTCGCGTTGGCGTATCCCGGCAAGGTGTTCAGCGAGGCGGGCACAGGCCGTGCAGTCCTGTGGATCTTGAAATGATGGCATGGCGACGATGTTAGCATGGGGGCCATGCAGCTTCATTGGGACATCTTCTGCCGCGTCATCGACAACCACGGCGACATCGGCGTTTGCTGGCGACTCGCCCGGCAATTGGCGAGCGAGCACAAAAAATTTGTTCGGCTTTGGCTCGACGATCTCGACAGCCTGAAGCCGATGTCGCCGGCCATCGATCTCCGGTTGGACAGGCAGATCTGCGAGGGCGTCGAGATCCGCCGGTGGACAGAAAATATTGCGGTCGACAAGCCCGCCGAGGTCGTTATCGAGGCCTTTGCCTGTGACCTGCCGGCCAATTACCTGCAAGCGATGGCCGGGATGGTCCGTAAGCCGTGCTGGATCAATCTGGAATATCTGAGCGCGGAGTCCTGGGCTGAGGGTTGTCATGGGCTGGCATCGCCCCACCCTTCGTTACCACTGGTCAAATATTTCTATTTTCCCGGGTTCACCGCGGCAAGCGGCGGGCTGTTACGCGAAAAAAACTTGCTGGCCAGGCGCGACGCGGAAGTTACAAGCCTGAAACGCAGCCAGGTGCTGGAGATCAGCCTGTTCTGCTACGACAACGCAGCGGTCGGCGAATTGCTCGCTGCGCTCGGCAAATCAAGCAGTGCGATTCGCCTCCATGTGGCACCCGGCAAGCCGTTGGCTGCTGTTGCCAGACACCTGATGGGAAGCTGCCCCTGGCAAATCGGACAACTGCAGGTGCTGCCCTTCGATTTCCTGCCGCAGGACGACTTCGACCGCCTGCTATGGCGCTGCGACATCAATTTTGTCCGTGGCGAGGATTCCTTTGTCCGTGCGCAATGGGCAGGTAAGCCTTTTGTCTGGCAAATCTATCCGCAGGCGGAACAGGCGCACCTAAAGAAACTCGAAGCTTTTCTCGCGCGGTACACCGAGGGAATGAGTAATGCAACGAGAAATGCTGCGGTCAACGTCTTTTGGGCATGGAATTCCGCGGGCGATCTGCGTTCCGCCTGGGAAGACTTCATGGTTGCCCGGGCGGAGATTGCCGGCCATAACCTTCGCTGGTCGGAACAACTGGCCGAAGGCATCGATCTTTCAACAGCACTCGTCAAGTTCTGTGCGGCCAAGGTATAATCGCAGGCTTTTATTTTTCAGTTTTTTGGGAATCCCGAATGAAGACCGCACAGGAACTACGCTCCGGCAACGTGATCATGGTTGGCGCCGACCCGCTCGTCGTCCAGAAGTCCGAGTACAACAAATCCGGCCGTAACGCGGCTGTGGTCAAGATGAAGCTCAAGAACCTGCTGTCGGGCGCTGCTTCCGAGGCGGTCTACAAGGCTGACGACAAGTTCGAGCTGGTTCAGCTCGACAAGAAGGAGGTTACCTATTCCTACTTCGCCGACCCGATGTACGTCTTCATGGATGCCGATTACAACCAGTTCGAGGTCGAAGCCGAAAACATGGTCGACGCGCTGAAGTATCTGGAAGACGGCCTGGCGTGCGAAGTCGTGTTCTACGATGGCAAGGCGATTTCCGTTGAACTGCCGAACAGCGTCGTGCGCGAGGTGATCTACACCGAACCCGCCGTCAAGGGCGACACCTCGGGCAAGGTGATGAAGCCGGCGCGCCTGGCAACCGGTTTCGAACTGCCGGTGCCAGCCTTCGTCGCCATCGGCGACAAGATCGAAATCGACACCCGTACCGACGAGTACAGAAGCCGCGCCAAGTAATTCGCGATCTTTCCGCCACATCGATCGGGCAGCTTTGGCTGCCCGATTGCTTTTCAGGCCGTCAAGCGCGCGATGGTTTCGAGCGATGCCAGATAAAGCGGCTCGGACTGCAGCGCCTGCCAGTCTTTGGCAGGCTGCTTCGGCACCAGGGCGGCGACCCGCTTGCCGCGGGCCGGATCGACTTGCGGATGCCAGTCGGCCAGCACCTCGCCCACGGCCTCGGGAGAGTTGCACACCACCAGCATGTCACATCCGGCACGCCAGGCCGTATCGACACGGTTGAGCATGCCGCCGACCACGCCAGCGCCCTGCATCGACAAATCATCGGTAAAAACAACACCTTCAAACCTTATGTCGTTTCTCAGATAATCAATCCATTTGTTTGAAAAAACAGCAGTATTGCAATCCATGCAGTCGTAGATGACATGGGCCGCCATCACTGCATCGAGTTCGATCTCACGATACGGAATCAGGTCTTCCTGCATCGCTTCGAGGCTCCGGTCATCGACCGGCAGTTCGACGTGCGAATCGGGAATCACGTAACCATGCCCGGGGAAGTGCTTGCCACAGGAACCCATGCCGCCGGCCCGCAGTCCGGCGACCAGCGCGCCGGCCAGCGCAACGACGGCTTCCGGCCGGCGATGGAAGGCGCGATCGCCGATTACCCGCGACGGCCCGTAGTCGAGGTCGAGGACGGGTGTAAAGGAATAATCGACGCCGCACGAGCGCAGTTCGGCGGCAAGTACGTAACCGACATGACGGGCCGCCTCGACCGCTGCTGCCGGTTGACTATCCCACAGGCGTCCGAGGGTGGCCATCGCCGGCAGACGCGTGAAGCCGTCGCGAAAGCGTTGCACCCTGCCCCCTTCATGATCGACGGCGATCAGGAACGGTGTGCGAAGCGCATGAATCTCGCTGGTCAGTGCTGCCAATTGAACGGGATTTTCGAAGTTCCGGGTAAACAGGATGATCCCGCCAACCAGCGGGTGACAAAGGCGCTCGCGGTCGAGGCCGGTAAGTCGGGTGCCGGCGATATCGATCATCAGCGGGCCGGGGGCAAGTTGCTTCATGAGCGCTCCAGAATGACAAAGGCAATGGCGTATTCGGCTTCATCGCTCAGCGAAAGATGGGCCGTAAGGCGCTGGTTTTGGATCATTTCAGCCAGTCGACCATGGAAGACCAGCATGGGCTTGCCCAATTCATCGTGCGCAACGGCAATCGACGGCAACACGGCCGGCGGGCGAATGCCGGTCCCCAGCGCCTTGCCCAATGCTTCTTTGGCGGCGAAGCGCTTGGCGAGAAAACGCCCCTTGTCGGTAGTTCCGGTGAATTCCCCGATCTCCTCGGGCGCGAGCAGCTTTTCGAGTGCCTTGTTGCCGTGCCGCTCCCACATCGCGTGCATGCGCTTCACTGCGACGATGTCGGTGCCGATACCGTGGATCATTCGCCGCCTGCTTGGCCCAGATTGGCCGCTTCGCGCATCAGCTGTTTCATTTCGCGCACGGCTTCGCGCAGACCGACAAAGACCGAGCGGCTAACGATGGCGTGGCCGATATGCAGTTCGCGAACGCCGACCAGCCGGGCGACCGGTTGGACATTGTAATAATTGAGCGCGTGGCCGGCATTGAAGCGCATGCCGAGTTTGCGAACACGCTCGCCGGCCTGACGGATCTTGCCCAGTTCGCCGATCACCGCCTGTGCTTCGGCATCGCGACCCATCGCATGGAAGGCATGGGCATACGGGCCGGTATGAATTTCGCAGACACGGGCGCCAATGCGGGCCGCCGCCTCGATCTGCGGGATCTCGGCATCGATGAAAACACTGGTCATGATGCCGGCGTCGGCCAGACGGGCAATGACATCGGTCAGCCGGGCCTCCTGCGCCAGAATGTCGAGCCCGCCTTCGGTAGTTACCTCGTGGCGACCTTCCGGCACGAGCATCGCCATTTCCGGCTTCAGGCCGCAGGCAATGCCGACCATTTCATCGGTCGCGGCCATTTCAAGGTTCAACTTGATCTGGGTCAGGTCACGCAAACGCCGGACATCGGCATCCTGGATATGACGACGATCTTCCCGCAAATGAACCGTAATGCCGTCGGCGCCACCGAGATGGGCCTCGACGGCGCCCCAGACGGGATCCGGCTCGTAGGTAACGCGCGCCTGCCGCAATGTTGCGATGTGGTCGATATTGACGCCAAGTTCGATCATGGTTCCTGCAACTCCTTGAATATTTTGCGTGTTTCGAGTTCCTTGCCACCCAGATAATAGGCTATCAGCGTCCGCATGAGTTGTTTCGCTTCGCTGCGTGACCGCGGATCCGAAAAATCCTCGGCTTCCAGATCGATCAAGGTTTTTCCCCAGACGGCGTGCGCTGCCGCCTCGGCGTATTCCAGTCGCACCGGCCCCTGCTCCATCCGGTAGGCGTAATGCGCCGCCGGCTGGATCGGGTTGCCATCGCTGTCACGAGTCAGGGTCAGACCGTAGCCGAGTTCCTGCAGCAGGATTTTTTCAAAACTCCGCAGATCGGCCTCGCGCACCCTGCCGCCCGGGTCGCCGGCCAGCCGGGCGAGCATTGCCGCATAACCAGAAAAAAGGCGGTCATGCGCATCCTCGCGCGGCAGCAGATGCATCAGCAATTCGTTGAGGTAATAGCCGCAAAACAGAGCCTCACCCGACAACAAGGCGTGGCCGCCCTGCCATTCCGCTTTCATCAGGGTCAGGACTTCACCCTTGCCGGCCCAGCCGATTTCCAGCGGCTGAAAGGCCATCATCAGCCCGCGAACCGCCGAGCGTGGGCGGCGCGCGCCTCTTGCCAGAAGCGCCATGCGCCCGAAATCGCGGGAAAACACTTCGACGATGAGGCTGGTTTCCCGAAACGGGTAGGTATGCAAGACGTAGGCTGGCTGGCCATCGACTTTGCTGCGCAGGTTCATTCGTAACCGAGACTCTTCAACAGGCGCTCGTCGTCGTTCCAGCCCGATTTGACCTTGACCCAGACCTCGAGATAAACCTTGCCGGCGAACAGGCGCTCCATGTCCTGACGAGCCTCGCTGGCAATCCGCTTGAGCGACTCGCCGCCCTTGCCGATGACGATGGCCTTGTGACTCTCGCGGTCGACGACGATGGCGGCAAAGATTCGCCGAAGATTGCCCTCAATCTCGAATTTCTCGATTTCGACCGTCGTCGCATAGGGCAACTCGTCGCCAAGCAGGCGGAAGACTTTTTCGCGAATATATTCGGCGGCAAGAAAACGCTCGCTCTTGTCGGTCAGATCGTCCTCGGGGAACATCAGCCCCTCATTGGGCAGATGCTTGCGCGCTTCAGAGAGCAACACATCGGTCTGCCGCCCCTTGGTTGCACTGATCGGCACGACGGCGGTGTAGTCGTGTTCAGCCGACACCTGCGCCAGGAACGGCAACAATGCCGTGCGATCCTTCAACTGGTCGGTCTTGTTGATGACCAGAATGACCGGCCGGTCCTTGGGCAGCAGTCTGACGACCGCCTGATCCTTGGCATCGTAGCGCCCGGCCTCGATCACGAAGAATACGAGATCGACGTCGCTCAGGGTCTGCGTCACGCCGCGATTCATCGCCCGGTTCAGGGCATTGGAAAACTTGGTCTGGAAGCCCGGTGTATCGACGAACACATACTGCGCGCTGTCGTTGGTGACGATGCCGGTGATGCGGTGCCGCGTGGTTTGCGCCTTGCGCGAGACGATGCTGATTTTTTCTCCGACCAGGCGGTTGAGCAGCGTCGATTTGCCGACGTTGGGGCGACCCACGATGGCAATGTAGCCGGAACGAATTTTTTTCATGCCTTGAGTGCTTTCAGTGCGCGATCCGCAGCGGCCTGCTCGGCGAGACGACGGCTGCTGCCCTGCCCGGTCGTGCGCAAGGCGGGATTCTCGATTTCGCAGGCGACCTCGAATCGTTGTTCATGCGCCGCGCCGCTCGCCTCGATGAGGTGATAGCGCGGCAACGGCTTCTTGCGTCCCTGCAACCATTCCTGCAGGCTGGTCTTGGCATCCTTGGTCACCGGCCCGCTACTCAATTCGTCGAACAGTGGAAGATAGAGGCGGGCGATTACGGCTTGGGCAGCCTCGAAGCCAGCATCGAGGTAGACCGCGCCGATCAGCGCCTCGACCGCATCGGCAAGAATGGAGGGGCGCTGGTTGCCGCCGCTTTTCAATTCTCCCTCGCCCAGACGCAACGAGTCGCCAAGATTCAGGGCAACCGCCAGTCGATGGAGCGCGTCCTGGCGAACCAGATTGGCCCGCATCCGGGAAAGGTCACCTTCCGCCAGGTCGGGATAGCGCCTGAACAACGCAATGGCAATGACGCAGTTGAGAACCCCGTCGCCGATGAACTCCAGGCGCTCGTTGTTGGAAACGCTAAAACTGCGATGCGTCAACGCAGTCTGCAACAGGGCCCGATCAGCGAAGGAGTGCCCGAGCGCCGCTGTCAGCGTCGACAAAGCCATCTCTTGACGTTCAGTCGGCGGTCGAACCCTTGTAATTGATTACCAGGCTGACGTTGGCAAACAACGGGATACGCTTGTCATAGTCGAACGAGGCGACGATCTTGCCGCCCTCCTTCGAAATGTCGAGTTGCTCCGGCTTGAAGTCCAGACTGTCGATATTGGCGAAATTGTCGAAAGTTCTGCGGACATCCGCAACCGTGGCGTCAGGGCCAACCTTGTTAACCGATGCCTTGGCATCCTTGAGGATCTTGTAATACTCGACTGTCGTCGGCACGACTTTCATGGCCAATATCGCCACCAGTGCAATGACCACGCCCCAGAAGATCAGCCCGGAAAGGGCCACGCCGCGTTGATATTTCATTTGTTTCTCCTCACTTGAACGAACCAATCCGGCTGGGACTGCTCAAGTTCAACCAGATAAAGAATGCTTTGCCGACAATGTTACGGTCTGGAACGAACCCCCAGAAACGGCTGTCCCGGCTGTTGTCACGGTTGTCGCCCATCATGAAGTAATGACCTTCGGGTACCTTGCAAATGACGCCAGCGGCATTGTAGGTGCAATTCTCGCGATACGGAAACTGGGTTGCGTCCGGAATAAATGCGGGTGCATCGCTGTCGTTCAAGTACCTATACTCGATGTTGCTCATTCTAGCGACATATTGATCCGAGTAGTAGAGCCGTTCCGGATGATGGTAGTCGAAAATCTTCGTGGTTTCGACGGGTTGACCATTGATGCTCAGGCGCTTGTTTTGATAGGCAACTGTATCGCCCGGCAGCCCGATGACGCGCTTGATATAGTCGAGCGAGGGATCGTCCGGATAGCGGAAAACCATTACATCGCCACGCTGCGGGTTGTTGATGCTGATGATCTTCTTGTTGATCACCGGGAGGCGAATACCATAAATGAATTTGTTGACCAGGATGAAGTCACCGACCTGTAAGGTCGGGATCATCGAACCGGAAGGAATCTTGAACGGCTCGAAAAGAAACGAGCGCAACACGAAGACGATCAGGATGACCGGGAAGAAGCTGGCGCCCCACTCCACCCACAACGGCTCCTTCACCTCCTTGGGTTCGGCTTGCACATCCGCTGGGCCCCAATCCGAAATGGCCGGATTCGATGCTGATCCCGCAGCCTGGTTTTGGGCGCGTTGTACGCGGATGGGTGATGAACTTCTGGTTTCTTCTATGACTTTGCGGGCAGCCTCGTCGACATCCTTGGCGTCAAATTCCTTCTTTTTGTTTAGATATCCAAACAACAACACGCGGTCGCAGACCAGATTGATCCGCCTTGGAATCCCGTTAGTGGCCCTGAAAACGGCTCCGAAGCTATCCGGGGTGAAGGTAGGGCTGCCATCGGCGCCGGCGCATTTGAGACGGTGCTCGACATAATCGCGCGTCTCCTCTTCGTCCATCGGGTCGATGTGGTGAGAGGCGATGACCCGCTGCCTGAACTGCATCATTTTCGGACTTTGCAGGATGTCTCTGAACTCGGGTTGGCCGACGAGAAAGATCCGCAGCAAGGCCTGATTGCCGAACTGAGCGTTGGAAAGCGTGCGCAATTCTTCTATGGCTCTGGAAGACAGATTCTGCGCTTCATCGACGATCAGCAGGCAGCGCTTCCCCTTGCTGGTCATGCCGATCAGGAAGGCTTCGAGGGACAGCAAGACATCTGATTTCTCGGTGCTCTTGGTACGGATGCCGAAAGCAGCAGAGACCAGGCGCAAAGTGTTGTCGGCCTCATTACGGGTACTGACCAGATGCGCTGCGATAACCTTGTCCGGATCCAGATTGTCTAGCATCCGGCGTACGATCGTCGTCTTGCCAACGCCGAATTCGCCCGTAATGACCACGAAACCTTCATTTTGCTGCATGCCGTATTCAAGATATGCAGTGGCACGCCGATGCTGCTCGCTGGGGAAGTAGAATTTCGGATCGGCGCTTAACTGGAAAGGCTTGCCGGTCAAGCCATAGAAGGATGCGTACTTCTGCTCGCGCAATTTGCGGAATTTCAGCACGTCGACCGCGTAAAGCACGCCGGTCACGACCGTCAGCACCAGAAGAATCAGGGCAAAATTCATTATCGGAATTCTCAGTTATCGACGCGCAGGACGGCGAGGAAGGCTTCCTGTGGAATCTCCACGCTACCGACCTGCTTCATCCGCTTCTTGCCGGCCTTCTGCTTTTCCAGCAGCTTCTTCTTGCGCGTGATGTCGCCGCCATAGCACTTGGCGAGGACGTCCTTGCGCATCGCCTTGACGTTTTCGCGGGCGATGATGTGCGAGCCGATGGCCGCCTGGATCGCCACGTCGTACATCTGGCGCGGAATCAGTTCGCGCATTTTGGAGGCCAGTTCGCGGCCGCGATATTGCGAGTTGGCGCGATGAACGATCAGTGACAGCGCATCGACCTTCTCGCTGTTGATCAGAATGTCTAGCTTGACCACATCGGCGGCGCGATATTCCTTGAAGTCGTAGTCGAGCGAGGCATAGCCCTTCGAACACGACTTAAGCTTGTCGAAGAAATCCATGACCACTTCGGCCATCGGCATTTCATAGACCAGCTTTACCTGGCGGCCATGGTAATGCATGTCGACCTGGTTGCCGCGCTTCTGGTTGCACAGGGTAATGACGTTGCCAAGGTAATCCTGTGGCACGAAAATCGTCGCGGTGATGATCGGCTCGCGAATTTCCTCGATCTTGCCGAGGTCCGGCAACTTGGCCGGATTCTCGATCTGGATGACCGAACCGTCGCGCATCACCACCTCGTAAACCACGGTCGGCGCCGTGGTGATCAGATCCTGATCGAATTCGCGCTCCAGGCGCTCCTGCACGATTTCCATGTGCAGCAGGCCAAGGAAGCCGCAGCGGAAACCGAAACCGAGCGCCTGCGACACTTCCGGCTCATACTGCAGCGAGGAATCGTTGAGTTTCAGCTTTTCGAGCGATTCGCGCAGTGAGTCATACTGATTGGATTCGATCGGATAGAGCCCGGCAAACACCTGCGGCTTGATCTCCTTGAAGCCGGGCAGTGGCGCAGCGGCCTTGCGATCAACCGTGGTGATCGTGTCGCCGACCTTGGCTGCCTTCAACTCCTTGATGCCGGCGATGACGAAGCCGACCTCACCGGCGCGCAGCGCCTCGCGCTGAACCGATTTCGGCGAGAAGACGCCGACTTGCTCGCACAGTTGCAGAGCGCCGCTGGCCATGAAGAACAGCTTGTCCTTCGGTCGCATCACGCCATCGACGACGCGCACCAGCATGACGACGCCGACGTAGTTGTCGAACCAGGAGTCGATGATCAGCGCCTTGAGCGGTGCTTCCGGGTCACCCTTGGGCGGCGGGATGCGGGCGACCACCGCTTCGAGAATGTCGTCGACACCCAAGCCGGTCTTGGCTGAAGCGAGAACCGCCTCGGTCGCATCGATCCCGATCACGTCCTCGATTTCCTGACGGGCGTTATCGGGGTCGGCCGACGGCAGGTCGATCTTGTTCAGGACCGGTACGACTTCGACATCCAGGTCGAGCGCCGTGTAGCAGTTGGCCACCGTCTGCGCCTCGACACCCTGCGACGCATCGACTACCAGCAGCGCGCCTTCGCAGGCCGAGAGGGAACGCGACACTTCGTACGAAAAGTCGACGTGTCCCGGTGTATCGATCAGGTTGAGGTTGTAAATTTTGCCATCACGCGCCTTGTACTGCAGCGAGGCCGTCTGGGCCTTGATGGTGATGCCGCGCTCGCGCTCGATGTCCATCGAATCCAGCACCTGAGCTTCCATCTCGCGATCCGAAAGCCCCCCGCAGAGGTGGATGATGCGGTCGGCCAGCGTCGATTTGCCGTGGTCGATGTGAGCGATGATGGAAAAATTGCGGATGTGATCCATGCGGCTAGTAAAAAAGGGCGCTTGTCCGGCGCCCTTCCCTGTTTAGAAGACCCTGAATTCTAACGGATTCCGGCTAAATATTCACGGGTTTTAGGCTCGTCCAGGAAGTAATGGCAGAGTTCGTTTCGGCCATGCAGCAGAACTGGCACCAATTCGTCATACGTCGCTTCGAGAAGCGGATCCGAATCGACATCGACTACCTTCACGGTAATACCGAACTCTGCCGCCAATGGCTCCAGCGCCGCCGCCATGTCATGACAGAGGTGGCAGCAGTCCCGGCTGAGCAGGGTCAGCTCAACCGCCATTGAGCCCCTTGATGGTGACGAAAGTCTGCATTTCGCCGCGCCGGATCAACAGCGTGACATTGCTGCCCTTCTCGAACTGCGCAAGCAACTTGTTGAACTGATCGACCGTCTTGACCTCCGTCGTTGCGCCCTTGCTGATCAGTGCGACAATGATGTCGCCCGCGCGCAGGTCGGCGCGCGACGTCGTCCCGCGAACATCCTCGACCAGCAGGCCGGAGGACATCTTGAGGTCCCGCTTCTGGTCGGCGGTCAGTTCGTTCAATACCAGCCCGAGGCGATTGGCTTGCTGTTCCGGTGGCTTGCCGCCGCGCGCCGGGCGACTGGATGCAGCCTTCTCGTCGGTCATCTCGCCGACTGTCACGGCAATGTCGCGCGTCGCACCCTTGCGCCAGACCTGGACCGTCGATCGTGTTCCGGGCCTGGTTGCAGCTACCATGCGCGGGAGATCGGCGGATGCATTGATCGGCTTGCCATCGAACTTGAGGATGACGTCACCCGGTTCCAGCCCGGCCTTGTCGGCGGGCCCGCCTTTTTCGACCGCGTTCACCACAGCGCCCATCGGCTTGCCCAGCGCCAGCGAATCTGCCAGTTCCTTGCTGACTTCCTGAATCACCACGCCAAGCCGCCCGCGACTTACCTTGCCGGAAGCGCGCAACTGGTTCTGGATATCCATCGCGACATCGATCGGGATGGCAAACGAAACACCCATGTAACCGCCACTACGGCTGTAGATCTGCGAGTTGATGCCGACGACCTCGCCGCGCATGTTGAACAGCGGCCCGCCCGAGTTGCCCGGGTTGATCGCGACATCGGTCTGGATGAAGGGAACGTAATTCTCTTGCGGCAACGAACGCCCCTTGGCCGAAACGATCCCCGCGGTGACCGAATTGTCGAAGCCGAAGGGCGAGCCGATGGCGACGACCCATTCCCCGACTTTCAACTGTGCCGGTTCGCCCAACTTGACGACGGGCAGGCCGCTGGCCTCGATCTTGAGCAGCGCGACGTCGGTCCGCTTGTCAGCGCCTATCGTTTTCGCCTTGAATTCCCGCTTGTCGGTCAGGCGCACCGTCACTTCGTCGGCACCATCGACCACATGGGCATTGGTCAGAATGTAACCGTCACCGCTGATGATGAAGCCGGATCCCAGCGACTTGTTCTCGAACTCGCGCGGCGTGGTGCCACCATGGTTGCGCGGCATGAAGCGCTTGAAAAATTCGAAGGCCGGATCGTTTTCGTCGAACGGAAAAGGCGTCGCCTGACTGCCGCGCGTCACCTGCGTGGTACTGATATTGACGACCGCCGGACCCTGCCTTTCGGCCAGTTCGGTGAAATCCGGCAGCCCGCGCGTCTGCGCGACCGCGACGGAAGAAATCAACAGGAATGACAAAAGAGCCAAGAAACGTTTCATCGGCATGTACCTCCTGAATTGCTTAAGACGAACGGGAAATGATATGGGGGCGAGTTGCGGAAATACCAGTGCCGGTCGATGTCCGGCGGCCAACGTAGATGAAGGAGAGCAACAGGCCGGCAACCGCGCCGAGCATGGCGCCCTGATCTTCTCCAAGTTGCATGCCGAGCAAGGCACCCGCGATGGTTGCGGTCAACGGCAAAACATACCCCAAATTCGCGCTTTTTCGCACGCTGCCAGCCGCTATGGCGACCACGACACGATCCCCTACGCCGGCACCGATATCATTGACCACGCGA
>Ga0209575_10001031_pt1 | contig 12569 bp, 5 predicted proteins | sample Medcelwee11metaG_FD_187172 | JGI IMG/M metagenome (GOLD analysis project Ga0209575, IMG submission 187172) | Freshwater pond sediment microbial communities from the University of Edinburgh, under environmental carbon perturbations - Medium... | ecosystem: Environmental > Aquatic > Freshwater >...
AACGCGAACTGTGTCCAACACATTGGCATGTTCGGTAAGCAGGCTATTGGAAAATTCCAGACGGAAGCCTTTGCCGGCACCAACGCCCGAAACGGTGAATGCACCATCGGGTGAGTTGACAACTTTCGCTCTGAACTCAACCGTATAACCAATAGCTGATGAAAAGCCGGTGCGTGTCTTGTACCAGCCTAATTGAGAATACAAAGGGTAGCCATAAGTATCAACAACTTCATTAACTTTCAGTTTGAGTGCCGAAGCAGCAACAGCTGAAAGTTCAGAAGGGTTGGCCAGCAAATCCTTTGTTGATTGTTCCCATGGCATCGTGTTGTCGAAACGCATTTCATTCCAACCTTGTGTGGTTGGCAGAGATGTACCGTTATATACATCTACAAGCGACTGCGCCTGTGTCTGCCAAAAGAACAGGGACAGACACATCAATAATAAGTAAGTCTTAATTGTCCTCATAAACTTAGATTTAAAATTAGCAAATCGGTATTAATTATTGCAAGCTCTTTCCCCTGCCTGCAGTTAGGGTTTTAATTACCATTCAAATATCTCCTGCTGATCTTCTTCAGGAATCTGTGTATTCCTCCGGCGTTCCAGCGTGTATGAACCTTTAAGGGTATATTTCACCGTATAAAACGGATTCGATACATCCTTATAGCTGTATTGTAGCTCCATGGTTACAGTACGTATCATCAGATAGGGTTGCAAAGCGTCCATTTCTTCTTTAATACTCCATGTACATTTATCCGGAACCGGCGTAAATTCAATTTTTGTGCTGTCGGCAACAAAAGTTATCGTCTTGTCGTCATTAAACTGTGCTTTGACTTTATATGTAGCACGGTCGCGAGCGTCTTCTTCACACAATCCGGCATAAAAGAAAACGGTGCTGTCGCTTACTACGCGCATTTCACGTGTAGCTTTTGAAGTCGGCGTTGGATCACCTTCCGCTGTTAAAGTCCCTGCTCCTGCCGAATAGGTTCCTGAAAAGTAATTGAAAGGAATGATACGCATCAGCGTTTTTTTGTAATGTTTTTTCGGAGAAGGAGCATATTCCGAAGTCGAAGAAATCTTCAAAGGCAGAATATATTTTTCGACGAGGTCCAGGTCATTGATTTGGAAATCAATATTCAGGTAACCAACATTCTTTCCTGCGGGAATTGTGACATTTGTTCCGTTAGGAAAAGTAAAATGCTGTTCGTCGAGCTGACGGAAAAACAAGTCATCACGCGTATAGAACATCGTCCGGTTATGCGCTACAAGCGTATCGGGGTCAAGTTCAACCTCAACTGTTACCTGTCGTTCATTCGCCGTTGATCCACTTACTTCTATCGGAATTTTATAATGAATTATGCCATCGGCTGTATTGGTATTCAAATAGGTCTCGGTATAGCCGGAGCGTACAAACGAAACATACTTTTGATACTGTTCAGTTTTCCATTCATCTTCGCAGGCATAAAATGTTATACCCAGCAATGTAATCATTGTATAAAATAATATCTTTTTCATTTTATATATTTTTTATTCATCAAACGTTTTCCATCCGGGATTCTGTGTCAACTTTCTGTTTTTTCTCATTTCATCCTGAGAAATAGGCCAGAGATACATTTTCTCAGCAAAGATTGCGGGAACGAGAGAAATTTCGTGTGGAATCTGCCATAAATCTCTTTGTAATTTATCGCTAGCATTATAGGTCAACGGTCCCGTCATATCCATATTAAAGCCCCAAACAGGCATGGCTTCTTCGCGTTCGGCATCTCCCCAGCGACGAAGGTCGTAGTAACGATGTGCTTCGCCCATAAATTCAATTTGCCATTCGCGTTTGATCCGTTTACGCATTTCATCTTTATCCGCAAAATGGTCATCGGTAAAGTCTGTCAAACCTGCACGAACACGTACCGGACGCAAACCTTTACTTATTTCACTTTGATTTCTGCTTACATTAATCACACCTACACCGTCGTAAGCAGGGATATTATATGATCCACTCAGTTCGTTGAGCGCTTCGGCATAAATAAGCAATACCTCAGCATAACGGATTGCCGGTTCAGCTTTTCTCACGCGGTTACCCGACCAGTCTTCAGGGTGGTAGTACTTGCGGATGCCAATGCCAGTCCAGTAATAGAAGCCCGAAGCATCTTTGCCATCGCCGCCATTACGATAAATAAATACTTGCGTATAACGTTTATTATCGTTCACGCTTGTACCTTCATTTTCCCAGATACTGCCGTTATAGGCAACCGAAGCGTAGAAACGTGGCTCACGATTGGCATTTTGTAAAGACACGCCCGGAGGCAGTGGAGTCCAGTTCGTATAATAATCGTAATTACGAGTTGTTGAAGCTTGTGTAAATGCTTTTGCCCAATCCGGAACTGATGCGCTCGGATCGCTGTAATAATAAGGATCTCCTTCAGTATCTGTTCCTTCTTTGTAGCGGAAAAAATCGCTGCCGTCAGCCATATAATAAGCATCATACATTTTCAGTGTCAGTCCGTGGCAATTCCATCCACCAAGCGAGCGGGGCATCTGGTGAGAAGAAAGGTTATCCAATGCATCGCCGTAACCGCGCGAAAATATCAATTCAGGATTGGCATAAGCCGTCAGCGAACCGTCGAACAGTTGTCGGTACGATTCAGTTGGATCGATATCCGCCCAGCCACATCCATCAGCTCCTTCGCTGAAAGGTTGATCGGAATAACCGGGAATCGTTTGGGGTTGAACTTTCCAACTCGTTCCGTTTGGAACAATGGTTCCACCAGGTTCTACGGTTTTCGGATAACGGTAATAGTCAAATCCAAGCGCTGAGCCCTGGGCTCCCTTCATATTACTGGAGTTACCCTGTCGTTTAGGAACGGTGTAAAGTTTGTATTTGCCTAAATCCATTACTTCTTTGGCAGCTGCAGCCGCTTTAGCCCAACGTTCTTCATTATATTCAGGATCGATGAGCGGTGAGCCGTCGTGACTTTTCAGTTGTTGTGCCCATTCACCTGTATTCCCATTGTATTGCGGACTAGCTCCGAAAAGATACACTTTGGCACGGGCTGCCAACGCTGCACCTTTGGTAGGCTTCAAAATCTCACGATTGCTGTGATCAATTGGCAGATCACGCGCTGCCAAAGCCAGTTCAGAAGCAATATATTCAACACATACATCATAACGACTGCGCTGGATGGAGAGATCTTCATAACTTCCGGTAAAATCGACGCCTTTGTCGGGCAAAATAGGTATCGGTCCGTATTTACGCAGCAATTGCCAATAGTAGTAAGCCCGTAGAAAACGAGCCTCAGCCTTGGTTTCTTTGATATACACACTTAGCTGCTCAGTACTCATTTCATCCCTGATATTATCGCCATTTACCAATTGGTCGATGTTATGAATGTAGATAGAAGCATCGCGAATACCGATATAGCATACTCTCCATTGATCCTGCAAAAACTGTTCGGTGTATTGTCCGCCGCGAAAAATCCGGTAGGAAGCCAACTGACCTAAGTAATAATCATCTGCCTTTTCACGATCGGTATAATACATATCGTCCGAAATAAAGTTGAACTGGTTGGCATTTTGTTCTTTGGTAGTAACATCCCAGTTATCACGATGACGCAGATGACTATATACACCTGCTAACCATTGCTTCGAGTAGTCCATACTTTCAAATACATCCTGCAAATCGCGCTGATCGTCGAGCAAATGTTCCACTTTCAGAAAATCGGTACATGCATTGAACGAAAGAACTACCGACAAAACTGTCAGAATCGAGATGAATCTGATTTTTAGTCTATTTATTATCGTTTTCATTTTTTTTATTTAAATTAAAAATTATAAACTGATTGTCAGCCCACCTGTAAAACTTTTTGTAATCGGATAGGCCATACCGTTACCGCTACCCAACTCAGGATCCCAAAGTTTCAGGCTGTCCCATACAAAAAGGTTAGAACCTATAAAATGCAGTCGGATGTTATTGATATGCCATTTATTAGTGATTCTTTTCGGTACTGTATATCCAACTTCGAGGGTTTTGAATCGCAGATAAGCGCCATCACGCAACCAGTAAGTTGATGCACGATAGTTATTGGCATTTCCGCCATAACTCAATCGTGGATATTTGGCATTCGGATCAGGATTGCTTTCCGACCAATAGTTACCGACCATATCGGTCAGTATATTACCCCAGGGCAGCGTATTTCCTTCATGAATTTCAGAGAACGGATATACCGCCGGTCCATTGATAAAATACGATGATTTACCTGCACCCTGAAAATGTACATTGATATCAATGCCTTTCCATGTTGCCGACAGACCTACTCCATAAACGAGGTTCGGCACACGGGTAGAACCAATTGCCACCACGTCGTTATTGTTGATTACACCGTCACCATTGACATCTTTATATTTAACGTCACCGGGCATATAAGCGCCGAATTGCTGTTGCGGACTATTGCGTATGTCTTCATAATTTTCGAACAAACCAAGTGAGATGAGACCTTTTGCCTGCTCCCAGCGATAACCCTGCGTCATCTTGTAAGGAAGGGCATTGGCTTCTTCGTCGTATTCGAGTACTTTGTTGCGGGTATAGGTAACGTTTCCACGCATGGTCATTTCCACCTGACCGAATTTCTGGTTGTAGTTGAATTGTCCGTCGAAACCCACGTTTTCCATCTTACCGATGTTTGCCCAGGGTTGCGATGTAATTCCTGACATTTCGGACAAGTGCTTACGTTGCATATAGATATTGCTTCGTGTATCTTTAAATATATCAAAGGCACCTGAGAATTTATTGTTCCAGAGATTAAAATCCAGACCGAGGTTGTGCTTGGTCGCAACTTCCCATGTCAGATAATCCGCGGCATATTCCGTGATATGAAGTCCGGGATATGCACTAAGATTTCCTTCGCTCGACAGACCGCTGTAATTCGGGCTGTTCAGATCACCATAATTGTATCCGCCTACAGTACCAATAGAACCCATATATGGGAAACGGATTTCATCATTGCCTCTCTTTATCTTATTGTTACCAACCTGCCCGTAAGAGTAACGAATTTTTAATAAGTCGAACATCGGAGCATGTTCCTTCATGAAAGGTTCGCCGGTGATGTTCCAGGCACCTGAAACAGCAGGGAAGAAGCCAAATTGATGACCGGTTTTAAAAACTTCGGATCCGGTGTAACCTCCATTGAATTCGATAAAATACCGACTTTTGAAATCATAGGAAACACGTCCCGAAATACCCTGATCACGACGGGGAATACCTCGTGCAATATCATCACCCACATTGGAAGTTTCGGCCTGTTCACGTTGTGCATACTTAAAAAACAGGCTTACGTTGTGCGCATCAGCAAACAGCCGGTTGTAGGCCATTTCACCTTCGAGGTTGTATACCCGTTCGCCCCACGAACTTGATTCCTGCTCCATCAATCTCTCGGTCGAAACACGATAGAAAACAAGGTTCCCGTTGCTGTCGCGCCGACGTTGGGTATTATGTTGTTCCGGCCAACGTATGTGGCGAATGTTATTGCGACTATCGGAGTCGAAGGCAAAACGTCCTGTAAATCGCAAGCCTTTGGTAATAAAGTCGAAATTTTGTTCAAGGGTAATATTGGTTTCCACCTTGCTGCGCCACGATTCGTTATAACCGCTTTGCGTTGCCAACACCCAGGGATTGGTAAATTCGCCGGTACCGTAGGCAGGAGTCAATCCATTGGAATACGTCATCGGGGTAGCCAGAGGCGAATAACCCGTAATTGATTTCCAGATATTGATACCATCGCCATTAACTATTCTTGTAGAAACGCTCATATCTTCACCAAGATAATAAGTATTATACGTTTGTGCTAAACCAGCGCGATTTTGTTTTTCAAGGAAACCCGAAACACCGGTTCGTAATACTGTAGTAGGTGTAATGTCGATATCGGTATTCATACGATAATTGTATCGATCTAAATTACTGTTTGTGTTGTAATCTTTCAATGCTTTATCGGTTTTGTACATACCTTCTTCGCTCAGATAACTACCCGACACATAATAACGAGCTGTTGTACCCCCTCCGCTCAGGTTAATGGAAGCACGATAGGTACCTGCACCGTCTTTCAACAGGACGTCTTTCCAGTCGATATTTGGATAAAGGTCGGGGTCGAGATTATTTTCGATGATTTGCATCTCAATGTCGTTATAAAGCGGCTCGAGGTTACGCGTACGCCTTGCTTCATTGAGTAATTCAGCATAGGTAAGTCCATCGACAAACTCAGGAGTACGGGTACGTGTATTGTAACCATATTCCACTTTCCCGTTAATATTGATCTTCCCGGGATCTCCTTTCTTAGTGGTGATAATAATCACGCCATTGGCACCTCTGGATCCATAAATGGCTGTAGCCGACGCGTCTTTCAATACCGAGAACGACTCTATATCTTCAATATTGATTTCGTTGAACGGACGTTCAAAACCATCAACCAGCACCAAAGCTCCTGAACCTGCACCAAAAGTGGAAATACCGCGAATCCAGAATTCCGACTGGTTGGCACCGGGTTCACCTGAAAGTTGCATCGATATTACACCGGCAATATTCCCTGCCAACGCATTGGTAATGTTAGCCGTCGGAATTCTCAACGTTTTCATATCCACAGTTGAAATAGCCCCTGAAATCGACACCTTTTTTACCGCACCAGTACCGGTAACCACCACTTCGTTCAGTACGTTATTGTCATTACTTGACATTTGTACATTGATCACAGTTCTGCCGTCAATCTCAATTTCTTTTTTATCGTACCCTACAAACGAGAAAACGAGGGTAGCGTTCTTTTTAACTTTTATAGTATATTTCCCATCAAGGTTTGTGTTTACGCCAAAACCAGTTTCGTTTTTCACGTAAATGTTGACACCTATCATAGATTCATTATTCTCATCGGTAACCGTTCCCGAAACAGTAATGATATTATCCTGCTGTGCAAAAGCGTTTGGCATCGTGCATAGCAGTAAAGATAATATGCTTATCAGGATTCGTATTTGTTTCATATATTTATTCGATTTATGGGTTCTGTTTATTCTACTTTGATAGACCTGATACGACGGTTATCGCGGTCGGCTATATAAAATGTATTAATATCATCGTCGTAAATGATGCCAAAAGGTCCATCAAACTGAGCATCGCGCAAAGCGCCATCGGAATATCCCGGATTTTCAGGACGACCGGCAAAAGTGGAAACCTGTCCCTGAGGGGTTACCTTCCTTATACAGTTATTTTCACCATCGCATACATAAAAATTATCATCTTTGTCGAATGCTCCCTGTTGAGGCTGGTTAAAAAAGGTATTGCCAACTCCTACCCCATCTTTAAAACCGGCTCTTTTCTGACTACCCACAAAAGGTTGCGGACGTTCGAAAGCTTTCTTTTCGTAATTATATTCCATGCGGGCAATATAATGCTGATTCTTACTTACGATGTATGCGAAGTCACCGCTGGGAGCAATCTGGATATTAAACTCCCAATTGTTGTCCTGCACAAGAAAGTAAAAGTTTGTCCCTTCTTTTCCATCCTCATTGAGTTTATCGGCAGTCGGTCCACCGTAACGCCATATTAACTCATTGCGTTTGAACACCTTGTACACCTGAGATTTTTCATACGAATTAAACCAGTACTCGCCCGAAATTGGGTGAATTGCGCCACCATTACACTGTTTGTGATGCATTACCACACTCCATGGAACTGACACTCCCGGTTTTCCGAAACGACGTGTTACTGAATCACGTGGAATAATGATCGTACCGATATCGCCCCAACCACCGCCATCATTGGCAACAATCATCGTATCTTTTTTATACGCGGCATTGCTGGGGTCGTTTACTGTAAAAGCAATTGTTCTCGGCCGGCCTACGCCATTTCCAGTGCGGAAAATAGTTGATACTTCTTTTCTGTACATGTCGATGAAACGCACACCATTATTTTCTTCAATCAGATAAATATTTTTCTTGAGTTTACCATTTGCATCCTTAGGACCATCGACATCGGTATCGAATGACAGCCAAAACGGACTTTGAAACTGGACTCTTTCAAATGCACCATCTACAATGGCTGTGTTGCCGTCCTGATCGGTAAAACCAAGGAAGGTAGAAACATTCTTCGTGAAAGTGTAAATAAGTTGTTTATCAGAAACATTGGTGTTGGTACCTCCAACTACTACTTTCACCGGTGCTGCTATGACATCGCCTTCTTCACGGAAATCGTCGCCCCGTAAAGTCGGCACAATACAATAAATCAGCGTACCTTCGGGATTTACTCCAATCACAGCGGCTTTTGTATTGTTGATAAAGACAGCTATACTGTCTTTGTTTCCACCGAAATTTTCACCGCTGATAAGTATCTGAGTCGCCACACGTCCGCTATCGGGCGTAAATGACGTAACAGTGACTGGTTTAGATGGATCGTGATCGATAATTTGCGTTATTTCGGGCTCCACGCAGGAAGTAAAGTAACCCGGAAAAACGAAAAATGACACAATTGACATCATCCAAAGCAATGATTTGTACATGTTTTTCATCTTTTTGTGTTTTGTGATATTAATTTAAAATGGTTCATTAATTATTAGCTTTTTGATTTAACCACATAAGTCACATTAGAAAACATAAGCTTAAACTTGTAAATTTGAGTTACACATTTGACATATCCCTTCAGGAAAAATACTCATGTGTACTAATGTGACTAATGTGGTTTAAATATTAATTGAAATAGTGTTTATTTTTTCAGTTTGTCAAACAATATTTTCATATAAAAACCTCCGACTACCGAACGTGCCTTAAAATTCTGCATCTTTCCGTCATTGGTATCGTAGAAATCGCTGATTGGCACCCGGCTTACAGTTTCGTTGGCATAACGGTATACCGGCGACACGAATTTTTTGAATGTATCGTTATCCGATGCCAGACAGGCCGTCCACAGAATCCAGTCCGATTTGGTGTAATCTTTCCGCGAATCCAGCGGAAGACCATATTTATGTTCTGCCTGACGCTTCAGATAGAATGGTATTTCTTTTTCAGCAATTTCAACCGGGAAAATATTTATGTCCAGCAATTCATCCCAAACTATATTGTATTTTTGACTCCAGCTTCCCGCACGGTCGAAAGCCAGTTTATAATGGTCGCCGTCTTTTGCCATCTCTGTCCATGCCGTGGCCATGATTTTAGCTTCGCGTGTATATTCAGCAGCCACATCATTTTTGCCAAGCATTTTTGCCATTTTTCCATAACCCGCCACTGCCAGAATCGCTTTGATCGACAGGTTGGCATTGTGCGCCAGGTGTCCTGCAAAGTCGTCGGTACAAAGTTGATTGTCCGGGTCGAGTCCTTTTTCTTTCAGGAAGTTAGCCCATGTGGTAAGCGTTTGCCAATGTTTCTTCGGCATTATTTTCCACTACCGAGATGGCTGTTGCCAGCAACATCATATTACCTGCTTCTTCCACCGGCATATCCTCACCGTAATTCTGTCCGTTGGCAATGGGATAATGTCCTAAATCATGTGCCGGATAGGGTTTGTTCCATCGTCCGCTTTCACTGTAATAAAAAATTGAGTTCATCATTCCTTTCAGCAGATCGGGATTGTATATAAGGAATAAGGGAGCCGAAGGATATGTTACGTCGACCGTATTGATAAATCCGCCACTATGATTTTCTTTGGATAAGAACAGAATGTCACCGTTTTCGTCGAGTAAAAGTTTGTGTGCCGCTACCGCCTGACGATAAGTAAGCGCGCAAAGCTCAGCATATTCGTCTCCACCCGTAGCACGGGCATCGTTAATCAGTTCCACATCAAAAGTCCGGCATTGTTCAATTACCGGCTGGTAATTTTCTTTTGCCCGTTCAAATGCCTGAATTATGTCTACCTTACCATCGTGTTTCCAATAAGCCATACGTTGTTTGTAGAAGTACTCGATGGAATAAATATCGTCGTATCCAAGCATCAAAAATCCGTTTTTGCCGTCTTTACCTACTTTACCCACCTGATCGGCATATGCCAGAACTGGTATTGTCTTGTTGAGTTTGGAGACTAACGCTCCCTGCAGTTTACCGGGCAACAGCGTTCCTGTTTTCAGAAAAGCATCTTTCATATCGTAATAATCACCGATATTCAGGTCAGTTTTTCCACCGGCACCTGCCGTTAAGTATGCATACCCCCAGTCAATGCGCACACCGTCACCTGCACGTTTTGCAACCGCTTGTTCTACGGTTCCTGTTTTGAGGTAAACCTTACCGTTCTTTTCAATCCGCTCAGAAACTACCGGCTGTGAAAGATCATGTACAGCAAGTTGGGGAGTTGTCTCTATATATAATTGTACATCGTGTTCTTTTTTGTCGGTCGAACGCACACGATACGAAATATAATTTACAGGTGTTGAAATGAGATCCAGATTGGTAGGCAGGAGTGGTGCGGTAAATACTAAATCGAGTTCAACCGGCCCACATGTAAAAGAGTAAAAAGTTTGTGTGGGTAGCACATCCACCGCCTGCTGAACAGCTTCGGTATCGAAACCGCCATGATTTATTTTTTTGTAAAGATTGAAATCAACATAGGCTCCTCCGGTTGTGTTGTGACAATGTGCCGCAATTACGTTTTTACCCTTCTTCAGTTTTTTACGTTGTACTTCGTTGAGTATTAACTGCTCATCATTCTTCCACAAATAATCGGTTTTTACAAGACGTTCTCCATTCAGATAAAGCTCAAAAACATCGTCGTGCGAATACATCAGAAGGATCTGCTCACGACTTAAATCTTCATCAATATTAAATGTACGACGCACCCAGATATCGGAAGTGCGCCAATGGGTCTTCACACGTGACATCTCAGGAGATCCGAATGCTGCTTCACCGTTTTTCCAACTGTTGTCGTCATAATTAATATCTGTCCACTTCCCATTGGGTTTATCAAAGGTATAGGAAGCAGTCCAGTATTTATTTTCTTCTGCCGGAATAACTGATTCAAGACAGGGCTTGTCTTTGCCCATAAAACGATAGGTTTTACCATCAACGCGTAAAGCTCCGATGAGCGGATGTTCTGCGGCAGTCCAGTGTTGGGAGTTACCTTCGTTAAGACGATCGTATGTTGACCAGATGGAAAAGTTGGGATCGGATACTATAAGTGGAACTGCAGGAGCACGCAGGGCAAACTCAAATGCTGGTTTATAATAATCTGTTTGAGTCGTTGCTTCGGATTGGGCAGTAGTTATTTGTCCTGCCGACAGAGACAACAACATTATAGCAACGATTTTTTTTGTTACTTTCGATTTCTTCATTTTTTCAAACTGTATGCGTAATTTAAAGTCTGGGTCAAAAATAGAAAACGTTTGATTATTATTTGGGTTACAAACAGGGTTACATAACAAAAAAATCGGTAATTCGGTTCAAAATAACCGGTGGGCTTACATAATTCTGCTATTCTTCAACCTGTTATATGTTTTGTGGATTTCCTGCCAATACCCGAAAAAGAGATAATTACATATTCCCGGCGAGACAGATATCATCGTCCGACTGACAGTACAGGTATAAATATGACACCTGCCGGCACTCAGAAAAGGCGGTTGAAGCAGATCAAACTCTTACGATGAGTTGAAAAACAGGTAAAGATGGTTAAAAAGATGGTATGCAGGACTCAGGAAGCACTTATTCTTTTCCGGACGAAGTAGCATCTCCTCCTTTATAATCTTCACCCGTCAGCATCTTATGGGTTCGTTTATAATTTTTGAGGAAAGATTTTGCCTCTTCCTTTTTACCTAATTTATGGTAGGATTTGATGCAAATATCCACTATCTCCTGATTCAAAGCTTCTACTGCAAAGTAGGTAGATGATATGAGAATTATTTTTTGATATTGTTTGTCACCAAATAAATAAGCAATGTAATCTTTAAGTAGTTGTCCTAATTTCTCTTCCTCTTTCGACTTATAATTGTCAAGTCCGGGATCATGTACACTTAAAAGAAACGCACCATTTCTGACAATGGCCACAAGCTGTTCCATACATGTAAGGTAGGATTCTTGTCCTGAAGACTGTTGTAAGCTACGCAAAACATTGGAAAATTCGAGATAATCACAATAGAAAGCCTGTTCGAAAACAAAAAACCATTGGTGATTCTGATGTACAAGTGAAATACCCTCTATATCTTCCAGAATATTACGCAACCGGTTAATCGTCACACCACGTATGTTTTTCGCTCCGTTAACATCTTTATCAGGCCACAATGTTAACGTTAGATTCTCGGTGGTAATGCCTGATTCACCATTGCTGTTTAAAAGCACAAGCGAGAATAACGCCCTCAGTTTCATACTGAAACGATAACTTATATCCATTCCTTTTCTGTCGTAAACAGTGAAGTTTCCAAAAACATACACTGCCGACTGTTTTTGAATTTTCCTGCTATACGCTTCTTCAAGTGGCAAATGAATCGCATCCGACTGAGCTTTTCTTCTGAATTCTGTTCTTCCGAAGGTCATCGCCGACTGATTATAGAAATACCATTTACCTTCCTGGGCGATAGAATTCTGATTTCGCTGTTCATTTTCATAGAACTGACCAAGGTTATACATGT
>Ga0209575_10001033_pt1 | contig 12558 bp, 8 predicted proteins | sample Medcelwee11metaG_FD_187172 | JGI IMG/M metagenome (GOLD analysis project Ga0209575, IMG submission 187172) | Freshwater pond sediment microbial communities from the University of Edinburgh, under environmental carbon perturbations - Medium... | ecosystem: Environmental > Aquatic > Freshwater >...
TAAGAGCGCTATCGATGGGGCTAAAGTCTCAGCCTTTTAAGACGAACCGTATAGATGACATCGAGAAACTAGAGTTTGTAGAGCGCATAGATATAAAACTTGCCCAAAAAGAGTTTATCGAAAGCTCAAATCCAGAGGATTACGGACTGGAGCTTTCGCATTTTACAAATATAGAGTTTGTGGTCGAAGAGACCGGAGAGCATATTCTCGCATTTTATAAGCCGACAGGCTTTCACATTATCGATGAAGATGAGATACGAAAACTCGTAGTAAAACCGAAAAACAAAGAGCAACTCTTTTTCCTGAATATGTTGATAGACCCAGATGTGCCTATCGTAGTATGTGCGGGCGTTACGGGAAGCGGTAAAAACCTGCTTGCGATGCAAGGAGCCGTCAAGAGCTTCCAAGAGGAGTTCTCGGACGAGGTCAAATACTGCCGTAATACGGTAACGGCAGGAGATACGGCGGCACAGCTTGGATTTTTGAAGGGTGATGAGTCCACGAAGCTCGGCGTGTTCACCTATCCGCTATACGACGCCGTATCAGGCTTTATGCGCATCGAGATGGATGACAAGCTCAAACGATCAAAATCGGCGGATTTTATGACCAACGAAGATTTTTTGAAAAAATACAATATTGAAGCCATTAATATCAACCAGATGAGGGGCGTAAACCTTGAGGGGTATCTCATCTTCGACGAGTGGCAAAACAGCTCTCCGGCGATAAATAAGCTGATGCTTACCCGTGTTGTAGACGGAAGCAAGGTAGTGATACTGGGAGACCTGCATCAAATAGACCACCCGCACCTATCCAAATACAACAATGCGCTTGCGATAATGCTCAAAAAAGCGAAAACATCGAACATGATAGCCGCCGTCAAGCTAAGTAAAGTCGTAAGGGGCAAAATCGCTGAATTTGCGGAGAACGAGCTATAAAATGACGCTACAAAAAAAGGCCACCATAATATCAAGCGCAACGGCGTTTTTTCTAATTATTATCAAGCTCACCGTAGGGTTTATGACCGGTACGGTGGTTATTATAGCCTCCGCTATCGACTCGGCGCTAGACTTTCTCGTCTCCCTCTTCAACTCTTACGCCGTAACCAAATCGCAAAAACCGATGGATGCGGAATACAACTACGGAAGAGGTAAGATAGAGGGAGTGGCTTCAATGGCGGAGGGAGTTGTCATTATAGCTTCCGGTGTTTTTATTATCTATGCCGCCGTACAAAAATTTATTCACGAAGAGCCGACCACCCATCTTGGGCTTTCTCTGGCGGTAATGGGTGTATCTATCGTCACAACTAGTGCGCTTGTTATCTTCCTTAACTCCGTGTATAAGCAAACCAAAAATCTTATCATCAAATCCGATGCTCTGCACTACAAAAGCGACCTCTATACAAACCTAGGCATCATTGTATCTTTGGTGCTTATATACTTTAGCAATTGGCACTTTATAGACCCCGTAGTCTCTATCGCAATAGCGATTTATATCATTTACTCGGCAACAAGCATAGTACGGGAAGGACTTGAGATGCTCCTTGACAAAGCATTGGAGCATGGTACGGTCGAGAAGATACAGGAGATAATTCAGGGACACATAGACGCCAAAGAGTGTATCATATCCGGCTATCATCAGCTAAAAACTAGAAAAAGCGGCTCTGTAAACTTCGTAGATGTGCATATAGTATTTAATGACAAAGTGCTACTAAGAGATTCTCATGAGTTAGCCGACCACATAGAAGAGCGAATAATAGATATACACCCCGCCGAGTCATGGATAATAAACATTCATCAAGACCCATATGATGACGGAAATGTAAATTTGAAAGCCGAACATGACAGGGCAAATGAAACTCTTATCTAAAAAAACAATCTTGGCGCTATTTGTCCTTTTATATGGGGTATTGGCGCTATTTTATTGGAGAGAGACTAGACAATATGCCGAAAATGAATCGTTCAAAAAAATACAAAATCTGCTTTTTACGCATAGGGCGATACACGGATATATAGAGGATATGCAAAAACCGGCTATATACAAATTAAAAACCGAGGGAAATCTCTACAAAGAGTATTTCGCTCCAGAGATACTATCTTTCACTTTTATAACGAGAAATATCAAAGACTACTACAACAAAGAGAGAATAAAAGCGGGACAAAATCCGATATATTTCAAACTTGCGTCGTCAAATCCTAGAAACAAAATTAACAAAGCGAGCGACGATGAAGCCGCCCTTATAAAAAGATTCAACAACGAAAAACTAAAAGAGTATAGAAGTGTTATAGAAGAAAACGGTTCAAAATACCTATACTACGCTCTACCCGTCCAGCCGAACCAGACTTCTTGCATGAAATGCCACGGCGAGCCGAGCGACGCCCCGAAAGAACTTATCGCAAGATACGGAGATGCGGCAGGATTTTATGAGGAAATGAACAAATCAAGAGCGATTATATCTGTCAAAGCCCCGCTAAAAGAAGAACTAAAAGACGCAAACCATATCTTTTGGATTCTCTCTGTTGCCACCCTTGCAGCTTTTGGCTTGATGTATACCGCTATAGCATTTTTCATCAATAAACTCGAAAGAATGAACCAAACCTTGTCGGAGCGGGTAGAAAAAGAGGTTCAAAAGAGGGTCGAAAATGAGCAGATACTGATACAGCAAAGCAAAATGGCGGCAATGGGCGAAATGATAGGCGCTATATCCCATCAGTGGAAACAGCCGCTAAACAGCCTTGGGCTAATGACGCAAGATGTCAAATACGCATACGAATACGGGGATTTGGACAAGGCGTATATAGAAGAGTTTAATAAAAAAGCTACCGAACAGATACGGTATATGTCCAAAACAATAGACGACTTCAAAAATTTCTTCAAACCGGATAAAAATAAAGATGAGTTTTGCGTCAACGATGCGATAGAAAACTCGATAAAACTCATAGAGTCGCAAATGAGAAACAACTCCATAAGGTTAGAGCTCAACTTTGAAAAGCCGCATATCTTTGCATTCGGAAATAAAAACGAATTTTCACAAGCTTTTATCAACATTCTAAGCAACGCCAAAGACGCTATCATTGAAAAACAAAAAACGGACAAAAGATTTGAAGCCCTGATAAAAGTAGCCGTTGTCTCAAAAAATAACCGAATAGAAATATCGATACAAGACAACGGTGGCGGAATACACAAAGAGGTGATGGATAAAATATTTGAACCGTACATAACAACAAAGCAACACGGCACCGGAATAGGACTCTATATGACCAATCTAATCATCAAAGACGGCTTTAACGGCGAAATAAATGCGGACAATCAGGGAGACGGCGCTCTCTTTACGATAGCATTGGACGAGTTTAAACAAAATTAAAAAACTTCTGATATAATTTTCGCCTCTCACAACAATTGTGGGGCATTAGCTCAGCTGGGAGAGCGCTTGCATGGCATGCAAGAGGTCAGCGGTTCGATCCCGCTATGCTCCACCAAAACCTCATTAACATAATCCAAGATAGTCCAATATCCTAAACATTTGCGTCCAGTTTCATTGCTGTAATATTAAGCATGAAATTATGAGGGAAAACCATATGAAGAGATACGGGCTTTTTTATTTATTTGCCGCTTTGCTGCTTGCCTACACTACGGCGACTCCGCTTTTTGCGCTTGATGACTCAAAAGCTCCTGCAATTTTTCAAGCCGCCGCCACAAACAAAATTGATAAAGTAAAAGCTTTGATAGATAGCGGTACGGATGTAAATGTGGTTTATGATAAAAAAACTCCGCTTTGCGTAGCGCTTTTGGGCAAAAACTACGATATAGCAAAGCTAATAATAGAGTCTTCAAAAGTAGCTGTAGACAAAAGATGCGTAACGGTTGATCGAAATTATGACGAATGGGAGCGTACGCCGCTCATTATTGCGGTGCAAGATGGGCAAATAGAGATAGTTGATCTTTTGCTAAAAAAGGGAGCTGACATAAACGGAAGGGATCGGAAAAATAATGAGCCTCTCTCAAATGGGAACACCCCGTTAATGTTCGCAGCTGGATTTAACAAACTTGAACTAGTCCAGCGTCTTTTGAATAATCCGAAAAAACCGGATGTTAACTCCAAAAACAAAAGGGGTAAAACCGCACTATGGTACGCCTCGGAAAATGAAAATCTTGAAATAATGAAAACTCTCTTTGACAACGGCTCAAAGATAAATATAGCAGACAGCGCGCGAGCGTCAATACTTACCACGACTATCGAGCACAAGCGCTATGATGTTTTGGATTTTCTTGTATCTAAGGGCGCAGATATTAACCATGCGGATAAGATAGGATATACACCGCTCATGACCTCTATCCGCACCGAAGATAGCACAATAAACTATGTAGAAAAATTCCTAACTTTAAAGCCAAAATTAAATTATATTGCCTTAGAAGATGCGGCGCTACATGTGGCAACTCGTATGCGTTCCGTTGGCGTGATAAAACTTTTGCTAGATAATGGGGCAAATATAGACATTACATCTTCCGCTGCTAAGCGCACCGCACTATACACGGCCGCAATTTCAAAAAATATGGATGCGGCAGAATATCTAATCAAACGGGGAGCCAAAACAGAAATCCCCGATAGCGCCGGATACACTCCTCTAATGGCGGCCGTAATACAGGCTGACCCAAAAATGGTGCGACTCCTCGCCGAAAGCGGGGCGGCTATCGACACAAGACCGTCTTCAAATATTTTGCTAACACCGCTAGTTAGCGCCGCCGCCAATATTGACCCTTTCAAGCACGACGACTGTATCTCCATAATAAAAATCTTGCTCAACAATAAAGCGGATATTAACTTTCAAGCCGGAAATAAAAGAACGGCGCTAATCGCAGCGGCACAAAGCTCTGATCATTCGCAAGCTTATGAAAAAGCGGAGTTGTTGATTGACAAGGGCGCCAAACTTGACATCGTAAACAATAGAGGAGAGACGGCCTTGATGCTAGCTATTAGCACGGGAAACAATAAGCTGGCGAAACTTCTTATTGATAGCGGCGCTGATATAAATCTAAAAAACGGAGCCGGAGAGTCTGCCGTAAATTATGCCAATCGTTACAACAATCAAGGAATAAGCGAAACTCTTGTGGCAAAAGGGGCAAAAACAGATGCGCCTAGCATCAAGCAGCAAGTAACCGTAAGTTCGCTTGTCGGTTCTTGGCAGGGCTATCAAGATGGTCTTGCCCAAGCTTTATACAAACTTATTTTGGGCAAAGACGGCAAGTATGACTTTGTCTCTAGATTTACGCCGGAGGCTCTGAAACAGTTTCCCGCAGGTTCTATAAAACCGGTCATTGCGGCTCATAAAGGCAAGTACACCGTCAATAACGATATTCTAATTTTATATCCGACAGGAATGGCGCCTGTTTCTATGAGTTGGAAGCTAGAAAATGGCGCATTGATACTTGACAATAAAATTCGATTGAAAAAATTTTGATATGAGTTTATTAGCATTAAAAACACACTTTGTTTTGGTTTAATTGCGCTCAATTATCACCCACACAACAACCAATAGTCACCAAAAGCGAAATTAAATGCTAGAGAGATTTTTCTTCTTTGTACTGTTTTTATCATCACTCTCTTTTGCAAATAGCATAGAAATAAACGAAAAGTTAACAGAGATAAATATAAACAACAGCGTCAGAGTCTATAAAGACAGTAGCGGCACACTAGAAACAAAAGACATAATAAATGCAAAAGCATTAGGCATACAAGAAGAGAAACTAAACCCTATATCTTCTATGTACGCAGGTGTCTACTGGTTTTGTATCGACATAGAAAACTCTTCGGACAAACGCATTGAGTGGGTATTTTCAATCCCGAAAGCAAACGCTCCCGGCACAATATATTTTATCAACCAAGACGGCAAAGAAGAAAAAGTAACTTTATCGGATTCGCATGTATTTTTAAATTATCCGGCAATTGCATATACGGTAACCAGCCAGCCAAAAGAAAAAAGCATATTAATACTCAAGCTATCATTCAAAGACGGCTACTTCGTATTTCCGCAATTTGACATCGTAGCCAAAGAGCTATTCTCCAAACAAACCATCATAAACACAATGGCAAAAAGCATGGCTTTTGGAGCCATTGCTATTTTGTTTGCCTATAATCTTTTTTTATTTTTCTCTTTCAAAACCAAGGCATACGGTTGGTACTGTCTGTATATGCTTTTAGTCGCTCTGCTTTTTTTGGGCAACAGTGGAATAGGTTATCAGTTTTTATGGGAAGAGTCCGCTTTTATATCAAAAAATATTTTTGCGATTACCTATCCACTCATGTTTGCCGCGGCATTGCAATTTTCAAAAGAGTTTTTAAAAACAAAAGAGAGATTTTTGTTTTTAAATAAACTGCTCAATATTTTCTCAATACTATTTATCGTGTTACTTTTTGTATTTATCTTAGGATTTAAAATCGATGCGATAAAAATATTTTCTATTTCATCATTGGTAATGTCGCTTCTGCCGTTTTTGGGTCTATATACTTGGCAAAAAGGCTACAAAGAAGCTAGGTTTTATACTTTTGCGTGGAGCGCATGGGCTATCGGCATGACGCCGCTTATGCTTCTGATGCTCGGCGTCGACATACAGCTTGAAACCGTCGTCTCTAGCGCAAGAATAGGAATTATTTTGGAGTCCATACTTTTATCGTTTGCGCTTGCGGATCAGATAAATATTTTAAGAAACCAAAAAGACGAAGCAGTCGCAAAATACGAATCCCAAAGAGCGCTACTGGAGATAAATTCCAGACAAGCCCAGATGGGTGAGATGATCTCCGCAATTATCCACCAATCGAAGCAACCGCTAAATTTGCTGATGCTGATGCTCAAAGAAATTCAAATGATAGCCGCCGAATATAACAATAAAATTCCAAAAGAAATTAACGCAGTAATATCGAATATGGAGCCCGTAGTAATGGGGATGTCCTCAACAATGGACGACTTTAAAAACTTTTTCTCTCCGTCAAAAAATAAAACGATTTTCTCTCCTGCATTAACAATTCAAAGTATTTTGAGCATGTTTGGGAAACAGTATGAGTATGACAATATCGTATTTGAAGTCAACGAAAGCGACAAACTGGTGGTTATTGGCAAAGAAAATGAATTAAAACAAGTTCTACTAAACCTTTTTAACAACGCAAAAGACGCATTTTGTACGAATAATATTAAAGACAGAAAAATAGAAGTAACGATAAAAAAAGAAGATGCGTCCGTTGTGATGCTCATAAAAGACAACGCCGGCGGTATTGCGGATAATATCTTAAACAAAGTATTTGAACAACACTACACGACAAAAGGAGATAACGGCAGCGGCATAGGTCTTTATATCTGCAAAAAAATTATTGAGGAAAGCTTCAGCGGAAAAATTAATGTAAAAAATACAGGAAACGGGGTGGTTTTCAGCATAGAGCTTCCGGCGGCAAACGAACCAAAAGAGACTTTATCTCATTAGGCTTCTTGATTATGCATTTCAATAAAACTGCTAAAAACCGATTTACATTGCACAAAGAATAGAGGAGCAACCCATGCAAGTTAACGAAACAACGAAATACCAATCACATATGATGAATATAAAAGCGTCTTTGAATGTGGGCGAAGAGATTGCGAGCAAAGAGGGTGGCTTGTCGGATGAAGTAAAGGAAGGAATAAAAAGAGGGGAGATTTCCGGAAAATCTATTACAACCTCCTATCTTTTTGAATTCAGTCTGAAGGCTGAGAGCTATACATCCACATCCTTTGAAGCCCAAAGCGCAGTTTTTGATATAAACAAAATAAAGAGCCTTACAAAAGATTTGAAGCTAGATGAGCTCGGATACAAGGGCAAGCCGATAGGCGACCTCACGCAAGATGAGGCAAAAGCCCTAGTGGGCAAAGACGGGTTCTTTGGCGTTACGCAAACATCGGATAGACTTGCGGATTTTGTACTTGCAGGCGGCGGCGATGATGTGGAAAAACTAAAATCAGGTAGAGAGGGAATCATAAAAGGGTTCAAAGAAGCCGAAGCGCTATGGGGCGAAAAGCTTCCCGATATATCTTATGAGACCCTTGAAAAGTCACTTGCAAAAATAGATAAAAAGATAGAGGCGCTCGGCGGAAACGCAATAGATATTCAGGCGTAGTTTTACGCCAAAGTATCTATAAGTTCTTGCGCTATAGCTCGGTAGTATCCCCTATACTCTTCATCCGCATGCGCGACGGGCGGCATTCCCTCGTCGCTAAGCTCCCTTATTTGCATAAGAAGCGGGATTTGACCGAGTAGTTTTATGCCGTAGTTTTTGGAGAGCATCTCTCCGCCGCCGCTTCCGAAAATGTCGTATCTGGTTTTTGTATCAGGTGTTACGAAATAACTCATATTCTCTATGATGCCCGCTATCGGCACCTTAATATCTTGAAACATTCTTATCGCCCTGCTCACATCGTCCGTTGCGACCGCTTGCGGAGTTGTTACCAAAATACCCGCCGATATTTTCATCTCTTGCGCCGTAGTAAGCTGAATATCGCCCGTACCAGGGGGCATATCTATGACGAAATAGTCAAGCTCCCCCCACTCTACATCTTCGATGAGCTGTACGAGCGCGCTTACCGCAACCGAGCTTCTCCATACAAGCGGGGTGTCTGGTGTGGGCGTGGTGATACCTACCGACATTATCTTGACCCCGTAGTTTTCACTAGGAATCATCTTGTCGTTTGTTCCCCATTTGAGCGTCTCGTGTCTGATATTTAGAAGCCTTGGAATATCGGGACCGTATATGTCCGCATCCAAAATACCTACTTTTTTACCCATTTGGGCTAGCGCTACCGCAAGATTTGCACTTACCGTGCTTTTACCGACTCCGCCTTTGCCGCTTGTGACGGCTATAACATGTTTGGCAAAAGAAGCTCTGTTGTTTGGCTTTTCAAATGTGCCGTAAGTTAACGGTTTTTTAGGAGACGGATTCATTTTTGACCTCTTTTATCGCATTGTCTATTTTTCTTGAAGCTCTTGCGGCTTTTATCTGCCACTCTTCTATTCTCTCAGCCGCACCGCCAAATCTCTCGGCAAGCTCTTTGTAGGTTGATATTCTGCCGTTCACTAGCTCTTTTATAAACCCCAAAGCCTCCGCCGTCCGTCCATCTTTTTGGGAAAGCTTGAGAATCTCACCGAACATTTTATGGTTATCTGTCAGCTTTATATCAAATCCCAGTCTCTCAGATATATCTCTGAGCTCAACGCTGGTGATATAAATACCGCTATAATCAACCCCAAGTAGCTCGTAAAGATAAAATCCAAGCGAATTAGAAGTTAAATTTTTATTATCATCAGTATTAGAAATATTCATAATAAGCCCTGCTTACAATTTTGTGTTTTTTTGCAAATTTCATCTTAACTAAAACAATATGAAAATACAAATAACGATAGCCTTCCCAAGCTTTTTACGGGTATAGCCGAGGGCTTTTTTGTGTGTGTAACTTATAGGTTGCTATAGTAAAAATAATAATAACTTTAGTTAATACATTAAGAGTTGATTAAGATAAGTTTACTTAAAATTTATGCCCTTGCGAAAAAGCAAAAATCAAAAGTCAAGAAGAGCAAAAAGAAGGAGCGTTTATGAAGAAGCTACTGGCATCGCTTTGCCTATTTTCTTCGGTTGCCGTCGTTTCTTTGCTGGCAGACGATATAACTATCTCTGCTAAAGAAGCAAAAGAACTAATCGGAAAACCGGGAGTCGTTTTTGTAAGCGGAGACAATACCGATGTTTACAATCTCAATCATGTTGAGGGTTCTATGAATATGGACGCCCACCACCTACATCACTCGGATATAACAGGCGATATGCACTGTGCTCCGCTGTACATGTGTACCGATGAGGCCGAGAAGTTTATCGGTTCAAAAGGCATAGATAACAACACTATGGTCATAGCCTATGACGACTTTAAAGGTCCGAATGCTTCAGGCGTATGGCATTATTTCAAAAGTTTTGGACATGACAATGTCAGATTTGTAAACGGCGGTATAGCGCAGCTTAGAGCCGAGGGCGTCAAGATAGTAAAAGGCGCTGAACCAAAAGTAGCAGCAAAAACTTTCAAAATCGACCCTAAAAAAATCAATCATGCAATATCGGTCAGCAAATACGATGTACTTGAAGCGGTAAACGATATTGAAAAAAATGGCGATAAATCCAAATATATCATTATAGATTCAAGAAGAATTGAAGAGATAATAGGTGTTTCAAAGCTTGACAATGTAGCTAGAGGCGGACATGTTCCAAATGCAAGATTTATCGAGTGGACAAACTTCAGCGATGCAACTAAAAAGCTATCTTACAAAAGCCCGGAAGAGATGCAAGCAATTCTTGATAAAAACGGCATAACGAAAGATAAAATAATATACACATACTGCCATGTTGGAGCCGGAAGAAGCTCATATATCATGACTGTTCTTGAAAAACTAGGCTACAAAAATGCAAAAGTCTATGTCGGCTCATGGGATGAGTGGGGCAATGACTGGAATATGCCGATAAGACGATGAGGGAGAACGATAAAATGGTAAAAAACAGAAGAGACTTTTTAAAAGCTTCGGGTCTAACGGCGGCGCTAGTAGCCGGTCAAGGTTCTTTGTTTGCAAAAACAAATGTCACAAAAGTAGAAAACGGAAAAGATGCGTATGCAAATGCGAGCTTTACGGAAAATCTATATAGAAACGAATTTAACTTTACATACGGCAAAAAAGAAGAGCACGGTTTTGCATATCACTGCGTAAACTGCCAAGGTAACTGTGCTTGGGAAATCTGGTCAAACAACGGCGTCGTAACCAGAGAAAACCAATCTGCAAGATACCCGATAATCAACCCAAGCATCCCGGACTTCAATCCGAGAGGCTGTAATAAGGGAGTCGAACACTCCCAGGTAATGTACGAAAAAGACAGAATCCTTTACCCAATGAAGCGAGTTGGCAAAAGAGGAGAGGGCAAATGGAAAAGAGTTAGCTGGGATGAAGCAACTCAGGAAATAGCCCAAAAACTATACGACAACATGATAGACCCGAAAAAAGGGCCGGGAAGCATCACGGTACACGCCGGAACAGGCCTACTAACGGAGGGTAGAAGAGGCGGTCCTCTTAGATTTTCGACTCAGCTAGGCGCGGTAAGAATCTATCCCGCTTCATATCTTGGCGACATGTTCTCGGGCGCTGCGGTAGCATACGGCGAAGGTAACATGGGTTGTACATTTGACTTTATGTACGGCGTAAATGTATCTATCATGTGGGGCGCAAACCCGTCTGCAACGAGAATTCCAGACGCTCACTTCGTATGGGAAGGCAAATATAACGGCGCAAAAATCGTAGTTATTACTCCTGAGTACAATGCCTCTGCGGCAAGAGCGCACCTATGGGTACCTATCAAAGCGGGTACGGATAACTATCTTGCTATGAGCATCATCAACGAGCTAATCAGCAAAAAACTATATATGCCGCAAGCAATGAAGACATATACAGACCTTCCTTTCCTTGTTAGAGTGGACAATAAAAAACTTCTTAGAAGAAGTGATTTTGAACACGCAAAAGATGAAAAAGAGCACCACAAATTTGACGAGCAGTTCTACACATGGAATACAAAAACTAATTCCGTTGCGCTAATGCCTGGTTCTGAAGGAAGCGACCTTAAAACTCTTAGACTAAAAGATAAGGGCTACGACATAGACCCTGCTATCGAGGGAACTTGGGAAGTTACTTTAGGTAACGGCAAAAAAGTTAAAGTGACAACAGTATTTGAGATGCTAAAAGCTGAAGCGGCGAAATTCCCTGCGGCAGAGACTCAAAAAATTACAAATGTTCACCCATCAATAGTAGAAGAACTCGCTCGTGATATTGCAAAAGAAAAAGTAGTAGAAATCACTACAGGCTTTGCACTAAACAAATATTTCAACGGTATTTTAAATATCTGGAACATCGCATCAATCTGCGGTCTAACAGGAAGATACGGTCCAAGAGGCGGTCTAAACACCGAAAACGAATTCCAACTTTCAGGACTTGAAAATCTATCGGGCTTTGGCGGTAAATACCAAGCTAGATTCGGTTCAGGATTCTTTGGCGAATTTATGTTCGGCAAGGGAATGGAGACAATGGACAAATACTTCTCCGATGCAGGTCTCAAAAAATCTCAAGGTATCGAGAGAAAAGAGTACAAAGCAATCATCGAGCAGATGGTAAAAGACGGTAAAGCCTATGCCGCAAACCCTAAGAGCGCAAAAAGAGCAAAACCTTTCTGGATGCCTGAAATAGCGCTTCTTGTAGCAGACTCTAGATTTAGAAGAAACAAAGGCACTAGCTACAGAGAAGAGTTTTTGAAACTTACTAAATACTTTGCGTATGTGGACTATAGAATGAGTGAAACGGCTATATATGCCGACATCTTGCTTCCTGCAAAATCTCACTACGAGGTATTTGACCTTAGAAGTTCACCGGGATACCATAGGTTTACAAACCTTGCGCACCCGGTCGCAAACCTCAAGCCTGTAGGTGAGGCAAAAGACGAGTGGACCATATTTGAGATGCTTGCCA
>Ga0209575_10001035_pt1 | contig 12534 bp, 12 predicted proteins | sample Medcelwee11metaG_FD_187172 | JGI IMG/M metagenome (GOLD analysis project Ga0209575, IMG submission 187172) | Freshwater pond sediment microbial communities from the University of Edinburgh, under environmental carbon perturbations - Medium... | ecosystem: Environmental > Aquatic > Freshwater >...
GGATGGACAGGACCGGATTATAGTGTCGCATATGCGATAAGCGATTCGCTTTTAGGTCCTTACGAAAGGATTGGAAGGATTATTCAGCAGGACCCTTCAATAGCAACAGGAGCCGGACATCACTCGGTAATAAGAATCCCGGGCAAGGATGAATACTATTTTGTCTACCATCGCCGGCCTGTGGGACAAACTGACCGTAATTCCAGGGAAGTCTGCATTGAAAAAATGGAATTTGATAAGGACGGATTCATAAAGCCAGTTATTATTACAAGAGAAGGTGTCCCTGCGCATAAAGTAAGGTGACTGCAACTTCTTTGAGAAATCCTTGGAGGGTACCCCGACTTTTGGTATTTTAGTCGGACACTGAAATTTAATTTCAAGTAGAGATTATGGAAACAAATTTGGGAATTCAGATTTTTTCAATGGTTCTGTATATAGCAGTTCTGTTGTTTATAGTTGATGTAATGCGCAAGAATCCAAGATTTGCGCTTGTTTTCTGGTTACTCGCCCTGTTGACTTTCCCGCTGTGGGGCAACTATGTGGAGGGATGGTTTCGCTGGGTGAAAACTTTAAGCGTTCTGGTGCCAACAGCTTTCCTGGTCGGATTCGGTCGTTATGCAGAGCTTTATAAAAAGGAAAACATCCTGAAAATTTTCCGGGGAGAATGGTTATTATGGTCACTTTATGCTGTATTATTTCTCAATATAGCTGAAGCTACTCTGAAGGATTTTCAGACTGACAATATATTCAATGCCGTCTCCGGGGTAATTCTGTGCATTACCCAGCCTCTTGTGAAGTACCGCTATATAAAGAAACGTTTCTGGTCAATAGGAAAGGAAGGAAGTAATGGTGATTTAATAGTTTACACGAATGGGGCCTGGAACTTTTTGTATACCACCTGGAACCTTGCATTTGTTTACGGCGAAGCAGGGCCATTCTTTGCAAGTTCCTTCTGCATTTTGCTGGCAGCTGAACTGTACCCCATTTTGTTAAAACGTCCCGAATTATACATCACCGCCCGTGTATATACACTTGCAACTCACATTCTTCTTAGGGCGACCGGTGTGGGTGTTTTGTTTGAAAAATACATGAATGCCTCAAACTGGGTTGGCAATGCTCAGCTTCTGCATTATTGGGGATTAGTCAATATGATACTGCACATACCATACCTGTTCTATTATTTCTGGCAGTTAAGGAAGACACGCAAGCTTGATGCGGAGACTTCAATTGCATAAGGATATTCAGAAGATATATCAACGGACCTGAGTACACCGATCCGACTATTTATTATTAGTTTTGATTCATGAACACTACCGTCAGTATAGATGGCATTTCGGCATTTATTTTTCAGGGAGTTTTCCTGGGCTTGATCCTGTCGCTGTTTTTTATCTTTAAACCCTCATCAAACAATGCTGCCAACAGGTACCAGGGGCTTTTGCTACTTACCCTTACCCTCTGCATACTGGAAATGGTTCTCAATATGACAGGTTTGATTACCAGGGCTCTTTTCGTTACAAATTCCACTGAACCGATGAATCTTGTGATCGGTCCGTTCCTCTATCTCTTCATAAAAAGAAGTATTGGCCAGGAAGGCTCAAAAAAAGAGTGGTTTCATTTTCTCCCGGCAATCATATATCTCGGGTATATTTTCCCTGATTTCCTTCAACCCACCGAGTTTCAGTACAACTCCTATGTGAACAGCTTCCACCCGGACTGGCCTCTTATTGATTATAAGACTGACTTTGCCACTGACCCGCTGGGTATCAAGAAATACCTGAACATAGCAACGGCAGCACAGATGTCTTTCTATATTCTGGTTTCGATTCTGAAACTTGAGAGGAAGTCCAGGCTGACCGGACAATCTGTTTTCAGAACGAAGGATGAAATGCTCAGATCGCTCAGGAACATGGTACTCCATATTCTTGTTATAATCCTGATCTTCATAACGGTCAAGATAAACTTCCAGGCTGACCTCGGTGATTATTTCATAGGGGCTTATGTCTCCCTGTTCGTAATGATTACAACCTTCAGGATCATGAATGACTCTGCATACTTTGAGCAATCAGCTTCATTCATGGATATCTCTATCGGAAAATACAGGAAGTCGTCGCTGAATGATTCAGAGAAACAAAAGATACTTGCTGCTATTCTCAGAGAGTTCGAAAAAGGAAACTACTTCACGGAAAATCTTGCATCACTTGAAAACCTGGCGAAAAAGATCGGGGAGAGCAAGCATCACGTTTCACAGGTGATAAATGAAAAACTGGGCAAGAATTTTTATGAGCTTCTGGCATCGTACAGGATTGAAAAGGCAAAAGGCATCTTAACTGAAGATAAATCGGGCCGTCTTACCATCGAGGAGGTATCGGATATGGTCGGATACAACTCCAAAACTGCTTTTAACAACTCATTCAGGAAGCTTACAGGTAAAACTCCCTCTGAATTTCGAAAGTCAGCAAGTAGCTGAAAAACAATTAAGTAAAACATCAATATTTTACATGCCGATAAGGATGTACACCATCCTTAACGGCATGTTCTTTACCTGCTGACAGCTGGCTGTAGTTTTGATCCCGACAAACCAAAACTATATGCCATGACACAAGCAGACTGCACTTCAGGTTCAGCAACATCAAATCCCAATAATGATCTGATTGAGGCATGCAGAAGAGGTGACCAGCAGGCTCAGTTGCAGATCTACAAATTGTACTACAGATCAATTTACGGCATTTGCCTGCAGATAGCAGATGATCCTGTCATTGCTGAAGATATTATGCATGAATCCTTCCTGTCAGCATTCGAGAATATCAGCAGCTACTGCGGAACGACGAGTCTTTATTCCTGGATTTTCAGTTTCATAAAAAATAGAGAATAGATGAAGAACACAATTATTAAAGTAACTGTCAGCCGTTACTGGATGGTGGCCGCCATGTTCATTGCGGCAAAACTGATTATTCATTTTATTACAAACACCAGGTATGAGCTACTCCGTGACGAGATGTTGTTCTTTAACATGGGTGAGCATCTCAGTGCAGGTTATGCAACAGTTCCCCCTGTCACCGGTTTTCTTGCTTTTTTAACGAACGAGATCTTTGGATTCTCTGTATTTGGGATAAGGTTTTTCCCGGCACTTATGGGTGCAATAAGCATTTATTTCATTGCTTTGATTGTTAAAGAAATCGGAGGAGGGATCACCGCGCTTTGTATTGCAGCGGTATCTTATCTGCTTGCCCCGGGCTTTCTCCTCGTGGGTACACTATTCACACCCAATGCTGCAGACGATCTGATATGGCTTATAATAACCTGGTTAATATTCAGAATGGTAAGGAGCGGGAATCCCGGACTGTGGATTCCTGTCGGCATTATGACCGGGATTGGGTTTTTGAATAAATACTCAGTTTTGTTCCCTGTGGCAGGCTTCCTTACAGCTTTGCTCGTTACCGGGAAAGGGAAACTTATAGCATCAAAGTACTTCCTGATCTCGATCGGATTGGGAATGCTGATAATCAGTCCAAATATCATTTGGCAATACACTCACGCCTGGCCGGTTATCACACACCTGAGTGAGCTGAAGAGCAGTCAGCTTGACCTGATGGGGTATACAGGGTTCCCTGTCTCGCTTGCCGGCTTCTGCCAGGGATCGGTAATCATCTGGCTCCCCGCCCTGGTTATGTTACTCTTTTCGCGGGAGGAGAAACAATATCGTTACCTGGGTGTGGCCTCAGTGACAATCCTTGTCCTCTTGCTTCTTGGCAAAGCGAAAGGATATTATGCACTGGGAGCCATTCCTGTCCTGCTGGCCTTCGGCGGTTATCTTTTCGAAAAGTATCTTTCCGGTCGTCTCAGAATTGCCGGATATTCTCTTTTGACTGTTTCACTTCTGATGTCTGTTGCAGCTATTCCATCAGGTCTGCCTGTCATGTCATTGGAAAATTACAGCAATTATATTGCGAAGACCCGGCGGTTCATCGCTCATCCGCTTCTTGAATGGGACAACGGCACACGTCACGGTTTCTCTCAGGCATGGGCCGATATGACAGGATGGGAGGAGCTGGCCGGATATGTGGCAAGGGCGTACTATTCACTCTCTGACGAGGAGAAGAAAAATTGCACCATCTACGGTGAGAGAAATTACGGGTATGCAGGAGCTGTATATTTTTACGGGAGAGAACATAATCTGCCGCAGGCAATTACATTCCACGAAAGTTATGTTTTCTGGGCCCCGGACACCATTCCCCAAGGGCCAATGATATATATCTACAGGGATATTAATGACCTGGAGAAATATTTTGGAAATATAAGCCTGGAAGGTAGTGTTGACAACATTTTTTTCCGTGAAAAGGGCCTGAAAGTGTTCCTTTGCCGGGAACCGCTGACTGATGTCAGCGAAGTTTACAAAGAGCTTGCCCGCCGTGAGAAAAACAAATATCGGCGGTATTAAGACCATCCGGATAGTGCCTGATATAAATTTCATTATTTTTGGAACAATGACCGACCTGATACACGGCAATATTTGACCCCGGATTTCTAACCGTACATACTATGCTGACAAAAGAACTCGTACTGGAGTTGTGGAGCAAAACCTACAATACCGAAGGACAGCCTGATTGGTCGCACATTCTCCCGTATTACGACAATGACATTTATTTCAGGGATACAATCCAGGAAATTCGCGGTATCAAGGAATTTACAGCAATGACTGAGCGCCTGGCACAGCGCTCGAAGGATCTTAAAATGAAGATTGTCAGGGCTGTCAAGGAGGAGAACATAATCTTTCTGGAGTGGGAGATGACAATCAAGTTCAAGAAAAATCCCAGTTCCGTTCTCTACGGCACAAGCCGGCTGACCCTGAATGACGATGGGAAAATAACAGAACAAAGAGATTATTATGATCTATGGGGAGATATATTCGACAATATTCCCCGTTTCGGCAAAGCATACCGGAAATTCATGAAGAAGAAGTTTGGTTGAGCCCGGCCTATGAGAGAGAACAGTAAATTCTTTAAGTACTTTAAAGAATATGAGTGGTCCAACATTCTGGCAATGATCCGGAACAACAGGCTGGATCCAAAAATTTGCACTGAGGATTGTACAGATAAGCTTGTTGTCATAACAGGAGCTACTTCCGGTATCGGCTACCATACGGCAAGAAAGTATGCATCACATGGCGCAAACCTGCTGTGCATAAACCGGAATATGCAGAAATCTGAAGCTCTCTGCCGCGAGATTGAAAATGAATTTGGCGTCAGATGTGACTACAGAATAGCCGACCTGAGCTGTTTGCCGGATATTCATAATGTGGGCAACGAGCTTCTGAAGCTTGAGAAACCGATAGATGTATTGATACATAATGCCGGTATCTATCTTACAAAAAGAGAATTATCTCCTGATGGTATTGAAAAGGTCTTTGTGATTCAACACCTGGCTTCCTTTATATTGAATTTCATCCTTATGGATAAGCTCAGGTCGCAGGAAAGCGCCAGGATTATTCTGGTCAATTCCGAAGGTCACCGTTTTGCTGCCTGGGGATTGAGGCTGGACGACCTGAACTGGGAGAAACGTCGCTATTCCGGTCTGAAAAGTTACGGTTCCGCCAAGCTTGCACAACTTCTTGCGATGTTAGTTTTCAATGATCAATTCCAGAACACAGGAGTTGCAATCAATGCAATGCATCCGGGAGCTGTAAAAACTGATACAGGCCAGGAAAACGGTCCTGCCTACCGGTGGTTTAAAAGGAATTTCCTGGACAAATCCCTGAAATCCCCGGAAATATCTGCCGAAGCTCTCTATTATCTCGGAGTCTCGAAGGAAATCGAGGGTGTAAGCGGGAAATTCTTTAATTTAACTGCCGTGGAGGAGCCTGCACCTCCGGCCATGGACAGGGAAACAGCCTTCGAGCTCTGGGAGAAAAGCATGGAAATCAGCGGGTTGAAAATTCATATCAGTTGAACCTGGATTAAAAAGAGTATAAAGGGTTTTTCGAATCACATGAACATGTCAGGCAAAGAATACAGTACAATAATAGTTGGCGGAGGCATTGCAGGTCTGACAGCGGCGGCTTATCTGTCACGTGCAGGACATAAAGTGCTTCTAATTGAAAAAAACAGTGAATGCGGAGGCCTGGTTAATTCATTTACCCGCGACGGCTTTCATTTTGACGCCGGTGTGAGAGCACTTGAAGATGCAGGTATTATCTTCCCTATGCTTAAGGACCTGGGCATTCATCTTGATGTGGTTAAAAGTCCGGTTTCACTGGGTGTTGGGAACGAAATCATTGATATTGAAGGTCAGGATAGCCTGCCGGAATACAGGGAACTCCTTGTAAAATTATTTCCGGAAAGCAAAGACGAAATAGATCAGGTCATTAAAGTCATTATAAAGATAATGAAGCACATGGATGTGCTCTATGGCATAGAGAATCCGGTGTTCAAGGATCTGAAACGTGACAGGGAGTTCATTTTTAAAAAGCTCCTGCCCTGGTTGCCGAAGTTTATTTTTACAGTCGGGAAGATCAACAGGCTGAATATGCCTGTTGAAGATTATCTTAAGAATTTTGTCAAAAATCGTTCGCTTCGGGATATTATTTCACAGCACTTCTTCAAAAATACCCCGACCTTTTTCGCGATGAGCTACTTCTCTTTATACCTTGATTATTTCTATCCCAGGGGCGGAGTGGGGAAACTTGCGGATGCCCTGAGGAGTAAAATAACAGAACAGGGAGGAGAGATACTTACGGATACAAATATTACTGAGGTGAAGGCAGAAAAATGCCTCCTGACTGACCAGAATGGCATCACATATAATTACAGCAGTCTTATATGGTCTGCTGACCTAAAAACGCTCTACAGAATTACAGACACGGAAGGTTTGTCACAAACTGTCAAAGCATTAACAGAAGAAGCCAAAAATAAGTTCTTCAGAAACAGGGGCGGCGATTCGGTGTTTTCTTTATTTGTGGAGGTGGATGAGCCGCCTGAAAGTTTCAGGAAGATCGCACATGGTCATTTCTTCTATACCCCCTTAAAAACAGGTTTGGGTGAAACTCACAGGACTGAGCTGGATTATCTGATCAGTAATTTTGAAAAGTTTGATAAACAACAAATTCTGGAATGGCTCGACAAATTTACGAGGTTGAACACTTATGAAATTTCCATTCCGGGACTGAAAGACCCGACTTTGGCTCCGTCTGGTAAGACAGGACTGATTATCAGTTTCCTCTCAGAGTATAACCTGTTTAAAAAGATCAAAGAAGCAGGCTGGCTTGATGAGTTTGTTTCGGAACTCGAGAATCGTGTCTTGGGTGTAATTTCTGATTCTGTCTACCCGATGTTAAAAGACAAAATCATCACTCACTTCTCGTTTACTCCCTTAAGCATTGAAGGCAGAGTTGGCAGTTCTGAGGGAGCAATTACAGGATGGGCATTTCAGGAATCGATGCCGGTCATTAACAAAATCCAGAGCTCGGGTAGTTCGGTTTTTACACCGCTGCCTTCAATATATCAGGCCGGACAGTGGACTTACAGTCCCGCAGGTGTGCCAATGTCGATATTAACCGGTAAACTTGCAGCTGACCAGGTTCTGAAGAAGAAACAAAAACATAAAGCAACTGATACCTCCGGGAGCTGAAGTTATTTCTACCTATCCCGATTCGTTGAAAATGATAACATTAAAGTCAGTATATAAAACCTTCGGAAACATTGAAGCTGTAAAGAATGTCAGTTTCAATATCGGGAAAGGGGAGATCTTTGGCATCCTGGGTCCCAACGGTGCAGGAAAATCAACCATAGTAAACATATTAAACACTCTTGTCAGACCGGACAGGGGTGATGTTATTATTGACGGCATCAACATACGGAATGATGGTAATACAATAAAACTGATCATGGGTGTTGTGCCCCAGGAGATCGCTTTGTATGAAGAGCTGTCAGCATATGAGAATCTTATGTTCTGGGGAGGACTTTACAATATCCCTAAACCGGAGCTCAGGGCAAAGGCCATCGAAACCCTGGGAATTGTTGACCTGGTTAACCGGAAGGATGACAGGATCAAGACATTCTCAGGAGGGATGAAGCGCAGGATAAATATCGCCTGTTCATTGCTTCATAACCCCAGAATTCTGGTGCTGGATGAACCTACGGTTGGTGTAGATCCTCAGAACAGGAACCATATTTTTGAGGTGATAGAGCGACTGAACAGTGAGGGGATGACAATTATCTACACAACCCACTATATGGAAGAAGCCGAAAGGTTCTGTGACAGAATTGCGATTATCGATACCGGTCAGATAGTTGCACAGGGGACACTGAAGGAGCTGAGACACATAAGTGGCATAGAAGACCCGGATTCCCGGGGAACGAACCTGGAATCCATCTACTTGAAATTAACAGGGAAAGAGTTGAGAGATTAAACTATGTTCAAGCTGTTTAAAAAGGATCTGACACTGTTTCTTCACGACCGACGATCGGTTATTCTTTCATTTTTCCTTCCTGTGATTTTGATTACCCTTTTTGCATTTGCGTATGGCAGTATAGGATCTTACAACGGACGTTCCGAACCTGTTGAGTTGCTGGTTGCTGATCTGGACCTGACCGGTTCTTCAAAAGAAATTGTTAATAAAATCGATTCACTCGAAGATATAGTAGTTGTTGTATCAGATTCTGTCAGGTCACGGGAACTTGTAATCAAGGGTGAATATGTATCCGCACTGATTATTTACAAAGGTTTTCAGGACTCACTTAAATATGGAAACTCGATACCGGTTGAACTAATCTATGACAGGTCGCGTGAAATGGAAATCGGAATCCTTCAGCAAAACCTGATCAGCACAATAATGTCATCTACGGGTAAGATAATCGTTAACAGCAGCATCGAAAGATATATGCAGGATCAGTTTCCGGATATCGACAAAAATACAAGGGATGCCATACTCAAGACGGCGATAAGGAAAGACAATAACAGCCTGGCCGTAAAATGGACTTCAATTGTCGGGGAGAGAAATGACACGAAACTGGGGCTCATACAGGCTGTTGCCGGTACTGCAATTCTTATGCTGCTTTTCAGCGTTGCAGGCGTCGGGACAAGCATACTGGAAGAAAAGGAAAACGGAACAATAAAAAGGTTGCTTTATTCTCCCCTGAAGGGCAGTACAATACTATACAGCAAGATGCTCTTTGCCTTTTTCATATCGGTACTTCAGCTGACTGCCATGTTCCTTTTTGCGTGGCTGGTGCTAAACATGGACATGAACGTCAGCATGTCCGGCTTGATCCTGATGATAATTTCAACATCCTTTGCTGTTTCGAGCCTTGGTATTTTCCTGGCTGCCATTGCAAAAACACGTCACCAGGCACAGAATCTCAGCACGATTATTATCCTTGTCATGTCAGCCATAGGCGGGAGCATGATACCTATGTTCATAATGCCTGCAATACTTCAGAAGATTGCACTTGTAAGCGTTAATTACTGGGGAATTCAGGGGTTTTATGACCTTTTCTGGAGGGTATTGCCCCTCGAAGAGATCCTTCCCAAAATCCTTATACTGATGGGCATAGGGGTTGTTATGACTATCCTTTCAATCCGGCTGTTCCGGAAAAGAATAATGAAGCTGTAGACAGGATTTGTACAAAATACAAATTAAGACGGAGCCCGGAAATTTGGTCCTTACAGGTAAGTGATCTTCAAAACCTCAAAGACGATCTCATCTTTTTCCCGCTTTAATGTTACCTTTTCTCCGGTTTTCTTGTTTATGAGTGCCCTGGCCAGGGGTGATATGAATGAGACCTTTCCTTTGGCGATGTCAGCCTCATCTACTCCCACGATCTGAAAATCCTGAATTTTGCCTGAGGCTCTGTTTTTAAGCGTCACTGTGGCACCGAATGTTATTTCATCCTGTGGCTGCTCTTCCGGATCAACAACCCTCGCTTCGGCAATCCTGTTGTTCAGCAGCTGGAGCCTGGCATTGATATAATTAACTGCAATGCGCCTTTCGTTCTCGTTTGAGACGTTCAGCTCCTCTCTCTCACGGATCAGGGCCTCCTTCTCTTCCAGCAGTTCGTCCATCCCGTTCCGTGTAACGAAGTTTGTCGCACCCTCAGGCAGGTATGCCCTCTTAGGCACCATCGGAACCTCTTCCTGGTCTCCTTCTTTAATAAAACCTCTGCTCATAGTGATTTAACTCATTCCACTGGCATCAGCCGAAATATGTACCCGGGCGTTTCGACAGCGATATAGATATAACCGTCGGGTCCCATTACAACATTCCGGACCCGGCCGATCCCTTTTAGCAGTTCCTCACGGTGGGTGACCCGGTTGTTCTCAAGGACAACCCTTTCCAGGTGTTTAAGCGGGAGGGAGCCAAGGAGGATATTATTCTTCCAGTTGGGGTAACGGTCACCGGTCACGAAAGTCATGCCGCACGGTCCGATAGATGGGGTCCACTGGAATACGGGCTGTTCAAGGCCTGCTTTTTCTTTGTCCGGGGTGAGAACGGTGCCGTCATAATTAATGCCGTATGAGATTACCGGCCAGCCATAGTTCACTCCGGGTTTGATGAGGTTCAGTTCATCTCCGCCGCGGGGTCCGTGTTCCGAGACCCAGAGCTCACCTGTCAGTGGATCGAAACAGGTACCCTGGGGATTCCGGTGGCCGTAGCTCCATATCGAAGCCATCGCTCCGGGAGTGTTGACAAACGGGTTGTCATCCGGGATGGACCCATCGTCGTTCAGCCTGTGGATTTTGCCGTTGTGATTGTCAAGTTTCTGGGGGAAATCGAAGTGTTGTCCCCGGTCTCCGATGCCGAAGAAGATGTGTCCCTTGCCGTCAAACGCTATCTTGCAACCAAAGTGATAGTTACGGTCAGTGGCCGGTTCTCCTGTGAATAACACTTCATTGTCAATAAGCATTGTGCCATCAAGCCTTGCCCGCATAATTGCAGTGTTTCCGGTCGGGCGGGAACCGCCCCCGCTGAGGGCAGAATAAGAAAAGTATATCCAACCGTTTGTCGGATAATCAGGGTGGAGTGCAACATCAAGAAGTCCACCCTGCCCGATAGGCATAATTTCAGGTAAGCCGGAGACAGGTTCAATGATCTTTCCTCCCGAGAAGCGGTACAGGGTACCTGACCGCTCCGAGATGAGCATATCCCCGTTTGGCAGTAAGGCCATACCCCACGGTACGTTTAATCCCCTGACCACTGTATCGAGGGTAAATTTTTGAACCTCTGATGCTACTATTTCTTCAATTGTAAGTGCCGGCTGCAGCAATCCCCTGTCGGCCGGAATGCCTTCCTTAACATAAGCTGCCAGATCTCTGATCTCCCTTTTGGTGAATGTTTCCCGGAAAGCGGGCATCCCGATATTCTCAATCCCGAACTTAATGCTGCGAAAGGCAGAAGCATTGCCCTCCTCATCCATCCATGCCTTTGCTGCAAATTTTTCGAGATTGGCTCCATGACAGCCGGAGCAGTATTTCCCGTAGTTTTCAGGTGCAGTCTGTTTCGTGCCAGATGGGCTTTTCCCTCCTGTAGTTGCGAACAATACCGCTACAATGATAACAGCTCCTGCGAACAGAGCTGATATAATTTTACTCATTTCAGGCCATTTGAATTTGTAGCAGCAAATTACAGAAAAAAGTACGACTTCACAAGTGCTCTGAAGGGATAACAGAGATTGGATATCATGCCTTTAAATTGCGTCAAACAAATCACACGCTAGCTTGTTACTAGGTCAGAAAATAAGATGATGACAGAATATATTGTTAAAATAATTGATATTGAGCAACTCACGCATGATGTGAAGAGGTTCCGGGTTGAGAAGCCTGAGGGTTATTCATTTAAGCCGGGGCAGGCGACCGGGGTGGCAATCAATACGCCTGAACTTAAGAAGAGAAGGAGATCATTTACATTTACCGGGCTGAATGGAGATCCTCACCTTGAATTCACAATAAAGATTTATCCTGAGCACAACGGCCTTACGAAGGATCTGGATTCGGCAGTTCCGGGAACTGAGCTGGTTATCGGCTCACCCTGGGGTGCAATAACATACAAGGGCAAAGGTGTTTTCATTGCAGGCGGTGCCGGCATTACCCCATTCATCTCTATCTTCAGGGATTTGCAGGCACGAAGCGAACTATCCGGCAACCTTTTGCTATTTGCAAATAAAACCAGGGCTGACATTATCCTTAAAGAGGAGCTTCAAGGGATGCTGGACGGGAACTTCATAAATATCCTGTCTGACGAAAAGAATGAAGGTTATTTCAGCGGTTTTATCAGCGAGGAATTCCTGAAGTCCCATATCAGTGATTTCGACGTAAATTTCTATCTCTGTGGTCCTCCGCCCATGATGAGGGCAGTCACTGACCTGTTGTCAGGTCTGGGTGTCGACAAAAAGGCGGTTGTCATGGATTTATAGCTTCTTAGCACTGGCGGGCTCGTACCTTCTCCCTTCCTTATTTAACCTGCCCAACAGCATATTCCTGCTAATGTCAGAACGAAGTGGTTTTCATTACATTTGATGGCTTGCAACAATAAATTATTACATC
>Ga0209575_10001036_pt1 | contig 12533 bp, 11 predicted proteins | sample Medcelwee11metaG_FD_187172 | JGI IMG/M metagenome (GOLD analysis project Ga0209575, IMG submission 187172) | Freshwater pond sediment microbial communities from the University of Edinburgh, under environmental carbon perturbations - Medium... | ecosystem: Environmental > Aquatic > Freshwater >...
CTGCCTGTAACGGCTTACCAGAGCTTCCCGTCACTCACCAGCCATGTGCTCCAGGTGCTGTCGGGTTACGGCGAAAAATATCGAATTAATTTTGTATAACCACTTATCTCACCATACGAGTCCTGGTAGGTCATGACTGCTGGAGTTACACCACAAGCCATTGGGTTGCTTTTTACGGAAATGATCTTGTGAACGTCCGGTTTATCACCGTATTGGTAGTCATGGGTATCAGCGGTCTTTTCATCGTTGGTTGACTGATGAGGAACAATAAGTTGGATATCGGCAGTCAGGGGGTCAGGTTCCTCTTCAGTGGCATTAGCTATATTGCTCATAGCCATAAAGGAGGCCGCAGCCATCATCAAAGCAGCTAAACGTTTCATGGTCATTCTCCTGTTTCATCAGGCAAGCCGGTTCCTTCACAGAGCTTTCCCAGCGATACCTGTTTGAAGATCTAGAATATTTTCTTGTTGTCTCTCTGGGGGAAATTATATGAGTTCGATGCCTTTTGAGTAAGTACGATTCCGTTCATTCATTGTTGACTGTTGGGAAAGTATTGCTACGCATCAGCTTTTCGGCATTCGGCAATTAATTTTAAACAACGGCTCAAAACAAAAAGTTGCGTAGAAAATCTGAAAAAGTCACGCTATTTACTGCCTCCTTGCCTAGTTGTTCAAAAACGGCAGCTCCGTGGAAGTTCAGGCCGATACCTCTCTGCAAATCCATGTTTTTGCCCTTGAGGAGTGCCTTGCAGGGGGGGCGCTAGTTTAGGTTTCGGTTTACCAGCCGCGCCGCCTGGTGATGTTGCGGGCCTTGGCGGGGGACCGGAAGATGTGCCGAGAAATAGCAGGTCCACGCCTGCTCCCATTGATTCGAGATCGGTTTCCGACCGAGGCTGCCTGCCGTAGATGAACTGCCCAATGACCTGACCTCCCGGTGCCTATGCCGAACTTGCAAAAAAGTATTAGTTGTCTGCAATGGACGCGCTAGCCAATCCGATCTCGCCATAGTTACCCTTGAAAGGCCAGCCACCAAACTGGCGACAGCCTATGTGTGCGGTGGCGTATTAACTACAAATACAAAAAAGGAAAATATCATGGTTCAGCGTGAAGAATCACGAGGGCTGCTATTCGGTATGCCCTTGTCCCTCATCTGGGGTTATATCGCCATTGCCGTGTTCATGACGGGCGATGGCATTGAGCTAGCCTTCTTGTCGCGCTATGTCGTCGACCTCGGTTTCTCGCCCACCCAGGCCTCCTTTCTCTTTACCGTCTATGGATTACTGGCAGCCCTGTCCAGTTGGAGTTCCGGCGTACTGGCCGACATTTTCGGACCGCGCCGGATCATGCGCATCGGCGTGATCGCCTGGATCGTATTCCATGTGCTTTTCCTGTTCTTCGGCCTGGGTGAAAAGAACTACGCCTTGATGGTGTTGTTCTATGGGATCCGCGGCCTGGCCTATCCCTTGTTCATCTATGCCTTCGTCGTCTGGGTCTCGCACGTTGCTCCGAGAGAGCGTCAGGCCTCGGCCATGGGCTGGTACTGGACGATGTACTCCATCGGTATCGGCTTTTTGGGAACTTATCTGCCTAGCTTCACCATCCCGCACATCGGCTTCATGGGCACCCTATGGATGGCAGTCGCCTGGGTGGCAGTAGCGGGCGCCATGGTCATGCTTCTAGTGAAAGATTGGCAGAGGGCAGATAGCGGTGCCAATACGAGTCTTGCCGGGCGTCTTCGCGAGTTGAGCCGTGGCGTCACTATCCTGTTCGACCATCGCAGTATTCTTATCGCGGCCCTTGTACGGATTATCTGCAATCTGCCGCTTTTCGGTTTTCCCGTGATCATGCCGCTGTTCTTCACCTCCCCGGAGGTGGGCTTCACGATGGAACAATGGCTGCGCATCTGGGGCGCCCTGTTCATCGTCACCATTTTTACCAATGTGATGTGGGGATTGATCGGCGACCGGATCGGCTGGGTCTTCCAGATGCGCTGGTTCGGCTGTGCCGGATGCGCGCTCGCCACCCTGGCCTTCTATTACGTGCCGCTCACTTATGGCGCCAGTTTCTCTGTAGCCATATTGGCAGCGGTTGCCCTGGGCATCGGGGTGTCCGCCTTCGTGCCCATGGGAGCGATCTTTCCCACCATGGCCCCGGAACACAAGGGCGCGGCCCTCTCTGCGCATAACCTGGCGGCCGGACTCTCCAGCTTCATGGGACCGGCCATCGCCACCCTAGGCATCTCCACGGTGGGTGTGGAGGGCATCGTCTGGATCTACGCCTTGCTTTACCTGCTTGGAGTAGTACTGACCTATTTCATCAACGTCGATCAACCGGGCTTTGAACATAAAGCCAAGCTTGCCGCTCCCTTCTCGCATCAGTCGAAAACCAGCGAAGCACTATAAATAGGAAGAACCTCCATGAAAGCTCTGGTCCTGGAAAAGCAACACGACTTGAAGATTCGCGATATCGATCTGCCCCTGATCCTGGGTCCGGACGATGTGCGCATCCGCATCCATACCGTGGGCGTATGCGGCAGCGACGTTCATTATTACACCCATGGCCGGATTGGCCCTTTCATCGTCGATCAGCCGATGGTGCTGGGGCACGAGGCGGCCGGTACGGTCGTCGAAGTCGGCAGCAATGTGACGCACCTGACCAAGGGAGACCGCGTCTGCATGGAGCCCGGCATTCCCGATCCCACGTCCAAAGCCTCGCGCCTGGGACTCTATAACGTCGACCCGGCGGTGGTGTTCTGGGCCACCCCCCCGGTGCATGGCTGCCTGACCCCCGAAGTGATCCATCCGGCGGCCTTCGCCTACAAGTTGCCCGATCACGTCAGCTTTGCCGAAGGGGCACTGGTGGAGCCTTTCGCCATCGGTATGCAGGCAGCGGTCAAGGCCCGTATCAAACCCGGCGATGTCGCCGTGGTCATCGGTGCCGGCACGATTGGTCTGATGACCGCCCTGGCCGCCCTGGCAGGCGGCGCGAGCCGAGTGCTGGTTTCCGACCTGATGGTGGAGAAGCTGGCCATTGCCCAGCGCTATGAAGGCATTACCGCCGTCAACGTGCGGGAGCACTCCCTGCAGGACAAGGTGGCCGAGGCCACCGGCGGCTGGGGCGCGGACGTGGTGTTCGAGGCCAGCGGCAGCGCCCGGGCCTATGGCGATGCGCTGGCGGCCGTCTGTCCCGGCGGGGCGCTGGTACTGGTGGGTATGCCGGTCGAGCCCGTGCCCTTCGACGTGGTGGCGGCCCAGGCCAAGGAGATCAGGATCGAGACCGTGTTCCGCTATGCCAATGTCTACGAGCGGGCCGTGAAGCTGATCGCCAGCGGCAAGGTCGATTTGGAACCGCTGATCTCGGCGACCTTTCCCTTCGAACAGGGCGTCGAGGCTTTCGAGCGGGCCGCCAGCGCCCAACCGGGCGATGTGAAGGTGCAAATCACCTTTGGCGATGCCTGAGCGAAATAGCTACCTTGACATGACAGGTTAGAACGGAAGCCGCAGGGTGATGAAAGGCAGACAACTCGGCGAGAGGACTTCGGATCTCGAGGTGATCCTCAACGAGCCACAGCACAGCTTCCGGTGGTACGAACACGATTACCCGTATCCATTGGCGCGCTGGAATCATCACCCTGAATTCGAGATACACCTGATCCGTCAAGGCAATGGCAAGCTGCTTGCCGGGGACTATATCGGCCACTTCGGTCCTGGCCATGTGGCGCTGATGGGCCCCGGGCTACCCCATGACTGGATCAGCGACCTGGCACCGGAGCAAAGGATCCAGGGACGCGACGTGGTTCTGCAATTCGACGGGGAAGCCCTGCTGCGCCTGCGTGAAACACTGCCCGAGCTGGACGAGTTGCAGTCCCTGTTCAGTCGGGCTCGACAAGGTATCGAATTCAGTGGCGAGACGGCCTGTACTGCCGCTCCTCTGCTGGAGGCCATTGGGCGGACGGAGGGCTTGAAGCGCCTGGTGTTGTTTCTGTCGCTTCTGGAAACCCTGGCCCAGGCTGGCGTCGATGAGAGCCATACGCTGGCCAGCCCGCAATATGCGCCAATGCTGGATAACCTGACGAGCGAGCGGATGAATCGGATCTTCGATTACATCCTGGGAAATCTGGCAGGGGAAATCCGCATGTCGCTCATCGCGCACCGTCTGCAGATGAGCGAGCCGGCCTTCTCGCGCTTTTTCAAGCGGACGACCGGACATACCTTCGTCGAGCTGATCCGCAAGTTGCGGATCCAGCGGGCGTGTCGCCTGCTACTGCAAAGTCAGCAGTCGATTGCAGAGATCTGCTTGGATGTGGGCTATAGCAACCTGTCGAACTTCAATCGTCACTTTCGCCATGAAATGCATACAACACCCAGTGATTACCGTAAACAACTCGTGCTGCACTCCGTTATTAAAAAATAAGGAAGCATTAGCACGACCAGAAAAGTTCGAAGGCTCACCTGCAAAGAGGATGCATCATGTTTTTAGTCTGCGGCGAGGTATTATTCGATTTTTTTGTCGAGTCAGCGCATGGTAACTTGCCAAGACAAGTCGCCTTCAAGGCAATAGCGGGTGGTTCTCCTTTCAACGTGGCGGTGGGACTGAGTCGGCTGGGCATAGAGGCTGCATTGCTGACAGGCATTTCCACGGATTTTCTGGGCAAGCAGTTGCGCCAGGTGCTGGAGGAGGAGGGAGTATCAACCCGTTACCTGGCTCCTGTGGACGCAGCAACGACGTTAAGCCTAATTTGTCTTGATGAACAAGGTATTCCCCATAATAGCTTCTATGGGCAGTTCAAGTGGGTGTTTGTTTTTGAAGTGGTACACTAGCCAGCTATACTCGCCAACTTACGATAGTGGGACGGAGTCATTTCCTTGAGTGCCATAAAGTGGCGATTGAAATTAGATATATTGGTAAAGCCCACTTCGAAACAGATATTGGTAATCGGTAGGTCACTGTGAACCAGCAGATCGCAGGCGCGGGTGATGCGCAGGCTGTTGACGAATTCTACAAAGCGCCGCCCGGTCGCCTGGCGAAAGAACTTTGAGAAGTAGGTGGCTTGCATGCCGAGTTCCTCGGCAACTTCCTCCAGGCTTATATTCTCGTGGTAATGATTGAAAATATAATTGACCGCCTGATTTACACGCTGTTGGTTCTTTTCACCTGTAATGGTCAGATAATGCTCGCTGGAAAGTAGTTGGTACTGATCTGCCTTGGCGAGAAGGCCCATGACGGATAAAAAGTGGGCCAGGGATTCCAGTCCACTGGAAGTCGCTATTTTCTGCATCAAGCGCTGTGTCTCACGGATGGTCGCGGCGTCCTGGAATTCGATGCCAAAGCTCGCCCGTTGTAATAAGCTATCCAGCTCGGTGAGTTCTGGTAGGACATTGCGTGCTGCCTGAATCATTTCGTCGATGAATACGACAACCTGGTCCCGCTCCGGATAGATCTCCTGTTCTTCCGTGTGACTGATCCAGTTATGGGGAAGGTTGGGGCCAATCAGGAACAGAGTACCGGGATAGAAGTTACCAATGTAATCCCCGACGAAAACCTTGCCGCTGCTGTGGGTGATCAGGTGCAGCTCGTACTCCTTGTGATAGTGCCAGCGGACCAGAGGGTCGGGAAAGCCGTGCTTTCGATAAAGAATCGAGCTGTGTTCCTTCGGAGGGATCAGCTCGTAGGAGGGAGATGACTGACGTGTTGCGGCTCGCTTGTTCATCACTTTGGGCTTGGATCTTGTCAGGACGTACGTGTACAAACATATATAAAGAAATAAATCTTGTACACTTTGAAATTTCTGAAATAAATTATGTATATTTAACTTGTTGATTTTTATGGGTTTATTTTCTGATGTAGCGCTAGTCTGGCTGGGTGCGCCTGTTCCTTGTGCAAAAAAGTATAGGTTTTTGGGATGTTATGAGTTTGTCTTGGTAGTGAATACCCGGTGTAATCCATTTCATCCTGAGTCTCCCGGCGAATGTCCGTTATTCGTGAAGGGAGATTGACAAGAAAGATAAAAAACAGCTGATCGAGTGATCGGCAGAGGACTTGGCAATCATGAGCTATCCATCAAGCCTGGCCGTGCAGCCTGCTCATTCCTTACCACTATCCCATAAGGCGATTTGTCGCCGGCTCTGTCATGCCGGGAATGGCTTTCTTGAAGAGCTTCGTCAAGGCGACCAAGGGCTTGGGTGTCACCGTTACGCTTCACTCAAGCCAAGCTCGTCAGCCTGGGCGGCCTGATTTTCCTGACACCACCTTTTACTTCGAACTCTTTTTAATGCGCATCTTCAGGCGCACCGGGATCCTTGTTGCCTGACGAAAGGCCGGGCTTCGTTGGTCCCTGACAAACCCGAGCGGTCTAGAGGTAGCAAAACGTGAAACTTAATATCCAAAATCTGTCTCAACTTCCTAAGCGTGTTCAGCGCCCTCTATACGACCGCAAGCAGGTCAAGCAGGGAATCGTGCATATTGGTGTCGGTGGCTTTCATCGCGCCCATCAGGCGATCTACACCGAGATGCTGCTCAACCGGGGCAAGGCCAGCGAGTGGGGCATTTGTGGGGTGGGGCTGCGCTCGGAAGATCGAGCCATGCAGGAGGCCCTGACCTCCCAAGACTATCTCTATACCCTCTATGAGCTGGGCGACAGCGATAACACGCAGATCCAGGTCGTCGGCGTCCTCGGCGATTTCCTGCTCGCCGAGGACGGCTCCGAAGCGCTGATTCGCAAGCTGGCTGACTCGGAAACCCGGATCGTATCGTTGACCATCACCGAGGGTGGCTATTGCACCGACGACAGTAGCGGTCAGTTCAATGTCGATCTGCCGCAGATTCGCCATGACCTGGCCAATCCACAGCAGCCCAAGACGGTATTCGGCTTTCTGACCGAGGCCCTGGCCCGCCGCCGTGCAGCCGGCGTCAAGCCGTTCACCGTGATGTCTTGCGATAACCTGCCGCATAACGGCCAAGTGGCTCGCAATGCCCTGTTGAGTTTCGCCAAACTGCGTGACCTCGGGCTCCATGACTGGATTGCCAGCAACGTCAGCTTTCCCAATGCCATGGTCGACCGGATCACTCCGATGACCAGTGATGCGCATCGCTCCCAATTACTTGAGGAAACCGGCATCGAGGATGCCTGGCCAGTGGTGGCCGAGCCTTTCCTGCAGTGGGTTGTTGAGGACAAGTTCTGCAACGGCCGTCCCTCCTGGGAGGAAGTTGGCGTGCAGTTCACCGACGATGTCACGCCCTATGAGGAGATGAAGATTCGGCTCCTCAACGGCAGCCATATGGCGATGGCCTACCTAGGAGCATTGCTCGGTCACCGCTATGCGCACGAGGCGATGCAGGATGCGCAGCTGCTGGAGTTCGTCCGCGCCTACATGGACCGGGATGTCACACCGCTGCTGGCCGAGGTACCCGGCATCGATCTGGAGAACTACAAGGACACGCTGATCGAGCGTTTTTCCAACACGGCAATCTGTGACCAGATCAGCCGGCTTTGCTCCGACGGCTCATCCAAGCTCCCGAAATTCGTACTGCCTAGCCTGCTGGGCCAGATTGAAGCAGGCGTTGACATGCGGCGCACGACGCTGATTCTGGCCGCCTGGTGCCACTACCTGCGCGGCCTCGACGAGCGAGGAGCAACTTACCCGATTCTCGATCCGCGTGCCGCCTCGCTACAGGAAACCGCAGGCCTCAAGGAGCGTCTGGTCGAGAGTTTCCTGGGGCTCGAAGATGTGTTCGGGCACAAGATTCCGGCTTCTGCGACATGCGTGGCGACCTTCCGCCTGCAGCTCGGGCGTCTACAGGAGCTCGGCGTGCGCGCCACGCTTGAGTTGACAATGGCGGAGGAGGTTGGAGCAGACGAAAGGAAATTTGCAACTTTGGCTTGAACAGGGGCGGGCTTGTTCGGAGAACGCCGGATAAGCCAACCTTAAATATAGCGCCCTGCCATGGGCAGGCTACTTCATGGTGCGTTCTCATAAATTTTACAAGGCTGATCAGCACTTGTTGTATGGAATACAAAAGGCAATAAGGCTTGCATGTCTCGTTGGTTTTTGAGGGGGAGTATGTATTTTGGGTTTATTGATTTTTGAGCGTTTGCTCTGATGTAAGGGGGTGCTTGGTCTGGTGATCATTTTTGTGCAAAAAAGTACAGGTTTTTGGTTGTTTATGAATTTGTCTTGCTGGTGAATGCTCGGTGTAATTCATCTCACCCTGGCTTCCTCGTCGAATACTCTCTTTCGCGGGGAGAGGGTCACAATAAAGATAAAATAGCTGATCTGGCGATCAGCAGGAGTGAGTAATAATGAAACATACATTAATCCCAGCCGTGCTTGCTCTCTCTATTGCGTTTCTATCTCAGAAAGCTCTGCAAAAGTCTGTTTTCGCTCCTCCCGTGGGTTAGAGCCCGTAACAAAATGATTGTCTGAGTCTGAGAAAGACTGCTTCCGTTCCGCCAGTGGATGCTAGAGCCCGTAACTAAGGAGTCTACAAAGGCAGGGGCTTGAGCTGGGTAGGCCTTTTTCAGGGTTTCCTTAAGTAGTAAAACTATAAGAAGTGCTGAAATGAAATCAGAAACGCATGATCAAGATTTCGCTGGAATGAGCGAAGAGCAATTGCCAATCCCGAAACACAAACTTCACGGCTGGACTCACTTCATGGGTCTGTATGCCGGCGAGCACGTTGCCGCAACCGAGTTCGTCATCGGTGCAACCTTCGTGGCGCTGGGTGCCCAAATCATGGATATCCTGCTGGGATTGCTGATTGGCAATATCCTGGCGATCCTGAGCTGGACATTGATTACCACGCCGATTGCCGTGGAAACCCGGTTGAGCCTGTATACCTACCTGCACAAGATTGCGGGTGGAAATATGACGAAGCTCTATAATTGGGCGAACATCATTATCTTTATCGTGATATCGGCGGCAATGATAACCGTATCGTCGACGGCAGTGCGGTTCTTGTTCGATATACCAGCGCAGTTGAACTGGTATCCGACAGATCCCTGGTTCGTCATGGTTGTGCTGGGGGTTGGCGTCATCGTGGTACTGGTTGCTATGTATGGTTTCAATGCCGTTTCCGACTTCTCGGGAATCTGTGCACCATGGCTGTTTGTCATGTTTCCCTGTGGCGGGCTTGTATTGATGCCCGCTTTAGCGGAGTCGGTTCTGGGCTACACCACCTTGAGTGGCTGGAGCGACTTCATACAGATTGGCAGTCAGTCGGTCTGGACTGGAGTGAATGCTCAGGGAGAACCGGGGATCGGGCTGCTTGAGGTGATAGGTTTCGCATGGGCGGCCAATACGATTACGCATTTCGGCTTGATTGACATGGCCTTGTTGCGCTATTCCAAGAAAAAGTCCTATGGCCTCTCCACGAGTTCGGGAATGCTGTTTGGCCACTATATCGCCTGGATTGCTGCCGGGATCATGGGGGCGGGCACCGCTGTCATTCTGAAGACTTCAATTACCACTCTGGATCCAGGTGACGTGGCCTTCCATGCACTCGGTCTGTCGGGATTCGTCGTTGTGATCGTCGCCGGTTGGACGACTGCCAATGCCAACCTCTACCGGGCCGGTCTTGCCGCGCAGGCGATCTTCCATAATCATTCGCTTAAGCAGACAACATTGGTTGTCGGTGTCGTGACGGTGATCGTTGCTTGCTTCCCCTTTGTCTTTTCGAAAATGCTGCCCTTGCTGACCTATGCGGGCCTGCTGGTTGTGCCGGTCGGAGCGATTGTCTTTGCCGAGCACTTCATATTCCCCCGTATCGGTTTGACTCGCTACTGGGTAACCTATCGCAAACTCAGCCATAGCACTCCGGCAGTTGCCTCATGGGGCGCAGGCCTTGTGTTCGGCTTTGGCCTGAATGCCCTGGATATCATATCCTTCTATTATCTGTTCGTTCCGACCTGGATCTTTACGATCATCGTATATACGGTCATGGCCAAGAAATATGGTGCTGGGGAGCAGTATCCGGAGGAAGAGGCCGCGTTACTGTCTTTTGACCAGAAGGTCGAGGCTTTCCAGGAAGAACAGGCCAAGACCTACAAGATGCCAATCCAGGACAACACCACTTTCTCGAAGTTGCTCCACATAGTGGCCCACGCAAGCTTGACCATTGCCCTGCTGCTGGCTTGCAACACGATGTTCTTTAGCCCAGACATGGCGGCTTACGAAGAAAATCGCGAGATTTTCTACGAGGTAGGGTTCGCTTGTACCGTGATTTATTTCGCGGCTGCCTATTGGGCAATGCGTCGGCGCAAAGCTCTTACTGAGGCTCAGGAGCTGGGTCGACCTGCCCTCATCTGAATAGCCATAGTTGGGTTGGGCTTGTTCGGGGCTTTCTTGGTCTTGCTGTGTCAAAAGCGCAACAGCTTATTGAGTTGGAGAGTATGGTTTCTTGCGTGCGAAGAGCAAAAATCTCTTTTAACTCAATAAGTAATCTGTGTTTATGGCACAGTAAGGATGGATCTTCAGTTCTTTGCTTCGACGAATCAGCCAGCCCTTTAAATTAGACATAAAGGGCTGGTCCGAAAAAGCCGCACATCGATGTCGCACGACATCTACAGATGAGCGAGCCGCCTTTAGCCACCGAAACATAAAGTTACCAGCAATATACTGGAAAAGCTCGCAGCCAGAAAAACTCGAAGCTCCATCAAATGAGAGGATTTAGCATGTTTTTAGTATGTGGCGAGGTATTATTCGATTTTTTTATCGAGCCCACTCATAGCGCCCCGCCAAGACAAGTCGGTTTCAAGGCAATAGCGGGTGGTTCTCCTTTCAACGTGGCGGTGGGACTGAGTCGGCTGGGCATAGAGGCTGCATTGCTGACAGGCATTTCCACGGATTTTCTGGGCAAGCAGTTGCGCCAGGTGCTGGAGGAGGAGGGAGTATCAACCCGTTACCTGGCTCCTGTGGACGCGGCAACGACGTTAAGTTTAATTAGCCTTGATGAGCAAGGCATTCCTCATTACAGCTTCTATGGGCAGTCTGGAGCAGATCGGCAACTGCTTCCTTCCCACATACCGGCATGGGACAAGGGAGTTCGAGGTATCCATGTAGGCTCCTATTCCCTCGTGGTCTCTCCGGCCGCCGATACGCTCTACGGGTTGGTAGCAAGCGCGCCGCAGGACCTGTTGGTTACGCTTGATCCCAATATTCGCTTGAATGTTGAGCCTGACCTGGAAAAGTGGAGAAAACAGATCGGGGCTTTTGCCCGACATGCACATATCATCAAAGTCAGCGAAGAAGATCTTGCCCTTCTTTATCCGGATGAAGAGGCGGCGACGGTGGCCTGTGGCTGGCTTCGCGATCGATGCCAACTGGTGCTTTTGACCCAGGGAGAACAGGGCGTCAGCGTCTTTACACGTGGCCTTGGCAACTGGTCGCATCCTGGTCGCTCAATAATACCTGTCGATACGGTCGGTGCCGGCGATACTTTCCAGGCCGCCCTGATCACGTTTCTTATAGAGCAAGGACTCGACTCGCCAGCTTCATTGGCACTGCTTGAGCGTTCCCATATCGATGCCATGCTGGCTTTTGCCACAGAGGCAGCGGCACTGACCTGTTTGCGTCGTGGCCCGGACCTGCCCCGGCGCGACGAATTGAGCCAGTCAAATACCAAGTTGCAACCCGTGACTCCATAAAGCTTGAGTCTCAAGCCTTGCTGAAAGCAATTGGGCTCATCGAGTCAAATACATGAAAGGAAATTTTCCGGGATTTCGGCTAGCTATAGCCGTGTAACTTCACGTGCTTCCAAGGATTACGCGGACATGCGTCGAGAAGATGTCGGATTATTTTTCTCCAGGCACTTATAGGTAACGACTTACAGAGCACTCATGCGATTCGCTCTGTGCCGTATCGATACGATTCATAAAGTTTTTCATGGCTTAGCCTTTTTCCTGAAAGCACCCTCGACGGGAGGAGCTGGTATGGCGATTTCTGAACTCGATCTGCCCGCCGGGGTACTAGCCCGGCATCTAGCAGATGACCTCGCCGACCGTGTGGCGGAAGTGTCGCAGACTGCGAAGGACGCGGACCGTCAGGATGGCTACATCCATTACAACTTCAAGACAGATTGAGGGAGGCCGTACGCCCATGAGCTACTACCAGCAACCGTTCGACGTCACCCGCCTGGCTTCCTGGCAGGCGCTGCAGGAACATCGCGATGTTATGCAGAACTTCAGTATGCGCAGAACCTTCCAGGTCGACCCCGAACGCTTCCACGAGTTTTCCATGTCCTGCTGCGGGCTCTTCCTCGACTACTCGAAGAACCTCGTCACCCGAACAACCCGCGACCTGCTGGTCGGCCTGGCCCGCGAGGCGGGCCTGGCCGAGGCCGCCCGGGCGATGTTCGCCGGCGAGTCGGTCAACGCCTCGGAAGGTCGCCCGGTCCTGCACACCGCGCTGCGTCGCCCGATGGGCGACAGCCTGGTCATCGACGGCCACAACATCATGCGCGACGTGCACGCCGCCCTGGCGCAGATGACCGACATCGTCGGGCGCATCCACAACAAGCTGTGGCGCGGCTACAACGACA
>Ga0209575_10001037_pt1 | contig 12527 bp, 12 predicted proteins | sample Medcelwee11metaG_FD_187172 | JGI IMG/M metagenome (GOLD analysis project Ga0209575, IMG submission 187172) | Freshwater pond sediment microbial communities from the University of Edinburgh, under environmental carbon perturbations - Medium... | ecosystem: Environmental > Aquatic > Freshwater >...
AAACATGGGTAAGAAAAAATTTTGCATTTATTAAAATATTCGATGAAGCCACTCAGATATTCAGAGATTGTTTGTCAGGTGAATACTTTAAATTTGATAAAATTAGAAGTTACGTTACCTTATAAATTATATAATTTAGCTATATTCTTATAAATCTTGGCCTGAGCGATAACGGTTCCATTGAACCATTTTATCCGAGAGTAAGAGATAGAAATGATATTTCTGTCCTAAGATGTAAAAAATCAGGTTGTATTTTTTTATCTAGCGTGGAACACATGAATATATCTCATTATGAAAATAAGGAGAGTTTTAAATATTGGGGAACTGATGACAGAATGATAGCAGTTCGTTCAGGTTATGAGGATAACCAGAGGCGTTTTGAACAATTTAAAAATATTATCGTCAATAAAAAATGGTTGGATATAGGAACTGGTTCTGGAGGAATATTGGATGTTCTTACCCCTTTGGCTTCTGAAACATGCGCAGTAGAGCCACAGAATGAGGCTAGACAATATCTAGCCAGTATTGGTTATAATGTTCTTAGCCGCGTGGAGGATGTTGAAAAAGAAAAATTTGAAGTAGTTACTTTATTTCATGTCTTTGAGCATTTAACAGATCCAATTGGTACATTCTAGAGATTATTAGAAATAAGATGGCGTATGGTGGGAGATTGATTATTGAGGTTCCTCATGCCCGTGATTTTTTAATTGATTTTATAGGACTCAATGAGTTTAAATCTTTTTCACTTTGGAGTGAACATCTTATTCTTCATACGCGAGAAAGTTTGCGCACTTTTATTGCAAAATCTGGATTTTCAAATATTGATATCTCTGGATTCCAGCGCTATCCTCTTGCTAATCATCTTTATTGGTTAGTAAATAAAAAACCATTAGGGCACATATTGTGGAATCAGTTGCGAACTGATGAGCTTGATCAAGCATATGCTAATCTGTTATCCAGGCTGGATAGTACGGATACTCTTATTGCAATTGCAGAAAAAGTCTAAATTCCAACTAATAACTTGATATCCCACTTTTTTAAAAGGAGTTATTTATGTCATATTACGCATTAATGTTTCATCATTTTTTTGATCATAATCACCCTAGAGGACAGGGGGCTATTTCTTCTTCGCAATTTTCCGCTTTATTGGATTACTATAAAGATCGTTTGCTAAGTGCTGAGGTATGGACTGAGTTATTACAAAGTAAAAAGTTAGAAGATGAGCAATTGTGTTTAACTTTTGATGACGGGCTTTTGTGTCAATATGATATAGCATTGCCAGAAATGGAGAAACGCGGTCTAAAAGGGTTTTGGTTTCCTTATACTTCCACCCTGGCTGGAGAATCAGATAGATTAGAAATTTATCGCTTGTTTCGTACCGTATGTTTTGCTGATGTCAATGTGTTTTATAAGGCATTTGATGTGGACTGGCAAAATAGCCCTTATAAAGATGAGATACATAAGAGACTTGATAATTTCTTGCCTAGCACCTATCTAAGTCAACATAGCTTTTATACAGAAGCAGATCGTCGTTTTCGTTTCATTCGGGATCAGGTGCTTGAACCTGATGAGTACTACGCTGTAATGGATTTAATGTTAGACAGGTATCAGTTTGATAAACAGGATGCAGGGAAGCGACTTTGGATGACAGAGGCACACTTATCAGATTTGCATCATAAGGGACATATTATAGGGCTACATAGCCATACCCATCCTACTAATATGATTGGCCTTCCTATGGAAAGACAAAAACTCGAATATAATAAAAATGCTAGTTGGGTAAAGAAAATTACAGGGAGTCATCCTTTTTGTGTTTCCTACCCTTGTGGTTCGTATGATGAAAAAACCTTAGAATTTATGTCAGAAATTGGAGTGAGCATTGGATTTCGTGCTGACATGCATCTAGGTTTAGATTTGTTAACTATACCACGACTAGATCATGCTATAGCCATGAAGAATGTCGTTTTATAATATAATCTCTAATCAACTTTGGGGTGTTGTTATGTCCACATTTAAGTATATCGGCATTGAAACAACTACTGTGTGCAATAGCGAATGTTCGTGTTGTCCACGGAGTAGCCAATATGAACATCGTTTTACTACTATGCCAATGCAGCTTTTTAAAAAAATTATTATTGATATTCGCGATAATCATGAAATAACGAGCTTGTTGCGATTTGGTGGTATGGGAGATGCGTCATGTGACAAGTTGCTACTAGAGCGTTTGCGTTTCCTAAAAGAAGAAGCGCCTAATTTAAAATTTGGTCTTTCTTCCAATATGTCTGGTTGGAAGAAGCGTTATACAGATATTATTATTTCTGAGCAATTAACAACCCATATGCGTTTTTCGATTCTTGCTTATTCTGAGGAAGGAAGCCAAAAAATATATGGTAAACGAGATCAAGCGGCTCAAGCACGTGAGTCAATAGATTATTTTATTGATGCCAATAATAAGGCGGGGCATCCTCTTTGGATTGAGGTATACACCTTGTTGTTTGCTGAATTTGAAAAAGAAGTTGATCTTATCAGGGAAAAGTATTGGGATGTGGCAGATGAGTTTGAAGTGTGGAGACCGCATTCTTGGGCTAATCGTTTTCCAACTTTGAGAGCAAATCAGCCAGAGCGTCGTCCTTGTGCCAGTGTGTCTCGAATGGATCAGCCATTAATTGGTATTCGCGGTGATGTTGTTCCATGCAGCATGGATATTAATTATGCACTGTCCCTAGGAAATTTAAAGGAAAAAAACTTAGAGGATGTTATTCATGGCAAAAAATGCAAAGATTTGCAAGACCTTAATAAGGCGGGAAAAATAGAGGATTTAAATACCTGCCGAGGCTGTGTATATTTAAATGCTGACTCATCAGATGTCTTAGTTGAGTCAAAAAGTCATGAAATTAGTTTAGATCGCCATATTGCCGATTAACTATATATTTTTGGTCTCTTAATTTATTATGAAAATTCTTTTGTTAGGTGGTAGTGGTTTTGTTTCTGGACGCATTCTTCGTTTTGCTCTTGAAGCAGGACATAGCGTCATTGCTATTACAAGGGGAAAATCAGAATTTTCCTCACCCTCTGGATTTGATGTAATTCAGGCTGATCGTAATTGTAGTAACTTATCATATATAGCTGAGAAATATAACTATGATGTTGTTATTGATGCAATTTGCCAGACTCCAGAGCATGCTAAGCAGAGCGTAGAGCTATCTGGTCATTGTAAGCGCCTTATCATGATTAGCAGTGATTATGTTTATGAACCAGCTTATCGAAAGCTATTTCTCAAAGAGAAAGAAGCTTTTTTTTCTGAACAGCAAGATTATGGGGGCAATAAGCGTCGTGCAGAAATGGTCATTCTAGCAGCGCGTGCAAATATTGGTATTCAGTCTATCATTTTGCGTCCCCCACATATTTATGGTTCTGGTAGTAATCCTGGAAGCATTCCAAAACATGGTCGCAAACCTCAGTTATTGCAGGATATAATTGAAGGCAAAGCACTATGTTTATTAAATGGTGGTCTTGGTTTGTTCCAACCTATCCACGTTGATGATCTTGCAAAGATTATCGTGTTTATGCTTGATAAGCAAAATGCTTATAATCAAGAGTATAATACTTCTGGCCCAGAACTTATGACCCATTTGGAATATTACCAGACTTTAGCGAGAGCTATTGGTAGAAAAATTGAAGTACAAGGATATTGTCCAGAAAAAAATGCAGAAGATGTTAATTATTATGTAAACGGGCATCGTTGTTATGATATGACCAAGTTAAATACTTTGTTACCTGATTTTAAGTACACTCCTTTTGAAGCAGGTATGCAAGCGTGGGCAGATTTTATTCTAAAAAAAGATTTTTAAACTAAAATCAGAAGATTTTAAGCTAACTAATAGTTTATGCAATACCAAAACTGTGCATATGAATTAGTTTTAGTGACGGGAAGATTGATGAAAGAAGACCTAGCGATTAAACACATGCATAATCATTACACTTTTCTCGCTTTGATTCCCGCCCGGGGTGGTTCTAAGGGCTTGCCCCGCAAGAATATTCTTGAAACAGATGGCAAGCCGTTACTGGCTTGGAGCATAGAAGCGGCACAGCGCTCGCGTTATCTCAGTCGTTGGATACTGTCTTCGGACGATGCGGAAATCATTGAAGTTGCCCGTCGTTGGGGCTGCGAAGTGTCATTCACACGCCCGCCAGAACTGGCCGCAGACACCACCTCCGGTATGGCGGTGGTGTTGCACGCGATGCAGCAGGTGCCGCGTCATGATTACCTGGTGTTATTACAACCCACTTCGCCGTTGCGTACTTCAGAGGATATTGATGCCTGCATTGAGACCTGTTTACGCCAAAACGCACCAGCCTGTGTGAGCGTGACACCCGCCCCAAAAAGCCCTTATTGGATGTTTCATCTGAATACTCAGCACAGTTTGCAACCTGTGTTGGGCAGTTGGGAGCATCTCAATCAACCCCGGCAAAGTTTAGCAGCCACTTACGTGCTGAATGGCGCGGTGTATGTGGCACAATGGGATTGGTTGTTAGCGCAGCAGAGTTTCTTAACACCAGAAACCGTCGCCTATGTCATGCCAGAAACACGGTCGTTGGATATTGACACCCTGGCTGATTTTGAACAGTTTCAACGGCTGATTCCAGGCATTTCGCCACGCACAATTTAAGTTAAATCACTTGGTTAACACTGCGTTGCTTTATTTTATCAATTGCTTTAAATAGATATGAGAGCATAAATAATGCAACAGGCGCAATTAGAGCTGATTATTAAGGTAATTATAAAATATTATCCAGAAGTGCAGGCAGTTTATTTATTTGGTTCTGCGGTTGTAGGTAATTTACAGCAGCACAGTGATGTTGACCTTGCTTTATTATTGCCGCACGACTTGGCAAAAAAACAAGCCAGTCTGGCGATGAGTCTAGCACATCTTGAATTGGAAAATAACTTAAAGCGCGATGTAGACTTGGTTAATCTGAGGCAAGTTTCAACAGTGTTTCAATATATCATTATCAATAAGGGAAAAGTTATTTATTGTGCCGATGAATACAGCAGAAAAAATTTTGAAATGTTGACTTGGTCTTTCTATCAAAAATTAAATGAAGAACGAGCAGAGATTCTTGATGAATTTTTTAGAACAGGAAAAGCCTATGCCGTTTGATGATGTTGTGATTAATAAAGTGCAAAGTATTCAGCGTTGTATTTATCGCGCAAAAGAGGAATATAAAATAGCCGGTCAGGCATTTATTAGTCTTTATAGTCATCAAGATGCAGCTATTTTAAATATCACCCGTGCTTGCGAACAGGCTATTGATTTAGCTAATTATTTAATAAAAACCTATCAATTAGGCATTCCTGGTAGCAGTCGAGAAAGCTTTGAATTATTGGCGCGCAGACAAATTATTTCTTCAGAACTTTGTCAGAAATTACAAAATATGGTTGGTTTTCGTAACCTAGCCATTCACGAGTACCAGAAATTAAATCTTAATATAGTGATTGCGATACTTGAAACGGGTTTAGAAGATTTATTGGTATTTACCCAGATTGTGCTTTCTCACTACCGCTCACTACAGCCGACATAAAAATCAATTCATCTTACTGGGTCTTAGTGGTGAAGTAGTGTAGGTAGGTACAGTCTAGCACAGGAATTGAGGCACTTATGCAAAAAACCTATATCATTGCTGAAGCGGGTGTGAATCACAATGGTTCTTTAGACTTGGCCAAGCAATTAGTGGATGCGGCGGTTGAAACCGGGGCAGATGCTATTAAGTTTCAGACTTTTAAAGCGGCTGCAATAGTGAATCGCAGTGCGGTTAAAGCGGATTATCAAAAACAAAATACCAATAATAGCACCGAGTCCCAGTTGGCGATGCTGGAAAGATTAGAACTCGATTTGATGGCTCATGAAGTGTTATTGGCTTATTGTGCGCAACGGCAAATCACTTTTCTATCTAGTCCCTTTGATTTATCCAGCCTGGATTTATTACTGAATACTGGTCAGTTGTCGCGTTTGAAAATTGCTTCGGGTGAAATCACTAACGCACCTTTATTGTTACGTGCGGCTGCCAGCCGCCAGCCGATCATTCTTTCTACGGGTATGTCTACTTTGGCCGAGGTGGAGCAAGCGCTGGGGGTGCTGGCTTTTGGTTATATGCAAATGGGCGCAGTGGTGAGTCGTGCCGCCTTTGCGGACAGTTATGCCAGTGCCACAGGTCAAGCGGCATTGCGCCAGCAAGTGATTTTGCTGCATTGCACCACCGAATATCCTGCGCCCTTTGATGAGGTCAATTTGCGGGCGATGGAGACTTTGCACGCGGCTTTTCAATTGCCGGTGGGTTTTTCTGACCACACGCCCGGTATCAACATAGCGATTGCCGCCGTGGCACGCGGGGCGGTACTCATCGAGAAGCATTTGACGCTCAGTCAAACGCTGCCCGGCCCGGATCACAAGGCATCGCTGGAACCTCCTGCTTTTAAGGCGATGGTCACGGGCATTCGCGAAGTGGAACTCAGTCTGGGAGATGGTCTCAAGCTTCCAGCCGCCAGTGAGGTCAAAAACCGCCCAATAGCGCGTAAGAGCCTGGTAGCCGCTCAAGCCATCCGCCAAGGCGACACGTTTACTGAACACAATCTCACCAGCAAACGGCCCGGCCACGGCATTTCCCCCTTATATTACTGGGATTATTTGGGACGACAGGCGGGCCGTGATTATCAAGCTGATGAACTTATCGAACCCAGCTAATTCAGTGTCTTTACCCGTGGTGCTGCTGGGTTGTGGCGGACATGCGGCGGTGTTGGCGGCGGTGTTGCGGCTTCAGGCGCGCACCATTCTGGGCGCAAGCACGCCCTCGCCAGAGGTCTTGAACGCCTTACCCGCAGACATTGCGCTGTTGGGCAATGATTCCCAAATTTTGGCGTATCCTCCCACCGAGATTCAATTGATTAACGGCGTGGGTTCTAGCGGCGTGATTGCGGCGCGTCAGGCGGTGTTCGCCTATTTCAAAACGCATGGTTACGGTTTTGCGCAGGTATGCCATCCCAGTGCTTCCGTCGATCACGCGGTACAGTTGGGTGAAGGTTGCCAGGTGTTGGCGGGGGCGGTGTTGGTGCATAACGCGATGCTTGGCGATAACGTGTTGATAAACAGCCGTGCGCTCATCGAGCATGATTGTATAATAGGCGCGCATAGCCATGTGGCATCAGGTGCGCTGTTGTGCGGTGGTTGCGAGATTGGCGCAGCGGTGCATGTGGGCGCTGGAGCGACGCTGATTCAAGGCGTTACAGTGGGCAATGGGGCAGTGATTGCGGCAGGCGCGGTCGTCACGCGCTCGGTGCCGGAGTTTGTGTTAGTGGCCGGCGTGCCTGCCCAAATAAAGAAACAGTGGCCTTGCCCCTGATGTTCTGAGAAGTATTTTTTGACGCTATAAACAGTATCCTGATTGCCGTTTATGATTATAATAAACTTGCCACAATAACCACAACGGATATCAAATAAACATGAGCCTTAATATCCTGTCTCAATTACATAAAGCGCAGCCAAAAAAGCGCATTAAACTGATTTTTGAAATGCAAAAGAAAAATATTGCATTTCTTAAGAAAAGAAATCTGGAATTGGGTAACTTCGTCGAGCAAACTGGCACGGGTGCTTATGAAATCCAAGTCAATGATGAATTTCTCAATATCATTGATCGGCGCACTGAACAACAGTGTCATCCACGGGATAAGCTCTATCAATATATCACCGAACTCGGTGCTTGGCACCACACGGGTTGGATTGATAAGATGGAAGTGTTACATACTTTCTATCCTGGCATTGAGCATGGACAGCGCCTGATTCAGTTTGTTGAAAAAATGCATGAAAAACTCCCCCGTTTGACTGAGCGAATGGGAACGGGCATGGTGAGTTTGCCTAAGTTATCTGATGGACAGCGGTTTTCTGGCGTCACGGTGTTTCTGGGTATTTTCACTGGTCTACATATTGCCCACTATTTGAGTCAAACCTTAGTGGATGATATGGTGTTATTAGAACCCGATATTGAACGCTTTTCACTGTCTTGTTTTTTTCTCGATTATGAGGCATTAGAAAAGCGTTTCGGTCGCTTGGTGATGCATGTCGGGCCAGATATGCCTGACAATCCGCCCGCTTTATTAATGGGGCCTGCCAGTATCACGGCGGCGGCTTGGTTGCGGTTTTTACCCGCCTATCCCACCCCGGCTTTTGATGAATTGATTGCAAAATTTAGCTTACATTGGCGTAAGTTGATTGAAATCTTTGTGCCGTTTGACCGCGAAGTGCGCAATCTCACCTACGGTTTACGCAATTTACAAGCAGGCGTGCCGATTAATGATAAACCGCCACAGTTATCTGCGCAGAGTCGCATTGCTTTAATTGCCAGCGGCCCTTCACTGGATAATGATTTAGAATGGCTCAAACAAAATCAAGATAAGTTGATTATTTTTGCCGCGCATTCCTCGATGCGTTCTTTGCAAAAACACGGGATTCGTGCTGACTATCAATTTTGTTTAGACACCGAGTTAGAGGATTCATTAATCGAAAAACTGCAATTGGATTTTGACATTCCATTCTTGCCTTATTATAAAGCCAGGCCGGAATCGCTGAAGAAATTCAAAAAAGTCTTGTTGATTAATGAGTTATATAAAGCAAATCCGGTTAAATTTGAGCGTCCCATTCTGCACACCCACCCGACTACGGGTAATTTAGCGATGGCGACGGCGACTTTTGCGCGTCCTGCTCAGCTTTATTTAATCGGCTTAGATTTGGGTTTTCGTCATTTACAACAGGATCACGTCGCGGATTATTGGGCCAATCAAGATAAACCCGTCCAGGAAACGCCCGCACCAGAACCAGAAAATGGGCGCACTCAACCCGTGCCTTTTGCAGCGAATTTTACAGAAAGTGAAGGAAAAATTTATACCCACGCTTATTATTCTTCTGCACATGGAGGAATTGAAGAAGCCATCAGCACCTTACAAGGTGCGACGGTTGTTTATAATTTGTCGGATGGGGTATTGATTAAAGGGGCGCAAGCGCAACACAGCGCGGAACTTGAATTGTCCGATTATCCTGAAAAAGAGGCGGATAAACAGGCGTTTGAAAATGCGTTTAGCAGTGCGCATGAAGGCGTTTGGCAGCCTTATAAAACCAGCGGCAAGCAACTGTTTGAAACCATGCAAAGCAGTTTACGGGATCATTTCTCAGGCAAGCGTTTTGATTGGCACACTTTCAGTAGAACACTCAATAGCGCTTGGTCACACACCACTCAGCGGTGCGTGGCATTGGAGCCGGGGGATTTGCGGGTTGAAGCCTATTCAAAACTATTCACCGACTTGCTCACAGAATGGTTTCGCGTGCTTATTTTCACTAAAACTCCCAAAGAAGTACAAACCGCTTATGAATTGGGTTTGGAGTCTTTCATTTCCGTATTAGAATCTCTGGAATGGCCTGCCGAATTGGATCTCGAAATGGGCGAGAAAGCGGACGAGAAAGAACCAGTTGATGAAGCAACGCCAGTACAGGACGAGACTGACGCTTAACTTTCTTCCCCAGATTAATCATCTCCGCTGGTTTACGCCAACCAACCGCCGGGTGTGGCGTGGGCGGGTGCTGGCGGGGGTTATTGTTGGTTTGTTATTGACGGCATTTGCGCTGTGCTGGCCAAATTTGCCGCAGCCGCTATTTACCGCGCCCTATTCCAGTCTGTTATTAAGCCGCGATGGGCAATTGCTCGGTGCCAATCTTGCGGCGGATGGACAATGGCGTTTTCCGTTGCGTCCTGCCGTGCCGGATAAATTCACCCGCGCTCTGTTGCGTTACGAAGATCAGCGTTTTTTCAGTCACGGCGGTGTCGATGGCTGGGCGTTGGCGCGGGCGCTTTTTCTCAATCTGAGCCAAGGCCGCGTGGTCAGCGGGGCCAGCACCTTGAGTATGCAGGTCATTCGCTTGGCGCGTGCGCCGCAGCCGCGCAATTATTGGGAAAAGGCGCTGGAAATCGGGCTGGCTTTGCGCTTGGAACAGGGCCACAGCAAGTCGGAGATTCTGGCGCTGTACGCAGCTTATGCGCCTTTCGGCGGCAATGTGGTGGGATTGGAAGCGGCGGCTTGGCGTTATTTTGGCCGCGATCCGGCGCAATTATCCTGGGCGGAAGCTTGTACCTTAGCGGTGTTGCCAAACAGTCCGGCCTTGGTGCATCCAGGGCGTAACCGCGCCCAGCTACAGGCCAAGCGTGACGCTTTGTTGCAACGCTTGTATGCAGACGGCGCTTTGACGGCGTTGGATTTGCGTTTGGCGCAGCTAGAATCGCTGCCCGCACAACCGCAGCCCTTGCCGCGTTTAGCCCCGCATTTATTAGACAGTTTGCGTCAAACCACCGCACCAGCGGCACGCAGCTTGACCGCCACTCCTGCGCCCGATCCCTACCGTTTTCACACGACCCTGGATAAACCCCTGCAACAGGCGGTCAGCCAATTGATCACCCAACAAAGCCAGGCGCTGCGCCAACAAGGCATCCACAACGCGGCGGCGCTGGTGATTGATAACCGGACTTTCAGCGTGCTGGCCTATGTGGGCAACAGCCGTCACGATGTCTTTGATCAACACGGTTACGCCCTTGATTTAGTGCATCGTCCACGCAGCACCGGCAGTCTGTTAAAACCCTTTTTATATGCGCTGATGCTGCAACAAGGCGAGATTTTGCCCGATACGCTGGTTGCCGACGTGCCCAGCCAATACGGCGGCTACATGCCAGAAAACTATGATCGGCAATTTCGCGGGGCGGTGCCTGCCCGCGCCGTGCTGGCACACTCGCTGAACGTGCCCGCCGTGCGCTGGTTGAGCCGCTATGGTGTGGCGCGCTTTTATGCCAATTTACGCCAATTGGGTTTGCACAGCCTGCATCGCTCGCCGCAGGCATACGGCTTGTCGCTGATTTTGGGCGGAGCAGAAGGCAGTTTGTGGGATTTGACCGCGATGTATGCACGCTTGGCCGACATCGCCAACGCCGCGCAAGCCCGCCCCGATTATCGTCAGTTGCGGGTGTTGCAAACCGAATCGCCAAGCCCCGGCACCCCTGCCGAATTGGGGGTGGCGAGCGCCTGGTTGACCTTGGATGCGTTGTTAGCGGTGACGCGGCCTGACCACGAAGCCTATTGGCAACAATTCAGCAGCACGCGCAAAATTGCTTGGAAAACCGGCACCAGTTTTGGGCAACGTGACGGCTGGGCTATCGGCAGCACGCCGCGCTACACCGTCGGGGTTTGGGTGGGCAATGCCACCGGCGAAGGCCGTCCAGGTTTAACTGGCGTGGGCGTGGCCGCCCCGATTTTATTCAGCCTGTTCAACCGACTCCCAGATCGGGACTGGTTTATTGAACCGCGTAGCCAAATGAAACCGGTGCGCGTCTGCCGCGATGATGGCTATCTCGCCAACACCGCTTGCTCCGCCAAAACCCAATGGATACCCCGCGACAGCCATTTTGAACAGGTCACGCCTTTTCACACCGTGCTACATCTTGATGCCACAGGCTTGTGGCAAGTACACAGCGGCTGTGCCGCCGTCAGCACGATGCAACACCGCGCTTGGTTTATCCTGCCGCCGAATCAGGCTTTTTATTACCGTCAACAACACGCCGATTACCAGCCGCCACCGCCGTTTCGTGCCGATTGCCAAGCGCTTGCCAGCGCCGACGATAAACCAATTGCGCTGCTTTACCCGCCCGCCAATGCACGGCTATTTATTCCGATAGATTTAGATGGACGAAAAAGCCGGGTAGTCCTAGCGGCAATTCACCGCGATCCGGCTGCCGTGCTGTATTGGCATTTGGACGACCAGTATCTGGGAGAAACTCGGGTGTTTCACCAACAGGCTTTAGATTTAGCGGAAGGTCAACATCGTTTGGTGTTGGTCGATCAAACCGGCTTTCGTTTGGAACAAAATTTCAGCGTGTTGGGCCAGAAAGCGTCTGGTGATTAGTAGATTAAATGCTGGGCAAATACTTCGACAGGGCTTCAGCACAAGCCAAACAGACGCTTTGTCTAATACGAAACTGTTGAAAGTGGTTGAGTTGACCACTAATCAAGATGCGGTGAAAACCGCATTATTTCTTTCAACTAAGATTATTAACACAGAGGTTTTTAAATATGGAACTTTTACTGAGCCATGACAAACTTCCCATAAAGTGCAGAAGAGGTGATGAGTATGGCTCATACTATCGGGGATGGATGCAAAAGTTTGCTAATCAGGTAAATCTTTGTTGGCTTCCTCACCAAATAATTTTTTGAAACCGAAATCGGTGTAAGGATTAAAGTATCTGGACATGCGCACCTCTCAGTATAGAGAACATCAGGGCATAGCGTAGCGGCCTGCGGCTGAAGCGGTTGTGCTGCCTGAAAGCGAGTAGAAAAAAAAGACCTGCCAGGTTTTGAAAACCTGGCAGGTCTTTTTAATAACCTGGATTAATTAGCCTTCACCACCCCCACTGGCCATGAGCTGTACACCACGGTGTTATCC
>Ga0209575_10001038_pt1 | contig 12524 bp, 8 predicted proteins | sample Medcelwee11metaG_FD_187172 | JGI IMG/M metagenome (GOLD analysis project Ga0209575, IMG submission 187172) | Freshwater pond sediment microbial communities from the University of Edinburgh, under environmental carbon perturbations - Medium... | ecosystem: Environmental > Aquatic > Freshwater >...
TTGGGAGGAGAGGTATGGATCGATGTCTGAGAGCTTTGGGGAGATGCCCGAGGCATAAGCGATGGCTCCAAAGTCTTTTCCTTCAGTCTCAAGGGGTTTTTGGAGAGTGGCATCTGCGCCGACATCTTGTTTTCTCCCGAGAAGAGGGCCAAGGATAGTTCCGTTCTTGACCGAATAATCCTTCTGACGGAAGAACCATTCGGGGGAGGCGATATCGTACTCCTGCATGACAAGGGTAAGGGTGTCTTCGATCGAGCGCTTCTTTTTCGTCTCAAGCGGTGTCTCTTTCACTTCTTTATCCCAAAGTCCGATATTCTTTTTCCTCGGCTCTTTGTCAAAGAGCTTCGCGATATCAAGCAATGCGACGGTCTTCCCTTCCCAGGTGAGATGGACGTAACCGGAATCAGTAAAGGTACCTAAGTCTGTCGCCTCGGTCTCGAAAAGCCTTGCGAGCCGCATGACCTCATCCAGATCTTTGGGCCTGACTGCCGCGACCATCCTGTCCTGTGATTCTGAGGCAGTGACCTGATAGGGCCGTATCCCCTCGTATTTCTTCGGGTGCTTTGAGAGGTCGACTTCGCATCCCCCTGTTTTTCTCGCCATCTCGTAGACTGAACTTATCCCCATGGCTCCGCAGTCAGTGACGCCGGAAAAGAGCAAAGAGCGCGCAGCAGAAAGCCAGAACTCGCTCATCTTCTTCTGGATGAAGGACTCGTCTGCCTGGACATGGCCGAGGGATATCATTTGCGAGAATGATTGGGAGCTCTCGGTCGCGCCGCCTATACCGTCTATCCCGACGCGCTGCCCCACAACAAGGATCCTGTCTCCGATCTCGTGGTCCTTCCCGATATAGCTCCTGCCGTCCGGTCCCCTCACAGGAGAGAAACCGACGGTCCCGGCGAAGACGAGGGATTTCCCGAAATATCTCGGGTCGACGATGAGGCCTCCTCCAAGTGTCGGGATCTGGCTCTCGTTGCCACCCTCCCGTACCCCCTGGGTGACCCCTTTCAAGAGGACATAAGGATGCTTGACCCCTATCGGAAGCCAGTGTTGGTATGCGGGATCGCCCACGCAATAGGTGAAGAAACCTGCGATAGCTTCCATGGAGCCGAGGAGAGTCCCCCAGATGTCCCTAAAGACTCCATCAATGCCTGTCTTCGCTCCCTGGATGGGTTCTTTATTGGAGGGTGAATTATGAGTCTCAAATTTGATGCAGAACATGTAGTCCGGGTTGTAGAGGACGACACTTGAATTGTCCTCGAACATGGAGACGATCCAGTTGTTCCCTCGCTTTTCCAGCCGCTTTTCGAAAGCTTTCGCAGGTTCCGCGATGAGTCTCTTGAAGATCCCATCGTTCATGAGATACAACCCATCGCCAGTCTTTTCCATCCAGCCCTTCTCCGCAGCCCTCTTGAATACTGGGTCATGAACTTTGTCTTCGATAGTCGAGACTGCGTTGAGGTCTTTATGGAAGCAGTGCTCAGAACGCAAGCCGAACCAGACATAGGCCTCGACATCGGTCGCCTCTTTCCCAAGGCCTAAACTCGCCCTTTTCTTCTGGAATCCTTCATCCTTATACATCTCTTTGAATTGGAGGAGTTCCTCTTTTGATGCGGCGAGCTTATGGCGGGTGTTCATCGAGAGGAGATCCTCAAGTGTCATTTCTGCGACCGGGTACCGAAGCACCGGATCCTCTTTTTTCTCAAGGAGGACGATAGGGGCAGGGACGAGGATTCCCTCCCGGTATTTTTCTATGGTGCCGGTGATGATCTGGTTCAGGTCCTCATTCGCGAGGAAACGCGAGATGCGGCCGAGATCATCATCGCTTACGTTGCCTTTCAGGAAATGCTGCTTGATAAGGAATCCTTTGTCATCGTCTGACTGTTGTGCTCCCATCGCATGGAGCATCTGGTGGAGTGCGATATTGCCGTCCATGTCGCTCGTCCCTGGGTTGAGGAATGAAGCGACGAAATGAGAATATCCATCCAGTCTGAGGCGCGAAGCGAGAGGGACCCCAATCGTCCCCTGCCTGACGACCGGGTTGACGAAGGGAGCGCCGTTTACCAGTCGAGCCGAGGGAGATAAGTGCTCATCGTGTGACATAAGGTAAGTGTTTACCCGGAGCATCCCTTCTAGCGTTGTACCGAAGAACCTATTAATCTCAGCGACCATCCCATCCTCAGGATACGGTCCGACATCAAGAGCAGTCAGTTTTTTTCCTTCCAAACCCTCTGGCATGATAAATTCTAAACCTTTGATAACGCATCACCCCATTACCTTAGTTCCTCTTTTCCAGCCCTAAGCTATTTATTCATTTCGCTCTTGTGTACACTATGAAGTAGGCTCTAGGTGATAGGAATAACAACAAAAAGGAATATTGCCTCTTTGAAATGCTTCATCAAGAGAAAAATAGATATGCATTCAATGGGGGAGAGTTTATCCAAGCAACTGCGCCAGAGTTTTACTGTCCGGTCGAATGTGACTCTATGGCTTCAACTGTCTTATGTTCCGGTCGGTGCATGCATCCGTTTTTTTCTCATGTCTTATTAACGCCGATTTCCAAAATATTTTTATAGTGAAACTGCCGGACAAAGGGAGATGGTAAAGGCAAGGCTCGGGGAACTGAAACTGACGTTCCTCAACATGTCTTCATTGATATCATTTATCGCTTATAGTGCGCTTCAAATCCTGTTATATCTGCATGAGAAAGAGGTATTGAAGCTTCCGGATCTCATACTCAGCAAGGTAAGTATCCTTTCCCTTTTCATCATCACCTTCCTTGTGATCAGCATATTCGCGAGATTGACGGTGAACAGGGTCTATGGTTTTTTCGATGAGCGGGAGGAAAAGATATTCTACTCGAAGACCTATGGGGCATCACTCTATATCCTGGGGGTGTTCTATATCCTGTACAAGCTCGGGGTATCCCTCGGAAACATCACTCTTGTCATCGGTATTCTCGCGACAGGGCTTGCGTTCACGGTGAGGGAGGTGCTCCTCGCTTATTTCAGCTGGATGGTGCTCCTACGGAAGAAGCCATTTCGCATCGGCGATTATATAAGGATCGGAGAGGACGAAGGGAAGGTACAGCATATAGGGACATTCTATGTCCTCCTTGATAAGACACCGGAGCTTCCTGAGGATTATGTCAGGGTGCCGAACAAGCAGTTCCTTGATAAGAGCGTCGTCAATTTCGGGACTGAGAACTACCATGAAAAGATCAAGCTCCAGCTCAATGGAATACCCTCTAACAAGAAAGAACTTATCAGCCTTTTGAAGAAGGATATCAAGGGGGCAGGACTGAATGAGGAATACATCTCGGTCATGACTGATGTGAAGGACGGCGCATTGTTCCTCATCATCGAATATCTGGTGAGCTTCAAACGTCAGCGTGGCATGAGGTCAGAAGTCATCGATCTCGCTTTTTCGAGATTCAAGAAATATATCGTGATCCCTGATTAGAGGGAGAGGGATCCGAAATCTTGATTATCACTTCTTCTGATTTTCTCCTTCCTTTGCATAAAAAAAAAGAAACTCTTTAATATCCCTTTTCGTTTATTTAGATAATGCGCCTTTCAGTCATAAAAGGGATGAGTTACGGCATCACTTCAGGGATCATCACCACTCTAGGTCTCATCATGGGCCTTCATTCCGGGACCGGGTCGAAATCTATTGTCCTCGGTGGTATCGTAACCATCGCGATCGCTGACGCATTCTCAGACGCATTAGGGATGCATATCTCAGAAGAGTCAGCGAAAAACCATTCTGAAAAAGAGGTGTGGGCAGCGACGCTCTCCGCTTTCACGTCTAAGTTCGTCTTCGCCATCCAGTTCATTGTCCCTTTCCTATTGTTCCCACTAGAGACTGCTATTTATATCTCTGTCGCATGGGGGCTCCTCCTCCTGGCCGTCCTCTCTTTTCTAATCGCGAGAAACAAGAAAGAATCTCCTTATTCAGTCATTATTGAGCATCTCTGCATCGCGATGGTGGTCATTTTCATCACTCATTTCGTGGGGGATTTCGTCGCCAGGATATTCGGATGAAGACCATATCCATTCGGGTGAGGGTCTTATCTGTTCGCGCAGATGACCTGGCCAAAACTTATGCAGCCATCGCCGGGAGGGAGCGATGTATGAAGCAGGATACCTTTTCCCTTGAGGAATGAGCTTATTGCCGCATTCCCAGCGACTCCGCCAGAGAGGACGATCGGAAGGCCTGTCTCTCTAGCGATAGAATAAAGACCTTCTGCGAGGTATCGTTGCACAGTGCCTGCGAGTCGCGACCTGTCTTTTTTCCTGTTCTCCCAGAGGAATGAGAAGAGGGGAGAGGTCATGAGGATCTTCATCTCACCCTTGCGGGTGATAATCGGCCTGAGCGGATAGGGCTCACGAGCGAATGCCTCAAGGAGCATGGCAGGCCTGCCTTCATAGGTCCGCTCGGTACACAATCCGAGGAGGGCAGAAGCGGCGTCAAGTATCCTTCCTGTCCCGGAAGTGTATGGAGTATTGTAATCCTCTTGTATCATCTTCCTTTGGACCCGGATCTCCTCCTGGGTAAATATCTCGAGGAGGTCATGGTCAGGGAGATGGTGGAGCATCCCGAAAAGCATTTGCCTTGGATGCATGACTGCCGCGTCCCCTCCGGGCTGGGGCCTTTTTTCAAGGCTCCCTATCCTTTCTGTCTTCCCGTTGTCAACGAGGAACACCTCGCCGCCCCAAGAGGAGCCATCCTCGCCGTATCCCATACCATCCAGGGCGATACCGCAATACCTCGAGAGGCCGTGCTCGCCAGCGACAGCTGCGACATGGGCCTTGTGATGCTGTACCTGGATAACTCTCGCGTCAAACCTTTTTGCGAGGCGATGCGCGAAAGCTGTGGTCGGGTAGCCGGGATGGAGGTCGCAGGCGATGATCTTCGGGAGGATGCCGGTCATCTTGATCATGGACTCTGCAGTTCCCTCGAGGAAGCGGAACACAGCTTCCTTCCCCGCGTCTCCGATGTATTGGGAAAGGAACGCGTCATTGCCTTTCGCTGCGCAGATGACGATATTCTGTCCGGCTCCGAGAGCGAGGGTGTCAGGGACACGGAAAGGCAATCTGATGGGGGCCGGGGCATAACCCCTCGACCTCCTGAGAAATATCGGGATGTCTCCAGCCATCCTGATGACTGAATCGTCACAGCGATTCACGATTTCTCTGTCATGCGACAAAATATTATTTCCTAATCCTTCCACTAAAGAGACGGGCTCTCCCGGGAGGTTGGATGATGTCATGGCCAAGGGTTCCCCTATCTCCTTCAGGAGCAGATGATGCAGAGGGGTATAGGGAAGCATGATCCCGAGGGTATGGAGCTCGGAGACTGACTTCAAGGAGGAGGGGTCCTTCTTTTCCATGACGACGATAGGGCGTTCTGGGGAAGAAAGGAGCTCTTCGGTTTTTTTATCCAGCCTGATGAGTCCCGCTGCCATCTCAAGGTCTCTCACCATGATTGCGAATGGCTTGTCAGGCCTTCCGAGGATATCTCTCACTTTTCTGACAGATGACAGGGTGCTGCAGAGATGGAATCCTCCCACCCCTTTGATGGAGAGTGTCTCTCCGGATTTGAGAGCGCGGACAGCTTTTAATATCGTCTCCAGGTCAGTTTTCCCTGTCGCGTCTCTGCTATGTGATCTGAGACTGAGCCTTGGTCCGCAGTCTTTGCAGGCGATGGTCTCTGCGTGGAATCTCCTGTCCTCTGGATCATTGTATTCTTTCCTGCATCTCTCGCAGAGGGCGAATCCTGCCATGGAGGTGCTCTTCCTGTCGTAAGGCAATCCCTTGATTATGGTGAACCGTGGGCCGCAATCTGTGCAGGTGATGAAGGGATGCCCATGCCTCCTGTTTGAAGGATCATCGAGTTCTCGCGCGCAATCAGCGCATAAGGAGATGTCAGGCGGGATGAATGCCTGGCCTTTCGCGCCTTCGCTTTCCTGTATGGAGAATCCATCGGGTTCCTGTGTCATCTCTGTCTCTTCAATCGTCGAACTCTCAATTTTTGCCAGGGGAGGGAGATCGGTGAGCCGTGACAGGAATGCGGGGTCGTCTATGATGATCTCAACATCCGACCCTTTGTTTTTTACCTGGCCCTTCCTTCCCTCTCTTGATGCTTTTCTGTAGATATAGGGTCTAAAACCGACTCCCTGGACAGTCCCTCTGATGGTGATGCGATACCAGGCCATGAGGATATGCTGCAATGGATCACTATAAAAAAGTATAGAATCGGAGTCTGATAAAGGCTCCTTTTGTTTACTGTCATCTAGACATCGGTACTGTGGGTTGGCTTTAACGTCGGGATTGACATCGTTCCTGAATCATATGCCTGACGATTGGGATGAATCTATGATCTCGAGGTGGGGGGTTGTCGTTTTAAGGATGTGGGTCGCTTTTGATTGATGGAAGTATGGAGGGTGACTTTCGTTTTGTGGTGGTATTTGGCTAGCAAGGTTTTGGGATGTCTGTGAAAGGCGCTTGGGGATGGACGCCTGGATGCTGGCATAGCAAACCATCTGCAAATCGTTGATATTTCTCGTGTCACTTCGAAAACCATGCGAAAAATTTAAAAAGGAGAGTATCGTGAAATCAAATGTCAGCATTCATCAGTCTTGTCAAAAAGAGGTGGGGAAGATTACAAACGACACATCATTGTCATCATTTTCTATGAAATGGCAGATAATACTCCTTATCCTTTTCCTCGTGACCCTCCCTGTGCTCATCATCGGGAGCGTGACGTATTCCATATTCAAGGCCGAGATACAGGCTCATGACCTCATGCTGCAGCTGGGCGGAGTCCTTGATACTGTGTGGTATATCACTCTGGTCATCGCGGCAGTATCCATCCTTGTCGGAGCTTTCGGGGCGTATCTCTTCAGTGTCCGCATCACGGTGCCGCTTTATCATATGCGCAATGTCATCGAAGCTGTCTCCAAAGGTGACCTGACAAGAAGGATCAACCTCAAATCAAAGGTGACAGAACTCAATAAGCTCTCAAAGGATTTCGATTCCATGGTGGAAGTGATGGGCGATATCATCTCCAGGATCTCGAAGACCGCGAATTCGACAGCGATCACTTCAAAGAAGTTCTCAGAGACATCAGAAGGGGTGAACGCATCGACTGAGCAGGTGAGCTCGACAGTGCAGGAGATCGCTAAAGGGGCGCAATCACTCTCGAAATCTGCCCTTGACACCAAGAAAGAGACTGAGCAGCTCCTCCAGTCCATCAAGGCGGTAGCCCAGGCGGCAGAGGATTCGGCGCAGAGCGCGAACCAGGTCAATGAGGCATCGCATCATGGGGGGATAGCAGCGAAGAAGGCGGAAGAGAAGATGCATCTCATCAGCAAGGCTGTCATCGATTCATCAAGGGTGGTCCAGGAACTCGGGGAGAAGACCCAGCAGATAAACAAGGTCATCGAGGTCATCAATGGGATCTCTGAGCAGACCAATCTCCTCGCGCTGAACGCGGCGATCGAAGCGGCGAGGGCAGGGGAGGCAGGGAAGGGTTTCGCTGTGGTAGCTGACGAGGTCAGGAAGCTCGCAGAGGAATCACAGAAAGCCACCAAGCAGATCGAACTCATGATCAAGGATATCATGGTCTCCACATCGAACGCGATCGAGGCGATGAACAAAGGGACGAATGAGGTCGAGGAAGGGAGCAAGGTGGTGAGCGAGGCTCTTGATTCTCTGCAGACCATCAGCAGCAAGATCTCTACAGTTGCAGCCCAGGTCGAGCAGATCAAGGCCGCGACCCACGCGCAGATGTCGAGTTCAGAGAATGTCCAGAAGTCGGTCACCGATGTCTCCGCGGTCGCTGAGGAAAGCGCGGCCGCATCAGAGGAGGTCAGCGCAGGAGTCCAGGAGATAACCGGTTCCATGCAGCAGATGGCATACAGCGCGCAGGACCTCGCGAAGAGCGCGGACGATCTCAGGAACCTGGTGAATCAGTTCTCTATCGAGGATAAGTCTGGATCGAAGTGAGAGGGACAATGAGGCGTAATCGGATTGTTTTCAATATTTTTTGATAGTTGTATCTTTTTAGCGGTGGTGAATCTTTTTATCATAATATCTCTTCTATTGGAAAACCTTAAATATTGTGGCATGCAGTATCTCTGGATGGCGAAGACGATATCAATCTCATCAATGATTCCCATTTCTTCATTATTTCAATCTTTTTTTCGGGTGATCTCCTGATGTGTTATGCTGTCCCCGCGATCATCCTGTCTATCGATGGGGAGGACGCGTCAGTGGACTACGGAGGGGTGCAAAAGAGTATCAAGATATCTCTTCTCGATGAAGCGGGAGTAGGGGATTATGTCCTTGTCCATGCCGGGTTCGCGATCGAGAAGGTGAGTGAGGAAAGGGCGAGGGCTTCAAATTCGCTCATACAGGCTCTCGCATCACTGAATAAGAGAGGGTAGAAAAGTGGTGGTAGAAACATATTTAAAGTGAATGTCCCATGATCCACATTATGTTAATCCTTACATCCGCCAGTGGAGAGGTGAAATCATGAAGATCTTTTTCAAGTTAGGGCTGCTGCTCTTGCTGCTCACTATCATCCCTCTCGGGGCTTTAGGGATCGTTTCCCAGAACCATATCATCAGCCTTCAGGAGAGCGCTGTCCATAATCTCAATCAGATGGCAGGGGCGGCAGTCACTGACAGCACACAATCACTAGACAAGATCGGGACAGATATGATCCAGCTTGTGGCGAGGGATGTGGCGAAGGAGCTCGAGATATTCATCCGGGCGCATCCAGAGATGACAGTCGCTGACCTGCAGGGAGATGAATACTTCAAATCCCTTGCTGTCCAGCAGGTGGGAAAAACAGGATATACTGCTGTCACTGACAGCGAGACTTTAGTATGCAGGTTCCATTCCAATCCTAAGATCGCTGACATGGATCTCCATCTCCTCGCAGAGAAACTTCCCGGGTTCTGGGGAGTGATGTCGAGGACTGAGGGGGGGATCGCTGCTGAAGGGATCTATGATTGGGAAGAGGCCGATGGATCCATCCGGGAGAAATATATGTTCATCCAGCCGGTGAACGCTACTACTGCTGATGGCGTGGTCTTCACTGTCGCCGCGACCACTTACTTAGATGAATTCAACGCTCCTGCATCTGCCATCAGCAATAAGATGGCTCAGTCCCTAGAGACGGTCACCGATGAGATGCATGCTGGTGCAGAAAAGATGAGGTCAAGGAATATGTTTTTCCTCCTCTTCATGGTCATAGCTGTCCTTGTCGCAGGCTTCTTTTTCGCCCATTCCATAACTGAGCCTTTGAATAAGCTGTCTGCCGCAGGCAAAAAAGTCGCTGACGGTGATCTTGATACGGAACTGCCTAAGATCTCATCCCATGATGAAGTGAGGGACATCGGTGAGACCCTGAGTATGCTCATCGGTGCGGTCAAATTCCTGAAAAAGGAGAAATCTGAGAAAAAATGAGGGGGATGTCTCACTTTGAGCGTCTCTATTGAGAGGTCAGATGGTGTCTTATTCTGAAAAACAGTGTCTTGAGCGTATCAAGGTCTCAGCGAGAAGGATAGGACGAAAAGTCACCCTCATGGAGATCTGCGGAGGGCATACCAATGCCATCATGAGGTTCGGGATACGGGGGATGCTACCGGACAATGTACGGCTCATCTCTGGGCCTGGCTGTCCGGTATGCGTGAGCCCGGAGATCGATATCGACCGGGTTGTGAAACTTGCTTGTTCTGGTGTTCCGGTCGCGACTTATGGAGACATGATGAGGGTGCCGGGAAGCAGCATGAGCCTTGATGACGCAAGGGCGAAAGGGGGGAAGGTCTTCGAGGTCTATTCCGCGTCTGATGCTGTCTCCCTCTCACAAGCGAATCCAGGGCTCATATTCTTCGGGGTGGGGTTTGAGACGACCGCGCCTATGACAGCGTACCTCCTTGAGCGCGGGATACCGGTCTATTCGGTCCACAAACTCGTCCCTCCTGCCCTGCTCGGCCTAGCAAGGGGGAAAGGGATCGACGGCTTCCTTGACCCTGGGCATGTCTCGACCATCATCGGGAGCAGGGCATATCCGAGGGTGGGTATCCCCCAGGTCATCACCGGGTTCGAACCTGAGGCGATCCTCCATGCAATCGACCTGCTCCTCGGTCTCATCGTCCAGGGGAAAGATGATATCCTCAACGCCTATCCTGAGGCGGTGACTGAAGAAGGGAACAGGAAAGCGAAATCGCTTCTTGACAGGCATTTCCGGGTAGTCGATTCGGAGTGGAGGGGCCTAGGGCAGATCCCAGGGTCCGGGCTTGAGGTCCGGGATTCGAGGCTTGACGCGAAAATCATCCATGCGAAACTGATAAGCGATGTCCCTTCGCCTAGGAATAAGGGATGCAGATGCGGAGATATCCTCCTGGGGAGCATCGAGCCCAGGGAGTGCCCATTGTATAGGAATGCCTGTAACCCGGGCAACCCGGTCGGAGCCTGCATGGTATCGTCTGAAGGGACCTGCTCCATCGCCTACAGGTACGGACAATGAAGGAATTCATCACGTTATCAGAGGGTTCTGGCGGTAAAGAGATGCAGGAATTGATATCTACTTTCGATTTTGGGAAAAAGGGGAAATGGAGTTCGACAGATGATGACGCAGCGGTCATCAGGCTCGGGCGGACGAGGCTCGTTTTCACGACGGATTCTTTTATCGTCGACCCACTCTTCTTCCAGGGAGGGGATATCGGTCACCTCGCGTTCTGCGGGACAGTGAATGATCTCCTCATGATGGGGGCTGAACCTCTCGGCCTCTCCCTTGCGTTCATCATCGAGGAAGGATTTCCGAGGGATGATCTGGGAAAGATTGTCGCGACCATCAGATCCCTTTCAGAAGGTTATGGCATACCTATCGTCACCGGGGATACCAAGGTGATGGAGAGAGGGAAAGTCGATAAGATTGTCATCAATACTTCAGGTGTCGGGGTCATCCCGCAGGGTATCGACCTCACAAAGCCTCTTAGGAGCGGGGACAGCATCATTGTCTCAGGAGGGATCGGGGAGCATGCGGTAGCCATACTCCAGGAGCGTTTCGGGTTCGATTCTCATATCAGCACGGATTCCAGGCCGCTTGTCAAGGAGATGAAAGCGGTGAGGGCTGATATCAAGGCAGCGAAAGACCCGACGAGGGGGGGGATCGCCTCTGCCCTGAATGAGATATCACTCCGGCATAAGGCAGGCATGGTGGTGTGGGAAGAAGAGATCCCTGCGAAAAAAGAGGTCAGGAAAGCTGCTGACATGCTTGGTATCGGGCTCTATGAACTTGCCTGCGAGGGAAGGTTCATCTGTATTGCGGAGAAAGCCAGAGCGAAGAAAGTCCTTCGGGTACTGAAGCGATTCAACAAGGACGCGAGGATTATCGGGGAGGTCTCGGAAGGGGATCAGGTAGTAGTGAAGACGAGGTTCGGAAGCCATATGCTCCCCATGCCTTCAGGACGGATCGTACCGCGTATCTGCTGAAACAAGTCCTGGCCGTGCGTTTTTTTGATAACCACAACCTTTTTATAGGGTCTCCCAATTTCCCTGTGAAGCGGGCTCGTGGTCTAGCGGCTATGACATCGCCTCGACAAGGCGGGGATCGCCGGTTCGATTCCGGCCGGGCCCATTTTCTTCTTACTGAGTATATTATAAACCTCTTTGGGGCATAGTCCCGGCAAGAAAAGGACTCTTCTTTTTCTGTGCTTAACTAACGGTGTGATCTTAGATGGTTTGCTGATCATTCAGCGTGTAAGGAATTGAGCGCAAACCTCGGAGAACTTGCTCTGTCAATATCTCTGGGTATTGTTATCAAGATAGTGGGAAGTTTTTTTAATGAATCGCGATATCTTTCTATTCATGATGGACATCATCGACATCCATTCTCATATCGGGGACATTCTGCATCTGGAAGGAGGCAGTATCATACCCAGAAAATCTCTTACAGACAGGAACCTTTTTGATACTGGATTCAAGCTGAGAAATCTTGCAGACGCTGGATTCTATGCCGCTTTGATCAAATACGAGACCTATGGAGGAAGATTACCCCCTCTTATCTCCCGTTGGAAGACGTATTCAGGCCAGATGAGGAACTCTTCAGCGACATATGAACATTTTAACGCATCCATGGATCGGAGTAAGGTTACTTTCGCATGCTGCTTGCCTATTGCTCCTTTTGTCACTTTTGATGATATCAAGGCCATCAGTGATGATAGGATCATTCCTTTCTCTAGCGTGGATTTCTCAGGGTGTCAGGAGATAGGAAGATCTCTTGAAGAACAGGTGGAATCAGGGGCGAAAGGATTGAAGCTTCATCCCATAATCCAGAGAGTTTCGCTGACTGATGCCAGGACAAGGGAAGCGGTTGAAGCGTTCGGGGGATATGGTTTTCCCGTCCTTTTTCATTGCGGCGTGACCGGTTATTATCTCGGGGCAGAGGCATGCAGGAAAGAAAGACCGGAGTTTGGGAATGTGGATGATGCCAGATCCTTGATCTCATCG
>Ga0209575_10001039_pt1 | contig 12489 bp, 10 predicted proteins | sample Medcelwee11metaG_FD_187172 | JGI IMG/M metagenome (GOLD analysis project Ga0209575, IMG submission 187172) | Freshwater pond sediment microbial communities from the University of Edinburgh, under environmental carbon perturbations - Medium... | ecosystem: Environmental > Aquatic > Freshwater >...
GCCATACGCGCCCGCCGTGCTGTTGCTGGCGGCAAACAACCCGCCGCCGCCCAACCCGCCGCCATTGCCGAACATGCCGCCGCCGCCTTTGTTCAAGCTTATTCCGCCATTCCCACCGAACGCGAAATTGCCATAGAGGTTGATGCTTTCCAGAGTGACATTGCCGTTATACACAAACAAAGCGCCGCCCAGTCCGGCACCACCGCCACCGCGTGCGCTGTCGCCGCCTTTAGCATTGCCCTGAATCAGATCGAGATTCTTGATGGTGACCGTGCCGGACTTGACAAACAGCGGGCGGTAGTTACCGCCGCCGCTAATTGCGCGGCGCGTGGTATCGCTTTGAATGGTCAACGCGCCGCCGCCGCTATTGTGGTCGCCCGCCGTCGGGGTGCCGTCAATCAGGCTTTTCATGACACCGGTGATGGTGACATTGGTTTTGAGCGTGATGGTATCCGCGCCGACAGCGACATTGGCTTGGCGGATCGCCCAACTGAGGGTGCCGGCAGTACCGCCGGTGCCGTCATCGCCGCTGACGGTGACATCGTAATTGGCCGCGTATAGCGGTGTGCCGTACAGCGCCGCGCTGATCGCGGCGGCGAGTAAATAGCTCTTGCCGGGCGGAATGCTTGCGGCAGAATTTCGCTTTCTCATGGAATATTCCTCTGAAGCAGAATGGCCGCAGTGGGCGGCGGGGAGTTGTATCTGATAGTTTAAAACGGCTAAAAAACCCGGTTTAGCAAAGCCGGATAAAAGGTCTGGTAAAACCAGCCGAAGTTTTTTATCAACTCCGCCTGTATCCGCGCTGGCACAGCATGTGGCGCGGGCGCGTTCAAATGTGTGCGGGTAAGGTGTGGGTATTTGAAACGGTAATGGCTGTCGCTTTCATGCGGCTTGACCGGCAAATTTTCCCAGCTAATCGCCGCCGGTTCAAGCCCCAGCCAAGTGAAAATGTCACGTATTACTTGCGCGGGTTCTTGCATCATGTGTTCAAACACGACATAGAAAACTTGTTGTTGCAAAGTTTCGGGCATGTCCTGCATGGCTTCAATCGCCCGCAACGGAGCGCCGATCACGCCATCGTTGCCCAACAGTTTATCCGCCCGGCCATAGCGCGAGTAGGCCGCCAGATGGTCAGGAAAATCCAGCAGCAGAGTTTTTTGATGCTGGGCTTCAATCGAGCCGATAATCTGGCCGAGTTCGCGCACACAAACCAGCATCCGGCATTGCGGATCAAGCGCGTGAGCGGTTTCCAGTTGCAGCAGCCAGCCACGGTTTTTGTCCACCACCACCGGCTTCTCGGTCTCCGCGAACCAGCCGTTGATAAAGCCCCGAAATGCGTTGAGCAGGCGGTTATAGGCCAAATCAAAATCCACGTCCAATTGCGCGAGCAAAAATTCATTGTCGCTGAGGTTGTGGCGCAGTTGGCTGAGGGTCTGGCACAGCGGCGAGGAATGACCGGGGCTGTAAATTTGCGGGTGGGTGCCTAGCAGTTGACACAGCAAGGTAGAGCCTGCGCGGGGCAGGCCGGTGACGTACACGATGCGTTTATTGAGCATGAAATCATGTGTTATGAAATGGAAGAGAATTGAACTATACGCGGGTTTTCCAGAGGCGGGCAAGAGGGCATAAAAAACCCCGGCGGGTTTTCAAATCCCGCCGGGGTTGGCTTAGGCGCGGATGGACTGATTAATCGCGACCACGCGGCACATCCACAATCACGCTTTTCTCTTGGGGAGGAGGGGGGGGTTCCCGCCGGTATTGTTTTTGTCTTTGTTTTTACCTTTGCCTTTATTCTCGTTTTTCTTTCCTGGTTTATCGACTACGCTTACGAAATAACCGCTGGAAGATACCTCCGGGCTAGTGGATGAAGAGGATGAAGAGCCGGCAACGGCCACGCCGCTGAAGGCCAGAGCCGCCATCAGGGCGGCGAAAATGACGAGATGTTTCATAGTAATACTTTCCTGTTTGGGTTGGGTTGTTTTCTCGCGCTCGCTAACGGGCGGACGCAAGGGAAACTGCGGCGCGGATGCTTAAACTATACGCGGGTTTTCAATTGGATAGCAATATGGCATAAAAAAACTGGGGTAGTGGTGTGATGAGAATGATTTTAGAAAAAAACTGATTCTATCAATAACCTTAAAAAGGAGATAAATATGATTTGTCCTGAATGTGGTTCACAGCAGATCGTTAAAAATGGTTTTACACCAAAAAATAAAAAAATATAGCAGCCGAAGTAAGCGGAGTCGAAGCATTGAACGCTTCAATAATACATTAAGACAAAGAGTTTCAAGATTAGTCAGATGCCCCTCTCTTTTTCAAAGCTTGTGCTGCTTGTACTGAGCGCAGCCGAAGTAAGTGAAGTCGAATTAAAAATTGAAAACCACATTGGTGCAATATGGAATTTTGTTCATTATTACAACGCAAACATTGCACTGATTCTTTCCAGACAGAGTTGATTTTTACTTGGTTATCATTCTTATTGTACCACTACCCAGTTCTAACTACTTTATAGGAATATGACTATAATCATCTCTTTGGGAAGATAAATTGGCTTAGTGCCATTGACTCTTTGGAACACAGTTGCTCTGCGGTGAACGTTGGTTTTAGACAGGTAGGCAGTTACAACTAGACAACGGCGCGGTAGTGCTGTTATCGTTCCGGCCACCCCGTCCTTCGGGGCGGGAAACCATCCGTTGGCTTCTTGCTGTCAGCGGATTTTCGTCTGGCAACTGAAGTCGGGCGTGGATTGAAACAAACGAACGAACAAACAAGCATTGCGTATTACCGCACAATTATTGACAATAACAAAGATAATCATAAATTTTGCGCCCGCCTTCTCTTGAATCCTGACTGGTTTTGCAGCGGGGGCGGGATGCGACCCGGAATCGCTGATTTCGACGACCCAAGGAGTGAAGGAGTATGCTGGAAATCCGTATTCATGGACGCGGTGGCCAGGGTAATGTGGTCGCTGCCTATTTGCTGGCGGCAGCCGCGTTTGAGGTGCAGCGCTATGGGCAAGCGTTTCCCAATTTCGGCGCAGAGCGGCGCGGTGCCCCGGTGGTGGCCTTTGTGCGCATCGCCGACCAACCCATCCGCCGCCGTAACCAAGTGCTGACCCCCGCCTTTTTAATTATCCAAGATCAAGCCCTGCTGCATGTGCCAGGAGTACTCGATGGTTTGCTACCGGGTGGCGGGGTGCTGGTCAATTCCAATCTGAGCAGTGCCGAACTCAGCGCCAACGCAGGCCGCGCACTGGTAGGCTTACCGGCGTCTGCGCTCGCCAAAGAAATCCTCGGCAAGCCGGTGCCTAACACCGCGCTGCTGGCCGGTTTTCTGGCCTTGTCTGGCATTTTACCGGTGGATGCACTGAACCGCGCACTCACGCACCGTTTCAAAGGCGACGTGCTGGAACGCAATCTGCGTTTGGTCGAAACCGTCACCAGCCGCGTTCCCGCAGGGCTGTGGGCCACTACCCAGGAGGTTGCAGATGTTACAGGCGCTTGAAGGTTCTCAGGCCGTGGCGCGGGCAGTTGCCCTGTGCCGCCCCCAGGTGGTGTCTGCCTATCCCATCACCCCGCAGACCCATATTGTTGAAAATATTGCAAAATTGGTGGCTGACGGCCAGTTTAAGTGTGAGTTTGTCAGCGTTGAAAGTGAATTTTCTGCCGCGTCGGTGGCACTCGGCGCGGCCATGGCTGGGGTGCGGGCCTACACCGCGAGTGCTTCGCAAGGCATTTTGCTGATGGCCGAAGTGCTGTACAACATCGCCGGGATGCGTGTGCCGTTGGTGATGACCTGCGCCAATCGCGCCGTGTCTGCGCCCTTGTCGATTTGGAACGACCAGCAAGACTCGATGGCCGTGCGTGATGCGGGCTGGATTCAGTTGTACTGCGCAGACAACCAAGAAGCCGTGGACACCACGATGCAGGCTTATTTGATTGCCGAACGCACGGAACTGCCGGTGATGGTGTGCATGGATGGTTTTACGCTCACCCATACCCTAGAAGTGATCGACATCCCCGACCAGGCCCAAGTCGATGAATTTTTACCCCCCTACCAGTTTGCGCGTACCCTCGACCCGCGCAATCCCATCAGCATCGGCACGCTGATTTCTCCCGATTATTACTCAGAAGCGCGTCATTCCCATCATCAGGCGCTGCTGAATGCGCAAGCGGAAATCATCGCGGTCGATAACGCCTGGGCAGCTTTGACTGGGCGTAGCAGTGGCGGCTTGTTGACTATAGAAGGCCCAGCGGAAGCCACCGTGGCGATTCTGGTACTCGGCTCGGTACTCGGCACCTTGCAAGCGTCCCTGGATGAATATCCGCCTGCGATACCGGTCAAGCTGATTAAACTGCGGGCGTTTCGGCCTTTCCCGGCGGCGGCCTTGCGGGCGGCCTGTGCGGGATTGACCGATATTATCGTACTCGAACGGGCGCTCTCGCCGGGTAGTGGTGGTATTGTCGGCCTGGAAGTCCTGGCCGCACTCAGCAGCGTGTCTGCACCGCCTCGCCTGTACAATTTTGCCGTCGGTTTAGGCGGACGCGATATTCCGCTGGACATCGTGAGCCGCTTGCTGGCCGCGTTAGAAACGCCTGAAGATCGCACATTCCGTATTATCGACGTGGATATCACCCGCTTGCCCGTAGAAGATCGTTAAGGAGTTGCGCATGACCACTGACACTCTCATTAAAATCACCGACTTGCGCCAGAAACAGCCCCGTTTTCGCGGTCTCGAAGCAGGCCACCGGGCTTGTCTGGGCTGCGGCGAAGCGTTGGCAGCGCGTTTAGTCACCGAGGCCGCCGGGCCGGACGTGATGATCGCCAATGCCACCGGTTGCCTGGAAATTTTCACCACACCCTGGCCGGAATCGGCCTGGCGCGTGCCATGGATGCATTCCTTGTTTGAAAATGCCGGGGCGATAGCTGCTGGCATGGAATCCGCGCTCAAAGCGCAAGGCAAATCCACCAAAGTGCTGGCGTTTGGCGGCGATGGCGGCACTTTCGACATCGGTTTTCAAGCGTTGTCGGGCATGTTGGAACGCGGCCATAACGTGCTGTATGTGTGTTTTGACAACGAAGCCTACATGAACACCGGGATTCAGCGCTCCAGTTCCACCCCGCACGCAGCGATGACGACCACCTCGCCGCCAGGCAAAGAGCGGATGGGTAAACGGCATTTGAAAAAAGACATTGTGTCCATCGTCGCCGCCCATCACATTCCCTATGCTGCCACCAGTTCAGTGGCTTATCCTTCTGATATTCGTAAAAAAATCCGCCGGGCGATGGCGATAGATGGCCCGACCTTTTTGCAAATTCACTGCCCTTGTCCGCTGGGCTGGGGACATGAAGGCGACGAAAGCATCGAGATTGCCCGCTTGGCGGTGCAAACCGGCTTGTTTCCGCTGGTTGAATTGGAACGCGGCGGGCTGGCTGGCGTGATGCCGATTCGTCACCCCAAACCGGTACAAGATTATTTGCGCCGCCAACAGCGTTTTCGCCACCTGTTTGTCGATGACTTGCGTGCCCAACAAGAACTGGCGCATATACAAGCGATTGCCGACCACAATATCGAAATTTATGACTTAGCAGGCACCGGCAGAAATGCGCAGGATAGCGAAGGCATGAGTTTGGTACGGCGAGGCGGCGACCGCTGGGCTTAATAAGTGCCCGCGCATCCATTGCGTAATATTTTAACCGCCGATAACCGCCGATTAATCCGCGTTTATCGGCGGTTACTCATTTCTGGTTAGCTACTTAAGACGCCATGACACAACTTCAAGCCGGCCTGGTGCCGGTGTGGGCCACGGAGACCGCCTTGGAACCGGCTGCGCGTGCGTTGGCAACGGCACTGGGCTTGCCTTGGTTGGCGCAGGCACCAGCACACAGCGCAGACACTGCGCCTGCGCTGTTGCTGTGTGTGACTGCGCAGCGTTTGGAACTGCGCGAATACGGTGTCGGGGCGGCAGGCCCGGTGTTTGTGGATTTTGGCGGCGGGGCGTTGGATTATCGCCGTCGTCACAGTCATGGCCGTAAACAGCCGTTGGCGCGGGCTTGCGGACTCAAGCCGGGGCATAATCCGCGTATTTTGGACGCCACAGCGGGTTTGGGCCGCGATGGTTTTTTACTGGCGGGTTTAGGCTGTGAAGTGCGGTTGCTGGAGCGTTCACCGGTGATTGCGGCGCTGTTGGCCGACGGGCTGCATCGTGCGGCGCAAGACATAAACCTGGCCGAGTTGCTGGCGGGGCGGCTGACCTTGACCCAAGCGGATGCGCGGTGTTGGCTGCCGTTATTAGCGGCCACCGAGCGCCCGGCGGTGATTTATCTCGACCCGATGTATCCGCATCGTCAGAAAACGGCACTGGTCAAAAAAGAGATGCGGATTTTTCGCAGTCTGCTGGGTGATGACGAGGATGCGCCAGAACTACTGGCCGCCGCGCTGGCTTGCGCGACGGCGCGGGTGGTGGTCAAACGCCCCAAGGGAGCAGAACCGGTGCGCGGCCCCGCCCCTAGTCTGCACATCGCCAGCCCCAACACCCGCTTTGACGTGTATCTTCGGGGCTGACGCAGTGGCAGGCACTTCAGCGCAACCACAGCCCAGTGAGGACAAAGCGAAAATCGGCCTGCGCCTGAAAACGCGCCGCTAACTCCAAATCCGGTTCGGTGCGGCGATTAGGCACCGGCACGCTGAGCGCCGGCACTTCCAGACGACCGTCGTGATGATAACGGGCCACACATGCTGTCTCACCGTCGGCGGGTGCGTCTACCGCGTGTATCGCTTCCAGCGCAAACAGGCCATTGCTTTCCAAGCGGAAAGTGACCGCCAGCCAACTATCCGCCTGTCCGGCTATGTTCACCAAAGGCAGGTGCAACAAGCCACTGCTGTAGGCATAACGGCCTTCTCCCGCACAAGTGAGCGTTGTTTGAACTTCGACGTGACGGCTCAACTGGCTCTGGGCACCTTGATTGTCGGTGACGCGCAGGGTGATTTGGTGCATTCCCGCTTCATCAAAGTGCAGATTCACCGCCACGCCAGTGCCCACCTCGGCATAGTCGGCTAACCACTGATACGCGCTGATTTGTCCATCGGGATCGTAAGCAGTGCTGGCCTCTGCTTGCACAGAGAGCGGGGCAAAGCCGCTGCTGGGCGTGAGACTGAAGTCCGCCACTGGTGCTTGATTGTTATCCGCTTGTAACGTCAGGCTTTGTGCGGTGCTGGCCCCCAAACTGTCTTGCACGGTCAGTGTCACCTGATAGGTGCCTGCTTGCGGCAGCGTCAGGGTATAGCTGGCACCGGTGCCGGGATTGGCAAATTCGCTGTGCCAGTGATAGGCGCTGATCGGCCCTTCCAAATCGTAAGAGGCGCTACCGTCAAGCCGGACTTGTAAAGGCGCACTGCCGCGCTGGGTGGCGGCCTGAATCACTGCGACCGGTGGGCGATTGGAGCCAATTCTGCGGATACGGTGGCTGTTGCTGTCGGTGAAATACACCGCACCGTCCTGGCCCACTGCCAGATTAAACACGCCGCCAAGCTGGGCTGCCCGTGGCGAACCACCATCGCCGCTGTAGCCATACCGTCCATTGCCCGCGAAAGTGTTGATCCGGCCTTGCAGGTCTACTTGGCGAATCACATCATTGCCCCAATCGCCGATGTATAAATTTCCCAAGGCATCAAACGCCAAGCCTTCGGGTAGACTGATTTCTGCTTCCCAAGCCAGTTTGCCGTCGCCGCTGTAACCGCTGGCAAAATTACCCCGATACCCGGCCCCAACCACGGTCTCGATCACACCATCTGGGCTGATACGGCGTATCCGATTGTTGCTCATGTCTGCCACGTACAGATAACCGGCCCCATCCAAGGCCGCTTGGATCGGCGACCACAGTTGCGCGTCAGTGGCTGGGCCACCATCACCGATACTGGTTTCGCTAAACGGCCCGCCCCCGGCGTAGGTGCGAATGATACCTTGCGCATCGAGACTGCGTATCACATGGTTGTTGCCATCTACGATATAGAACAGCCCGCCGTTGGCATTGCGCACCAAGCTAATCGGGCCGTTGAGCTTGGCTTGCGTGGCTGGGCCACCGTCACCGCTATAACCGCATTGTCCGTTTCCAGCCAACGTGCTGATCAGACCCTCTGGGCTGACACGGCGCACCCGGTTGTTGCCGGTGTCGGCGATATACAAGCTGCCATCGCTATCGATCATCAGGGCTTGTGGCCAAGCCAGTTGCGCAGTGCTGGCTAATATCCCATCGCCGTTATAACCCGGCGTGCCTACACCAGCCAAGGTGCTGATACGGCCTTGGTTATCGACTTTGCGGATACGGTGATTCCAACTGTCCGCAATGTATACATTGCCTTGTGCATCGACGGCGAGGCCATGCGGTCGATTCAACTGGGCCAAAGTAGCCAGTCCGCCATCACCGCTGTCACCGCCATTCGACATACCCGTGGCACCGCTGCCTGCCACGGTCTGAATCACCCAGGGTTCAGCGTTGACACTTAAGGACAGTGATAGCGACGAGAGAATTAAGATATACTGGAAAATTTGAGTTCTCATGTTGATTTACCTGATCCGTTGTGATTTGTCTGATTTATGGGCCGTAAAAACGATGCTTAGTAGTTTTACCTATTTTTTAAAAAAATAGGGCTGTTCTCAGCAGCTTGCAAGGTTGCTTCAGGAGAAGATCAACACTGCAACTTTTTAATGGATGATACGCAAACTGACTGCGAGAGAGAAACCCCCTGATGGAACTTCAACACCCCGTGCATTACCGCATTGTGCCGCAATCGGCGCAGGCACATATTTTTGCAGTCGATTGCACTGTGGCCCAGCCTGCGGCAGGCGGTCAACGGGTGTACTTGCCCGCTTGGTTGCCGGGCAGCTATATGATTCGAGATTTTGCGCGACACCTGATCCAATGCCGCGCCGACTGCGCGGGTCAGCCCGTCGCCATCCACAAGCTAGATAAAAACACTTGGCAATGTGCGCCCTGTGCCGGGCCGCTGCATTTGTATTACGAAGTGTATGCACACGATCCCTCGATCCGCGAGGCTTTTCTGGATGAACGGTCGGCTTTGTTCAATGGAAGCAGCGTGTTTGTTGGCATAGAAGGCTATGCCGACACGCCCTGCACCGTGGAGATAGTTGCACCGTTGCACCCGCCAGGCGATGCGTGGCAAGTGGCGACCACGCTGCCCCGCGCTGGCGCGGCATTGCGCGGCTTTGGCACTTACTGGGCGGCGGATTACGCCACCCTCATCGACCATCCAGTGTGGTTGGGCCAATTTAGCTGGTTGTCGTTTGAAGTCGGCGGCGTGCTGCATGAGATGGCTATCGCCGGGCGTCATTATGCCGACTTGGCACGTTTGCAGGCAGATTTAGCAAAAATCTGCGCCTGTCACACCGCTTTTTTTGGAGAAATGCCAGTCGCCGAACGGTATTTGTTTTTACTCTTAGCGGTCGATGAAGGCTATGGCGGTCTGGAACACCGCAGTTCCTGTGCCCTGCTGGCCAAACGCGACGATTTGCCACAACTGGGACAGCCCGCCCTCAGCGAAGGCTATCGACGCTTGCTGGGACTGTGCAGCCATGAATATTTTCACACCTGGCATGTCAAGCGTATTCAACCGCTAGAGCTGCAACAAGCCGAATTACAACGCGAAGCCTATACCCGCCAGCTTTGGATTTTCGAGGGCATCACTTCTTACTATGACGATCTGGCGCTGCTACGGGCCGATTGCATCAGCCTCACCGATTATTTGGTGTTGTTGGCGCAAACGATTACCCGCGTGTGGCGCAGCCCCGGACGTTTCCAGCAGAGCCTGGCTGATTCGAGCTTTGACACCTGGATTAAATTATATCGTCCGGGCGAAAACACCCCGAACGCGGTGATCAGCTATTACACCAAGGGCGCTTTACTGGCCTTGGCGTTGGATTTGACCTTGCGGCGTGACACCCAAGGACGAATCTCGCTGGACACCGTGATGCAAGCCTTGTGGCAAGCGCACGGCAAAACCGGCCTTGGCCTGCCACCCGGCGGTTTTGAACGCCTGGTCGAGCGCATCAGCGGTTTAGACCTACAGGATTTTTTTGCCCGCTACGTGTCTGGCACCGAAGAACTGCCGTTGTCCGACTTACTCAACGAAGTGGGTATCGACTGGCTACTGCGCCCAGCCGACTCCCCCAAAGACGAAGGCGGCAAACCCAGCACCTTAAGTACCGACACCTTGGCACAACGCGGCAGCTTGCATCTGCGCCTGAAAAACCAGCAAGGCCAAGTCCAGATTAGCCAAGTGTTCACAGGCGGTGCCGCCCAAGCCGCAGGCTTATCGCCCCACGATGTCCTGGTCGCGATTGACGGACTCCGGGTGCGCCCAGACACCGTGGATGCGCAGATTGCCAGCTATTTGCCCGGCACACGCTTGCCGGTGCATGTGTTTCGGCGCGACGAATTACGCTGTATTGAAGTCACTTGGCAAGCCCCGGTTGCCGATACTTGCGTACTTACCCTGCGCCCAGACTGCGATCCGGTCACGCAAACCCGGCGTCAAGCCTGGTTGTTTGGAACAAGGCTTGAATAAAATCAACGCCAAACCTGACAGGTCTGCAAGACCGGTCAGGTTTTCCCGAATTAAACGAGGAATATCAGACGGCCCGCGCAGATGCTGCCGATGAAACTGGATTAGCCCAGAAAATCTTTCCTGAACTCTGCCCCTCATGTCACATGATGGTGGGCAAACCCTTCGCTGGGCTTCAGGGCGAGCCAAAAAGACGTTTTTCCACCCTGCCTGGCTTTATTTTCAAGAGATAATTATGCGTATCAAAGACAAATACATCAGCCCATTCACCGATTTCGGTTTTAAGAAACTGTTCGGCACTGAGCCGAACAAAGATATTCTAATGGATTTTTTGAATGAACTACTCAAGAAAGAAACCGGAAAAATTGTTGATTTAACCTATCTTTCGCCGGAACAGTTAGGGCGCGGCATTGACTCCCGCAAAGCGATTTTTGATATTTATTGTGAAAACAAAAAAGGTGATAAATTCATTGTATAACTGCAAAAAGCTAAACAAAATTATTTCAAAGACCGCAGCGTTTACTATTCCACTTTTCCCATTCAGCAACAGGCCAAACAGGGCAAGTGGGATTTCCGGTTGAATGCGGTTTACACGGTCGGTATTTTGGATTTTGTATTTGCCGAGGACAAAGACGATGAAAGGGTGTTTCACCATGAAGTCAAGTTGATTAACAGAAACACACAAAAAGTGTTTTACGATAAACTGACCTATATCTATTTAGAAATGCCAAAATTCTGCAAAACTGAGGATGAACTGAAAAGTCATTTTGACAAATGGCTTTATGTGTTAAAAAACTTAGAAGATTTGACGAAAAGACCTGCAAAATTGCAGGAAAAAATCTTTGCCAAACTGTTTGAGCAAGCGGAAATCGCCAATTATTCAGAAATAGAATACTACGAATATGAACAAAGCTTAAAAGAGTACCGTGATTTGTCTAATGTGATAGATAGCGCCTTTGACGAAGGCAAAGCAGAAGGCAAAGCGGAAGGCTTGGCGGAAGGCTTGGCGGAAGGCTTGGCGGAAGGCGAAAAACACAAAGCACTCGAAACCGCCCGCAAAATGCGCACGAAGGGTTTTAGTGCAGAGGAAATTTGTGAGTTGACTGGTTTGAGTTTGGATGATGTGCAAGAATTGGACGAGTAGTTGCCTACCCCATTCTGCTATTTTGGTAGTGGGCTTGGCTAAAGACCTGCCAGGTTTTCAAAACCTGGCAGGTCTGACTTTCTCCCCCCACTTTTTCTGGTGCATCCCCACCAGGGAACGCACCCAGTCAGGACGCACCAGCGTCCCGTCTTGTAAAACGCCGCGCGACCCTGGTGGGGCGGCACGAGGTCAACTTGCTGGAGATCATGATGCCCAAAGAATTGTATTTTCGTGACAACACACCACTTCAAAATAAGTAGACTTTATCTGAAAATATATATTTATGCACGCATAAAAATATATTATATAAAAATACACAATTTCACTTTCTCTAAAAAAAATTAAGAGAAGGCAACACTTTTTTGTATATAAAAAAGTGAGTTATAGAAATTTAACTGAGTAATAGCGTGATTATGTATTAGGATACATTATCCTAGTATGAAATCATGCGACAATCACATCTAAAATTATGTAGTCCACAAGCAATCTCCATAACCAAATCTTTAAATCCCTCTTTCTTGTTTCTAAGAATTTGTTTAACTATGTGCAATCTCTTTATGCCACTGATTATATGTTCAATGACAACTCTAGTACCAGAAATCAACCTATTTTCATCCTTTTGCTCATTGGTCAAAGTTCCACCTTTTGGCTTTTTTGTCGGCTGGATTATATTTACATTCGATGGCTTGTATCCGATAAAACCAGTGTCATTATGCAAATTTATACCTTCAGGGAATTCGATTAACTCCTCATCTACTGCTTT
>Ga0209575_10001041_pt1 | contig 12471 bp, 12 predicted proteins | sample Medcelwee11metaG_FD_187172 | JGI IMG/M metagenome (GOLD analysis project Ga0209575, IMG submission 187172) | Freshwater pond sediment microbial communities from the University of Edinburgh, under environmental carbon perturbations - Medium... | ecosystem: Environmental > Aquatic > Freshwater >...
TGAGTACAGTAGAAACACCGCTGAAAATGGAGGAGAAGGACATATCAATGTGTTAAATTCAAAAGAATATGTGAGTGCCGATTTCGGGCAACGTGGACCTGCAGCTCCCTGGCCGGAAGCCAACTGGAATATCCCCCAGTTTTATAATTGGGTAAAAACAGCAAAACCGTATGATGAAAAAGGATGCGTGGTAGTAGGCTTCAATCATCCGCAGCCCGATCAATACAACGATTGGGACAATATTGATCCTGAGATAGTAAAACATATCAGCACATTTGAATTACATACCGGATATAAAAAAATTCGCTGGGAAGCATACATCAGGGCATTGAACAAAGGTTGGAAAGTAGCTCCTATCGGAGTTTTTGATAATCACGGTTTTGATGTGGTATCCAATCCCAAAAGCTTCCCGCCAACCATTGTGCTGGCTCATGAACTCACCAGAGAAGCAATAACAAAAGCCCTGAAAGAACGCAGGACATTCGTATCCTGGATAAAAGGAGTAGAACTACGCTATGCTGTCAATGGTTACATTATGGGATCAACACTTGAAAAAGCCGACACCTATAATTTTGAGATCAGGATCAATACCATGGCTTCAAATCCCGAAGATCGTGTAAAAAAAATCCAGGTACTCCGTAATCATCCTGAAGGAAAAGATGAGGTAACGATAGCTGCCGAAATAACATTCGATGGCAATAAAGATGAAATTGTATGGACTCCTGCTATAAAAAATACGGATGCCAAATTTTTATTGTTGCGTGTTTTCCACAACAGTGATCTGAAAGAAGACGGAAGCTATAAGGAGCACGGTTCAACCGTTTCAGCACCAGTCTGGATAGGAAAATAAAGGCTTCAGGTCATTCTCAACATAAAAAATTCTGATAATAAAATCATGAAGGATGCATAGGCAATTCTTCATGATTTTTTATTTTCAGATATAGGTAATTGATAAATATGTAGTACGTCAATGAACATTTGAAAAAATAATATTGTTGTAATTTCTAAAACTCTCAAAAATTTAATATGGAAACAAATTCAGCGAAAAAAGCAGTTACAATAGAAGCAGTTATTCAGGCACCCGTAAATAAAGTTTGGGAATTCTGGAGTGAACCGAGACACATCATACAATGGAACAGTGCATCCGACGACTGGCACACCCCCAGAGCAACAAACGATTTGCGTGTCGGGGGACGGTTTTTATCACACATGGAAGCAAAAGATGGCAGCATAGGATTCGATTTTACCGGGTCGTATGATGTAGTAGAACTACACAAACAGATAGATACTACGCTTGACGACGACAGAAAAGTACAGGTTTCGTTTGTTGCCTGTGGAAACGAAACAAAAGTAGTGCAAAGCTTTGAAACAGAGAACGAAAACTCTGTGGAGCTACAACGGACCGGTTGGCAGGCCATTCTGAATAATTTCAAAAAATATGCAGAAGAAAAAATAAAGAATGACACCATGCATTTTGAAATAATCATCCATGCAAGTACGGCAATAGTATATCAAAAGATGCTTGCTGAAAAAACCTATCAAATATGGACTGCGGCTTTCAATCCCACCTCACATTACAAAGGTTCGTGGGAAAAAGATGCTAAAATCCTGTTTATTGGCACAGATTCTAATGGAATAGAAGGTGGAATGGTAAGTAAAATTAAAGAAAACGTTCCCGATCAATTCGTAAGCATCGAACATCTCGGACTGGTTCAGGATGGTATCGAATTAATGAGCGGTCCAGAGGTTGAAAGCTGGGCAGGTGCCTATGAAAACTACTCCTTCACCGAAGTTGATGGAAAAACACTGCTGACCATTGATATCGATGTGAATGACGAGTTCAGGTCATACTTTGAAACGACATGGCCGAAAGCATTAAATATTTTAAAAACAATTTGCGAAAAATAGCTACTTAATTTTCAAAAAAACAGTACAAATGAAAACACTAAAGATTATTGGGATTGTTGTATTGATAATCATTGCACTCCCGCTTGTTATAGCTGCATTTATTCCGCGAACATACACTGTAAGTGTGTCCGAAACGATCAATCAACCGTACCAGGTGGTTTATGATTATGTTCGTATTTTGGAAAATCAAAAAAACTACAGCATCTGGGTGATGCAGGATCCGAACCTGAATCCTGAAATCACAGGAACTGATGGTACCGTAGGGGCAATTCAAAGATGGAACAGCTCCATGGATGATGTCGGTGAAGGTGAACAGGAAATCACAGCTTTAACTCCTGAGAGAATGGACATAGAAATACGGTTTAAAAGACCTTTTGAGAGCACAGCTAAAGCTGCCAATATCTTCTCAGCGGTTTCAGGAAATTCAACTAAAATAACCAATGAATTTTACAGCGATTCAAATTACCCGATGAATCTCCCAGCCTATTTATTCGGAAGAAAGATGATGCGCGAAGCACAAACAAAGAATCTGCAGAATCTCAAACAGATACTTGAAAAGAAACAGTAATATACATTTCACAAAATTACTTTATAAAAACTGAAATGCCATTTCAGAAACAAAATCAAGTAGAAATACGAAACTTCACCCTTTGGCAGGAACTAAAGAATGCTATCAAAGGAACTGATGCTGATTATACTAAAATCAGCATCAAAAGAGCAATTTTTCTTTTAGCCATCCCCATGATGCTTGAGTTGATCATGGAATCAACATTTGCGGTTGTCGACATTTATTTCATTGGCACATTAGGCGCATCGGCTGTAGCTACCGTAGGACTGACCGAAACTTATTTATTTCTTCTTTATTCTGTCGGGATGGGTTTATCGATGGCTGTTACGGCGATTATCGCCAGAAGGACAGGCGAAAAAAACAAAGAAAAAAGTGGTAAATCAGCTGTTCAGGCAATCTTTTTAGGATTAATGGTTTCAGTTCCTTTTGCTATCGGAGGTATATTCTATTCAAAAGAGTTGCTTTCCCTGATGGGAGCCGATGCCTGGGCAATAGAGCATGGATACAAATACACCCAATGGATGCTTGGCAGCAACGCGGTTATCGTGTTATTATTTGTAATAAATGCAATTTTCAGAGGAGCTGGCGATGCAGCTATAGCCATGAAAATTCTATGGGTTGCCAATGGAGTTAACATCATTTTAGATCCAATTTTAATAAACGGATGGGGCTTTATCCCGGCCTATGGAATTGAGGGAGCCGCAATTGCCACCACCATTGGGCGTGGCATTGGGGTAATCGGTCAAATATGGGTATTGTTTAAAGGAAACAAACACATAAAAGTCAGTCTACAGCAAATCGTATGGGACACAAAAGCACTGATGAATATTATCCGTACCTCACTAGGAGGTATCGGGCAAATGCTTGTATCAATGACTTCCTGGATTTTTCTGATGCGTATTTTGGCAGACATTGGAAGTGAGGCAGTTGCAGGTTCAACAATTGCATTGCGCATTATGATGTTTACCATGATGCCGGCATGGGGATTATCCAATGCAGCAGCAACTTTGGTAGGACAGAATCTGGGAGCAGGAAGTCCCGACAGAGCTGAATCTTCCGTTTGGAGAATCGGGATGTACAACATGATATTTTTAAGCATAGTTTCGGTGTTCTACTTCATCTTTAATGAAGAACTGATGAAAATATTTACATCAGACTTAAACGTAATCAAAATTGGTTCAGAGTGGTTAAGAATTTTATCCTATTCATTTCTGGTTTACGGATGGTGGATGGTTTCAGTGCAGGCATTTAACGGCGCAGGTGACACCCGCACCCCTACCCTGATCAATGTTGTCTTTTTCTGGATGATACAAATTCCTTTATCGTATTTACTGGCCATACACTTAAACTGGCAACATTCGGGTGTGTTTTGGGGTGTATTCATTTCCGAAACATCGGTAGGATTATTTACCTTATGGTTATTCTCAAGAGGGAAATGGAAGAAGGTCAAAGTATAGTATCAACAAATTAATCAATATAATATCAACAATCATTAAAAAACTATAATTATGTCAACAGTAAGCACTTATCTCAATTTTGAAAAAGAAACAGAAGCAGCATTCAACTTCTACAAAACCGTTTTTGGCACTGAATACACACATGCCCCCATGCGTTTCGGCGATATACCTGCAAGCCCGGGAAGTCCCGCTATTCCTGAAGAAGACAAAAGACTCATCATGCATGCCGAGTTACCGATTCTGGGCGGACATATGCTCATGGGAACCGATGCTCCCGAATCAATGGGATTCAGAGTAAATATAGGCAACAATGTTTATATTATGCTTCAGCCTGACACGCGTAAAGAAACAAAAGACCTTTTCGATGCCCTCTCGGCCGAAGGAGTTGTGGAACAGGATCTACAGGACATGTTTTGGGGCGACTACTATGGCAGTTGCAAGGATAAATTCGGTGTGCAATGGATGTTTAACTGTGCCGAAAAGAAGTAACTCATGAACAACAAGATGTATCCTTGCCTCTGGTTCGACGGAAAGGCGGGAGAAACAGCCAGGTTCTACTGCTCTGTATTCAATGATACGAAGATAACTGCAGAAAATCATTTGGTAGTCACCCTTGAAGCGGCCGGGCAAAAATTAATGTTGCTTAATGGCGGACCTCATTTCACCATCAATCCTTCGGTTTCATTCTTTGTAGTCTGTGAGACTGAAGAAGAAATTGACAAGACCTGGAACGGTCTGCTGGAAGGTGGATCGGTTCTAATGCCGCTCGACAAATACCCATGGAGTGCTAAATACGGATGGTTACAGGACAAGTATGATGTTAACTGGCAATTGTCATTTGGTAAACAGCAGGATGTAGGACAAAAATTCACTCCGGCAATAATGTTCACCGGCGCTCAACAAGGACATGCGGCAGATGCTGTTCATTATTACACTTCTGTATTTCCTCATTCTAAAATAGTAGGTATACTAAAATACGCCAACGAAGATGATGAAGTAGCTGGAACAGTAAAACATGCACAATTCATTCTGAACGACTATGTTTTTATGGCCATGGATAGCTCATATCCTCATGGTTTTAGTTTCAGTGAAGCTATTTCTTTCGTTGTCAACTGTGATACACAGGAAGAAATCGATTATTACTGGAACAAACTGTCGGCAGTACCCGAAGCTGAACAATGTGGTTGGCTCAAAGACAAATACGGCATTTCCTGGCAAATTATTCCAACCATACTGGAGGAACTCATGAGCGATCCATCGCGTTCGGAACGTGTTGTAAATGCTTTTATGCAAATGAAGAAATTCGACATTGAAAAACTGAAAAATGCCTGAATTATTGGATAGTATTCATCTTTTTATTACTTTTGGGGGCTTTTTAAATAGTTCGGAAGAATTGTTTATCAAGCCCCAAAACTATAATAAATCACATCTTTAAATGAAAAGAAAAACAGGAATTATTATTGCCAGCATACTTATTTCAGCAGTATTCATTCTTACTGCCTTTACAGAAAAGAAACCGAAAATTCTGATTATCGGCGATTCCATTTCTATCGGCTACACCCCTTTTGTAAAAAAACACTTTGCTGATAATGCCATAGTTCAACACAATCCCGGAAATGCACAGCATACCGGAACAGGATTGAAAAAAGTCAGGGAATGGATTGGCAATGAAGATTGGGATATCATTCAGTTTAACTGGGGACTATGGGATTTATGCTACAGAATACCAAATACCGAAATTCTGGAACACGGCAATAAAGACAAAATCAATGGAAAAGTCACCTATTCAGTTGCAGAATATGAACGCAATTTAGATTCCCTTGTTACGATACTGAAAGAAGTCTCCGATGCCAAATTAATCTTTGTCACAACAACCTATGTTCCTGAAAATGAAAACGGAAGATTTAGTGGTGATGTGGCAAAATATAACGAAGTGGCAAAGAAGGTGATGAAAAAACACGGCATTCCGGTAAATGATATCTACAAAGCATCCATTAAGATACACAAAGAATCAGGCTTAGGGACTGACAATGTGCATTATACCCCTGAAGGATACGAACAATTGGGAAAGTTCATCTCAGACTATTTATCCAAAAAGATGAATTAAATATCTTCAAAAAGAAACATCTTGCCAGAAATTAATTATCTGACTAGATGTTTTTTATATTTCAGCCAACAATCAGCGTATCGCCCCGTTGAATTCGAGCGTAGTAAGTACCGGGAAGTGATCAGAAGGCATTCGTGCTTCAGAACTTTTCAACGAAACTTCCTTCGGGAAATTCGTCGATCTAACAACGGAATCTTCCCTGACATTACTGCGGTAAGAATCGGTGAGTACTCCGTATTTAACCGCTTTAAAGTGTTTTGAAACGAAAATATGATCGATACGCTTATCGGTGATAAGATTAGGATCGAAATTATTAAATGTTCCGTTAAGCGCATATTTTAAACCGGTAATATCATATACATCTTTCATTACGCCTGAGGAATTGAGCAAAAGATATGCTTCGTTGTGCTGATCGACATTAAAATCTCCCATCAGGATCACAGGATCCTTTCCACACATTGATTTTATGCGTTCAAGGATGAGTTTAGCACTCTCCGATCGCGCCACAACACCAATATGATCCATGTGCAAATTAAAAAGCCAGAAACTTTTTCCACCCTCCTTCATTTTAAATTTTCCCCAACAACAAATACGGGGAAGTGCTGCATCCCAGCCTTTATTCGGTCGATCAGTAACTTGCGACATCCAGAAATGTCCCGAATCCAACAGCTTAAATTTACTTTTCTTGTATAATACCGGAGAATACTCCCCTTTTTCTTTTCCATCATCACGGCCCACACCGATGTAATCATATTCAGGCATTGCATTCAGCATATCATCGAGTTGACTTTTAAATACCTCCTGACTACCGAAAATATCGAAATCATGAAATTGAATTAACTGAGTAACAACCGGACATCTTTGTTTCCAGCCGTTCCCACGTGTTACATCTCCCGCGTTAGCATTACGGATATTATAGGTTGCCACATTTATTCGTTGTGCATTTATTATCAATGCATTACAACATATCACTATTAAAATCAATAAAATCTTGTGTTTCATCTGTATAATCAATTTAATTTTACACAAAAGTAATCATTTTTTATTATCGGCATCATTTGTTAATCCTTAACAACATATGTTATGCACTCTACGTAATCAATTAAATATTTACTATCTTTGCAGGCGAGATTCATTAAGCGAAATGAATTTAGAAAAGGGGCTGTTTGGTTTTGACAGCAGGCAGAAAGGATATGTAAGCATGTCGAGCGGGGTGAAAACGGCTCGTAAATCACGGTTCACAAAATCATAACTGGCGAAAATAACTACGCTCTTGCTGCTTAATCGAATCAAGTAGATTAGGCTTAATTCCGGCACCAGGTGCTGGAACGGGACATCCTCCGGAAGCCGTCGCTCCGAGGCCGACGAAATGAGGGTGCAGCAAATCGGGGATAGTCGCACTTAGCCCTGGAAGTGTGATGAAATAGAGGGGATAAGGCGCAGGTTGGTGGCTTCGGTCTTGCCTGTGCACGAAAACCTAAGCGAAGATAAACATGTAGAAAGCTTATTATTTCCTTGTTTGGACGAGGGTTCGACTCCCTCCAGCTCCACGAAAAAGCAAAAGGGTATGAAATTCATATTGAGTTTCATACCCTTTGTTTTTTAATAGATTATCAATATCAAAAACACACTTTTACAATTGAATTTTAATGACTTGTTCGCTATTATTATCACTTACTCTCAAAATGTAAAATCCCTGTTGTATCTGGCTGCTTAATTCTACGCTTTCGAAAGAAGTCAGCACATCATCAAACATTATTTTACCCTGGATGGAATATAGTTTAATTTTCAACACTCCATCAAAACTACTTCTGACATAGAGTTGATTATTTAAACGATAAACTTCTGCAAGTTTTTTTTTTACTGTCGGGATGGTACCGCTGAGAACTCCCGGATTGTATAATTTTATTTCACTGATTCCTGTATAACCATTTGCCGGATTATGACTGTTCAGGATGTTTATTCCTAACCATTTCACATGATGCTGAACTGATGGAAAATTTATCAACTCTCCTTTATAGGTATTATCCCCCGTTCCCTGACTCATGGTATAATTCATCACTTTTGTCCACGAAGGTTGAGAAAATGATACATCCTGAATGGCATCGGTACTTTCTGATACATAGATTTCAATATCTTTTATTCCCCGATTCAAATACGCAGCAGTCCAGTTAAGATTCCAGATACGCATGGATGAAATTTCTTCAGGACTTTTAAGTTCAATTTTAAAATAATGCGGGAAAGGAATATCATTTGTGTGCCAAGCTTTTGCAGTGATTGATGCCTCATGAGCATCTCCGATTAAACCCGCACCATTGATGGCATAAAGTGGTAGTCGCCCTGTATAGGTGGAAGAGGCAAATGCACCACTGATGCTTTCAAAAGGAATTTCAGTTATTGACTCAACTATTTCAGGATAGTCGGTTTTAAAAGGTGATAAAGGCAAAGGCAACTCGTCTGAGGTGAATATTGAAATCGTAGTATTATTCCTGAAAGCATAACGAACGTGTACAGGGTTTGAAATTGTCGCGTTGGAAAGTTTTATTCGATTGTCGGGTAAGATAACTGCAGTTGCTGTTTTATATATTTTATCGGCTGCAGCAATTTCAAATTCAGTAATCTCTTTTACCGAGGTTAAACCACCACCTATATTATCAAACGTGACCAATATATCAGCACCTACGACTTCATGAGATTTATAAATGGGTGATTTATGAATGATTTGTTCACCATAAACCAGGGCCTTTACATAAGGCAACATGCGTTTAGCCACCGTATATTTGTCAGTTGGATGAATATTGTTCGCTTCACCCAAATCAACAGTCACTGCCATTCCTGTATGCTCGTCTTCCTTCCAAACCTGAAGTTGAACATCACGAGTTTCAGCCCACGTCGTAAACGTAGGATCAGTAGTTGGCTCATAAGCAGGCAGCTGCACAAAAATCCACGGTAAAGTAGGCTCATTCCATTTACTTCGCCAGTCTTTTATGAGTCCTTTGAAAATCGTTTTAAAGTTTTGCCAGTAAACAGCATTCCCTTCTGCCTGATACCAAAACACCCCTTTAACCGGATATCCGACTACTTTGGATACCATGCTGTTATAAAGCGATGAAGGCGTTTGATAGTAATTGTAAATACCCGTACCGTCGGGGCGTTTAGCAGCGTTGAGTTCCGCGTCACCGGCATAAGCTTCAGGAGAAATAAAAGCATCCGACGGTGCGCCACCGTGACTAATATTAATCAGTCCGATAGGGATATTGAGGTGTTTATGTAAATCACGACCCAGAAAAAAAGCCACTGCCGACCAATCTATCACTCTTTCTGGAATCGCAGTCTTCCATGGTTTATCAAGGTCACCAGTCAAAACACCCCCATTGACAATTTTTGCCACTTCGAAGAAACGCAAATTGGGGTAATTGGCATCTGCTTTAGCATTGGCTAACTGATCCGGGGTAACCGTACCGACTTTAAAAGCCATATTCGACTGGCCACTACACAAATACACATCACCCATCACCAAATTACCATATGTAACCGAATCGCCGGCGGCATAAATTGTCATCGTATAAATATTTTCGGAAGCACTTTTTGCAGGAATAGAGGTGTTGAATTTCCCAAGTGCATCGCACTGTGTATTGTAAATAGCACCATCAAAAAGTATGGTAACAGGTTCATTGGGTAATACTTCACCCCATATACTGATAGGCTTGTCGCGCTGAATAACCATATTGTCGGAAAACAGGGTTGGCATTTTTATTATGGAATCTCCTCCACCGTCAATAATTGGCTCTTCATTCGTTAATAAAATTGAAGGCTGATTGGTTGTGCTTTCACTCATACTAAGTTTGAGAAGCGCATCGTTACCGACCGTTATTGCAAGTACAATTGTAGCCTGTTTGCTATGTGTGGCGAGCACATTGGCAAGAAACGGAGAGATATTCCATTCGAGCCATGCGTTTGAAAATTCAAACTGATTGATTGAAATGGAGCTTATGGCAGCGGGATAGACCGGACGGGATGCCCATGTGAGGCCATTGGTTTGATATCCCGGCAAGCAATAAACGGAAATGGTTGGTTCGCTGTATTTGTCGAATGACTGGCAGAAAACCCGAAGCTTTGCTGATTTGGCATCTATTGTTATGTCTGAAAAATCGAAATTAAGATAAACCTCACGACTGAAACTCGAATGCTTCTTTATTTCAGCATACGATAAATCGGTTACAAAGTCACCTTGCTGCTGACGAACAAACCCATCGAGTGTGGGGGATAAAATCTGTTCATTAACATTTGAGGCTTTGCTTATTTTTAAAGTTTCTGCTTTTGGAGAATGATTCTCCAATGCAAAAGTGCTAAAAAAAAATACTGAACAGAAGATTGAGGTAACTATTCGTTTCATTTTCAATGACATAAGCTGTTAATTTCGAAGATATAGGAGAAAAACAAGTTCTACAACTTCCATTAATGTCAGTTGTAGAACTTTATATACATATAATTAACTGTCTGCTATCTATTCAAAGCCTTAATCGCTTTACCATTAGCTTTCACAACATAAATTCCTGCCGGGATTTGCAATTCAAGATTAGTTCCCTTAACAACCTCACTACAAATTAACTGACCCTGAATATTAAACAAATCGACACGTGAATCCGGACTAATATTGCTGATACTTAATATGCCATCAACTGATGAGATTGAAATTGCAGCTTTAGCAATATCAGTTAACCCGGTAGGTGTACTAGCGGGAAATATCTCTTTATAGAATTTCACTTCTGACATGCCTACATAATTTGTAGCTGCAAAATTAGAAAGAACATTAAAGGCAAACCAACGAACATTTTCTGCATTTGTTATTACAACATCCTCTCCCTGATATGAAACGGAACCTGTAGCTCTGGTCAATTGAAAACCATCAGCTGAAATTTTTGTCCATCTTCCATCTGTTAAAGCCACTGCAGTCATATCATCAGTTGAAGTAGAAACATATAAACTTACACCATTGACACCTCGGTCGGTATAATCAGTAGAACCAGTTCCAAAAAGCCAGTTCATGTTCCATATATGTAATTTTGAAATGTTAATCGGTTGATTAAATTTTATCATTAATTTAATAGGATATGTACCTGACGAATTTCTCCACACCATATTGTCACCAGCTGTTACATGCTTCATTTCCGGTAATAGTCCAGCCCCGCTAAAAGCATGGGTAGGATTACCTGCTGCAACATAAGGTACTGAAGAATAAAGTGTTTCAATACTGGCATAAGGCACCTCGTATATTCCCGGAACAGGTGTATCACTTAATATCAATTGCGGTTTATTAGCCGACTCGTTACTTCCAATGGTTATCAAAGGACTGGTTGTTGACGTTGTAGGAGGATAAAGAACAACTATACGAAAATAAAGTAGTTTGTTCGTTGAAAAATCTTTCGATTTCACAAAATCCGACACATCAAATGTCAACCATTTTCCTACAGAGTCTTGTGCAGCATGTATATCTACATTCTTTTGCTGTCCGGTAGTCGGACGGGTAGTAAAAGTAAGACTTTCAGTAATCACATTACCTGTCTGAGCATATGCTGCAAGTATGAAAGGAGTAGCTGAACTCACTGAATTGACGTATAATTTCAATGTTGCATGTTGGGGAGTAAAAGATACACCAGTCAGATCATAATCAATAAATATTTCCCTGTTGGCATTTAAATAAGAACTTAGTTCCATATTTTGATAGGCATCATAATATGTATTATCACTTTGTTTCACAAACCCATCCTTCACCGGGTTCAGGGTCGCAGATTCAGCTGCGTATAGGGTTGCCCCTGCAAATACAGCCATAATAAGAGTAAAAATTATTTTCTTCATAACTTAAAAATTAAATGATTAACAAATTTGAGTTTAAAACAAAGATTATATATAGTTTTAGCATTATTTTACTTTTTTGATCCACAGCACCGCTCCTCCATGAGCTGCCATTGTAATCTGATATTGTGGTTGAGCCTCTTTAACAATTTTCATAAAAGGCACAACTGGCACCTGTATCAAAGGAGTTTGGCGATGTTTTTCCATGACTATTTTCACTTTTTCTGCCTGCATATCATCTACAAACAGTGATGCTTCAAATTGCAGATAACCCGGGACTATGGAAGACACATCTATAGTTATATCGATTACATCATTAGTGCCATTCATAGCATAAACAAACCAATCATCACCTGAACGTCGGGCAACAACAGCTGTTTTACCCATTTCTGTTTCTGGCAGCACAATGGTCGCATCCCACACTGTGGGCACAGCTTTAATAAAATCCAGTGCAGGAGTTACCGACGGCTCATGCATCAACACATAAGGATCTTCAGCGATTACCTGCATGGAAGAATTAAAGGCTACCAGCGTTGCCAGTTGATGAGCAAAAGTTGTATTGCCGGGATTTACAA
>Ga0209575_10001042_pt1 | contig 12466 bp, 9 predicted proteins | sample Medcelwee11metaG_FD_187172 | JGI IMG/M metagenome (GOLD analysis project Ga0209575, IMG submission 187172) | Freshwater pond sediment microbial communities from the University of Edinburgh, under environmental carbon perturbations - Medium... | ecosystem: Environmental > Aquatic > Freshwater >...
CGTAGTTTTCGGTTCATCTGAAAAGCCAGCACGCGTGTTTGTTGTTGGTCTCGCAACCCCTTCAAACACGCGGCTTTTCAGATAAATTCCCTCAAACAGCACCCCGAAGTACTTGGTTGGGGACTAGGATGCCGTGGCGGGCGAGGTCCGAGCATGACGAACAACATCCGACGACTTGCAGGCGCTGCGGCACTTGGTCTGCTGATGGCCTTCGCAACGCATGCGCATGCGCTCAGCGGCGCAGAAATGGTTGCGCGTGCCATGGAATGGGTCGATGTCGGCCTGCTCTATTGCGTGGCGCCCAATCATGCGTACGACAGCGTCTGCGGATACACCTGCAACCGGACCGACAATCCCCTTTGGGATCCCTACCGTTCGGACTGCAGCGGCTTGGTCTCCTGGGCGTGGGGACTGCCTCCACCTGGACCCAGCACCGCGGGATTCGCGCCCTATGACACCGCCGTTTCCTTCAAGATCGACCCCAACGATCTCCAACCCGGCGACGCCCTCAACGACCGCGGTCAGTACGGAGACAAGTACCATCACCACATCATCCTCTTTGCGGGATGGGTCGGGCCGAACCAAGCGCGTCTGATTCAGGAGAGCGGCTGCGGAAAGCCCGCCAACGAATCCGCGCAACTGGTCGAAATCGTCGACGATCGGGTTCGCATTGGCAACTACCTCTACCACGCGATCCGCTCCACCAGCAGCGAAAGCTGCGAGGCCCACTGCGAGGGAACCCAAGTCCACGCCGCCGATTGTAGCGTCGGTGACTGCGCCGTCTACGGCGCCACCTGCACATCCGACGCGCTCGGCGTGCGATGCGTCTACACGCAGTGCCCAGCACAAGGGACCGTCGACGCGTGCCTGGACGACAATCACATCGCGACATGTGTCGACGGGCTCCCCACCAACGTAGGCGATTGCAGTGTCTATGCTGCCTACTGCTCGCTCGCCGGCGGTTCGGCCCATTGCGCATCTCACTTCTGCGCCGATCCCAGCCAGCAGCCCGTTGCCCATGTGGGATGCTTCCTCGACGGCAGCATCATGCATTGCGACGACACCGGGGTCATCACCTCGACGGAAGAGTGCCCGGCGGGCACCAAGTGCTCGGTGTACCCCTCGCCGCACTGCGAGGCGGACAACGGTTGTCCTCCTGCAGGCGATGTGAGGCTCTGCATCGATGGTGTGGCGGCGCACTGCTACGAAGGGACGCTGGGCGAGGCGGTGGATTGCGTGGCGCAAGGACGCGAGTGTGTCGTTGTCGAAGGGTTCGCGAGCTGTACGGAGGACAATCCGGGCGATGGAGACGCTGGTGCCGCAGGGGCCGGTGGCACGAGCGGTTCCGGCGGGAGTGCAGGAAGCGCGGGCGCCGCGGGCGGAAGTGCAGGCGTCGCGGGAACCGCCGGGCAAGCTCCCGACGCGGGCTCCGCCGGTACAGCACCAGAAAACTACTGGACGTCCGACGATGACAGCGGCTGCTCCATGGCGCCGCGCCCACACAGCAACAGCTGGGTGCTCGGTGTGCTGTTGGCTATCGCCGTCGCCTTCAGGCGGTCGAGACAACAATCGCAACGAGCTTCGGTGTGCCCCTGAGACGGATCACCCTTGCCTAGGGAGTGTTTGCAAACTGAAGGCCGGAGCGCTTGATTTGGGTCTAGAAGCTGCCCGAGCCTCCCGCCTGGCAGTTCTCGCACCCCGGACCGTTCGGGTTCTGGGCACAGGCCAGTGGGCAGTACTGCACACGGTTGAAGACCTTCGGGCCGCCACTGCCATCGTCGATCTCGTCGCACTCGACGCTCAACCCCACCACAGTCATCTCTCCGTATCCCCCGGAGGAGGCAAACTGTTGGGCGCACTGGGTCTGCGCCGGCGAGGTGGCGAGCCACGAGGGCAGGTCGGGGAAGGCTTGCTCGACGTTGGCAGTGGGGTAATCGGCCTCGGTGCAGACGGACGCGAGCACGCAATCCGAGGGTTGCGGGCTCTGTGCGCTGCCGGCCTTGAGCGTGTAACAGAGCTTGAAGTGACCGGAGCAATCGACGCGCAGCGTATTGGGCGACCAGGGTTGACTCGGCTGAACGATCGTGTTGCCGCTCAGGGGCGGGCAAGCGGCCTGGGAGCCGTTCCAGAGGGTGGACACCGCACCGGCCGAGCCCGGACCTCCACCCATGTCGACGAAACACGGAACGAGGTTCGAAATCTTCCACTGTCCCGCGGAGAAGCACGAACAAGCAGCAGCCCCCTCCGTCCCCGTCGGGAGCTGGTACCCCTCGCAAGGCCCCCACGCCCGCTCGTTTTCCCCCTTCTGCGTGCACGTCGTGGTCCCATCGTGGCAGACACCACGATTGCGGTTCTTGCGGTACCCGGGCCAGCATGGGGCCTTCTCGCCCGACACCTTGCAGGGACACCCTTCGCGATTCTTGTCGTCTGGGCACTCCGGGGTGCCACCGGGGACCGGATAGTCCAGGCCGCCATCGAGGCATTGTTGGGGCGGCGGGTCATCAGCCCAGTACGCGTCGGGGTCGAACTGGGGTCCATCGCCCCCGGTGTGCACGTCAGCGAAGACCGCGTCGCCCGTGAACTGGTCCACGACCGAACCGTCCGCGCCGCTACCACCTCCCGAACCGCCGCCGGCCGCACTTCCTCCTGCGCCCGGCGAGCTCGAGTCGGAGTCCGACGAACAGGCCGCAACGGCCAGGAACCCCGAAAAGAGAAGGACAACCGCACCCACCCAGTGAGCCGTTCTCATGAGACATGAGCGTACCTGCCCGGGTCCGTCGGTCAAGCCTCGACGCAGGGTTCTTTGTCCCAGGTCCTTTCCGTGGCATGCACGGAGCATGGTCGCTCGTCACCGCGTCGCGCTTTGGATCCTGGCTGCCGCCGCAGTCGGCGTTCCCCTCGCCGCGAGCGGACAGGAGGCCTCCCCGAAGGGCGAAGTCACCCCGCCCCACGAAGCCACCCCCCCTGCCCTGCCCGACGGCGTGCAGCCCGGTCGAGAGGTCCGCGTCCCCGTGCCCGGCGACCGATCGGCCATCGTGGTGCACGCTCCCCCCGGCAACCGGGAGGCCATCCTCTACCTGCACGGCGTTTGCGGCGACGTGTACGCTATCCGTACATGGTCAGAAGCGGCGAGCCGACACGGGACCCTGATCGCCATGCTGGGGGACGACCCGTGTGACGGGCGCCAGGGGCGGTTCCGCTGGTACAACGACCTCGGACGTCTGGACGTCAGAATCCGTCGAACGCTCGAGGCCGTGGCGGAAGCTCGCGGGGGCCAACTCGAGACGGAACAAGTCACGATCGTGGGCTACTCCCAAGGTGCGGACCGCGCCGAGCGCCTCGCCTCGCGGTTCCCTTCGCGGTACCCGAGGGTGCTTCTGGGGAGCCCGCCGGACGCGCCCAAGCCCGAGAGCTTCACGCAAGGGCAAGCGATCGCGATCGTAGCCGGTGCGAAGGAAGACAACGCACGAAGGCGAGACGGCGCTCGAGAGCTGGAACAAGCAGGCTTGCCGTCGCTCTTCGTCACGCTGCCCGACGCCCACCACGGTCAGTTTGGGCCCGAAGGGGACCGTGTGATGGGAGAGGCGCTGTCCTGGCTCCTCGGCCGGCGGCAAGATGGATCGCCTTGAGAGAGGGTGGCCGACCGCCTATGCTATTGGCATGCTTGCGCTTTCGCGCCCAGAGAATGCAGCGCCGCGCTTCCGGCCCCCTTTGCTGTTCGGGATCCTGGGGACGGTGGTTGGCATCGTGGGTTGCGGAGGCGACGAGGGATCCCCTTACGCGCTGCCGCCCGAGGCTGGCCCTATCGAGAGCGGACCGGATGCTCCGACGGACTCTTCGGAAGCAGGGCCGGATGCCCAAACGGATGCGGCGGAGGCCGGGCCGGGGGAGTGCGTACCGAAGACCTGCGGGGACTTGGAAGCCAACTGCGGCTCTGCCCCCGACGGCTGCGGCGGCAAGGTCGAATGCGGCGAGTGCCCGGAGGGCCAGGCGTGCGGTGGCGGCGGGACGAACGTCTGCGGCACGGACGAGTGCACGCCGAAGAGCTGCGTTCAAGTCGACGCACAATGCGGGTGGGCTTCCGACGGTTGCTCCTTGGCGATGGATTGCGGCGGTTGCGTGCCTCCCGAAGTGTGTGGGAAAGGCGAAGACCCGAACACCTGCGGATGCTCGCCCAAGACGTGCGCTCAACTGGGTGTGAATTGCGGCACGTTGCCGGACGGCTGTCATGGCACCTTGGACTGCGGCTCGTGCAGCGGAGGTCAGGTATGCGGTGGCGGCGGACCGAACCTCTGCGGGTCGGGCGAATGCGTGGCCAAGTCGTGTTCCCAGCTCGGGGCTTCGTGCGGCTACACGTCGGATGGGTGCAGCCAGGCCTCGTACTGCGGCGATTGTGTCGAACCCAACACGTGCGGGGGCGGCGGCATCATGAACCAGTGCGGCTGCATCGCCAAGTCGTGCTCGCAGCTTGGAGTTTCCTGTGGGACCGTCTACAACGGGTGCGGGGAAGTGAATTGCGGGACCTGCACGCCCCCGGACACGTGCGGTGGAGCCGGCGTCGACAACCAGTGCGGGTGCACGTGTTCCTTGCCCCATGCCACCACCGACTGCCTCGCTGGCGTCTGCACCGTCAAACAATGCGACCTGGGATGGGGGGACTGCAACGGCGACCCGGCCGACGGTTGCGAAGTCGATCTCGACACCGACCCCGAGCACTGCGGAGGCTGTGGAAGCGGCTGCTCCGTGCCCAATGGAACCGCGGGCTGCTCCGAGGGCAGTTGCGGAATTGCTTCCTGCAAAGCGGGGTGGGCGGATTGCGATGGGTCGTTGAACAACGGCTGCGAAACCAATACCGCCACCGACCTGGCCAACTGCGGCGGGTGCGGAAAGCAGTGCTCCACTCCCCCCAACACCACGGACGTCGGCTGCGCAGCAGGCAACTGCACAGTCTCCACCTGCTCCAGCACCTACTACGATCAGAACGCTAGCTTCAGCGACGGGTGCGAATGCAAGAGCGATACGATTGCCGCCACGTGCGATTCCGCCAAAGTGTTGGCGAACTACACAACCGATGTCGTGGTGAGACCGTCGGCGACCACCTTTTACAACATCGTTCCGACGGGCGACCGGGACTGGTTCACGGGGACGTTCACGACGTACGCGAATTGCACGTCGCGGCCGAGGATCGAGCTGGTGGATTCGAGCGGGTTGCTGAGGATGAAGGTGTACAACGCCAGCTCGTGCTCGTCGACGACGGGGTATGCGTGCAGCTCGTCGGAAGGCGGAGACGCGACGAAAGGCATTCGCACGTGGGACTTCGGCCACTCGACCACGTGTGCGAACAACGCCAGCATCGATCCGACCCCGGCTACGGGCACCTACTTCAAGCAGTCGACGAGCTTTCGCATCGAGGTCTACTCCACGGGTTCGAGCACGACCTGCCTGCCCTACCAGCTTCGGTTCAGTCGGTACTAGACCCTAATCAAGCTCTGTTCGAAGAACGTGCTTGGGTTTGGGGCTATCCGAGCCGAAGGCGAGGCGTCTTGGGGTGAGCCGCGGTGAGCGCGGCGAGCGGGCTTTACGAAAGCCCCCTTGGAAAGACCTAGGCCCAAAGCAGCGCGGAGCGCCTGATTTGGGGCTGGCGCGTCCCATCCTCGCGAACGTGCAAAGCTCGAAGACCTGGCGAAGGACCTCGACCGTGTCTGAGATCCTTCACACGCTTGGGCCCTATTCCGTCGTACAGTTGCGCGGATGGGAGATGGCCATGGACAGACCCTCGCATTGCACACACGGATTCCGGCTTCTTGCCGCTCTCGCCGTCTTGGTCTCGCTCGTGGTGGGCGGGCCCGCCGGCGCGCAGGCTCCTCCCGCCGCCCCACCCGGTAGCGGGGCCGGGTTCACACCGCCCGATGACTCGTGGGCTGCCCAGCTCGAGCACTTGGTGCGATGGGCCAACCAGAAGAAGGCCGCGAGTGACTGCCAGAAGAACTGCTTCGTCCTGCAGCGCCTGCGCCTCACCGGCGACCTCGCGGCCGGGCCGATCTCGTTCGAGCTCGAGGGCGGCGTGCTGGCAGAAGGCGCCTATCCCGTTCCGCTCTTCGGCCCAGCCTCGCGCGTGATACTCGATGACGTCAAAGAGAACGGCAAGCCCGCTTCGATCGGCTTCGAAAACGACACCTACTTCCTGCACACCGCCTCGCGTCACTTCGTGTTGCGCGGCACCTTGGAGCTGCGCGGGGACCAGGCGCTCGCCATCCCCGGCCCGCTCAATGCCCTGCAATCCGACATCACCGGCGCCCGCGTCGTCGAGGGCTCGCGACTGTCGGGCCTCGCCGCCACGACCATCCACTTCGACAAGAGCAGCGGTGAAACGCCCGACCTGGAACCCACCGTGTTCCAGCTCTCCAGAGCCATCCGCGTGAGCCGAGAGGTCCAGTTCACCTACGCGCTCACCGTCCGCTCGGGCACCGAGCTCGGCGTCGTCAAGCTGCCCCTCCGATTCGGCGAACGCGTGCTCGAAGTCACCGGCGCCACAGGCTGGCGCGTCGAGGGCGAGGAGCTTCTGATTCCCACCTCCGGACGATCCGTCGAGCTCAAGATCACGGGCAACCTGCCCAAGGTGGGGACCCATTCCCCCGATACGCGCTCGGGCTACGAGTGGTGGCTCTTCGAGTCCGACCCCGAGCACCGCCTCTCGGTCTCGGGCGATGGCAAACAGGTCGACGCCGCGCAATCGCCGATCCCGCGCACGCAGCCGTCCGCGCGTTTGTATCTGCTCCAACGGGGCGCGAAGATCGAGGTCAGCGTGCAGACCCTCGCGAGCACCGAAGTGCTCGCCGCGATCGTGCGACAACAGAGCCGCACCGCCGTGCTCACGCGCAAAGGGGACCTGGTCTTCGACGACGCGGTCTCCTACGAGAACAATGGGATCGATTACTTGCTCTACTCGCCGGGGGGGCGCCCCATCTACCTGGCGACCGACGGCACCGCGGAGCGAATCATGCACCGCGAAGACAAGCCCGCGGAGGTGATGGTGCCGCTTCGCACGGGAAGCCACTCCGCGAGAGTGCAGTCGCTCGCCAGCTTCCCTGTCTCGGCGTTGGGCGGGCGCGTGGCGATTCCCATGCCGAGCCACCCCCTGACGGCGAGCCGCGCCTCGGTGACGGTGGGGTTGCCACCGGGCTATGTGGCTGTCGCTGCGCTCGGAGGCGACGAGCTTCGCCTCGTCGTGGGATGGGGGGACGCCGTGGCGGTCGTGCTCGCCTTCGCGGCCGCTTGGCTGGCTTTTCGCACCACGAGGCGGCGCATCGGCGGTGCCGTCGTTCTCCTTGGCATCTGGTTCGCCTCGCCGCCGGTGTTCGCGATCGCCCTTTGCCTCCTCGGGTTCGGGGGGATCATCTGGCTGCTATCCCGCATCCTGAGCGGAGCCAAGCTCGTGTCCGCCGTGGCCGCCATCGTCATCGTCGGGATCCTCGTCACCCTCGTTGCGTCGTTGAGCCTCCTCGTCGGCCGCAGCGCCGACTACGCCAGCGCGCCTGCGGTGTCCACGCCCGCGCGTCAATTGCCCAGCAAGGGTCCCTCGTCGGCGACCACCGACACGGCCGCCGACGATGGGCGCACCGGCAACTGGATGGCGCAGAACGCAGAGGGCGGCGTGCTCGAAGGCGTGGCTCCCGTGGCCCTGCCCCTTCCTTCCTATTCCAGCAGCATCCACCTCAACCGTGAGCTCGTCACCAAGGACCGCCCCTTCAACCCCGTCGTTTACTACGTGACCGAATGGGTCCTGGCGCCACTCGGGGTGCTATGGCTGGTGGTCTTCGGGTGGCTCGTCGGGGAGCACCGCGAGTCGTTGCGCAGCGCGCGCCAATGGCTGCGAAGCAAGCTCGCGAAGCGCCCTGATTCGCCCGCGCCAGGTCCGGCATCTGACGCGACGGCTTCGCCTCCGAACGGGGATTGAGCCCCCCCTTTCGGCGCCTTCCCCACCTACCTTTCAACCAACGTACAGCGACTCAACTGAACGATCGGTTGGCCGCCTGCCTCTTGCACACCCGCGACTCGGCACTCGGCAGACACCCGTTCTCCCACGTCGACTTGGGCGACGGAATCACGCTCTTGCGCGCAAGGTCCGCCGATGCCGAGCTTCGTATCGTCGTGCGATCGGTGAAGTGGCCGGACCGCACCGATCGGCGGTGCCGACTGGTCCCGAGGCAATGGGTTGCCGTTGAGCTCCGCGGAAAGACTGCGCCCCGAACCGAAGCATGGATGCACAAGGAAGTGTCCACGGAAGTCGTAAGGGTGGTGGTGTCGCGACCCTCCGACGCCGAAGCGTTGGCGCGGTCCCTGCGATCGTGAGGGCGGAAGGCTGCCGCGGGTGACGTCTTCCTACGGGGTGTACACGGCGACGTTTCGGAGTCCGGCGTCAAGGAGCACGCTGGCGCAGCAGCAAGAACAGGCTCACCGCGAACACGGCCATCCCGATGATGCCGACCACGATGCCCGCGGCCGTGAAGTTCATCGCTTCCGAGATGCCCTCAGCGAGGAGGCGAGCCTTCTCCGAAGGGTCGGCAGTTGCGACTGCAGAAAAGGCCCGTTGCACGAAGAACGCCGTCACGGCCGCACCGAGGGTCGGGGCGCCGACGAAGGTGACAGCGCCTCCGATGATGCCTGCGAGCAGGCGGTTGGATGGGCGACGCGCGGGGTTCATGGAAAGGATGATGAGGGAAAAGCGGGGGGGGCACACGAGGAACCGACAACGACTCAGGTTGCATCGACCGGCGGCGGTTCGTGCTAGACCCGATCCCGCCATGCGGACCCACATCTTCCTGCTGCTCGTGTGCCTCGTCGCTTGCCTGATGGCCCCGCCCGCGCACGCACAGCCACGGATCGCAACCTCGGTGGCCGCATCCACGCCCGTGCCCCCCGTCCAGGACGCCGCCCCACCCGCGGCGAGCACGCCAGCCGAGGTACGCCTCGCCACCTCGACGGCCTTGCCCGCGGCTCCGGCCCCGGCGGCATCGGCTCCGCCCGCACCTCCCACCGCCCCTGCCACACGCGACTACGGCCTCAACACAGGGCTCGGCCCCGCTCCCCCCACCGTCGTGCGCGACACACCGCGCGCCGCCCTGCAAGGCTTCCTCGACGCCTCCCGTCGTCGCGACTTCGAGACCGCCGCCCACTACATGCACCTGTGGGGCATCGCCCCCGCCCGCCAGAAGACCGAAGGCCCCGAGCTTGCCCAAAAGCTCGCCGATGCCATGGAACGCGCCGTCTGGGTCGACGTCGACCAGGTGCCCGACACGGCCACGGGCTCCACCGTGGAAGGGGCCAAGGCCCTGGACGACGTGCGGATCGCGTCAGTGGAAGCGGATCGCGGGTCGCACACGATCCGGCTGGCCCGCATGCGAGACCCCTTCTCCAGCAACATGGTGTGGGTGTTCTCCGCGAGCACGGTGCGGAGCATCGAGGCCCTCGATGCCGCGTACGGCCTGCCGGACTACGCACAGCGGCTCCCCACCTGGATGCGCGAGCACAAAGTCCTGGGGCTCCTCGGGTTCCAGTGGCTCGGGCTGGTGGCGCTCGCACTGATCGGGTGGATCGCGGGTGCGCTCGTGGAGCGTCCGGTCATCTGGACCCTCCGACGCATGGCCCGGCGCGCGAACGTTCAGCACGAGGAGAAGGCCACGGCCCTGTCCCGCGGCCTCGTGCACTGGCTCATCGTGCTGCTGGTCGTCCTCAGCGCCTACCCCACCCTGCGGATGTCCGCCACCGCGTCGCTGCAGCTTGGCCGCCTCCTCACCATGGGCATCATCCTCGTCGTCATGGTCGGTGCCCTGCGGCTCGTCCGGATCTCCGTCGAGGCCTTTCAGCTACGCCACGTCGAAGACGACGACCCCACGCGCGTTCGCTCGATCATGACGCGCCTCGACGCCGTGAGCAGGGTCGCCCAGGTGCTCGTGGTGATCGTAGGCGTGGCGCTCGCGCTGATGCAGTTCCCGACGGCGCGCACCGTCGGCCTCAGCCTCCTTGGCTCCGCGGGCATCGCCGGCGCCATCCTCGGCTTCGCCGCCCAGAAGACCTTCGCGAACCTGTTCGCCGGCATCCTCATCTCCTTCACGCAACCCGTGCGCATCGGAGACACCGTCATCGTCGAGAAAGAGTACGGCCAGATCGAGCTGATCGGCTCCACCCACGTGGTCGTGCGCATCTGGGACAACCGTCGCCTCGTGGTCCCCGTCACCTACTTCCTCGACAACCCGTTTGAAAACTGGACCAAGACCTCTCCCGAGCTGTGGGGCACGGTCATCCTGCACGCGGACTACGGGGTCGACGTGGACGCCGTGCGAGCCGAGCTGGACCGGCTCCTGGAGAACGAGCCGCTTTTCGACGGGCAGGCCAAGGCAGTCCTGGTCACCGACGTGACGGACAAGGCGGCGGTGCTGCGGGTGACGGTGAGCGCGAAGGACGCGGGGGATCTTTGGGACCTTCGGTGCAAGGTGCGCGAGAAGCTGCTCGCGTTCCTGCACGGGGAGCCGAAGCAGCTGCCGCGTCGCCGGGTGGAGACGCTGGACCTGGCGGGCCCCGTCAAGTAGTCCGCGATCGGGGACGGCATTCGGGGGCGCGCACGTCATCGAACTTGTCGTGCCGGAGCGGACATGCATGATGGGTCGATGCGAGTCGTTGCGGTCGCTGATACCCATCTCTTCCACGACGAGCTTCGCATCCCGGATGGCGATGTTTTCATCCACGCTGGGGACCTGTGCCGAGGTGGGGGCATCGAGGAAGTGAAGGTCGCCGCGCGCTGGCTCGCGTCCCTTCCCCATCCAACGAAGGTGGTCGTCGCCGGGAACCATGACTGGGCGTTCGTGAGGAGCCCCGTCGAGGCGCAGAAGCTCCTTGGCCCGGCAGTCATCTATCTTCAAGACTCGGGCGTGCTGCTGAACGGCCTGCGTTTCTGGGGAAGCCCTTGGCAGCCAGCGTTCAACGACTGGGCATTCAACCTCGCGCGCGGTCCCATGCTGCGTGAGAAATGGTCCCTCATTCCTGAGGACACCGACGTGTTGGTAACGCACTGCCCCCCCTACGGCATTGGGGACGGCAGCGGTGATGGGGGCGGGTACGGAGGCGCAGATCGGCTAGGCTGCGAAGACCTCCTTGCGAGGGTGCTCGACATCCGGCCGATGCTTCACCTCTTCGGCCACATTCACGACTCGGGCAGCGTCCGGTCCATGGGCGGTACGACGTTCGCGAACGTCACCACATGGGAATGTGAGCGGGGGCCGACGGTGATCGACATCGACCTCCGACTTCGACGGGTGAACCCGGTCGAGGTGCCACCGGCAAGACGTTGACCGCCACGATCCGGGCTCCGAGCGGGCGAGTGCACGATGTTGACCCCCGCATCCCGATCCTCGAACATCGGGATGACCGCTAGTGTGCAGCGTATACTCAGCCATGAATGTGAGGTTTCACTTGAACAAGCTCGCTCGATTCGGCGTCGCCGGTTGTGTCGCGGTCGCTGGCTGCTGCGTCAGCTACGAATCCGATGTCAACAAGCTCTGCAACCTGCGCGACACATGCCCCGATCCATTCGAAGCCAAGGGACTTTCCCGCGTGGACCGTGACAAGCTGGTCAGTGATTGTCTCAGCACCAAGCTCTACACGGGCGACGGGCGCGAACTGTTCGCATCCCTGATGTCCGTGCAGTCCGATCGCACGCGAGCCGCGTTGCTGTCGCACGCCGCTTCGAAGGCCGAGCTCGATTCTTGCCCGTGGGCCGACGAGCTGATCGCGAACCTCGACGTGCCGCCCGCTCCTTCTGCGTGCACACCTGTTCCCCAGGACGCCGGAGGTATCGAGCTGCTCCTGTCCGAGTACAGCCTGTACGTGGGAGACCTGCGAATCTTGGACTTGCCGAGCCGGGAATCCCTCGAACAAGGAGTCGATGCTCGGTATCTCACCAAGGGCGAGCTCGAAATCGCACCGCTCTCGAATGCGCTCGCCGATGCGGTCAAGGCACTCGTTCACGCGGGAAAGCCGGTTCGTGTCTCGGTCTTCGCGTCCAAACGGTTGCATCCCATGCCCGTGAAGCTGCGCGAACAGCTCGTGCACACCATTCGCAAGGCAGGCGTGCAAGACGTACAGCAGGTGTTTCTTGGCGCCGACAAGAAGCTGTGCAGCGCGCCGATGCAGTGAACGGCTCGGGTCGGACAACGCTCTAGGCTAGACCCAAAGCAGCGCGAAGCGCTTGATTTGGGCCTATCCGAGCCGAAGGCGAGGCGTTTTGGGGTGAGCCGCGGTGAGCGCGGCGAGGGGGCTTTTCGAAAGCCCCCTTAGAAAGACCTAGACCCAAAGCAGCGCGAAGCGCTTGATTTGGGCCTATCCGAGCCGAAGGCGAGGCGTTTTGGGGTGAGCCGCGGTGAGCGCGGCGAGGGGGCTTTTCGAAAGCCCCCTTAGAAAGACCTAGACC
>Ga0209575_10001043_pt1 | contig 12463 bp, 10 predicted proteins | sample Medcelwee11metaG_FD_187172 | JGI IMG/M metagenome (GOLD analysis project Ga0209575, IMG submission 187172) | Freshwater pond sediment microbial communities from the University of Edinburgh, under environmental carbon perturbations - Medium... | ecosystem: Environmental > Aquatic > Freshwater >...
GATTGCTAAACTGATGGAAACTCAGGGGCTTATCTACATTTCAGACTCAAGGTCTAAGGGTGGGCACAGCCTCTTTGATTTCCGTATGATGATAGCTAATCATCATGGGGGTAAGATACAAGGGTGGGCAAAACGTCTTTTTGGCTTGTGCTGAGCGTGTCGAAGCATTTGCCCAAAACACATGTTGCCCACCCTACAAACACAAGGTACTTAATGACTGGGCGCAGTCTTCACCGTGGTTAAGCCCAACACTTCCCAATCTTGCATCCCGCCACGATACCATTTGAGTTTATCTGCGGGATAACCGAGTTGACGCAGGCTGTCGATATTGGTTAAAGATTGCGCACACCACAGGCCATTGCAAAACAGCACCAGTGTCTTGGCGGCGCTGAAATCCCAGCCAGATTCGGTTTTCTTGGCACCAAACACCTCACTCAGAATGGTGTCACGCGCACTGATGCCAGAGGCTTCAAAACCCGCTTGTTCGTTTTCCGGGCTGATTTTCATCCACGGCACGTTGATAGCACCTGGAATTGTGCCATGCGCTATCCATTCCCGGCTGCGGGAATCTACCAGTAAGATCGATTTGTCGCCTTCATTGATTTTTTTCAGATAATCGAGCACTTCCAATTCGCCGATGGTTTCTGCATCGCCGGTTTTCGCCGGGGTCACGCAAAACGGCGGGCATTTTCTGGAAGTCTTGGCATACTGCGGATCGATTTGATGGGCTTCATCTTGGTTGCGCAGGATGGTGACGGCTTGCCCTTCGTGCTGCACCGTGAGGCTGGATAGCTTTGAGGTGATTTTGACGGCCAGTTCTTCCGCCGCTTGAGCCGGGCCGGTCAAAGCCGCTAATGCCAACAACGTCGCACTCCCCAGCAGTGTGGAATATTGCATGGTAAAACGCTCCTTAAGTGATTTGATTTGGTATAGAGAACAAAAAGCTGTGCCACCGAGCGCACACCACGGGCGTCGCAGGTGGACAACGCAGCTATGTTACCCCAAGCGAGCCTATCACGAAAATGACTGCCTAGATAATTTTGGCGTTGTTTTTATTTTTTGTTTTTTTCCGGTAGTTTAGGTGTAAATTCAGACCAGTCTGGCCCAATCCGCGTTATTCAATAAATTGAATCCCATATAAACCTGATGGTATCCTGAAATCCTTTTGCACCAGGAGAAGTGAAGAGTGAACTGGACATTTTTAAAAGACAAAGATACCCAGGGCGGATTACTGCTGTTGTTGGCTACCGCGCTGGCGTTGGTGGCAAGCAATACCGGCTTGTCGGCTTGGTACGATGTGATTTTGAATACTGAATTCGGTTTATTCGCTGAACATCCTGAATTGGGTAAATATCATCTGGGAAAATCATTGCTGCATTGGATCAACGAAGGTCTGATGGCAATCTTTTTTCTGTTGATTGGTCTTGAACTCAAGCGCGAAATGCTCGAAGGCCAATTGTCGCAGTGGTCGCAAGTGATGTTACCGGGGGTGGCGGCCTTGGGGGGCGTGATGGTGCCCGCGTTGATCTACGTGAGCGTGGTGCAGTTCCAGGATGCGCCAGAGTTAGTGCGCGGTTGGGCGATTCCCACTGCCACAGACATCGCTTTCGCGTTGGGCATCCTGAGTTTATTGGGTAAACAAGTGCCGCTCTCGCTCAAGCTGTATCTGGGCACGCTGGCGGTGATCGACGACTTGGTGGCGATTTTGATTATCGCCTTGTTTTATCCCACCCAGCAATTATCCACGCTGGCGCTTAGCTTGTCCGGGATTGCCTTGGTGGTGATGTTCGCGATGAACCGCTTGGGGGTGAAAAGCATCATGGCCTACATGTTGATGGGCGGCTTGTTGTGGAGCTTTGTGCTGGGCACCGGTGTCCACGCCACGCTGGCCGGGGTTTTGGTGGCATTTATGATTCCGTTGCATGGCAAAGACGGCGCTGCCAGCTCTCCGCTACGCACGCTGGAACAGGTGCTGCATCCTTGGGTGGCGTTCGGCGTGTTGCCGTTATTCGCGTTCGCCAATGCGGGGGTTGCCCTCAGCGGCGCGTCGCTGGAGGTGTTGCTGGCCCCGCTGCCGCTGGCCATCGCTCTGGGACTCTTTCTGGGCAAACAAACGGGCATTTTTGTGCTAAGTACCTTGTTGATTAAAATCGGCTGGGCCAAATTGCCAAACCAAGCGACTTGGCTTGAATTCTATGGGGTAGCGTTGTTAGGCGGGATCGGCTTTACCATGAGTCTGTTTATTGGCTCGCTGGCTTTCAAAGACGGCTACACGACACACATGGAGCAAGTACGCTTGGGGGTATTGATGGGTTCAGCGCTGTCTGGCGTGGTCGGCTACTGGATGCTGCGTTACGCATTGGCGCTGCGCAAACAACTGGGCTAAACCAACACCGGGCGGAGCGGTTGCCTGAGCGCCGCCTCCGCCCAACACCTGCGCTTATTTGCGTGCGGCGGGGCCGTTTAACGACAAGCCATTATTCATGTAAGTCATAAAATACTCTAAGTTTCGATATTCTTCACTCTGCGCCTTAAACCGTTTGGCACGTATCAGTTCATTACAACCCGCAAAACGGCGATGTAGCGTACCCATTTCGCCCCATTCCGAACGATACACCGGAAAATGGGTGGCGTGACCCAAACCCGGACTCAAGACTTCGCTGCGCAGATGTTTGCCTGCACTGTAAACATGGCAATCCGCACAGGAAAAATTAAGCTGGCCACGTTTAGCATAATAAAACTGCTTACCTTTCTCATAAGCCGCCAACGCTCCCGATTCTTCCTTGGGGATTTTAATCTCTATTTTCTGGCCGCGTGAAATAAACGACAAATAAGCAGAAATAGACGCCAACTGACCGCGTTCCCAAGGCAGGGGGGCTTCACCGTTTTGTTCAAGACAGGCATTAATCTCTTGTTCTAAGGTTCTCACCTGACCGGTTTTCGCGTCAAAATAGGGATAATTCTGCCGAATCTTTATTCCTGGTTTAGCAAAGCATTCAGCATAAGTCTGCCCATTTTTGAAAGGTGTTTCAAAAAGCGTTTTACCTTCGTCCACGGCCAGTTGATAAGGCGGATAAACTTCAATGGCCTCCCAATTAGCACGGGCATCTGGATCTAACGCATATTGACCATTGCCATAATCGTCTAATGACAATTGAGGAAACAGCTTTTCATAATAAGCCACAAAGGCTTGGCGCTCTGTTTCTGGGTTGGCTTGCGTCGCCGGGGACGCCAGTACAGCCATCGTCAACACCAAACCAAGACTGGTATAAGCCCAGTGCCGGTGCTGATATTTTTGAATAGACGATAAGTTCAAACATCCCCCTGCTCGGTTACAAATTCTCTCATTAAATAAGCGCCAATCAGCGATTGACTGTGATTTACTGCATTTGCCACGCAATGAATCAACTCACAGCGTTGCAATATAATCAACCACCAACTCGATTTGTGCCGGGGTTAAAATACCATGCGGGCCAAATGGCGGCATCCGGCTATCGGGGTGATTAATCCGTGGATCAGCAATCTGGAGCCGCAGTGCTTCCCGATCCGGAAAACGCGATTGAATCGCTGACAGCGCTGGGCCAACATCCCCCGGTGACTCACCGTCGGCGATTTTATGACAGGCCAAACAATTGCCCAGTTTGCGATCAAAGGCAATTTTTTTACCTTCTGGGACAATCGGCTCATCGGCCCAGCCAACAGACGAAGTGAAAGTGACCATCAAGCAAACTGTGACGGTCAATAAACAATTCAGGGTGTTACGCAAAAACGCCTCCTGGGTAGGCAAGGTAAAAAGCACTGGCGTGCGGATAAGTAGGTGACGCAAACCGTTTTAACAGGGATTCCTATCCGGTCTTCCAACCTGGCACTAATCATCACTAATCGTAACTACCTACCCCCAAAAAAATTTACCGCAGAGACACAGAGGACGCAAAGACAACAAATTCACTTTGCGGTTTTTCTCTGCGTACTTTGCGCCTCTGCGGTGAATATTGGTTTATAGGTAGGCAGTTACCACTAATCATAATGAATCGAGGTGTAAGGCAGTTTGATTTTCTCGCCAGCCAACAACTCATTTAAAAACGTCCAAATCGCATCCGCAGACGGTGGACAGCCCGGCAGCACGTAATCAATCGTCACCACTTCGTGTAGCGGATGGACTTGGTTTAACAGCAACGGAATTTCGGGATCGTTGGGGATGTGTGGATTTTCGATGCCGATGCCGGTGAGATAGGATTCGGCCAGACAGGCTTCGACGCTGAGATTGTTGCGCATCGCGGGCACGCCGCCGTTGATGGCGCAGGCACCGAGTGCCACCAGAATCTTGCAGTGTTTGCGAAATTCGCGCAGCACTTCGACATTTTCGGCGTTGCAGACACCGCCTTCGATGATGCCCACATCGCAGTCGCCGACAACTTTAATGTCGGTGATCGGCGAGCGGTCAAACTCAATTTTCTCAATCAGTTGCAATAAGCGTTCGTCTATGTCGAGAAAAGACATGTGACAGCCAAAACAACCGGCCAGGGAGGCCGTGGCGACTCGCAGTTTACGCGTCATGTTCAGCCTCCTGCACCAGGGCAACATCGCCCACCACATCAATCGCTTGCAGATCGTATAGGCGTTGTCCTATCGGCGCGGCATAACCTCGGTGTTTTTTGAGAATCGCCCCGACTGGGCAAACATCCACCGCCTTGTCGTGAATGTCAAGCGTGGAATCGCCTAACAAGCCGCTGGGCGAGTTGATGGTGATATGGGTGTTAATGCCGCGTCCACCGACGCTGAATACCTGTTTACCGTCTACCTGATCGCTGGCACGCACGCACAGTTCGCAGAGGATACAGCGGTTAAAATCGATCAGCACGGTGGGGTGGGAAGCGTCCACTGGGCGCGAGGGGTAAAAATGCGGGAAGCGCGGCCCCAGCATTTCCAGGTAATAGGCGACGGCCTGAAGTTGGCAAGCGCCGCTTTTTTCGCAGCCGGGACAGACATGGTTGCCTTCCACGAACAGCATTTGGGTGATCGCACGGCGGTGGTCGTTGAGTGTCGGGGTGTTGCAGGCGATCTGCTGACCGGCGGCGGCTTTGGTAGTGCAAGCCGAGAGGGTGCGCCCGTCAATATCGACGACGCAAACCCGGCAACTGCCGTGCGGTTTGAATTCGGGATTGTGACACAAATGCGGGATATAGATGCCCGCCGCCAGGGCGGCATCCATAATGGTCTGACCGGCTTGAAAAGGCACCGGCTGACCGTCCAGGATGATAGTTTGTTCTGTTGCCATCAGCGTTTCCTCGGTTAGCAAGATGAGGCGTGGGTGCGTAGTTGTTGGGCTTCGCTCAAGGCGGCGTCCAGGTCAAAACACGGGTGCAAGGGCCGTTCTTCATGCAAGCGCGTTTGGAACACCGCCGGGAATTTCTTCAAGCTGTCTTGAATGTGATTGGTCGCGGTCATGCCTAAGCCGCAATGGCTGGTGGTTTTGATCAGAGCGCTGAGCATCCGCAATTCTTCCAAATCAGCCGTCGAACCTTGGCCGTGGCGGATTTTAGAAACCAAACGGCTGACCAGCGAGGTGCCGACGCGACAAGGCGTACAGAAACCACAGCTTTCATGTACGAAGAAATCGGCAAAATTTTGTGTCACTTCAATCAGCGGGCGTTGGTGATTAAAAATCATCAGCGCCCCGGTGGTGTTGACATCTTCGTAACAAATCAGGCGATCAAACTCGGCGGGGCTGAGGCTCAAACCGGCAGGCCCGGCGTTTTGCACCAGTTGCACGGTGGTCGGATCGGCTCCGCAGGCTTCCAATACGGTGCGGATGCTGACGCCGTAGGGAAACTCGTAAATACCAGGACGCGAACAATCGCCGCTGATGCTCAGCAACTTAGTGCCGCGTGATTGCGCAGTGCCGAGCGCGATAAAGCGTTCACTGCCAACCACCAAGGCTTTGGCCGCCAGCGCCAGGGTTTCCACGTTGTTGACCACGGTGGGTTTGCCCAAATAACCGACATTCACCGGGAACGGTGGCGGACGCTTGCGCGGCACCCCGCGATGACCTTCCAGCGACTCGATCAGCGCCGTTTCTGCCCCGCAAATATAAGCGCCTGCCCCCAGATGGATTTCAATTTCAAAATCGAAACCCGCCTGACCCAAGATCGCCGTGCCGAGCAGACCAGCGGCACGCCGTTGCGCCAGCTTGGCGCGCAGGGCGTCCAGCAAATAGGCGTATTCCCCGCGCAAATACAAAAAGCCTTGGCGGGCACCGATCACGCCGGCACACACGGTCATGCCTTCAAACACCAAATCGGCGTATTCCTGAAGCAGCACCCGATCCTTGAACGTACCGGGTTCGCCTTCGTCAGCATTGCACACCACATAGCGGGTGTCTGCTGGGGTATTGCGGCAAATCGTCCATTTACTGTCGAGCCGGAAACCCGCCCCGCCACAGCCGCGAATCGCCGCCTGCGCCAATTCGCCGAGCGTGCCATCCGCCCCCTTTTGCTGCATCACCCGCAACGCCGAGCCAGGCTCAAACGGCGTACTCAGCAAGAAATGCCGCTGTTGAATTGTGCTTTCCACAGTAAACCAGTCGGCAGGCCAAGCGCTCAACGGCGTCTGCGCTTCAATGAGATCAGCCATTTGCTCGATGCGGGCGGCGGTTAAGCGCGTCACCACCAGACCATTGACCAGCGCCGCTGGCCCTTGATCACTCATACCGATGCAGGCGGTGTTATCCACACAGACGCGCCCATCGGCGCGGACTTCGCCTACTTTAACGCCTAAGCGATCCAGCAAATGCTGCATCAGCACGGCCTTGCCCTGAAAATGCTCGATGATGTTATCGGCAAACAACACCTGATATTGGCGCGGGGTCTCGTAGAAGAAGCCGTAAAAACTCACCACCCCCTGTACTTGAGCCGGGGTAAAACCCAAGGCGTCGGCGAGATACACCTGGGCGGCGGGCGGAATGCACTGATAGGCCGCTTGTACGGCGTGGAGGATTTGCACCAAGTAGTGCGGGCTGTTACTGTAGGCCGCAACAATGGCCTCTAAGCGACTGGAATCTATAGGCAGTTCATCGGAACGCCTGACTGGCTTGAAACAGCCCGCTTCAGGAGGAGGGGCGTGGATTGAAATAGGCGAAACCATAAGCGATTTTCCTCTGGCAGTCGTGTGTCTAAACAGGTACCTCGACCATTCTAACGCCGCCAGCACATCGGCTGCACCTTATATTTAGATGACAATACTTTTTAGAGTCGCGGTTCTGTTTACGCTGGTTGCCAAGCGCCAGCTTAGCAACCAGCGCCAACAGAACTGCAAAACCGGCTAAAACCGGGACTCTGACCCTGTATAATAGCCTGCTCGTCGGCACGAGCAGCAATCAATAAAATACCGCCCAAGCACAGGAACCACCATGAGTCTTTACGCCATTCACCAATACCAGCGCGAATTAGAACGAATCATCCACTTCGGCGGGACGAAAAAAGAAACCTCCATCCGCGTGGCATTTCAAAACCTACTCAACGACTACGCACGGCCCAAGGACTTGATTCTAGTGCCAGAGGTAACGATTAAAACCCCAGCGGGCAAAAACATCATGCCTGATGGCACGCTCAAAGACATTTTGCGCCAGGACTGGGGCTATTGGGAAAGCAAGGACGAAGCTGACGACATCGACGAGGAAATGCGTAAGAAATTCGCCAAAGGTTATCCATGCGACAATATTTTATTTGAGGACAGTGCCACCGCGATTCTGATTCAGGGCGGGCAAGAAGTACGCCGGGTCAGCATGAAAGACCCGGAGGCTCTGGATGGGGTGCTGCGCAATTTTGTCGAATACCAACGCCCGGAGGTCAAGCACTTTCACGAAGCCATCACCCATTTCAAGCAAGATATTCCCAAAGTCACCGAGGCGCTACGCACGGTGCTGATTGAGCAAGACACCAACAACAAAACCTATGTCCGCGCCCGCAATAAATTTCTCAAACTGTGCCAAGACAGCATTAACCCAGACATCGGTGTTGAAGACGTGCGCGAAATGATCATCCAACACATTCTCACCGAAGACATTTTCAATACCATTTTTGACGAAACCCAGTTTCACCGCGAGAACAACATTGCCCGAGAACTGGAAACAGTAATTCACACCTTCTTTACCGGCAAACTTAAACGCTCAGTGCTGGATAATATTTCTCATTATTACAAGGCGATGAATGCGGCAGCGGCGGGGATTCCAGACCACCACGAAAAGCAGAAATTCCTCAAAGCAGTCTACGAGATTTTTTATAAAAGTTATAACCCAAAAGCCGCTGACCGCCTCGGCGTGGTGTACACACCCGGAGAAATCGTCAAATTCATGATTGAGGGCGTAGACTGGCTGCTGCACACCCATTTCAACAAATACCTGGAAGATAAACACGTTCATATTCTCGATCCGGCCACTGGTACCGGCACTTTTATTTGTGATTTAATTGATTATATTCGCAAGGATAAACTGGCCTACAAATACCAACACGAATTGCATTCCAATGAAGTCGCCATCCTGCCGTATTACATCAGCAACTTAAATATTGAATTTACCTACCGGCAGAAAATGGGAAAATATGAGGAATTCACCCACCATTGCTTTGTAGATACTCTGGACAACATGAGTTTTTATTATCAGGGTAAGCAAACCGACTTATTCAGCGGCTTAGGTGAAGAAAATACCGCCCGCATCCGCCACCAAAACAGCAAAGAAATCGCCGTTATCATCGGCAATCCCCCTTATAACGCCAATCAAGCCAACGAGAACGACAACAATAAAAACCGCGTTTACCCAGAAATCGACCAGCGTATTAAAGACACGTTTGTCCACCACAGCACGGCGCAAAAAACTAAAGTGTACGACATGTACGCCCGCTTTTACCGCTGGGCGATGGATAGATTAGATGACAATGGGATTATTGCTTTTATCACTAATCGTTCTTTTATTGATTCACGCACGTTTGATGGATTTAGAAAGTGTATTCAGGAGGAATTCAGCGCAGCCTACATCATTGATACCCGCAGCGACGTGCGTGCCAATCCAAAAATCGCCGGGACTTCGCATAATGTATTCGGCATTCAAACCGGCGTGGCCATTCTGTTTTTAATCAAAAAACCTAAGCCTAAAAACACGTCATGCCTGATTCATTATGTGGCATTGGATGATTTCTGGCGCAAGGAACAGAAGCTGGCGTGGTTGAACGAAAATCCACTACGCTCGATTGCATTTGAGCGGGTAAGGCCGGATAAAAATAATAATTGGGTTAACCTTACGGATAATAATTGGGATAGCTTATTACCTTTAGTTTCTAAAGATGTAAAATCAGATAATTCTGGAAAACAAAATAGGACAGCATTTAAGCTATTTTCATTAGGTATTTCCACAAACAGAGACGAGTGGGTTTATGATTTTGATAAGGACAATGCTCTGAAAAAAGCTGAATATTTTATCAACGAATATCATAGATTATGCGCATTATGGGTGAAAAATAAAAATTTAGGCATTCATGATTTTCTAGTTGAAAACTCAAAAGTAAAAATAACTTTATTTCTTGAAAGATATATTTCCACAGGGAAGTCTCTCAATTTTTTTGAAGAAAAGTTATCAAAATCAATTTACAGACCTTTTATAAAGAAATTCTCGTATATAGATAAAATTATTGTCAACGCTCCTGGGCAAAATTTTGATCTATTTCCATCATCTAATCATGAAAATATTTCCATATTAATTAGATGGGGGAAAAGACAAGATTTCTCGGTTTTAAGCGCTTCCAGCATTGCGAATCTTGACGTGTTCATTCCTGATGCAACTCAGTGCCTACCTATCTACCGTTACGATCCAGACGGCACCCGCCACGACAACCTCACCGACTGGAGTCTAAACCAGTTCACCAAACACTACGGCACCAAAAAAATCAAAAAACTGGACATTTTTTATTACGTCTACGCCGTGCTACACCATCCCGCTTACCGCGAGAAATACGCCATCAATCTCAAACGTGATTTCCCGCGCATTCCCTTCTATGCCAATTTCTTCCAATGGCGCGATTGGGGCAAGGCATTAATGGACTGTCACCTCGGCTACGAAAGCGCCGATCCGTATCCGCTGGAAGAAATCACCACGCCAGGCATAGCCAATCCCAAAGCAAAATTAAAAGCCGACCAAAACGCCGGTGTGATTATGCTCGACGAGGCCACAAGTCTAAAAAACATTCCCGCCGTGGCCTGGGATTACAAACTCGGCAACCGCTCCGCGCTAGAATGGATACTCGACCAATACAAAGAAAAAACCCCCAAAGACCCCACCATTGCCGAGAAATTCAATACTTACCGCTTTGCTGATTACAAATTACAGGTGATTGATTTATTAAAACGGGTTTGCACGGTGAGTGTGACCACAATGGACATTGTGGAAGCAATGAAGAAAACGGAGGCTTAAAAGCATCCGCGTGCAACCCCGCCAGGATTTCACGAGAAAAACCCGCTAGGCGCGTTTCAGAGTCCCGGCTTTAGCCGGTTTGCGTCGCGACAAGACCGCCTGAAAGCGAGACTCTGAAGAAGGCGGAACTCTGAAAGGCAAGGTAGCATGGGAAAAATCACTATAGCCATATTATACCATATGTATGGTATGGTATGGTATGGTATGGTATGGTATGGTATGGTAAAATCATAATATTATTAGAAAAACACAACTACAGGAGTAATTTGTGTGCCAAACCCAGAAAGGCGCAAATCTTTCGGTCAAAATGGATTTTTATTTCACCTCGGAATACCACAAAAATGAATTCAAGGCCAGTGCTTCTGCTGGCATTGCGGACTGGGAAATCTGTTGCAAACCCTTCTCCGCCAGTTTTAACGCCAGCATTGAAAAACTCTCGGAATCCACTCAATTTAGGATTGCTTGTGGTGTAGTTGTAAGTGCCTATCAGGTTATTTGGAATTTCAGGTGTTGAATCAGATATCTGATAGCTAAAACTCCCCTCAAAATACCGCTGCTCTTTCCAGTAATCATATGCCGAAGGCGACCAAACTTTCCAGTGGTATAGCTAACGAACGATAAAAAGATTAAAGAATAGAGTTTGAAAAAATGGTTTCCACAGAACATTGCTCAAAACTCAGGGTTTGGTTTTTTTCAAAGCGTTCGACGATCTCGGTGGCGCTGAAATATTCCAGAAAGGTGCGATGCACCAAGCTATACAGATTCGGCCCGGATAGGCACAGAATGAAATTGCGCTCGCGCAATTGTGCCAAAATCGCCGCGCTCAGCGGTGCGCTTTCGGTAGGTGGCAGTTTCCAGCGTTGTTGCAGATAGTTTTCGATTTCGCCGCGCAAATCCTCGCCCGCGATAAAATTGCCCGCCAGCCCTTTGGGCGCGTTCTGCATCCGCCGCGCCAGACGGCGTAGCAGTTCCAGCTTGTGGCCTTCCAGCATGAAATCTGCGGGCAAATCTTTACACGGGATTTTATGCCCGGTCACGTCCCAATGATGGCACAGCACTTTGGCGGCGTGGTCGTATAGCTTGACCCGTTCCCGTGGCAATTCTTGGTGCTTGGCGATGATCGCGATCATGGTCAGCAGCAGCGGATTGCCCGCCAGTTGGCGTATTACCGGGGAATTTTCCACCGCCCGCTGGATGCGTTCCTGGCGGAATTGCGCCTCCGCCGGTTGTTTGGCGTACATCAAGTTAAACCAGCCCCGCGCAAACGTGGCGATCTGTGCCGGGTTCAAGTCCTGCAAGGTGTATTCGCGGAATGCCGCCGCCTGCAAGGCTTGCCCGCTGTAGCCGGTGATGCGCGAAGTCACGATAATGCGGGCTTTCGTATATTCGTTAGCCACGCCGATGATTTGCTGGATCAGTTGTTCGCGTAGCTGCGCTGCAAAAATTTCATCCAGGCCGTCGAAAATCAGCAGCGACCGGCGGTCTTTCAGATGTTCCTTGAGTGCCAGGTGATTCAGCGCATAGCCCTGGGTTTTGCCCAGATGATGAAAATACTCCAGAAAGCCCTGACCAGTGCCCGCCGCGCACCATCCCATGTAATCGCGCAACTCCACCAGCAGCGGCAAACAGCCGCTGAACGCATCCAGCCATGCGGGCGCGGGTTGCGGTGTTTCCAGTAGGCTGAGCAGACAATAATGGACTGTCTCTCTTGCTTTGAAAGATAGCCTTCTGAACCTTTGTAATTTAATTTCAATCCACTGACACCCTTTTCAAAATATATAGGTTTGCATTTATCTATAAATGGAATGCTTACACCTAATGTTTCAGCAATTTCTGCGCGTCTATAACCTTGAATTGACACACGAACAGCTATTGCTCGCGCTGACCGCCATGGAGAGCGAAGCGAAGGCGGTTAGTCCCCGATAGCCAATGCCCGACCGTAGAGCCGTAGGTTGAAGCGAGAGCGTAAGCCGCAGGAGAGACGCAGCGGGTGTGATTGGCGTA
>Ga0209575_10001044_pt1 | contig 12429 bp, 7 predicted proteins | sample Medcelwee11metaG_FD_187172 | JGI IMG/M metagenome (GOLD analysis project Ga0209575, IMG submission 187172) | Freshwater pond sediment microbial communities from the University of Edinburgh, under environmental carbon perturbations - Medium... | ecosystem: Environmental > Aquatic > Freshwater >...
GAGTCAGGAAGACTGTCATTGTCATCGTCAGCATCAACGCAATCAGCCTGGTTGTCCATATCAAAATCAGGGAATCCTTCATCGTTCTTGGTGTCGCAATTGTTGTCAATCCCGTCGCATATCTCCTGCTGGCCTGGGAAGATAGATGCATCACTGTCATCGCATTCGCAGAGGGAGTCGAATCCGTCGGCATCACCGTCAGCGCCAGCGAGGGTGTAGTTATTCACCGCCGGATCGCAGTCCTGGGCAAGGCAGATCTTGTTATCACATGATGTGGCGATAGCTGTGTAATCCCGATATCTGCCATCGAAGCAGCCATCAAGGACCCCGCAGACATCCATGCAGTCTTCATCGACAAGGCAGGAATTGATGCATCTCGAATCATTCTGGGATGAGGTGAATGTTATGCATGAGCCGTCAGTGCAGGAGCAATCCTGGCAGAGGCTCTGGAAGTCCTGGTAATCGCGATATTCTTTTCCAACGCAGCCGTCAAGGGTATCACAGTCAGTCGGTTGGCAATTATCATTGCTATCGCATTCCGCATGACAGGTCGTCATATCGCAGGCATGGGTGAGCGCGGAGGCGCCAGTGGTGCAGATATCGGTCGCCTCATCGCAGGTCGAGGCGAAGGCAAGCCTGTAATCCCAGGTAAGAGGGTTGCTGTCAGGGTTCGATGCGCAGGTAGCGATCCCTGCGATATCGTTCGCATGGCAATTGATTGTTGAGCCAGAGACGCAGACTTTGGTCTGGGTGTTGCAGGTCTCCTGGCCGTTGCAGTAGAGGCCGTCATCGCAGTCAGCATTCGTCGTGCAATCATTGGTGCATCTTGCGTCATCCGCATAAATGGCTGGGGACTGGCAGAGATTATCGCTGCATCCGCACGCTTGTGAACATGTGTTCGGGATATCATTATAATCATAATATGCCCTTCCTACGCATCCGTCCTTGAAATCGCAGTCGGTCGGTGCGCAATTAGCTGTGGTCACGCATTCAGCTCCGCAGACCGTGATATCACAGGTGTGGGTGAGGGTCTGTGATCCTGTGCTGCAGCTGTCTGTCGCCTCGTTGCAGATAGAGGTGAACGCGGCAGCGAAATCCCAGGTGAGAGGATTGGCATCAGGGGTGTTCGCGCAGGTCGCCACCTGCTGGAGGCTGTTTGCGGAGCAATCCTTGGGAGAGCCTGTGCAGACTCCGGCGCTGCAGGCGTCATTCACGGTGCAGAACAGGCCATCGTTGCAGGAAGTCCCAGGGTTAGCTGCTACTGTGACGCATTCATTATTCGATCCGCATACCCCATGAGTGCAGGCACCGTCCAAGGCATTGCAATCATCATCTGTCACGCAGTCGACAGCGCAGGGTATCTCAGCAGGTGAAGCTGAGTTCTGGGGATTGATGGTCTTCTGGTAGAAGAAATCAGCGGAATTGTTGCCTGTGTCAATCGCGTTTCCGCAGGAACCGCCAAGCTTCCTTTCAACTGAATATCCCATATCTCCGCTCACTGTCGAGTTCGGGCCGATGGGGGTCCCTTCAAAGTACCCCTGGGTGACTACATTGAGCCAACCAACAGCATCGATAACTCCTCCTTGGGGATCCTTGATGATGAAGCCGTCCCCCCCATTGACAAAGGTGGACACTTCCTGGATGGTGTCAGGTGTCGGCATCCCGGCGGGAAGCTCTCCGTCATCTCCGATGAGATAGTAGCTATAGGGGGCGATGGTCGCGCCATTAGGGATGACTCCGATCTGGTTCCCTTTCACTCCATAGAGGGTTTTCGATTCCTTCCAGAGGGTGTAACCACCGATGGTGATAGGGGAGGCTGTCGGGTTATAGAGCTCGACCCATTCCTTTCCAAGCTCGATCGTGCCCTGGGCGTTGAACTGGACCTCGCTTATGACCACATGGTCTGTGGCTGCGGCGGTCATGAGGCAGCAGATGGTGAAGACAAACATCGCGATAGTTTTTTTTGTTTCCATTGTATCCCCCTTAGATCATGAATTCCTGTTCAGCCTTGAGCCAGTAGCCTTTCCCTGGTTCTATGGCGAATTGATTGCGCCATGAGCCGTCATAGCTCATGATGGTGTATTCTCCTTCAGGCCCTCTATTCGCGACCTGGCTGGCCTTGATGTCCGTGGTGTCCTGGACGATGAGGTCTGAGATCTCCTGGTCTATCCTGTCGGTCGCGCCGATGAGGTTCATCCCCTGGCGCATCATCCTCGGGGTCTCCTGCGGAGGGAGACCGACGAAAGCGAAGGTCGTCCCCAGGTCAGCCCCGAAGAAATATCCCCTGCCATATTCGAGTTCCTGGAATCCGAACGGATGCCACTGGATGTTCGAGAAGGTCGTCGACTCGAATCCCTGGGATGAGCCATTCCACCTGATGATCTCGATCACAGGATGGTAGCTCGTGCCTTGGTGCATGACCACGTCGATATCGTTGTCGAACGGGACAAGAGGCAAGGAGACAAGATTGTATCCTTCCTCAAGCTTGACATCGTACTTTCCGACGACACGGGATGGCGGTCCTCTGTTGGCAGCGTCATCCTGCGCCCGGACAGCATAGTATCTCTCTCCGGGCGCCGATGAATCGCTGTAGGTGGTTGTGGTGGTTATTGAGTAAGGATTGTCGAAATCTATCGTATCAGGTGTCGGACCGACATGGATTGTCCACTTGGTTGCGTCGTCTGAAGGGGATCCCCATGAAGCGATGATGGTCCTGCCATCTTTATTCACACTCAGGACGAGGTCTTTCGGAGCAGACGGCGCTGTGTAGTCAAGGGTCCTGAATGATGAAACGGTATTGTTCCTGCAGTTCCCTGAATCGTCGCATGCCTGTATCCTGTAATAATAGGTCGTCTTTTCCGAAAGATGATCGAGCTGGAAGATGCCGCTTGTGCCGATCGGGCTTTCAGCGGTTTTTCTGTCAAGGAGCGAGGAAGTCTTTCCGTAGAATACCTCGATATATCCTGTCTCATCGATTAACGCTTCGACGACCGCGCTCTGGTTTGAGATATCACGGACTTCTCTGGAGAGGATTTTTGGCGGTGTATAATCATTTGTTTTCAGGGACTGCTGGGCAGATTCACCGCAATAGCCGTCAGCGTTGCAGCCTTGGAGGGTGAAGAGATAGGATGTGTCTTCTTTCAGGCCGGAAACCGTGAACTGGTGGACTGCTGATAATGACTGGGCCGAATATTGCCTTCCGTCGATCCTTAGTCCGGATGTTGAAAGCTTGTCAGTCTTCCAGCTTATGGTCGCTGTTGAATTGGTGAGGGGCGATACCTGGATCTCTGAATATGATGGCGGATAGAAATCGGTAGTGAGCCACACCGCAGATTGCTGGAGGAGCTTTTTGGATTGTGGGGTCCAGTATTGTGATGCAGTGATACCATAGAAAACGGTCTTGGTCTCTGAAACGAAGTTATCCCGCAGCTTGGTCCCTGGTTCTGCCGTCACGATGATTCCATTCAAGGTGTCCCACACGCTGGCATTGCTTGTCGAGACGACTGATTTCAGCGCCGGAGCTCGGTAGTACCTGTGGAGGTAATTGACGGTCGGGCTGGATGAGCCGTACAGGGTGATCTCCATAGCCTGGTCCCTGGTTATGATGCTAGAGGGATCGTTATTATACCCTTTCAGGGGGACACTGGAGGTCTTCTGCGATATCCTGCTTGACCAATGCCATTCATCCATATAATTCGTATTGAGGATGAGGGCGGGGAAACGGTTGACCGGGAAATCCATCTCATTCTGGAATACCTGGTCGCCGATGATCATATAATCATACCTGCTCCAATCGACTGAACTGATATCCTCATTATCGACCAGATCGACCGTATGGCCTATCTGCTGGAGGGTGTTTTTGATGTTCGAATCAGGATAATTCACATTCACCACGAAATAGACCGCCCTCTCCGCGGCAGCTGACTGCGCAAGCGAAAGGATGATGATGATCAGGATCATTGCGTTTCTCATTTTCTCCTCACATAAACATAAGCGGCAAGGCCTACCCCGACAACAAGTGCTATTATGATTATTCCGGCGATCGGTGATGGGCCTCTTGCCCTGGCATCGTCTTTCGCTGTATTCCCTGTGGCATGGACTGGTTTCTCCGGCGCGTCAGGGACATCTGGTTCAATGAAATTGTCCTGGGAGACTGAGACTGTCGAGTTCGTCAATTTATCCGGGTCACCCGGCACCACCTTGATAGGAGGCGGATTGAATATGGACTGATTTTCGGTTTCCGGAGGGAATGCTATTTCCGGTCCCTCTGAGATGATGATGAGGGCGGCCGCGAGACCGGCGCCGTTCCCTCCTGTCCCTTCGTCCGCAGGCCAGAATCCGACATTGATCTTCGCTTCGAAGGTCCCTCCCCTGTCGATGGTGAGGGTGTAGGGGACATCTTTTGACTGGCCTGGATCAAGGATGAATTCCGAGTCATAACCGCTGATGAAATGGCGCATGACGAGGTCCGGAGTCAAAGTCACCTTGACAGGGATGTCGTTCTTATTGCTGATCATGAGGGTGCGTTCAAGCGTGGTCGGGTCCTCAGGCGAGCCTTCGGTCCGTATGACCGCGCGGGGATTCCCGATCGAAGCAGTCAGCGCGAATGCTGCCGGAAGGAGCAATACCATTATGCAGACAGATAGCAATATTCGTTTCATTGAACACATCCCCCCATTTCACCCATTGCGAGTAATATCAGTTGTTAACTACTGCTGGATAGGAAACTCTTGCCGTATATAAGCATTATTTCACTAAGAAATATAGGTTAGATTTTTTCGTCACCGGTTGTAGTCAAAAAGTGCATATTTCTTTTTGTCGACGGTAACTCTTTTTTATTTTTTAGAAAAAAACGATAGAATTAAATATGTAACTCTTATATTTTAACTGATTCTTTCACAAAAAGCAGTGATATCCAAACACTGACTTTCTAACCTCTCCGAAGCAATGAAGAGGTGGCATTGTGTATTGGGTCGAAAATAAGAGCTTATAAGGCGGAGATTTCTTTATCGAGCAGTGATAAACCTTGGGCCAGGTCTTTGTCTAAGGTGAGATTAGATCTTTTTCGCGGCATATAATCTATAAAATGTGTTGCTTCTTCCCTGCGCCTTGCCCTGTCCCTGGTGCGGACGGCCGTTCGCTACGCTCACGTCCTACGCCAGAGCCCGTAGGGCGCAACCCCACTGGCGATCCGCACCACGGGCAAGGCTTGGGAATGGTTCTGCATTTCGAATTATCTCGTTCAGGATTGTCACCGGAGGTGATTTCTTGCGCAAGAAAACTTTTTAGTTTTCTTTGCGGCCGTCTCCCTTTGGTCGACGCTCCTTCCGGCGAGCCCGCAGGGCCCACAAAGTGAGCGAAGCTCACTTGTGCAGGAAAACATTCTGTTTTCCTTGCGTCCCCACGCCGGTTCCGCACCACGGGCAAGGCTTGGTTAATGGTCCTGCTATTTCGCGACGATGAAGAAAAGAGTAATCGGAGGTGACTTTCTTGGCCAGGGAGCAAATAACGGGTGTAATCTTCAAGCAATAAACTAGCAATGGCAACGAAAAGTATAAAAATGGTCCATCGGTCATCCAAACAATGGTTCGTAAAACATGTTATGGAGTGGATATCTCAAAGAAGGTAGACAATCTCATGGTAAGGGACGCGATAATCGAGTGTTTCATGAAAGCGCATGGCGATGTCCTTGAACAGATGAAGGAATGCGGCGATATCTCCACGAAAAAGGAATTCGAGGACTTGAGCAAGATGAGCGTCAAGTTCCTGATAGAGAAAGCTTTTTCTGACGTCGGTGGAGATTTCCAGAACCCGAACAAGGAGTCTCTTGAAAAAGTTGTGGTCTTCCTGAAAGAATACGCTTCGCATTTCAGGGATAAAAAGGTCATTGAGAAACATGCGAGAGAAATCTCTGCACTCATCGAGAAATTGCCTTGATATCTTTCCTCTATAATAATCGCCAATCAAGAGGGGAAAAAGGGAGTGTTGGAAAAACAGCATCATGGGATGTTTCAGAACTTCCTGGAATCGATCGCCCAGTGGAGAAGGGCCTGTCTCTGCCTCCTCCTGCACCCAAGGTCGAAGGGATGGCAATTCTTTTTAATCTGGGCGATATGGCGGGCTATAGCTTTCCAGCGCCTGATCTGCCTCTCGTCGTCAGGGCAGCGCCTCCCCAAGAAATATCTGCAGTACCATTGGAACCAGCCTCTAGGGTCCTCGAAATAGATCCATCCTTTCATCCTCCAGTAGGAGAGTGGTTTTGAGGCGTTGACACCGAAAAAATTGAGGGAAGGATCATGCCGTTCACTGCAGAGCCTGGCTTCTTTGAACCAGTCCTTTGGGAACTCGTCTCTGCAATCGGTCATGTACTTCCCTCCGAAGACGCCCATCGCGAGCATCTCTTTAGGGGTGAGCTCAGGCTTGAACTCCTTATGGTAGCGCTTTCCCATCGGGGCAGAGAGCTCATAACGGTAACCCTGCTGCATGAGGTCATTGACGGTGATGATCATGTACTTCGCTGGATTGGCCGGATATTTAATATTTTTGCTCGTCTTTTCAGTGTATCACTTGGTTTTGGCAATGAATTAATTTGGGGTCTTCTTAAGTATCAATAGAAGGAAGGCAGCTTAATTGGGTTCTATTTCGTTCCGGGTAATTCTTATTTTGTCTCTAAGTAATTCATCTGGTCTCCTTATCTTAGGGTGCAGGCGGTGATGAGCGGAAATCCTTGATCTCCGGGGCAGAAAGATCAAACACTCTGCGATTCACAGAGATGAGAATATTCTATTGGAAAGGATTATATAGAAAAAAATGATAGAAGAGGGTATGGTTATCGAATGCGATACAAGGAAGCGTATCTTATCGCGCATGGCATTCATTCTTCTTTTATGCGGTCTTGTTCTCATCGAGGGAGTGGTCGGTGCAACTGATGGCAGGTTCATCAAGCTGTTCAATCAGGACCTTGGTGGGAGACAAGTGAGCGAGAGCGAGTTTTTACAGATCGTGAATTATGATCTCTGGGTGAGCGCATCAAAGCTTTCGGGTGACCTGCCTGGAGGCTATGCTAATACCTGGCAGAGGGCTAAATCCATGAATCCTGACCTCAAGATAGTCCTCTATAAGCATGGGACGGCGACTATGGGCGTCGATGATACAAACCCCTTATGCTTCCGGACCACGGCAGACAGGGTCGAGACCATTAAAAATAATTATCCTCATCTCATACTGAAAGAATTTACCGCCTATGACAAGCCTGGATTATATGTCGATTGGGGATATGGCGAGGATGCCGGCGAGACCAGGAAAAAATGGTATGAGATACTCTGGGATGCTATCAAGCAGGATACCATGGACCAATCCTGTTATGATCACGCGGATGGCATCTTTCTCGATGAATTGATGCCTGCGTATATGATGTCAAGCGGCAGGTGGCCGAAATATTATGATGACAATTGCATCGCGACCCCGGATTTCAGCTGCCCTGATACCCTCACTGGCTGGGGTCACCATATGTGGTGGTTCGCTGGGAATATCATGAAATTGATCCATGAATCAGGAAACATCGCCTCGTTCAATGCGGGGACCATTCGCACGACCGAAGAATTCAATTCCCTCATGGCGTACGAGAGAGATTCGCACTTGTATCTCGACAAGCCGGACCATATCGAAAACGAATTCGGTCCCTGGGGCACCACCTGGGCCGGCTGTGTCGAAAAATATGGCTGCACATTCCAGTGGTATGGTGAAGCAGATTGGAGGAATTCAATCGATGGATTACAGCTCACCGAAGAGATAAGTATCCTTTACCAAGGGATATTGAGGACCAAGAGCATCGGAGATGATATGATCGATCAGGATGGGAACAGATATGGGTTTTATCAGATGCTATGGTTCGGTATGGCTTCATTCCTGCTAGGAAATAGCGGCAATGATTTCTTTGGGACCGATACCTTAGAAGGTGATTCCTATGGGGAAGCCAATTGGTGGGGCGAGTATGACGAGATGATGCCTGAAGGAAATCTGCACCTGGGGGATGTTGTCGATTCGGGATATAAGGTGAGCAATGGAATCTATTACCGGGAGTATGAAAAAGGGTATGTGATCGTCAACCCGTCCAAATCGAGCAAAGGGAGGATAGACCTGAACGCACTTTTCGGGACACAGGATAAGGCATATAAAGTGCTTGACCATTGGACCTTTTCACAGGATCTTGGTTCGCTTCCTGAAGTGAAGGCAGTCGATCTCCAGGGATATACCGGCCTCATCATCAGGAAAGTAGGTGCTGATGTGGGTGAGATTCCGATAATTCCTGCTGAGCATGAAGCGATCGCTACCTGGAATTTTGATGAAGGCACAGGTACAGTCGTCAGGGATTCGGCTGGAAACAGCGACGGTGTAATCAATGGCGCGAGCTGGACATCTGACAGCATCTCAGGGACAGCGTTGAGGTTCGATGGGACGGATGATTTCGTAGATATGGGGAACCCGGCTGCCCTCAATACTGTTTCTGCAGTGACGATCAGCTGCTGGATAAAACCTGAAACCAGTGCAGTGAAAGATATAGGTGTGGTCTACAGCCATGGCTGGTTCAATGCGGAGAACAGGCATCTCGCGATCGGCATCGATAAGGCCACAGGAAAAGTGAGATATGTCCTCGGGAATGGGAACAACCATATCGAGATGGACAGCAATGGGGCATTGAGCTTTGACACTTGGCATCACGTCGCTTTAGCATGGTCAGATGATACAGATAGATATGAGATATTTGTTGATGGTGTCCTTGACAAGTCTGGTTCATACTCGGGGCCGCTTTCACTTGAACCATACTCATATATCGGAAAAGCGTCGTGGGGATCGCGGTTCAAGGGGAGCATCGATGAGGTGAGCATCTATAACAGGGCTTTGACAGGGCAAGAGGTATGGGATGAATCCAGCGGGAGAAAAAAATCTCCATGCACCGACGCAGATGTCGATGCGGACGGGATGATCGATATCTCTGAATTGCAGGATTATATCTCTGGGTGGAAAGACGGGACTGTCGACATAAAGGATCTGATAGATGCTATAGGGATGTGGAGGTCTGGGTGCTGATAGGAGTGAAGAAAGTTGATGAGTGGTTAGCTGATGACTAGGAAAAAAAGAGTTACGTCGTCCAGGTGGACCCAATCTAATGGCAGAGGAATAGCGGAATTTACGGGTTCTGTTGGGTTTCGCCATAGATCCGGGATTACAGGGCGGATTATGTTTCTAAGTCTGTGACCAGGAGTATCATATGTCCTTCTAAATATATGGGTGGATCGGATCAGATAATCTGTTGAGATAAATGGGAGAGATCACTCGTTGAGGTAATCGTTAGAGAGCATTGGTCAAGAACATCCTAAGAGAAAATGTTTCGTACCCGTCATTTCCGCACAACCGCGGCCCTGCCACGAATGACAGGGCCAATTGTTTCGTCATCCGCCCATTGGGCGTCACGTTCACCTCTCCTGGTGGTTGCGCGGCGACGAGAAGTGGAGGGCCAAAGCCCTCCGCCTCCCGCCGGGAAAGGAGCTTGAATCCCCCTCCCGATGAGTATTATCCCCCAAAAAGGGAAAAAAAAGTTCAGACCGCCTCTCCCCAGAAGAAGATGCTTCCGGTGTCGAAGTCGCCATTGCATGGTTCAGGCAGGTCAAGCTTGAAGGTCAGCGCCATCTCCGCTCCAGGAGCAAGGAGGTTGGCAGCGTATCCAAAGGCTCCGCCGTTGATGGGGTTTGCCTGCATGATCTCCGCTTCCCTGTACATGGTCCTGTCGAAGTGGTCTCCATACTGGATATTCACATAACCTTCCTGGTCTTTATCCCTGACTGTCTTCGGGTCATAGGTCTGGGTGTCGGTCTCTTGGTCATTGACCGTGGAGTACGCTCCGTTCACCGCGTAATACCTGAACGCATCGAGTCCGAGCTGGTTGGTAGTCGGGCACATGGCTCCGCTCGAGGCGGAATCATAGAAGTCTGTCCCTGAGATGAACATGTCCATCATGACCCCAGAGCCCATATCAGCATCGTTGCCGATGAGGATGGAATCGGAATAGGATGATGTCCCTGGCCTGACCTCATCGAATGCGAGGTCGCCTTCGACATACAGGTTGATCACCGGGTTGAAGAACCAGTATTCGTTCTCATCCATGGTGCCGAGCAGGCCGCCCAGGTCTATCGCTTCGACGGTGATCCAATATTCGCCGTACATGGATGCCGGAGTCTCGACAGTGAAGGTGCACTCATAGTAGCCCATGATGTTCCCGTCGAACACCTTGAGCTTCTCTTCTAGGATCCTTGCGTTGCAATCAGGATCGATTGTACTTGATCCACGGCCGCTGATCCTCTGGCAATTGACTTCTATGTCGTTCCCTTCTCCCTGCATGTCGCCCATGGTGCCATAGACATCGGTGAGCTTCTCGATGCCGTTCTTGTCCATGACGAGCACTTTCCAGACGATCTTCTCGCCTTCGAAGGCATAATTATTGTTCCTTTCGACAAGGCACGTGCCCTGTCCGCACACCCGTCCCCATTGGACGTTGTCATCAAGGACCGCCCTTGAATCGCAGAGCCATACCAGAGGCGCGAATTCCTCAGTGGTGATGTCTATGCCGATCCCTGTCCCCACGCTTGTCGCGAATGCGGCCGGAAGCGAAAGCAGCAGCATCACAGCGACAGCCAATTGTTTCAATCCCATCGTTATCTCCTCGTTTTTCTATATCCATAGGCCTGAGGCTACTATCACCTCTTCGCCCCAAATGTCAGCCTATGACTAGTATATGGTGAACTTCGCCTTGACCATATTGGTGTTGCCAGCATCATCGTAGGCGGTAAAGGTCAGGTTGTGGAATCCAGGCCTGAATGTCTTGTACCCAGAGCACACCACACTGTCCTTAAGCCTGGTACAGAACCTTTTCTGCATAGGTCTTGAATCCGCATGGTCGATATAGGTGACCTCATCGAAGTTCAATTCATTGATATTCATGCTGAATGTCGCTTTGGTGTTCAAGATAGTATAATTGAAGCCGCTTATCACCGGCTTGACAGTGTCCACCATGAGAATGGTCCTCTTCGATTCCTGCTTGTTCGCGGCTATGTCCTCGATTTCGAACCAGTACTGGATCTCCTGGCTGTTGAACATGGAGACATCAGCAGTCACATCGCAGGCCATCTTTCCGGATCTTCCTGGGATGCAGGTCGCGAGATTGACATTCTTCTTTTCGGTCCTTGCAGAGGTCCCGTAATTCAGGGTGAGTTTTTTTGGGTTCGCTTCAGTGAATTCTGTATAGAACTCGCCGCTCGCGAATCCGCTCTTCGGCTCGACCTTGTTGAATTTAGGCTGTTTTGAATCGATGAAGAAGCGGACGTTCTGGTATCCTTTGTTCCCGGATGAATCAGTAGCCCGGAAGGTTATATCATTGGCTCCTTCTTTGAATGACCTCAGCTGCTCGATACCATTGCATGAGCTGCAAATCTTGACCCATCTTCCTCTTCCATAGATATTGTCGAGATAATAGAGGTCTCCGCGCTCGTCAAGGGTGATCTTGAGCGGGATCCTCGTGCTGGTGAAGATCGAGCTATTATTTGGGTTCGGAGACACCAGGGTGATGTCCGGAGCGATCGAATCGACCAATGTCCCGTTTCCGAAGGTCTGGCATTCAGATCCAACGATAGTCGAGCAAAGGTTCCAATTGCCTTGATTATAGCATTTCGAAGTCGCATTATAGCTTGACATGCACATCTTGCATCCCGCTTCGCTGTCGCAGGTCCTGTCTGCCACTTTTGGGTTGCAGTAGTTGATCTTCGCTCCTTTGCCGAAGCAGGCCCAGAAATCCTCGCTCGCGGCAGCGGCTACCTGGATGAGCAGGACAGCCATTATTGTCATTATCAGCAGTTTTCTCATCTTCTTTCCCCCTTAGATAGCCTCTCCCCAGAAGTAGATGGCTCCGGTATCGAAGTCGCCATTGCATGGTTCCGGGAGGTCAAGCCTGAAAGTGATAGGCATCTCTGATCCTGGTGTCAGGACGTTCGCCTGGTAGCCGTATCCAGAACTATAGACATCCTGTCCAGCCTGGAGGATCTCCGCATAATCATAGAGGCTCTTGTCGAAATGGTCTCCGTATCTGATCCCTACATATCCTTCAGCGTCTGATCGCGGATCCGCTTTGGTCGAGTATCCGCCGTTCACTGTGTAGTACCTGAAGCTCTCAAGGGAGAGCTGGTTGGTGGTCGGGCACATGGCTCCTGATGACTGGCTGTCGTAGAAATCAGTGCCTGTCATGAACATGTCGAGCAGGACTCCTGAATCCTCGTCAGCGTCGTTTCCCACGAGGATGGAATCAGAGTATGAGGAGGTGCCTGGCCTGACTTCATCGAAATTCAGGGTGCCATCCACAAGGAGAGCGATCACCGGGTT
>Ga0209575_10001045_pt1 | contig 12422 bp, 8 predicted proteins | sample Medcelwee11metaG_FD_187172 | JGI IMG/M metagenome (GOLD analysis project Ga0209575, IMG submission 187172) | Freshwater pond sediment microbial communities from the University of Edinburgh, under environmental carbon perturbations - Medium... | ecosystem: Environmental > Aquatic > Freshwater >...
TGCGGAGTGGCGAAGGCGGACGGGAGACACCGGACGAATCGGGGAGAAAAGGAAGAGTTGCCGCGTGAGCGAGTGATTTTTTAGCAGGGAAGCTAAAAAATTTGTCACGAGGTAGCGGCACTATCGATGAAGCGAAACTTTAAGTCATTTTGAATGCAAGTATTTATCCTCTCGCGCATCCTCTCATTTTTTGTCCTCTCGATTTTGCGTTTGCGCTTTCTAGTCGTTATGTCGCTGTACTGAATGGGCTTTTTCACCCGCTCAAACGCCACCGGGATGGCTGTTCCATGGCAGTGATACAGCACGTTGAGAAGATTAATGCCCTTGACGGTATGCCTGCTGCAATGGTCAAAGTGCCAACACATCAGCTCGCTTTCGTCGGTCCAGGCTTTCTCTTGAATCGTGTCGTCAAAAATCAGCACACCGTCCTCGCGTTCAATCGTTCGGACGACGCGCTTGACCTGTAGCCACAGTTCCTTCGATGTGTACTCCTGCGCCGATAAAAATCGTGTGACCTGAGCATGACTTACCTCACCTTCGACCATCGCCGACAAGCCCGTCGCCGTCGTCGCACCAAAGCTGCTCAACAAATAGTCCGTGTATAAATCCAGATACGCTTTTTTCATCGGCATAGTCTACCTGCTGCTGGTTGCGTAAGGTCAGAAAGTAATCACCAATAAGAGAAAAATTCAGACCCGCTAGGTTTTTAAAATCTGGCGGGTCTTGAAGGACTGGCAGTCCTTTCACGCTTGTCCACAAAAAATCAACTAATTACCGCTTACTCGCGTTGGCACAAGTCGCCAGCGATTTAGGCAGCGCAGTGTGTGCAGTGGTGATTGCGGCAGTGGGTTGTGCGGTTGGTGCGACTTGGCTTAAGTCGGAAGGGGCGTTTAAAAGCGGGCCGCTAGGCAACCAGTCTTCTTGGGCGTTGGGTATGCCTTCGCGGCCTGTGGCGACCAAGCGGCTTTGTTCGCCGCTGCGGGCACAGACTTCGTGTTCTAAATCTTGGGCAGACAAGAGTTCATCAGGCAGCACCACCAAGTCTTTGGCGACTTCTGGGCTGGGTGACTCGATCACCACCGCGCCGTCGATGCCGAGTTTGGACGAGGCATCCACCAAGCTGCCTGGCGTGCCGAGATAGTGTTGGGAACCGATGTGGATATTGCCGCCGTTACCGGCAAAGGCTTGCGCGATGACTTTGCCATTGTTCAGCACCACAAAGCGCGGGGAACTGAAGTCAATGTTGCCGCCGTTGCCACTGCCATCTTGGACGCTGGTGGTGATTTTGCTTTGCTGTTGCACCGCCACCAGTCCTTGGTTGTTGATCTGAATTTGTCCGCCACCTGCTTGTGTCGCGGCGGTGGTGACTTCGGCTTGGTTGCTCAGACGTAAGGCGTCGCGGGCAGTGAGGGTGATATTACCCGCATTGCCGGCTTCTGATGAAGAAGCCAGACTGGCGGAGCCGATGCCCGCTTGATTAATCTCAATTTGGGCGGCCTGTACATTGATCGTGCCGGCTTGCCCGCTGCCGGTCGTGACGCTGGAGATGGTGGCATTGTCTGCTAAAGTCAGTCGGTCGGCTTGCAAGTTAATTTGGCCGCCATTGCCTGCGGTAACGCCCGCGCCTTGGGCGGTTGCAAACAAGCCATTATCTTTACCGCTTACCTGCATGTCTGCTGCCTGTACCGTCAGCGTGCCGCCAGAGGCACTGCCGTAACTCGCTGTAGAAAAACGGGCATTGTTGCCTGACAGTGTGACTTGGTTTGCTTGCACAGAAACATCGCCGCCTACGCCCGCATCAGTGAGTTCGCCTCGGCTTTCTGAGGCAATCAGGGCAATTTGGGCAGGGTTTTGACTGTCAAAGCGTGCAGTGCCCGCAATTGTGAGACTGATGTTCCCTCCACGCCCACTACCCAGCGTTGCGCTGGTAATTAGTCCACCATTTTCCAGGCTCAAATTGCCTGCCTGGATGCCGATTGAACCACTGTCACCACCCGCAACAGCGACACTACTGGCTTGAATAGCGCTCAGCTTCTGACCTTGGGTATCCGTTAGCAGTAGATTTCCTGGGGTGGCAATCCGAATATTCGCTCCTGGGCCTGTGCCTAAAGTGGTTGCCAGGATAGTGCTACTGTCTAAGGTCGCATCGGCAACCTGTAGTGCGATAGAACCACCCATGGCATTCCCGTTATTAGCACTTAACTCGCTTTGCTGCATCATAAATTGACCGCCTTGAATACGGAGATGACCGCTCTGATTTCCCCCAACACTCAAGCGACTCTTGGTCAAACGTATTTCACCTTGACCAGGGCCAGCAGTGTTCTCGGTTAAAGACGCGGTGCCGGAACCGCTACGGGTATCCAATCGCAGAGCGCCGCCTTCGGCGTTTACGCGACTACTGTCCAAGGCAATGCTGCCCGCACTGAAGCTCAGGGTTTGGCCGGGGGTGGCCGTTAATCGGCTGCCTTGCATCTGGATTGCGGCAGGTTCTGCCCCTAAAAATCCAAATGCGGTGGGTGGTGCAACACTGAGGATGGTACTGGTGTCTGGGGTGGCGTTGAAACGCGCTTGTTCGCCCAGGTGTAAAACTGCGGCGGTGCTGAGATGCACATCGCCATCCACTGCCAAGCTGGCGTGTGGGCCGAACAGCCAACCGGCTGGATTCAATAAAAACAGGTTGGCCCCAGGAATCGTGCTGGCTAATTGCCCATCTATCGTGGACAGTTGACCGCCAGTCACGCGGCTGATGATATTCTGGACACTGCCAGGGCCGGTGAAGGTCGCACTGTCGCCTGCATTGAGGTTAAATTGACTGAAACTGTGAAAGAGATTGGCCCCCGCTTGTTGGCCTAAGTCGGCCTCAATCTGGTAGGCCGGGCCGTCCAGAGCCACGGTTGGCCCCAGACTGCCATCCGTGACCAATTCGGCGGGGCTGTTGACGACTGCCAGTAGCCAAACACCGCAAATACTAACCACCAGTCTAATCATGGGGAGGGCAGACCTGCCAGGTTTTAGAAACCTGGCAGGTCTCGGTGAGCGACGCGGTGTTAGCACCAGGATTGCGGGATTAGCCACTGTGCAGTGTCCTCAGTTGGTTTGTAGAATAAGCTGTAACGGAATCTTCAATAGACCGCCGTTGTATGGCGTGAGAAAGAAGATTTTACCATTATCGCTGAATTCAAAGCGGGTGGTTTCGGTCTTGCCGCGTGCCACGGTTTGATAGCTGCTCGGGAAGTCGGGCACGATGTCGTAAATCGCACCGTCAAAGCTGAAGCGGAAACTGCCATCAACTCGGAAATGAATGTCATTGGCAGACAATCCCAACTGAATCAACAAGACGATCAGCGCATCAGGATCGGGCACGGTTGGGTAGATGGTTTGCGCACCGGTACAGTCAGCCGTACCGCTGCTGCCATCATAGACCAGTTCGCCCACCGGACGGCTGTCAGTGCGTCTGATGCCCAGGTTATAAAAGCCTGGGGTTGATGAACGCCGCCAGCCGCCGGGCCATCCGTAGATTATAGGTGCTGGTGTAGTCGTCCAATTATAGCGACGATTGGTAGCTGTGGTCTGCGGCGTCGGTGCCTGAATCACGCTGATGCCGAACTGGTTCATGCTCAGCGAGCCGTCGGTGGTGGTGTCTTGTCCAATGCCGACTGCCTTGGCGACACAAGACAAGCCCGGTGGCCCGAAGCTCAGCTTAAACTGGCGGCCATTGCGTGCAGTGAGGGTGAATGCACCCGTATCTGGATCGATACCCAAACCCGGTGTAGTGCCTTCAGGCGCTTGTACAATGCTGTCTTGGGTCAATTGCAAAGGCAGACGTATGCCCGCAGACTCACCGCTGCCGACCAGTTCCAAAAAGCCTTCTGCATTTTGGGTGATGCTGAATTCTGGGAAATCGGCCAAGCTTTCTTGTAGCAGTTCCAAGGCGCTCCGACCCGCACCGCCTAAGCCTAAGCCTTTGTTCAAATCAAAAGGTGGCTCATAACTGATATTCTGCGCAAAGAAATCAGGGGCAAATTCGAGGATAGGATACCGCAACGCCAGTTCCGAATTGGCATGTGGGATGATTTCGCCGCTGTCATCCATCGTGTAACTGCTGTGCAACAAACCGCTGGGCAACACCAGGCGGATCATCTCTGTCTCTGGCGTAGCTTCTGTACTGAGATTCACCAATAACTTCAAGAAATCCTGGGGGCTCTGTTCTGCCAAGCCTTGTAGGGCGAGCGGATCTAGGGCTTGAAATTGCGCCAGTGTCATATTGTTAATGACCTGCGGCGGCAGACCGCCCAAATTGGCGGCAGTCAGTCCTTTCAAGTCGTCCAAAGACAAGCGGCTGAACTGGGCTTCGGTGAGACCAGTGAGCGCATCGTAGTCGAAGGCAGCTAGGTCATCGGCAGTGAATTGGTCAAAATAAGTCTCTGGTAATTCGCCAAAATCATCGCCATCAAAGCCGCCATAGCTTCCCCGAGGCAAGCGGGCGAAACTTTCAAAAGGCAGATTCTTCCAGGCAGCAGGGGGTAAATTACCCACTTGTTGTTCGTCCAACACCGCAAACACTTCTGGCTTGAAAGCCGCCAGTTGTTCACCATCCAGACCCAAAAAGGCATCGGGCGGCAGGCGATCAATTTGTTCTGGCAACAGTTGCGAAAACAGCGTGGGCTGGAATTGATAAAAATCCTCGCCAGTGGCTTCGTCAAAAAATTCTGTGGGGATTAAATCAGGGTCTAGCACTGTCGTGTAGTCTGGAAACCAAGCACCAGCGGTGGGACAAGCTATGCCTAACAGGGTTCCACAAGTCGTGATTGTGGGTGTGGGTTCAGTCGGTGTGGGACAGGCGGTCGGGTTTGCTACGCAATCTGTGGGCGTCGGTTCGGTTGGCGGAGGCGTGGGTGCTGCCGGTTCAGTTGGCGCGGGACAGGCAGTCGGGTCTGCTACGCAATCTGTGGGCGTCGGTTCGGTTGGTGGAGGCGTGGGTGCTGCCGGTTCAGTTGGCGTGGGACAGGCTGCCGGGTTTGCTACGCAATCGGTGGGTGTCGGTTCGGTTGTCGGCAGAGACGTGGGAGCAGGCTCGGTCGGTGGCGGCAGTGTCGGCGAACAAAACAGCTCACCGGTCGCCAAGTTCTGCACGCACTCGGCCTGAGCGCTAAACGACAACCCTAATCCTAAAGCAATCAGCAGGGCACTACGCACCTTAGGGGTACTCACCGGAATTTTCATCATAAACCTCCTTGAAGAATATCATGCGCCACTTTGGGCAGATGAACTTGCTCAATTAACGCCGCACGTTGTTGACGTAATTGGGTATTTTGTGGTTGTGTGGTAATCAAATGGGACAATTGCGCCACGGCATCGTACCAATAACCGCGTTGTGCATACAAAGCGGGCCATGCTTGCAGCGGATGACGCGCCAAGGCGGCACGTAAACTCGGATCGGGTTGGATGTAACGCACGGTGGCACTGGTCAACAAGTCTCCTGAACGCTGCTCGGGGTCAGGCACGATGCTCACAAACCATTCGTACTCTAAGCCTGGTTTCAAATTCACGCCATAATCACTCAGACGCAACCCCTGAATCCCTTGCGGGTGTGCCTGTCCAGGCGGCGGGCTGAGGGTCAATTCTAAAACAGGTTCGATACGCCCCGCTTGATTTAAGGTGAATTCAAGCGGCCCAGCCCAGGGTGCAGACAGGTACCAATAAAACTCAGGTTGCGCAACGCCGGTCAGCCCGGTGTGTTGCGGTGCCAGCGTCGTCATCAGTGCAGGCAGAACCAGGGAGCCAGTTTGAACGGCACTCTCACCGCCCCGCGACACGCCTCTGGAAACCCCTCTGGATACCCCGCGAGACACCCCTCTGGAAACGCCTCTGGAAACGCCCCGCGAGACTCCGCGTGAAACCCCACGCGACACGCCCCGTGAGACCCCTCTGGAAACGCCCCTGGAAACACCTCGTGTCACGGTGGCTTGGCTATTTTCCAGCACCGAACCCGCCTCACGGCGTCGCAACACCGGATCGGCAACCGGGGCTTGGTAGGCAATTGCCAGCGGTGCCGTATCCGTTGCGGCCAGTGCGCCAGCGGACAGCGGCAGACAAACCAGCAAGCCCAGTAGACTGGATGCGCTGGCAGTTGATAATAAAGGAGAAAGTTGCATAATTCGGCCTCGTTTGGCAAGACAACAGGTCATCGGCGTTGAGACGCATCACAATGTCGCTGTGGCAATTATAGCCACTAATCTTGACAAACAGGCTAAGCCCCGATGGAAGGAAAGCCTCACAAGACAGGCAGGCGGGGAAGTGGGCTGGGTCTGGAACATTCAAATCGCATTCATCAGAACACCTGGCTGGTTTGAAACCTTTCCTTGCTGTGGGCATTGTTAAACTAGAAAAAATAAACGCAGCCCTAAAAAGCCACGTACCCAAGGACTGAATTTAAGGGCTAACCACATGTTTCCACAGCCAAATCAACGCCGCTCCGCCCCCCGCAACACCGCAGCCAGCGCCTCGCGCAAGGCTTGCAAGCCCCCATGATAGGAATTTCGGCGCGGAATTCTTGCCACAGGCGATGGCTAATTGGCGGATGCTCAATGATCAACAAATATCAACTGGCTGGTATTAAAACCCAGGGATTAGGAATGGAAACTTTATAACTCCCGAAAATACCGAAAAACCCGGCAGGTCTTTAAAGACCTGCCGGGTTTAGTTACGGCTTATTTGCAGGGCATTAGACTCTAAGTACTAGCCAGGGCACTCCCGCCCGGCAATCGCCTTCAAGCCCGGCAACACCGTTTCCATGCCGGATCTGGCCTTAGTCCAATCTACTCGCTCTCCCCAGACCCAATCCGAGGCTTCCAGATCAAGCGTGGTTTTGTTGTAAACCGTGCTGTACAGGCTCTCGACTTGCGCCAGGAAATCCGCGTTTTCTTCCGCTTCCGCCGCTACCATTACGATGGATAAAGCCTCGTCCATCGCCTCGCCCAGCGGGCTGACAAACTCGATTGCGCTTGCCGATGCCAGCGTAGTCAAGGCTTGGGCAAAGGTAGAATTAGCCTCCGTCAGCTTGGCGCAAGCCGGCATCGGGGTTTTCGCCAAAAACGGCTGGCTGATCGTGATGTTGCCGGCGATGTCGGTCGCCCGCATGGCGTAGTAGAATTTTTTCGGCAGCAGGGTGACACCGCTGATGGCCGCCATCATTTCCACATCGAATACCGGGGCTTGGGTGAAATGCACCGGGTTGGAGAAGGTATTTGCCAAGCGCGCTGGGGTTGATCCCGGCTCCAGCCCGAACGAATCAAACATGAACCAAACTTCGTCGCCAGTTTTCAGGCGGTTGGTATCCTTGTCGAATTGCGGCTGGCCGTCCACCGTCTGATAGGGGCGGACATGCTGCTCGACGATGCTGTTGGCCTCGTCGGCATGAAGCTCCAACAACGCCTGCTGGAAACATTTATCGCGGCGGTAGCCCAGGCCGGCCTCTTGGCAGATAGCCTGTTTGACCGCCGTGGTATCGGCGGGATTCAGCTCAGGATAGCGCGACTGCCAATCCCGGTAGAGGATTTCGCCGGCATAAATGGCATAGCTCGCGCCGTTTTTCCAATACCGCTCGGTAAAACCCAAAGGCAGCCACAGGCTGGATTGCTGCGGACTGTATTTGACCGTGTACCACATGCGATTCCAGGCATAGGTAAAGTATTTGCCGGGTTCGCCAGTGGGAAAGGCTTCCAGTTCGGCGAAGCTGTCGAAATCTTGCGGCTCGCCGGTTTCCGGGTCGTAATAAATCGTGCCATATACCGCCGACACTTTGATCGGATTATCGTCGCTGAAATGGCTCACGCTGCCGGTCAAGGCCGTGGTCGTGGCGGCTCTGGTATTGGCTGGCGCGGGCGCGGCGCTGAAGGCGGCACGTTCTGGCTGGATCAGGGGTGCATCGCGAGAGCCGCGCCGCGCCGTGGCTTGCCCGCTGTCGCCAATATCCACCGGCTTGGCAATAAAATCCGCCTCGGTACGCTTGGCGCGAGCCTTGCGGTTGCCGGAGTGTCGCGGTCGCGACACATCCAAAATCTCGACACGCGGCGTATCCACAATTGCTACCCGCACGATTTCCACGCCTTTGCCCAGAAAATACTTGCGTACCAGGCTGCTGTCGAACACGCCGCCGGAGGTGTTTTCTAATTCGGCCAGACCTTTCAGCTTGTCTTGCAAGGTTGCCGAAGCGTTTGCCATGATCTGATACGCCTGTTCCCACCAACTCAACAGTGAGGGGGACAACGCGCCGCTGTCAATATAACTGCGCAACAGCACCAGTTCCTCGGCAGTCACATTCGCCATCCCGGTCAAATCAGCCCGGCTGTAAGCATCGGCCAGCGGTGGGCTTTTATCGTTCGCTGCCAGGATTTGCCAAAGCGTTTGAAACTCCTTGAGCGCCGCGTTCAGGCTAATCGAGTAAGGCGCATTATCCGGTCGATCCGTGGTCGCGCCGTAGGAATACGGGCGAGTGCCGTCATGCTTGGCATACACCAGATAATTCCCCAACGCCTCCAGCAACGGCGCGATTTTCGCCTTGAACGCCGGGTCGGCGCTCAAGGCTTCGAGATTGGTCAGAAAATCTTTCAAATCCAGCGAAATGTTATAACTGCTGCTATAGCCACGGGCGGCTTGCAGGCTTTCTTGAATCGGGTCAGAATACTGCCGGCTGCCGGCGGCCACATCCGTATTCAGCGCGCTGAGTACCGGCTCAATCGCCGCCACCAGCGCCGCGTCTACGGCGGGAAAGTGGGACAGCTTAGCCAGCGACAGGGTTTTGCCGGAACTCTGGTAGGGATGGGAAGTGTGCTCGATATAATTGTCTATCATCGCCTTGCCAGCAGTGACAATATCGCTATTCTGCGCGTAGGCTTTCAGCACTTCCGTCCAATTCCAGCCGTGGCCGGGTTCCAGTTCTTCCGAAGCCAGCAAATAATCGGCGTATGGATGCGTATATTTAGCGGTTTCCAGCGAGGCCATCAGGCAAGCATCAAAGCCCAACAGGTTGAAATGCAGGCCGCTGCCGCCCAGCGATGCCTCGATTTCCGGCAAAGACAACGGCTCCATGTTATAGAACTCGTCATTGCCAAAACCCATGTAGGACGCGCCGTGATCCCACATTGCCAAAAAGCGGCTGTCGTAATTGACATAAGCTTCACGCGCATAATTCAGGAATAGCTTGAAGGAACTCGCGTCGCCCATGTGGGCATAATCCGAGCGGTACAGGTATTCCGGTAAATTGCCGAAGCGGGCATCGTTAGCATCTTCCAGCAATTGCGGCATGTCGGCGAATTTCATGCCGCGCCAGTTATCTTTCTTTGAACCACCGAAGGCGACAAGCACATCCACACTCGGATTAGCCAACTGGCGATAGCCGCCGGTCAATTCCAATAAATCCGTGGTGCCAGCCTGCGCCGCACCGCTTTCCAGATTACTGCCGACCATGTAAATCATCAACAGTTTGCGGCCTTTGCCATCGCTGACTTTGTTGACTTGGTAGGGCGCTAAACTGCCGGGGCTGTCAATCTTGCCACGCCGGATTTGGCTGGGCGCGTGTTCGTGGTAATGCCAGGCTGGCGTAGCGGCGTTGAAATCCAGCGTGACGGTAATATCCGCGTCGTTGAAACTCAGGCCAGGCACGGTGATTTGCAGATTTTCATCGGCGGTGGCGCAGGTTTTGGCGTCCCAGTCGCAAGCAGCGGCGGCCATATTGCCGAAGTGCCAAGCCGGAACTCCGGCGGCGTCCGGCGCGTAATCAAAGGTGGCGCTGTATTGTTTGCCTTGTACGCCAACGCAGGGAAGCGTGAGATTAAAGCTGGCATCCAAAGACGGTTTTGGACAAGAGGCCGCCCACGCCGCTGGTATCGAAAATACTCCGGTCAGGAGTAGGGTAAGCAGTTTTTTCATGGCGGTTTCTTCCATGTTTGAGGGGTAATGCGAAAGAACGGATAGTCTGAATCGGAATTTTTAGAATGATAATACCTTGCTTATTCGTAACTGCCCACCTGCCTAAAACAAAATCTTCACCGCAGAGGCGCAGAGGGCGCAGAGAAAATAACAGAAAGAAAAACAGTTTAAAACTCTTTCTTTGTTTTAGCTTTTCTTTGCGTACTCTGCGCCTCTGCGGTAAATTTTTTAATGGGTAGGTAGTTACGTTTATTCTGGAAATTCTGATTCTGTCGGTGTAATAAAATTCATGCGTCTGGAGAGAATACTTTTAATTCCAATCCGGGGATAACACGAAATCGGTATCCAGCAACATCAGTACGGCAGGACTCTGTGCGGCTATCAGTTGACGCAGCTTGGCGAACTCAGGTTTTATTGAGTAAATGATTGAATTGCTATCCAATAGCATGAGTTATTCCCGGCCTGGCAAAGGGCGGTCGGATCGAATTTCTCTTTGCCAAGCGGCTGGATCGGTAATATGAGATAGGGCTTTTCTGTCTGCCATGCGTTGCAGAATAGCCGCCATCTGTTCACCTTGATTGATGTTTGACTGCACCGGGGCTTGTAGAGAAAGCCCTTCTTCCCATGCAAGCCGCGTCAGCAAGACTTGCATTAACTGAAATTTCTCAGAATGCGGTAATGCTTCCACCAAGGGAAGAATTTTTGCTATAGACATGGTTTCATCCTCTCTATCTAGCCATGCGGAACAGAGCATACACATTCTGCCAGACGGTTAGCCGCCATGAAATAGGCTTGATAAACGGAAAAAACCCAGCAGGTTTTTAAAGCCTGCCGGGGGTTAAGGCTATCTCTCCGCTACCTCAGAATGCAGGGAACGGGAAGAAGCGGTTGATTACTGTCTCTTGTTGATTAGCATCGCCATGTGCCAGTTGCCGGTTGTGTTTCCATACACAAGGGAACGTGACTCATCATCGTCCGCTTTGAAGCAGCCGAGCAGGTTATAGCCCGCAGTCAGCAGGCAATTCGCGCTACTACCGGCTGGCGCGGCGAAGGCTATTTTGTCCACATAGCCCTTCTGCGCAAGCAGGATGCTTCCACGAGTCAGGTAAAGCCCCGCTTTCCCGTTGGAATAAAGGCTGGCATCGCCGGTTCCTTTAAAGTAGCCTTCAATACCCCAGCAACCGACAAAAGTTTCGGTTGCGGTGCTGCCGGGACAGGGAGTGTTTATCTGACGCAAGCTGACATCGGTCACGGCCTGCACGGTGTCGTAGAAGTTTGCCTCTTTGTAGAGAACATACATACTCATCATGCGATTCCCTGACGAGTTGTTCGTCCCTACGCTCCAGTCGTTGGCATCCCAACACGCCAACGGCTTGTACTGCGATAGCGACACGCTGCCGGGAGTCGAATTGTCGGTGTGCGTGTAGCAAGTGCCGCCTGCCCGCAGTTGAATATCCGCGACATAGGTGAGTTTTAGCGTAGCAGATTTCTCTGCGGTTCTATCGTTGTCATATTCCTGCTTATCACCGATACCATCACCGTCGGTATCTTTTACATTGGGATCACTTCCATACCATACTTCAGCAAAGTCACCCAAACCATCTCCATCGGTATCGTCATGCTTGGGATTGGTGCAACCGTTCCAGGGCGCAGTTTTTACATAGTACGGCCTGGGATTGCATCTAACCTCGTCCTGATCCCGTACCCAATCGCCATCCGTATCAACCTTTGTGGGATCCGTGCCATATTTGGCTTCCTCGGCATCAGTCAGCGTATCACCATCTGTGTCCACGTTGCTCGGATTGCTCAGCGGGTTGGCGTCGGTGTTATCTTTGGTGCCATCGCCATCGGTATCGGGATTTCTCGGATCAGTGCCTTTGGCCTTTTCCTGAACATCCGTCAAACCGTCAAAATCACCGTCCGCCTTGGTGGGGTTAGAGGTAATTTTCGGCGCTGGCGTACTGTTATACGGAAACCCGAGACTCGCCGGGATTGCCGCCCAACCATACAATTCCTGATAATCGCTGAGGCCATCGCCATCGGTATCCACCTTCGTATCATCGCTGCCGTAGAAGGCTTCCTCACGCTTGCTGACCCCATCGCCATCTTGGTCAATGATATAAATGAAACCGATTTCCGAACTGCCCGGTTTAATCAGCGGTGAAGCGCTCAGCGCGGTTCCTTCATAAGAAGCGCCGTTATAAACAATCACCCACTTGGCATGTTTAGCGGCATCGTTGGACACCATTTGTCCTGCCGGACAATCCAGCGCCGGTGGATTAGCGGTATTATACGAATGGCGGGTTTTACAAATCCCGGTCAACTTGCCCGTGCTATCCACCGTATGATACAAACCAAGCTGCGGCACGATAGTGCCGCTACCTCGTGACAAATTTTTTAGCTTCCCTGCTAAAAAATCACTCGCTCACGCGGCAACTCTTCCTTTCCTCCCCGATTCGTCCGGTGTCTCCCGTCCGCCTTCGCCACTCTGC
>Ga0209575_10001048_pt1 | contig 12411 bp, 13 predicted proteins | sample Medcelwee11metaG_FD_187172 | JGI IMG/M metagenome (GOLD analysis project Ga0209575, IMG submission 187172) | Freshwater pond sediment microbial communities from the University of Edinburgh, under environmental carbon perturbations - Medium... | ecosystem: Environmental > Aquatic > Freshwater >...
CTTGGTACAAATGAGACTCCTTCATCTTGAATTACATGAGCAGAGCTTCCACTAATAATAACATTGGTTGCATCATTACCTGCATCATCCTCTGCCCAAACTAACTGTCCCTTGAAATTCAAGTAGCTTCTTCGAGTTCTAGTTACCCCTTCATCTTGTACGATGTATGGAGTAATAAAATCAGACTGTGATACTACTAATGGACGGAGATCATAGATATTACTCCATGTAATTCTGCTTGTGCCAGAGAGTAACCTTACAGCGCCTAATGGAGTGCCATTACTACCCGGAATTGTAGGTAGATAATCTACAATCTGGCCTATACCTGTTATGGAATAATCCATGTACTCCCCAGGCTCTAATTGAGGATTACCATCTGTATCCAAATAAATCAAAACAATTCTAGCATTAGAGCCTGTTGGCTTATATGGCAATAATGAAGGAGAGCCAGTATTGCCTGCATATTTCCAATCTGCATTGTAATAATAAACATCCCCATTTACAAGGACATTAGCGGAGCCATTAGAACCAGATGGAGCAATAGACAGAGGAACAAACTGTCTATCATGCACCCATACAATATCTCCACCATAATGAGTATCACTAAAGCTATGCTGTGCTCCATGTCGTGGTAGATATGCAGAGCTACCCCAATCTTCATATCTACCCAAGTCTCTTCCTTTTACATTATATCTATTGAACATCTTGTCTCTAACAACAATGATGGGTAAATCATGTACAGGAGATACTGTACCATTGTATGCTTGAATTACTTCGTTCAAATTACTGCGTAGCCTTACATAAACATATCCATCCCTGTTTGGAACTTCAACTAAACGTTGGCCATTGAATTGAATTCCAAGAACACCACTAAATTCTACAGTGGAATCTTCTTTGCTAGTATCTACTCTCTTCATTGACTTGTCAAGACGATGTATTCCACTCATATTACACACTCTCTCAATAAAAACCAATCACTTTGATACTGTCCGACAGTTCCAGTAGAGTACACTAAAACAAGAACACGGCCAGCTAAAATTCGCATAAAAAGCTCTCGATTATTTGCATAAGCAAATGGAACTGTTCCTCCTCCAGGCCAAGTAACTGGAATATCCCTACTTGTAGCAGTTGCATTCAATGCTTTCCCTTCAATCTTATCTGATCGAATATTCCATATAATATCATGGCAATGGTCTATTGCACAAGCCCCCTCAAAGTAATCAGCACCATGTTCAACATAGATATTTACAGTAGTAAGTATGTCCAAATCTGGAATACTTCTGACACTACAATTCCCTGGCGCTGGAATTCTATCTACTCCATAAACATCAATTGGCCCTTGAAATAAATGCATGTTAGTTGAAGATACAGCAGATATTGATGGAGTTCCTTCTATATTCATGCTGAATAGCAAGTATCCACTATTATTATCTCCAGTAAAATAATAAATCCCTGTAGCATAATCAATCCCACTTCCACCAAAAGCCCTAAGATAATCACCAGCTTCTTTGTCTGTTAGATAATCATTCACCATCTCTAAAGAGTGGTCATTTACATCCAAGATAAATGTAGGGCAATAGCAGGTTATTGGTGTTGGGTCTGGTTCAGTATAATAATCATATGGGTTCAATGTAAAGATAAACTTGTTTCTATATATTGCCGGTGCAGTAGCATAATGAAAAGAAGTGTCAGCATAGAACCCACAATCAAATACTTGACTATGGGATATTCCTGAGTTTGGGTGATAGACAATGCAGCGGAATATGTCTCCAAATGTATCATTATGGTAACTAAGTACCAATATGATGCATTTAGTTGTTCCATATTCTAAGCGATTGAAATAATAAATATCATATATAGTGTAGGTGTATCCACTATATGCAACATCAGCAGAGACAGTATATACAGTTGTAGCTGTTCCACTAGAGCCATCAAAGACTACTTTTCTAATTAGATAGTCTCCAGTGGCTAAGTCCACTTCAGTAGTATAGGCAGTACAGTCATTGTACATAAGACACTGCCCTATTATCTCTGTTTCTTCTTCGTCTGTAGTGTAGTACTCTGTTACAAACTCATCCGTAGTAGTTCTTTTTATGTATGCAGCGGTCTCTGATCTTTCTACTATGAATGTGTGATCAAAGGAAAGCTCGCCAATTGGAGTAGTATAAGTTCTTGCCATTCCAGGAGAGTGAAATAGAGTGGCGCTAAGTTGAGACACGCTTTTCATTGTCTGCCCACGTTCAAATGGATAGACGACATTTCCATAATATGCAGTTCCAATATTACAGGAGCCTCCAGATAGTACTGGATAGAACTCTACATCAGCAATGGTAAGGGGAGCAAAAGTTCCACTTACATAATTTACATTCCAAGTGTAGCCTTCAACTAGAACATCAGCGATACTTCCCGTAACATTTATTTCTGCCTTTGTTCCCAATGTATGAATATCGACATTGTTTCCACTCTGGTTAATTAATAGCATTCTGTTTCCTATTCACATACGTCATCTATGAAATTAATTCCAGTTACAGTAGCAACAAAATCTCCATTATGATAAATGTCTACACCTCCAAGAGAAGGAATAGAAATCGTAGGGAATTCTGGAATATATAACGGTGGAATGTCAAACCCACCGCCATCTTCTCCACTAGACGGAGGCAATGCAGGGATTGCTATGGTAGTTCCTGCACTACCTTGGGTAACTTCGTGTAGGATAATAGAAGGATGCATAAAACCTTCTCGTGCATCATATACCCAACGAATTTCAGTGATGTGAAATGGTTTACCATTCCATATAATTCCTCTTGGGTTCTCAGTTGATTCAATAGATAAGCTGACTAATTCTTGTGGGGCAATATCTAGATTACGATAGTTCCCTACTAGATTTATCATTACACTTGGGTATTTAGCATTACGATATGCAAATAGATTTCCACACAGGGTATTCAACTGTGCTTGATTAGTTAATGCGTGTCCTTGTAATCGTTCAACTCTGCCTCTATATGCTGGTGCAGTTCCAGGAGCACCGGATAAATAGGCAGTTGAACCTGCACTAAAATCAAACGCAATTCCACCCAACTCTAAATAAGACAGTTCATTTACTAGCGCCTCATCTATTGTTGGAACTCCCATCCAATCTTGCTTTTGTATTTCCAAACTACTAGGGAAACTACCAGAAGCTCCATTAGTAGCAGCAACAGAGATTTCAGCCCACAACTTTCCTTGTCTATCGCTAACTAAATTGCCTTGTAAAGTGCCTCTCATTAATTTATCTATGGCACTATAAAGTGATTCTCTATCAGCATCAAAGTATTCTATGTTCTGATCTGTTCCCAAGAATTGAAAATCCGTTGTATACAGAACGGTAGAATGCCAACGTAGATAATGGTACATGGCTCTTTCACAGTCCATGTTGAGAACAAGTACCCATCCACTTGGAATATTATCGTCACTTATAGCTTGCCCACTAGGGTCTGTACTAGAGTTCACAGCGACAGCAAACCCTTCAGCGAGCTTCATAATCTCTGTGGGTGAGCCTAGTTCAAACTCTATCGAAGATGTAGAATAATTGTAAGTAATACTGCCATCGAGAATATAGCCCACATATACAATTGTAGAGCGCCCAAGAGCATTGCCACCAATGGATTGCTTAGTTCCACCGTACCAATCATCAGCAAAAATAACAACCAAAGCGCCATCCACAATATCGCTGATGTTATCCCTGACCTTGACTCGTGTAATGTATCCACCTTGCTCCCTCGAACCGTCCATAGAAATAAATGTCCATCCTAATACCGGATGGTTAACTCCATTCTCAGGTCTATCATAAATAGAGATGTGTCGATAAGATGTATCTACTACACCAGAATCCCCTCCAGTTACTTTGAGGCGAGTTGTATAATGCCCGGCTGTATCATAAGCAATACTTCCAGGAGTTAGAGCGGATGAACCTGTTACTGTTGCTCCCTGGAAAAACCAGTCATAAGTTAGTTCTTCTTCTTTTAGATTATGCGTTCCTGTTGCAGAATAGAATACATTACAAGAGTCGCCATCAAGAAACCCTGCATAATGAGAACCCATGCAGATTAGACTGCCCAAATTATCGTTCTGATCTGTATATTCTATGTCATAATCTTTGTACCATATAGTTTCAAATGTTCCTGTGTTCTGAATAATCCTAGGATAGACAGCATCTATTTCCCAAAATCTTACAATAGTAAGATATAAATCATCTGCCCAAGGGACATCAGAGTTCTCAGCAACAGTAATTGTAGTAGCATCAGCAGAGCGTACTCTAATTCTTCCAATGTCTCTTGCGCCAAGTGTAGAGCCAATGTACATTGTCATGCCAGATTCAACTAATCCATACGAACCGGCAGTAACATTATCGTAGATAATTACTCTATCTCCATTAGCGGCGCTTGCATTATTTACTTGACAAGCAAGCGCGCTTGGAGGCTTATAAATAGACAGCCATAGATTAGTCTCATGTGGAGACGAGCGCAATAGTGCTAACTCTGCTGAAGTGGGAATTGTCATGTTTTAATTCTCGTAACTAATAACAACATGTCAGCCTGGTGTTCAGCAAAGAACGCTCCATAAGAAGGCTCTTGTAAAACACAGCCAGTATAAGCAAAGAATGTATAAGCATTGGTAGCATATTTAGGTAAGTCTACTACTACCGTTCCTGTTGAACCAACCGCAGAGAAGTATGTACGTAGTTGTTCTGCTTGCTCCATTGTACCAAGCTGCCAAGATAACTCAAATTCTCGATAAGGAGGATAGATAGGATGACCCCAACCATCTATATCTACAGATTGCCTATCTACCCATCTACCCTTAGTAGGCTGTATAACAAGCTCAGTTCCATTTATTTTATATGTCATGATCGAAATCTCCGTAAGATTACATCAGCAACATTATCTACTGCACTGTCTACAATTCTACCTTCTAAATATCTATCTAACCAGAGTTCAATCCTCATATTTCCACCGCCAGATGTAGATGCACCCATTCCCTTGCCGATATTTGCTAGTGCGCTAGGAATAGAAGCAATATCCTTTAGTGGAACAAATGCAGCGAGTTCTGTTCCTGCTTCACCAAATGTAACATTAGTTGGTTTATCTGCAACAGCAATCCCGCCATTTGCCATGCCGAGTTTTATTGGCTTATCTTCAGGAGTAACAAAGTTACTGTCATCTCCATCCATGTTCCTAAGCCACCAACTACTCCCAGGTCTGCGAAGCATGTTTTCTAAAGCAGATATATATGAAATAGCACCAGCAGCCGACTGCATTGCTGCCACTGCCCGCTGTGTATAGTAACTATATATAGCATCGGCCTCGCCTCCCGGCCCTAATGTATCATTCAATGCCACTCTAACAGCTTCCATCATTTCATCTGTGTAGCCAAGCTCTTCTCCCAAAGCCAAAGCAATCTTGTCATATCTTGACTGTAGATGAGCATCCAAGTCTAACAGTTCTTGTGTATATCGAGCGTCTCTATCTTCCTTGTCTTGCTCGTACCTTATCTTTTCATCTTCTTTAGCATATCCCCAATTACGCTTTGCATCGTCTCTCTGTTGTTGATAGCGTAAATCTTCTTCCGCCTTTTCTTGTTCAAATCTACGCTTTTCATCTTCTAGTTTGCGGATGTGTTCAAGCTCTAAAGTTGCTCGTTTTGCTGCAAGCTCTTCATAGAACTGCCGTAATCGTTCATCCCTTTGTCGAGCAAGTTCTGCTAATCGCTCTTCATGCTCTCTTCGCAATCTATCCATTTCCTGATCGAAAGCTCTATCAGCCTGCTCTTTTTCCAAATTATATCTGCGGATAAGTTTCAAGACTTGACGAGCATCTCTTACTTGAAGAGCGTCCTCTAAATCCAATAAGAAGCCTTCTCGTAATCTAAGTAGGGTTTCTTGGTATTTTGTCTCAGCGTCAATCTGGCGATTGCGATAATTTGCTTCGGCAGAGGCTAAACTGTTATAGTAATTTGCCCAAATGTCTGCTGCTCCCATAGATTCTTCAAGAGCAAGGTCAGCCATTGCTACATCGTATTCTCTATTTATATCATCAATTCTGCGAGCATTATCTAATTCCAACTCATCTACACGGCGATCATGCTCTCTACGTAGTTCGTCTATTTTACGAATAAAGTCTCTAAATAACTCCTCTCTTCTTCTAAAATGATCTAATTCTAGTTGCTCTAAGTCTTGCTGATAATCTTCCCATGCTTCCTTAGAATCTTCCTGAAAATCTTCTTGTATGGACTTTATTTCATCTAGCTGATCCTCAATAACAGATGATACTTGCTCTGCCAATCTCTCGTCTGCTAAGTCTGCTACAGGAACATCTCCAAGACCAGGAGTACCAAATCTCTCTGCAATAATTTCATCTATTGTCTTTTCTTCTCCTGACTCTTCTAACTGTCGCATGATTTCTCTATATTCTTCTACTGCGGCTGTCCACGCATGGGTAGCTTCTTGTGTAGTAAGTTCTCCTCCCTTTTGTGCTTCTAGCCATGCTTTATACGCACTAACATATTCAGTCATGTCCTGAGTAGCATTAGAGAATAAATCTTCTCGGAAGAAAGTAACTACCTCAAGGATTACCTTAAGGAATTGAAGCCATACAGGAAGCAATTCCTCGCCAATCATGTTCTTCTGATCTTCTAATGCAGCAGTAGTAGCATCAATCTGTCCAGGCAGTGTTTTCTGATACTCTAATAAGTCCTCTTGATAAATATTTGTTTTTCTTATTATCTCATTGTAAGTGGCTTCTCCACGTTGAATCTCATTTAAAGCAGTATACCCGCCTTCATATCCCAAATTAAGTGCTTCTTGTGCAATCGTTACTCTATTGATAGATACACCTAAACGCTGCAAGCCTTCAGTATAGCCAGAAGATAGCGCCAAAGCAACTGTTTTCTGAACTTCGTCCATTGAACGTCCATTAATAATTGCTAATGTAGCAATTGCTTCTTGTAACTTAAATAGTTCATCTCTTGTAAATCCCATATCACGATTCAGGTTCAGAAATGCAGAAGTGCCCACTACTAAATCTTTAGTAGTAAAAATGCCAAACTCTTTTTTTAAGATTTGAATTTGTTTAGTAACATCTGCAATAGTAATATCCGTACCTGCACGCTGCAATGCTCTTACACCCACAACCATAGAGAAGGTTGCTTGTGCAAACTCTTTGCCTGCTTGAGCAGCTTCTTTTAGGTATCCAGATAGTTTTTGAAACAGCATTACTATAGAAGTAATTCCAATTGCCGTTCCAGCCATGCCTCCAAGACTTTTGACTAGACTTCCAGAAGCCCCTCCAGCGCCTTTCATGGAAGATTCAAGTTGCCTACTTTCTCTATTTATCTCTTGAAGTCCAGTTCTAACAGACGCCGCATATTGGTTATGAGTTTGACGCTCAGAATTAATGGCGGCTTTCTTTGCTTCAATGGTTGCTAGTGTTTGTCTAGCTTCTTCTTGAACAACTCCTTTAAGTCTATTATATTCTGCTACGAGAGGAGATAACTCTGCTTTAAGAGATGCGATATTAGTATCCATCTTAATTTTGGATACTTCAATCATTGATCTAGCAATATCAGCATAGGCAGACTTACCATCAGCCGCCATATTTTTCATTTCTGCTTTTAAGCCATTAACTTGCTCTCGAATTTGTTTGTTTCTTTCGAGAATTTCTTTAGCATCAATGAGGAAGCGAAGAACAATAGTCTGGTCAGCTTGGTCAGTCATTTGGATACCCTATTTCCCTAAAGAATTCGACCAATTCTATAATTCTCCATTCTACCAATGCTCTCATAAATAACTCTAGTACATCTGTTGGTTCAGATAATTCCAGAGTATTCCTAGATACATCTGTCATAATCTGAATAGCAGTAAAGTAATCTTCTGGATTTCCTTTTTGTAGGTTCTCTACTATTTTACCCGCAAACGCAAAGTAATCTTCATCATAATGTGAAGGTATATATTTACCTATAACTTCATATAGGTAAGTTGCTTTATTGAGTGGCTGTAAATTTTCCATTGTCCCATCTCATTACTACGCCAACTGGTAAGGCAGATTTCAGCATCTTTACTGTTTTTATTTCCTTTACTTTCTTTGCCATCTGCATCCATTCAGGACGTTTCAATGGATGGAATTTGCTAGTCTTAGTATTAGAATCATACGGATATGCAAGTTCAGTTGTTCCCCATTGCCACTCTCTTTCCATCTGCTCACTGAATAAGATTTCTTGCATCAGAGCAATGGCATCATTTACTTCTAACTCAGCTACATATTCAATTGCCCAACCGTAACATCGTGCTAATGTATGCAACCACATAAACCAAGAACGACCAGGATAATCAAAATTATCTTCCGAGTTTTCATTCTTATTTGGCCTAGGTTTTATTAGTGGGTATTCTGTATTAGGTAAATTTACATTGTAGACAAGTCTAAATAATCTAGCAATGTCATTCCAGTTTAGCAATCTAAGTTCAGAAACAGCAATAGGGATAGCAATAGAAATGTATTCACATAAATACATCTCTACGTTGTCCCTATTCTTTATCTTTGCTGCTTCTGTCAGTTTATCCCTGACATCTTCCAATTGCAACCATGCCCGTAACTTTAAGCGAGATACAGGATAGTCCTGCTTGTTTATACGAGCCTTGCTTTCTAAATTGGACATGATGATATTATACCATTTTCAATCCAAATTTCCCCACTGACTTGCCATAGCATCAGCAATGCCTTGATAGGTTCTTGACCGTTCCTTCCAACGATTTTCTGATGGAGGCATCCTATGAATTCTGTGTTCTCTCCCATCTACAATATTCGTAGGAACTAGTATTGGCAGATTTTTAAGCCATAAACAAGTTGCTTTTGTCTCGCCATGTCCAAACATCCAAGGTTGAATTATTTGACTTGGTTTTCTATATCTCGATGACATAATCCCTATTGGGTTTTCGATAGCAATTCTTGGAATATTTGCCCACACTAAAGACAGAAAGAATGCAATTGCTTCATCCTGTTCATCATGACGATTAGCCCACCAACGTGCTCCGCTATTGGCAAGATATGTGCAAGGCGGGTGAGCAATCATCAAATCCCATGAACCAATAATAATATCTCTAACATCACCTTGATAATGTTTGCCTGGTCTTTCTGTTGGTAGAAGGTCACAAGACACAGCATAATGCCCAAGAGATGCAAAAGCATCTCTTACAATCCCACTAAATTCACAAGCAACTAATATTTTCATTTTATCTCCATTCTAGTCCAACCCTTATAGGATTTTATCTTTCCACCTACTAACCTAGACATGCCTCCACTATCTAGTCCATGCTGCCTACAAAACTCATTCAATCCAACGATGTTAGTAAAGACTTCTCCGTCAGGACTAACTATGCCAGAATAATTCTTTCTCATTTTATCCATAAAACTTTGAGGTCTTGGTTTACCATAGTTAGGATTTTTTGCTCCTAGATTTGCCTGACGTACCTTTTCTTTAGTTTCTTCAGAGAGTTTACATCCTTTTCTTTTAGATGGTCTGCCCTTTATTTTAGAGACAAAGTTTGCTTTATATGTGGGATTTTTCCAGAGTTCGGTAACAGTCCGACTAATTTTTGCTCTTACTTCAGGGTCATGCACATGAATAATTGAATATCCGGCTTTTAACTCTGCGTTGTATTCAGGTTTTATCCAATCAATCCAATCTTGTTCTCTCCTAAGTAGCATAGACTTATCAAACAAATATTCAAGAACAATAAAATTGAATTTATCTCCTAACAAATTATAGTCTGCCTGTAATCTAGGATTTCCATGTTTATTTAGGCGCAAGTCACTAAAGTGTTGCCTCTTTCTAGTTGAGAGATGAGAAGTAGCACCAACATAACTCTTGCCATTTTCAGTACAAAGTATTTGATATATCCCAATGTCAGTCATCATAAAATCCTCCATAGTAGATTTTATTTATTCTACTATGGAGGATAGTTTTTGTCAATGCTTTATCTTGCTCAGTTCAAAGACAAGCAAGACTAAGTGATAACACTTGGGTCGAGCCTCCCAAGTGAGCCAAACTGTTGGGCAGCAGGTTTAGTGCTATCCACAAATGCTCGCATCTTAATACCAGTAGCAGTCCAAGGCTGACCAAAGGACATGTTAATGGTAAAGGCATCGATGAACTGTGCTTTGTGGAAATAGAACCAAATGTAATCTCCAGCAGTTTCATCGTATACTTTTGGAGCATAAACGTGCCAGTAGATAGCATTGTTAATTTTGCCCAATGGTACTTTCTGAGTAGGAGCAGTTTCTACCATAGTACCAAATTTGAGCATTGAGGATAGATTATCCAGCGGGAAAAGAGAACGAATGCTAACTGTAAACTCGAAGTAGTTTCTCTGCTGAATGGTGGACTTTACACCAACATTATCGCAGAGAACATCATTCATGGTTAAGTTTTCAGTCAGCGATACATCGGTAGGACAGCCGATCTCGTATGCCGGATAAGTGGAAGTTCCTGAGAGACCCCAATAGAAACCATCTGCATCAGGATTAAACAGCGGTGGTGCTGAAGAATTCTGGAAGTAAATGGTAGGAGCACCCTCAATGAATAAATCTTCCATTGTATTTAGAGTTCCCACGGGCGAGCCAGTAATAAGCGCCATATTATCACCTTCCTAAGATTTGAAATTGCGGGGTAGGAAAACTACCACAGCAGGATGGAGGTAAAGGTTTATTTACCAACGCTTCTGCATCTCTAATGTCTACATCATCTACTATGCTTCCTGCTCCACCAAATTTATATGTTCTACCAGTAAACGCACCAATAACATTTACAACTTTATGCCTACACAGAATAACAGAAACCACTTCTACTTCTTGCGCTTCTTCTTTTTTAGATGAACTAAGACCATCTTCAAACTCGATAGGCAAATGAAGCTGCTTCATTGCTTTACTGCCTCTCCTTGCATTAGACATTCTGCCCTCCACGTTCTAATATCTATAGAACGACTAACGCCAGCACCAGTAACAATTCTAGTGGCAGGAATTAAATTCGTAGTCCGTAGAACTACTGCAAGACTATTTGCTGTAAACGATTTCATGTGCAACGATGTACTAATTATACCAGCAATTCTGTCTGCTTCAAGAGAGGAATAACTTTCGCTGAATACCATAATGGACACAGAAAATTGGCAAGCTGAACATTCTGCTGTGTCTCCTCTTGGTATGCTTGGAAGCATACGAACTCGAATATTTGGATATTCAAACTCTGTTCCTTGCCAGTTATCTTCTCTTATCTCAGTAGCACTAGAGCCCGCATTTACTAACTCAGCAACAATAGCCGCAGTTGCTTTTAGTTTAGTAACTATTGCAGTTTGGATTTCATCGTTTCTAGGCGCAGTCATTTTATAACTATCTCCTCATAGACTTTTACGCCACGCATAAGTTGTGCCTTCATAGATGCTCCAAGTATCTTCTTTACTTCTGGCATAGTTGCTACAACAGACGGAGCAATAAATGGACGCTTCTCTACGCCGGGGTGTTTAATTTGTGTAAACCATACAGTAGTTCCAAAAGGAGGAGGCTTAAACTTAGGCCAATTTTCTACTGGAATTCCTACTCCGGTAGGTTCATCAGGGATAGGATATTTCTTCTTCTCTCCCCTAGTTGAATGTAAACCTGAACCCCACTCAAACGCCGGAGCAGCAGGATGATCAATAGTAATATCTATGTGTGCTCCAGTATCCCCATCGGCTGCTGGAGATTGTTTGCTAATAGTTTCTGCTATTGCACGAGGCGCATTTACTTCAGAAATCTTTTTCTGAATCTGTGTCATAACAATATCAGCTACCTTAGACAATCCAGCAAGAATGTCGTTCATTGCTTTGTATGCGCCCTTATGCTTCTACGCAAATCTAGAATAATGTAATTACGTCTGTCTCTACGATTATGAGACGAATGTTGAACACTTACAATCCTAAATCGTTTACCATAATATACGTCATCAATAGGATGTGTAATCTCCAATTCATCTCGCTCTCGAATATCTAACCATCCAGGTACTACTACAGCGGTAAAAGTTCTTTCAGTTTCATATCCCTGTTGCAGTAACAATTGCTCTATAGGACGAGAATCTAATCTCGTCATCACGCCAGCGTACGCAACTGTTCCAGAAATAACTGCCCCACCGACAGCATCATCGGCTTGGTTATTCATCCTCCATATAGTAGAACGCTGTCTTTCGCCTGCGGCTGTCATAGACCTACCCTACGAAGTTTACGAAACTTAGTTAGCAACTTATGAACAAATTGAGCACGAGCCGATGTACCAAATACTGTTCGGATTAGTTTTACTCTCTGCTCAGAGTACTGCTGATTTCTAAAACTCTGTACACCAATATCGCCAACAG
>Ga0209575_10001050_pt1 | contig 12330 bp, 11 predicted proteins | sample Medcelwee11metaG_FD_187172 | JGI IMG/M metagenome (GOLD analysis project Ga0209575, IMG submission 187172) | Freshwater pond sediment microbial communities from the University of Edinburgh, under environmental carbon perturbations - Medium... | ecosystem: Environmental > Aquatic > Freshwater >...
CGCTTCAATTACCTTTTTTCGTAAATCATAGCTATATGCCTTGGCCATTATTATTCTCTTTTTTATGATATTTTTTCTTTTCCCATCATATCTCATTTTTGTCCTGACTTACTTGGCGGCTGCTATAAATCAACTTTTGTTCACTTAATTTTTGTTCACTAATTAATAATAGTAGGGTGCGTTACACTCCGTTAACGCACCATCAAATATACATAGCACCTATTATAATGAACTCACCGTTAATTTAGGGTGTGTGTGTTACGCTGTCGCTAACACACCCTACAATTGCGGATTTAAACTACGACTTGATCCTGATAAATCAACTTTTGTTCACTTAATTTTTGTTCACTTAATTGTTGACAAACTAATTGCCAAAAATGTTTGATCGGTGGTATTTGCATCCGATCTGGGGTGGTTACTAGGACTACTTGCCGAGACCAATGATTAAGGGATTTTTCTTCCCCTGATAAGGATACTGGTGCAATTACCGGGGCGATCGCCCGAATAGCTAAACTCGGATCGGTGCGAGCTTCTAATAGGGCAGAGGCAGGTAATAAAGCAATTAAATTACCTTGCCTCACCACTCCCCGAAAAGCATCCAAAGTATTCAATTCTAAAACAGCCTTTAAATTTGCTCCCAAACGGTTAAATTGCTCCTGTACTAACCGCTGCATACCATAACCATCTTTAAATACTACTTGGGAATAGTTGACCAACTCTTGTACTGGTATTTGTTGATATTTTGTCAAAACATGATTCGCCGACATTAATACTTCAATCGGTTCTTCAAATAATAACTGTACTAACAAATCAGCACTGGCGGTAAAATAGCGATTATTCATGACAATAGCGACATCTACCAAACCATCTTTTAATACTTTCAACGCCCGATCACTACCGAGAGCTGTTACCCGCAGTTGTACCTCTGGAAAATCTTGACAAAATTTTTGTAAAATCGGTGGCAAATAATTAGCACAAATAGAATGAATAGCTGCCACACACAATTCCGGTTGTTTACCGGCTAATAAATCACTAATTTCTTCCGTTGCTACCCGCCAAGTTTGGCAAATTTTACGCACATGAGGCCACAACCTTTCTCCTCCAATCGTCAGTTTTACTTGACTAGAGCGATGAAAAAGAGACAAACCAATTTCCCCTTCTAAGGCTTGGATTTGCCGACTAATAGTTGATTGAGTGACACCACATTGTTTTGCTGCCTGTTGAAAACTGCCTGTCTCAGCAACAGCCAAAAATGCCTGTAGCTGTTCTAATCGCATTCAATTCACTTAGCTTCTATGAGCTGACATTTATGATTACCAGGGCAAGTTAACATTTATAAAGATGTTTTTTTAGTATCAGGAAATACAATTTTTGGCCTAATTTTGCTAATCGGAGAAAACTTAAGTTAGGATAAGAAAATTCTTACCAAATAATTATTTTTAAATTAATTTTATGAAAAACAAAAATCAAGCACTTTGTATAGTTGGTTTAACCTTAACCCTATTTTTACCTGCTAATATTGCCCAAGCTGAAAATTTAGCCCATACTCAACAATTACTTTCTACCCGGCAATGTCAAGGTTGTGAATTAAGTGGTGTCGGTTTAGTATTAGCCAATTTAGCCGGTGCTAATCTAGCTGGTGCGAATTTAGCTGGTGCTAATCTCAGTCGAGCAAATTTAGCGGGAGCAAATTTAGCCGGTGCTAACCTAGCAGGAGTTAGTTTGTATGGAGCAAATTTAAGCGGCGCAAATTTAACTGGCGCTTTATTAAATGCGACAGACCTAAGAGGGGCTTACCTGAGCGGAGCTGATTTAACGGGAGTTGATTTGAGTAGTAGTTTAGTAATTGGGGCGATTGGGTTATCTGTGAAAAACCAGAAACCAGAGGATTTATACCGTTTAGGGGTAGCGGAAGCAAGGTCTGGTAATTATCGTAATGCGATTGATTATTATAATCAGGCGATCGCCCAAAAGTCAGATTTAGCGGCAGCCTATTTTGGGCGGAGTATGGCTTGGGCAGATTTGGGCAATTATCAAGCAGCCACGGTTGATGCAGAAACCGCCCGACTAATTTTTGTAGAAAAAGGTAGTAAAGAGGGTGAGGAGTTAGCAAACCAATTAGCCCAAACCATTGAAATGCGACAAGAACCAACTATGAAAGAGCCAAAAAATGGGGGTTTTATGAATGCTTTGGGTTCTCTTTTACCGACTTTGTTACAGTTAGCTTTTTAATTGTTGAAATTACTGATAATATTTACCATCCCAGATTATTAGGGGCAATTCACGAATTGCCCCGATACAACAATAGAGGCAATTTAGAATTATTCTAAATTGCCTCTAAAATTTTGATTATTAACAAATGAAAAAAATGATCTTAAATAGCACCCATATAGGCTAAACCTAAGATTACCCCAGCTCCTAGAATATGACCAAAACTAGTTGTACCTAATACTGCACCGACACCAAAGCCACCAAATAAATTGCTAGAAGGCATAGCAGGACCAACATTGGGATATTTGATCGTAAATTTACCAAAGGCGATCGCTAAAATGTTGCAAAGGATCATAATGATGGCAACTTTTGGACTCCATTCTAAGGTAGGAGGGACAACGGCAGCGAATAAAGGTAAAGCAAAGTTAATCAATTGATTTGACTCCTAAGATAAAATTGAGTGAGTTTTCGGTGAATTTTAAAAAAATCTTTGTGCAAAATTAATAGCACACCTGGTCCCTTTTAATAAATATTTTGTATTAATACTTAACATTTCGCTAGATTTCTTAATATAGTAATTTTCCCAGTTTAGTATGGGCAATTCATGAATTGCCCTGATGATAATGGTTCACTACTCAAAACTGATTAATTAATTCTTGAATATGCTCTAAAGCCGGGGCGATCGCCCCTTGTGTTAAGTCGGAAAAAACTTCACCAAAATCAAACTTGATTGCTGGTATGAGGATTGACCAAGCCGTAGGGGAATTTTCATACAAGTATTGACTGAGGTTTAATAGGGAAACCGGATCATTATTATGTAAACCCAGAGCAGAAGTAGGCATAGTGGCATTTGCCAATACTTCAGCGGTGAGAGTAATATTATTAACTTTTAAATCATTTTCCCGATCATTAGCAGGATAAGCATCAATAAATATTACCAAATCACTTTGTGATATTGGCTCGGCTAATTCTGGGGTTAATTGATGGAGAGTTAAACATTTTATAGAATATTCCAATGGTGAAGATTTAGCATAAAATTTTTCGCACAATTCGGCTATATGATAACCTACCCCATCATCACTGCGGAGGGTATTACCATAACCAATAATTAAAATATTTTTCATCTAATCTTTGACAAAAATCGTTAAAATAATCGGTCCTAATAAATAATGATGACTAAGACAATTTAAACCAACTGAATTAGCTAACTCTTGTCGTTTTTTTCTACTATAAAGTTTCAGACCTTTGGGAGAAAAACTAACTGTGGTTTCATCTTGAGCTTGGCTACTATAATCAGCTAAATAAAAATAACCAGGCGATTTTAATACCCGTTTGACTTCCCATAAAACTTGCTCTGGATGCTGATAATGTAAAAAACTAACAGTATTAAATACGGCATCAAATTGCTGATCAGGAAAAGGTAAATTTTCCACATCCCCTTCTGTAAAATGCAAACGTTGCGGATCATAATTTTTTTCTTTAGCTTTTTTTAACATCACTGGTGAAAAATCTAAACCTGTGCCAGTCAGATGAGGATAGGTTTTCGCCAGCCGAGTTAATAATTTACCCGTACCACAACCTAAGTCTAAAATATTCGCTGTCGGTGGTAAATTGACATATTCTAATAAACGTTGATGAATAGCTTGGTAAAAAGCAGAAGGAAATAAACAGTCATAACTATTTGCCCAATTATTAAAAAAGTCTTGTTTGTTCATAATTTTAAATTATTTTAATTTATTCAATTATAGCTAATGATGTTTTTTTTAACACATGATCTATTTTTCGTCAAGTTTTGTTAATGTTTAATCATGTTTGGAATATCAAGTATTTAAGGGCTATTTTCTTGACAAATTCTTAGAATATTTGTAAGATTCTGGAACTTTTCTATTAATAATAAATTTCAAATTAAATTTTAAATTCAATCAATGAATAGTACAGAAGAAAAATTACCTGATCATCAGCAATTCACAGTCATGGGTCAACCGATTGATCTAAAAGATGATTATGTGGATTGGTTATTACAAACCTATAAAAATAATATTGGTTGTCATGTTGTCACCCTCAATGCAGAAATGGTCATGCAAGCAGAAGCTAATCCCATATTAGCGGAGGTGATCAAAAAAGCGGAATTAGTGATTCCCGATGGGGCTGGTATTGTACTTTATGGCAAATTACACGGTAAAAATATTGCTCGCTGTCCTGGTATTGAATTAGCTAGTAATTTATTAGAAACAATTAATGAAAACTCTCAATCTACTCAAACAAAAGTATTTTTCTATGGTGGTTCCCCCGAAGTAATAGCGAATGCTGTCACCTACTGGCAAAATAAATTACCTAATATGGCGATCGCCCATCAACACGGCTATATATCAGAGGCAGAACAGGCAACCCTATTAAAAACCTTGGCAGATTGGCAACCACAATTAATATTAGTGGGATTAGGTGTACCCAAACAAGAATTATGGATTGCTGAAAATCGTCATTGTTGCCCCCAAGCGATTTGGATTGGTATTGGTGGTAGTTTTGATATTTGGGGGGGAGCCAAGGAACGAGCACCCGCTTGGATGCAAGCTAATCATTTAGAATGGTTATATCGTTTATACAAAGAACCTTGGCGCTGGAAAAGAATGTCAGCTTTACCGCAGTTTGCTTGGAAAGCTATTACGGAAAAAAGATAAATACAGCAAATTTCCAACAAAAAACCCGGTTTCTCTAAAGAAACCGGGTTTTTCATCACCTCATGAGAGGAATAGTATTAACTGCGATCAGTTGATACAACAGACTCAAAACTGGGAACCACTAACACATCATTTTGTTTAGTTAACTGGTTATACAGTCTTTCCGTATTGGGGAAGTTAGCAGCCGGTAAAGTCGGATAACGACGATAAGGCACAGTATCCTCACCGAAGAATTCACCATACTCACGACTATTCACCATCGCCTCAATAAAGCCTCTAATACCCTGCGTCGCCAATATTTGGTTATATTGACGAATTTCCGCTTGATTTAAAGGAGCTCGACCTAAGAAATGTTTTGTACCTAACTCAATTACCTTAGTATTAGGATAGGGAGCATAAAACTCCTTAATGTACAACTGAGAAGAACCTAATAGGATGATAAATTCCCGTAAATTAATCTCTTTATTTCTTAGCTTCGTTTCCCAAACAGAAAACTCATTTTTCACAATGTAAGGCTCAATATTCCGCTCAAAAATCTGCCGATAAGCAGCCTGAATCACTGACTGAGCTTGTGCAGAATTAGCTGCAGCTGCAGTTAACTTGAATACCTTTGATTGTTGACGACGTTTATTCACTCCTTGAGCTACCCGGAAATCAACCGCTGGCTCAGTCCGCATGGATAAGGGTTGACCTAACTCAATAAATCTAGGAGTAGTTTCTACTTCTATTTTCAGGTTCTTATCAGCAATACTACCAGTTCTGGTATTTCTCAAAGATAAACCAGCCGGTGTGACATAACGCTCATAAGGAACCGTATCTTCCCCAAAGGCTTCATTATATTCAGGGCTGTCAATAATGGCATCCACCAAGGCATAAAAACCTTTCTTGGCACAGATGTCAAAATAGCTATTGATTTCTTGACGACCATAAGTCGGACGACCTAATAGACGACGATGAATATATTCAATTGCCTTACAAATGTAAAGAGAAGACCAATACAAATTACGGAAAGTATCAGACTTAGCTAAAGCTCTGATAAACTCCCGCATCGTAATATCGCCGTTTTCCAGTTTAATTTCCGGTACAGTTAAACGCTGACCAGAATAAAGTTCCCGGCCAAATACTTGCCGATAAGCCGCAGAAATGATCTTTTGGGTAGAATTTTCTGAGAACTTAACGCTAATACCTTGGGGAGCATTACCCTTGCGTTTAAAGTTACTGCTGATATAACCACCAGGTAACTGATCTAACTTAAATACAGGGGAACCTAAAGAACCAGGATTTTTACCTCTAGCTCCCGGATTGCTCAACTGGTTATCAATACCAGCACCTCTGTGAATTAAAATCCGGCGGGTATCTTTGCCGAAAGGAGCAGGCCGATTTTTCGGATTGCGAGTTTCTTTCGGGAAAATAGCTCCAAATTGAATTTCTAAAGGATCATTGCCTTGACCATAAACGTGCTGATCTCTTAAAGGTTGAGTATAATCAGCAAATAAGGTGACAAATTGAGGTACCTTGCGGAAAGGTGCGCTGTAGTTGAATAGATCAATTTGCGGTCCCCAGTTGCGACACTCCTGTGCCTCTTGACCAAGACCCCGTAAATAGGGTACAGTTTCTTCCCCAAAATAATCAGAATATTCTTGAGAATCAACCATTTCATCAACTAATTTGGCTAAACCACCCTTGCTGACAATATCAAAATATTTGGTAAATTCTTCTGATGAACTTAAACCACGTCCTAAGAAATGACGGGCAGCTAATTCGACCACCCGACTATTCACAAACGGTTCATAGAACTGTTTACGATAAAGGGGAGACCTACCTAAACGGCGAATAAACTCCTTCATGGAGATTTCGCTATTTTTAACTTTTGATTCTAAATCAGAAACACCTAAGCTATAAGCCCGAATAATATCCCGTTCAAATACTTGCCGGTAAGCGGCTTTCACTGCTTCCTGCTTCTCTGAACTAGATAAACCCGGCTTCATGACAAATTTAGGCCGGCGTTCTGCTGCATTAAAGTAAATTTGTGGTAGTTGTAAACCTTGTTGATCGGTAGTTTGACGCTGACGTAACTTAGCACTAGGAGTAGCTCCTTGGAATTCAGTTAGTAATACGTCAAAATATTGAGTAACAATTGCCTTGGCTTCTGGATCTTGTAAGAAAAAATTGATAGCTGCTGTCCGCATTTGTTGAATCGCTACAATCGTCGCAGCCGAAGAACAGACATTTTCAATAATTTCTCTTAATCCCCGTACATTCACCGCAATAATATTCGGATCGCCAGCCACGATCGCATAGGTGACATAACGTAAAAACCAAGATAAATCCCGCAGGGATTTGGTCATATTGCTAGGACCATAACGGGCAACGTTAATGGGTCGGAAACCTGCCGGCACCGGACCACCACTACCCCCAGCACTTAAGCCACTTAAAACGGAGCCAATCCCTTTGATTTTAGGACCGCTGCCGCTCTCTGCATAAGTAACAGTGCCAAGTTTCATGCCTTCTGTTACTTTACTTTCTGTAGTTTTAGTAGAGGCCATTGCCATCATTGCGTCCCCTGGTCTTTCTAAAAAGGCCATAGGCGAACCACCAGTAAAAATACTATTGGCTGCCCGGGAGACAATTAGTTCAGAACTTCTTGTTAATATGTCGGCGATCGCTAAACGTTTCGCCCCAGACTTAAAAAAGGTTGATAAGTCGCTTAATTCAGCCAGTCCGAGAAACCGATCTTGTTGTTCAGCTTGCAAAATCGTTGAGACTGGTACCGTTTGATACAGTTGCGGGCGGGCAACTGAGCTTCCACCGCTTGCCGTGACAGTCATTAGAGTTTGTCTCTCCCTATTTTTTTAAGGTTTTTTCCCAGACTTTTTTATGTTTATTCAGATGGCCAAAGCCAGAGTCAGACTTTATAAGATTTTGCCTTCTGTTTATCTTTTTCAGATTAAAATGTTTCGGGTACTTCCACTCATTTGTTAAGAAAACTTACGAATTTGTTAAGAAATATTACAAATTGTTAAATTTTGCCGACCAGATGGGGTAAAGATTCCCCAATTGTATTATTGACAAGACCGAGCAATTGTTAATTATTGTCTCAATATATTATTTCAAATATTTTCTCAATTTTAGTCAGTTAATTATTAGGTAATTATTCATGGATAAATACTCACAAGTTAGTCAAGCTGTCGGTCGTTTATATGATGCCTATCCTTTTCCCCCCGACCCTTTGACCGATGCTCCACCGCCTGGTTATAACTGGCGTTGGTCTTGGCAAGCTGCCTATAGTTTTTGTACGGGCATAAAGCCGAATAATAGTCGAATCAGAATATTAGATGCCGGTTGTGGTACAGGTTCCGGTACGGATTATTTAGCACACCTTAACCCTGATGCTCATGTGGTAGCCATGGATCTAAGTGCTGGTACTTTGCAAGTGGCAAAGGAAAGATGTCAAAGATCAGGGGCGACGGCGGTAGAGTTTCATAATTTGAGTATTTATGATGTGGGCAAATTAGAGGGGAAATTTGACTTTATTAACTGTGTGGGAGTTTTGCACCATTTACCCGATCCGATTAAGGGTATTGAGGATTTGGCCGGCAAATTGGCAGAAGGCGGTCTGTTACATATTTTTGTCTATGGAGAATTAGGACGTTGGGAAATTGCTTTGATGCAAAGGGCGATCGCCCTGTTACAGGGAGAAAAGCGGGGTGATTATCAGGATGGAGTAAAAGTCGGGCGAGATATTTTTGCGAATCTGCCGGCAAATAATCGTTTAGTGCAGTATGAGCAGGCGAAATGGTCGTTAGAGAATCGGCGGGATGAGTGTTTTGCCGATATGTATGTGCATCCGCAAGAGGTTGATTACAACGTAGAAACTTTATTTCAGTTAATAGATGCCTCTGGTTTAGAATTTCTCGGTTTTTCTAATCCCCAATATTGGGATTTAGAACGATTATTAGGTAAGTCACCAGAATTAATGGCCAGAGCTAATCAGTTAAGCGATCGCCAACGTTATCGTTTGATTGAATTATTAGACCCAGAGATTAGTCATTATGAATTTTTCCTGGGTCGCCTGCCTCTAACGAAACAAGATTGGCAAGACGATCAAGATTTATTACAGGCAATACCAGAAATCAGTCCTTGTATTGATGGTTGGCCGGGCGAAACTATTTTTGATTTTGAATATAAAATTGTCAAACTTTTACCAGCAGAAGTTGCTTTTTTACAAGCTATCGATGGGGAAAAGACAGTTGCCCAAATTTTACAGGCGGTGTCTGGTGATTTAGCAGTTGATTTATCGGTAGTGCGATCGCTACGGGAACGGCAGATTATTTTATTAGGAAGTTAAATTAGTTACTTGCTTGCTGGCTGTAGGGGTGATTGGTCAATTACCCCTACATAGTATTAAGGGAAAAAATATATTTTTTTGCCTATTAGGTATAAATATTTGTTTTATTAAAAGTATAAAGTGAAGCCAGAAAGACTTATTACGTATAACCAGAAAAGAATGTACTTTTTAATACATCAGTAATACGGACGTATATGAGTAAAATTACAGAAAATTTTTTGCTAATATTGCGGTTATTACGTAGAAAATTGAAAAATTATGATTTAAGTTATACGTAGTATAAAAACATCAGGAAAAAATATGGCCTTTTCATCAAATATTTATCAATCTCAACAACTCGACAAAAACTCCGATTTATCCGTATCAAATAGCATATCCACTGGCACAAGTCGGCCTTTTCTCACCTGGCAATTGATTATTGACTGGGCGGAGGAACACTATCGCAGTCGTACTTTTAACAAAGACGAAAAAATCCCGGCCCGGCCCGGCCTATTGTATTTAGTCCAGAAAGGCTCTATTCGGCTGACGGGCAATGCACATTTAAAGGCATCGAAAAGTAAATCTCTGAAGGATAATGACCCACTAGATGAAGCATTTTTAGGCTTTGTAGGAGCTGGCCAACCCTTTGAACTAGTAGTACAATCACCTTTTACCTTACAGGCCATGGCTCATACGGATCAAACTACGGTATTATGGATGTATTGGCATGATTTAGATAATTGGCCCCACTTTCGGCGAGAAGTATTAGACGCTTTTCGTTATCAACATCAACGGAAATTATTGTGGTTAAGCACTTTGGGGCAGCGGGCAACGATAGATCGGTTATATGGATTTTTGTCACTCTTAATAGAGGAATACGGAGAAGTCTGGGTGCATAAAAATGACCCCAATATTGTATTAGGTTATTATTTACCTTGGCCCCTCACCCATGCTCAAATTGGTAGTGCGATCGGTTCCACGAGGGTGACGGTGACGAGGTTAATGGGTAAATTGCGGATGCAGGGGTTAATTTATGTACAGGATGATAATTTAATTTGCTTACCCAATAAAACTGAATAAAAAATTGTGTCAATACTATCAATGTGTCAGGTGCAGGGTGAACGACAGTTCGCCCCTACTATATAAATTTTTCCTTGATAATTATGATAATTATTTAATAATTATTTATCGGTTGTCAGCGCAGGAAATACTCTATGTCCCTAATTGAAGTAGATTATCGTTTTCCCCTTGGTATTGATCCAGCTAAACAGGCAGAAATTATTGCGATTGGTCAAACGGCGGGAACCTGGGATGAAAGATTTTCCCATCGTCAAGAATTTTTGCGATCGCACCTTGCCTATGTAAAAAAGGTGGAAAATCATGACGGTTATAGTCAAGCAACTGTATGTTTTCCCTTAGAAAATGTGGAAGGGGATATTCCCAGTTTATTAACAATGATTTTTGGTAAGTATTCCATGGCAGGTCCGGCAAAAGTTACCGCTGTGCGATTACCAGAAAGTTATGGATTATATCCCCAATTTGGCATCCAGGGAATCAGGCAATATTTAGGAGTATTAGATCGCCCGTTAATTATGGGCATATTCAAACCAGCTTTAGGTTTATCAGCGGATGATTATGCGACAATTTTACGAGAAGTAGCCTTAGCCGGTATTGATATTATTAAAGATGATGAAATTATGGGGAATTTAGCCACAGCCCCAACTTTAGAAAGATTACGTACCTGTCGGCAAGTATTAGAAGAAGTAGAGGCGGAGACAGGTAAAAAAGTATTATTTGCGGTAAATGTGACTGGCAATGTCGATAGTAAATCTGATCCGGTAGCTACCGCCAAAATCTTAGTGGAAACGGGAGCCAATGCCCTATTATTAAATGTTTTGTCCTACGGTTTTGCCATATTAGAAGCGATCGCTGCTAATCCTACGATTAATGTACCAATTTTCGCCCATCCTGCCTTAGCCGGAGCTTGGTGTGGTTCCCCCGATTATGGTTTTAGTTATAGCACTCTATTAGGAACATTAATGGCTCATGCCGGGGCTGATGCGGTCTTATATCCAGCTCACTACGGCAGTTTACCTTTTAATAAAACCGATGAAATGGCGATCAAAGATATTCTGCGATCGCGCGATGTTTTTCCCGTGCCATCGGCGGGTATTGTGGCTCCCTTAGTACCGCAAATATTAACAGATTATGGTCATGATGTGATTTTAAATGCGGGTACGGGTATTATGGATTATTCCCAGGGGCGAACTGCTGGGGTACAGGCATTTTTGCAAGCGTTGGGAAAGGCATAAACTATTAAAAAGTGGGGAGAATTTATAAATTCTCCCCACTACACTGAAAGAAAAACCGCCATATTGTCTATGCCACTATTTTTTCTATAATTACTTGATAACCTTGATGTATTACCTTAATTTTTTCCTGAAAAACTGCATAAAAAGCATCAACTGCTAATTTAACATTTTCTGTCGCTTTTTCTGATAGTTTTAAATTATAGTCATCGAAAATAATGATGCCATTGACTTTGACTAAACGCCAACCTAACATAATATCTTCTAATACATCAGGAGCTAAGTGGGAACCATCCACATAATAAAAATCATAATGATCGAGAGAGAGCGATCGCAAAACGGTTTGGGAACTGCCTTTTTCTTTTACTACCTTATTAGCAAAACCTGTTTGACTAATATTAAAATCAAATCTCTCTTCTAAAGATTGTAAATAACCAGATTCATAATTTTGATGTTCTACACTACCAATAAAAGTATCAACACAGGTAATTTTAGCACTAGGATGGGTGAGAATTTGATCAAGTAACCAACAGGTAGAACGACCTTCCCAGCTACCAACTTCTAAAAAATTGATATGGGGTTGATTCGCAAATCTTTGTAATACCTGTGACCAAATTGGAATATTATGACTAAACCAATCTTGCGTATATTGAAATTTTTTATTTTGACAAAATTCTGTATAGCAGCCGCCAAGTAAGTCAGGACAAAAATGAGATATGATGGGAAAAGAAAAAATATCATAAAAAAGAGAATAATAATGGCCAAGGCATATAGCTATGATTTACGAAAAAAGGTAATTGAAGCG
>Ga0209575_10001051_pt1 | contig 12308 bp, 10 predicted proteins | sample Medcelwee11metaG_FD_187172 | JGI IMG/M metagenome (GOLD analysis project Ga0209575, IMG submission 187172) | Freshwater pond sediment microbial communities from the University of Edinburgh, under environmental carbon perturbations - Medium... | ecosystem: Environmental > Aquatic > Freshwater >...
AATAGGGATGAATTTATGCCGGCGAACAAAAATCTAAATTTAGAAAAACTAAAAGTTGAGTTGGAAAAATATTTTGAAGTTTCTAATCGCAAAGTTTTTTTGGAATATATTATGTTTTCCAAAATTAATGATTCCGAGAAGGATGCTAAAAATTTATTGGGATATATTAAATCTTTTGAAAAACCGCAACTCTTGCATGTGAATCTGATTCGGTATAACTCAACAGACAGTAAGGATAAATTTATTTCTTCTAGCGCAGAGCAAGCAGTGAAATTTAGAAATTATTTGCTTGGGAATAAAATTAACTGCACAATCAGGAGAAGTCTTGGCGCAGACATCGAAGGCGCTTGTGGACAATTAGCAGGAAAAAAATAATTTTTATACTACAGTATTACAGTATACTGTAGTATTTTTAGATTCTAAGATTTTGAAAAATTGGATTGCCTAATTTCCTTTTTTGGCGTAGAATAAAGATTGCAAAATATGGAAGAAAAAAAGGCTAAAAAAATATTAGATGATATTAACTTTCCTGTGGATTTGAAAAAGATCCCAGTTGAGAAATTGCCGGAACTTTGCGACGAAGTTCGCAGTTTTTTGATTGAGAGTGTTTCAAAGTCTGGCGGACATTTTGGTTCAAATCTTGGGGTAGTGGAGCTCACAGTGGCTTTGCATTATATTTTCAATACCCCGAGGGACATTTTGATTTGGGATGTGGGTCATCAAGCTTATTCGCATAAAATGCTTACCGGGCGAAAAGATAAATTACATACGATTAGGAAATATGGAGGACTAGCACCTTTCCCCAAAAAAACTGAAAGTGAATACGACGCTTGTAGCGTGGGACACACTAGCACTTCGATTAGTTCTGCGGTGGGCATGGCAATTGCTAATCGAAATAAAAAGAATGCTCCGCAAATTGTGGCGATCATTGGTGATGGAGCACTGGCTGGAGGAATGGCGTTTGAAGCGTTAAATCATGCGGGGGATGTTGGCGCCGATATGCTAGTGGTGCTAAATGATAATAAGATGTCGATTTCGCCTAACGTGGGAGGCTTGGAAAAATATCTCACAAAAATAATTTCCTCATCTTCTTTTGTGAGCGTGCGTGAAAAAGGGCGGAAATTTTTCAGTCGTGTCCCAATTTTGGAAAAATTTTTGCGTCGAGCAGAAAAACAAGCCAAGGGAATGTTGGTGCCTTCCACGCTTTTTGAACAATTAGGTTTTGAATATTATGGGCCGATTGATGGGCATGATGTGAAAAATTTGGTGGAGGTTCTATCTAATCTAAAAAAGATTAAAGGTCCAAAATTTTTGCATGTAGTGACTACAAAAGGTAAAGGATATACACACGCGGAAAAGGATGAATTTTCTTTGCACGCCACAGCGCCTTTTGATCTTGAGACTGGAAAAAAAAATGGCGCTAGTGCCAAAAAAATAACCTTCTCGGATGTTTTTTCTGATTGGATTTGTGAGAAAGCTAGAAAAGATGAAAAATTGCAGGCGATCACGCCGGCAATGTGTGAAGGTTCCGGTCTTTCGCAATTTCGCAAAATTTTTCCCAAGCGTTTTCATGACGTAGGAATTGCTGAGCAACACGCCGTCACTTTTTCGGCGGGGCTTTCTGCACAGGGTGCCAAGCCAGTAGTTTCAATTTATTCTTCTTTTTTGCAAAGAGCCTATGATCAAATCATTCATGATGTGGCCTTGGATAATCTGGATGTGCTTTTTGCGATTGACCGAGCGGGCGTTGTTGGACCGGATGGCGCCACACACAACGGAAGTTTTGATCTCTCCTTTCTTCGTGCAGTCCCAAATTTAGTCATTATGACCCCATCCTGCGAAAACGAATGTTTTGCTATGCTCAGTGCTGGATACAAACACAATGGGCCAGCCGTGGTTCGTTATCCACGAGGGGGCGGAAGCGGAAGATATAATCAAGAAAAATATAATTCTCTTGAAATTGGCAAAGCCAAAATAATTCGCACTGGAAAAAATGTGGCGATTGTGTCTTTTGGCACACTCTTGGAAAATTGCAAAAAAGCCGCAGAAGTTTCGGACGCGACTTTGGTGGACATGCGATTTGTGAAGCCACTGGATGAAGAACTTTTGAAAAAAATATCTGAGACGCATAAATATTTTGTCACTATTGAAGACAATGTAATTGCCGGCGGAGCAGGTAGCGCGGTTAATGAATTTATTTCAAAAGAAAATTTGGAAATGAAAGTTAAGAATCTTGGATTACCGGACAAATTTCTCGAACACGGAACTCGCGAAGAACTTCTCAAAGAAATTGGACTCGACGAAGAGGGGATTTTTAGATCTATTAAAGATTTTATTTTTTAAAATTATATATTGACTTTTCAGGCTGGCTATGCTTATATGTAATGTCTGATTCATGATGAACTGACAATAAACTTAAGGCAAATCAAAAGGAGGAAGTGCAATGAGTGACAAAAAGCCAGCGCACAAAGTTGTTTTAGAAATGATTGAAGAAGGAATTGAAGGGCTTTGCGACAAGGATAGTGGTGAATATGAGATAGCAAGGTTGTGCGGAAAATTAAATGCTGAAGTCGAGATGCTTAAGCGGATGATTATTCCTGAACAACACCGCGAAGAGGTAGTTATATCTTTGCAGAAAATTAAGGAAAAAATTTATCCATCGAAAGCTGCAGAGCTTCTTTTGCCAGATTCAGTGTTATTGGCAATTAACCCTCCTGCAGAAAAAGTAAAAAAATAGCATATAAATTATGCCACAATATTAGCTCATCAGAATTGTTGATTCAGGTGAGCTAATTTTTATTTTATAAACCTGAAGTGCTTAAGTGTTGGCAAGATATTTGGTGCAAGGTCTTGTGGAAGATTTTCGATATCTAACCAATCCCATTTTCGAATGTCTTCTCCTGGTGTTATTTCGCCAATTCTTTTGGCTAAAAAATGAACCAGAATAACATCAAGATTCCCCTCGGGGGTTTCTTTTTTTGTATGAAGTAAGAATGGTTTTTCGTCCAAGATTTCAATTTCAATTCCCATTTCTTCCTTAACTTCGCGTCTGGCATTTTCAATTAAATCAGTTTCAAAATTTTCTACTTTTCCACCACAAAACTTCCAAAAAGTTGTGTCTCCATGTTGGTCTAAAAGTACTTTATTATTTTCCACAATCACTGGACCGGACGCGATGATTATTTTTTGTATATAATTAAAATTAAAAAATTAATACGAATTTATTTATTTGTCATTCCCGTGTATACGGGAATCTAGTGTAAAAACTTAATGATTTGAGACTGGATTCCCGCTTTCGCGGGAATGACACAAATGGTGTAATATTTGGATTACAATTTCTTTGCCATATAATTATCTTTCAATTTATATCCCAACTTTCGATAATATCCACGGACTCCAACGCCTGAAATTACTACAATTCTATTAAGGCTAAATTCTTTTTTGGCGATTTTTTCGGCTTCGAGGATTAGTTTTTTTCCAAGACCGATGTGTTGAGGTGAGAGGGTATCTTTTTGATTGATTTGATTCATTTTACCATAAGTATGTACCTCTCTTATTATAGCAGAATTTTTCAGCACATTTGGAACTATACTTTTTTCGTTATTTATTCTTAGGCGTAAAAGCGCGAAAAGTTTAGACCTCACCCCAGCCCTCTCCTTATTAAGGAGAGGGAGCGTTGAATACTCCAGGAATATTTCTTGGCCGTCGCTGGCTGAATAGTCAATACGATGCAAAGTTATTTTTTCTTTGAGATTATAATCTGAACGGACTTCGCGACAACGAATGCAAGGGCAGGTTGAATTTTTGGCAATTAGTTGACGGAGATTGGAAATTTTTGGTCCGACTATAATGGAACTTTCTGGCACATCGCGTACTAGACGAGAGATGCGAACATAAGGTGGAATAATTTCATTTTTGACGCGCAATATGAATTTCTCAAAACTTTTGTCTGTGAGCGCTTTATATTTCCCAGCTTTCCATATTTTATATAGCGGACTTTGGCGGATAACAACAGTCGGATAAATCTTGAGCATATCCGGCTGGAAGGAAGCGTTGGAAAAAAGTTCTTGAAACATTTGAAAATCTTTTTTGATGTTTGAGCCGAGTAGTCCTGGCATAATATGGTAGTTGATTTTGAAACCAAAATCTTTGAGCAGTTTTGTAGCTTCGATAGTTTTTTGAATATTGTGCCCGCGTTTATTTTTTTCTAAAACATCATCGAAAATACTTTGCACGCCAAGCTCCACTCGAGTGCATCCAAGATTTCTAAAATTAATCAATTCTTCCGCGTCAATATAATCCGGTCGCGTTTCCAATGTTAGTCCAACAATTCTATGCTTAGCCGTCTCATTTCTTTTCTGTTCTTTGAGCAGGCCCGCCCGCAACGCTTCGCTCGCAAGCGATCTTGCGTAGCGATGCGGGCGGGGGTATTCATTACAAGCTCGGAAACATTCTAAGATAAATTTATTTTGATAGGCTTTTGGTAGATAGGAAAAAGTTCCGCCCATCACGATAATTTCTATTTTGTCAGTTTTATGACCATTGAGTTCCAATGCATGGATTCTTCTTTGCACTTGAAGATAAGGATTAAATTTGGCGGAAATGGCGCGCATCACAGCCGGTTCATTTGAAAGATAGCTTTTAGGCATTTCTAATTCATCGGGGCAATAAATACATTTGCCTGGGCAGGGATAACTTTTGGTAAGAACAGCGACAACTGCCACGCCGGAATCGGTGCGAATTTTTTTGCTAAAAAGGCAAGCTTCTAAATTGGGATGGCGTTTGATTTTTTTTTCGAGAATCATTTTTTCATAAAGTTCGCGAATATCGGCGTTGGTCGGCAAGGGAAGTCCCAGTTCTTTGCAAATTTCTTTTTTGCGTTTCAAAAAAAGCTCAGGACTTGAAATCTTGGTTTGGGTTGCTAGTTTTATGAAATTGTCATAGGATTTAAGCATGGGGGGATTATTTAATTTTTGCAATTTGAAAAAAATAAACTTGAACGCGCATTTTTTTGCTAAGATTTTCCTAAGTCGACGGCTAGTACGGAAAATCTTAGAAAAAATTCGCGTTCTTCGAACAATAATTTTTTTCAAATTGCGAAAATTAAATCAATAAGAGAGGGAGGGAGAAAAAAATAATTATTTAATTTAATATTATAAATATGAATACGGAGGATAAAATTTTAAAAGACATTGAAAAGGGCTATGATCAAATGGCGGAAAAATTTTCTGGTACTCGGAAATATTTTTGGAAGGATTTTGAGTTTGTTTTGTACTATACTTCACAGAGGGGCAAAATATTGGACTTTGGTTGTGGCAATGGGCGTTTTTTGGAAATGCTCAAAGACAGGAAGCTCGAATATTTTGGGGTGGATGTTTCGCAAAAACTGATTGATATTGCCAAGGAGAAATATGCAAAAGAGGGGGTCAGTTTTCAAAAAATATCCAGTTCGAGCATTCTACCATTTCCTGACAATTTTTTCAACAGCGTCGTGTCCATTTCAGTTTTCCATCATTTCCCTTCCGGTCACGCACAAAAAATGGCCAAAGAAATTTATCGTGTGACAAAGCCGGGAGGAATGATTATAATCAGCGTTTGGAATTTATGGCAAAAAAAATATTGGAAATATTGGCTAAATCCAAAAAATCTTTGGGAAAAAAATATTAACATACCGTTCAGAAACAATCAAGGAGAAGTTTTCAATCGCTTTCATCATATGTTTAGTAAGGGAGAATCGAAAAATCTTTTCAAGAAAGCTGGTTTTGAAATTGAAAAAAGTTTTGTCTTGAATAAAAAAAATATTGTTGTAATTGGGAGAAAGTAATTTTTATGTTGTACTTTAAAAAAGGAGGTGAGGCATGAAAAAAAGCCGATGGTGCTATATTTTCGTAGCTGAGCCGATTATTGAAGTCATAGAAATATTAAGAGAAAAAGGTCTTAATATAGATTATGATGACAAAATAGAAATTCCCGGTTTGGCGATGGGACATTTTAAGGGAAATTCTGGGATTATCCAGAGTTGTGATGTCTGGCTCAAAAAAGAAAGAAGTCAGATTTTGACAGAGATAGGGAGAGAGACGAAGACTTGCGTAGTATTACGAAGCATTTCCTTCGAATTTTTGAAAATCTCAAAAATTGTGAGAGAAACTCTCACGATTATCGACGATGTTGATTGTGAGATTCATGATCGGCAAGAAGGAATAAAATAAAAAAAGGTTTGTTTTAGGATATTATCCGAAACAAACCTTTTTCATTTTTTGTGCCTCGAGAGAGACTCGAACTCTCAAGGGATTGCTCCCACGCGATTTTGAGTCGCGCGCGTATACCAATTCCGCCATCGAGGCACTTTGTCATAAGATACATTTGTAGTATAATAGACTTATAGATTATGGCAAAAATTATTTCATTAGTCAATCAAAAGGGCGGAGTGGGCAAAACTACCTCAGCCATTAACCTTGCAACCTATTTGGCCGAGCTGGGTAAGTTTGTTTTGCTCGTGGATCTTGACCCACAAGGTAACGCCTCTTCGGGGTTGGGATTAAATGTCAGAGAAATTGAAAAAAGTCTCTATCATTCAATGATACTTGGAGAGCATCCGTCGAAAATAATTATGCGCACCGAAACTTTTGGTCATGATTTAATTCCCGCCTCACAAGATTTAGCCGGAGCAGGAATTGAGCTGGTGCATTTGGATAATCGTGAATTTCGATTATATAATGTGTTACGAGAAATTCGAACTAATTATGATTATATAATAATTGATTCTCCGCCCAGTCTTGGACTCCTCACAATTAATGGTCTGGTAGCGAGTGATGAAATTATTATTCCTGTGCAAACAGAATACTTTGCGCTGGAAGGACTTAGTCAACTTCTAAATACAATCAATCTCATCAGGGAAAATCTTCAACCACAATTAAAGGTTATGGGTGCACTTCTCACTATGTATGACAAGCGAAATCGCTTGGCGCGCCAAGTAGTCAAAGAAGTACAAGATCATTTTCCTGGGCATGTTTTTGAGAGTGTTATTCCTCGTTCTATTCGTTTAGCGGAAGCGCCAGGATTTGGAAAATCAATTTTGAGTTTTGATTCGCTTTCTAAAGGCGCGCGAGCTTATAAAAATCTAGCTAAAGAAATTATCGAACTAGATAAAAATAATAATAAAAAAGATTTTTCGATATAATTCTCTACGAATTACGAATTTTTTACAAATATACTAATCTACGAATAATTTGGTAATTAAAATATTTTAAAATAAAACTTATGGCTCAGAATTATGGTTTAGGTCGAGGATTGTCATCACTCATTCCTCAAAAATCAAAAAAAATAGATAAGCCGGCGGAAGATTTCAATTATTTCGGGGCTTCCGGTAAGCCAATCTCAAACACTGCTGACTTTTCCGAGAAGGAAAAAGGTGGCATTGAAGAAATTGAAATTTCAAAAATTGTGCCTAATCCCTATCAGCCACGAACGGTTTTTGATGAAACAAAACTTCAAGAATTAGCTGATTCTATAAAAGAGCATGGAATCATCCAACCGATCGTGGTGAGTAAATCTGGCGGACAATATCAGATTATTGCAGGCGAAAGACGCTTTCAAGCAGCTAAAATTGCTGGTCTTTCGGTTGTGCCGGTAATCTTTCGTGAAACAGATGATCAACAAAAATTAGAATTGGCGATCGTGGAAAATGTTCAGCGACAAGACCTAAATCCAATTGAGGAAGCCAAATCATACTTGAAACTTACAAATGAATTTAGCCTCACACAAGAAGAGGTCGCAAAAAAATTAGGAAAAAATCGAAGTTCAGTAGCCAACAAAGTTCGGCTCTTGAATTTGCCAATTGAAATTCAAAAAGCTCTAGTGGAAGGAAAAATTACGGAAGGGCATTGTAAGTTACTTTTGGCTATTCCTAATCCGGAAAAACAAAGAGCTTTCTATGAACTTATAATCAAAAATGGTTTGACTGTGCGTCAAACTGAGGATAAAACCAAGGAAGTGACCGTTCACTCTCACAAAAGGAATATTATTGTTGATCCGGAAACCAAAAGTCTGGAAGATGAACTAATCGGTATTCTTGGCACTAAAGTCAAAATCAAAAAATCCGGTGGCGGTGGGCAGATTGTGATTGAATATTATTCCAAGGAAGAATTGAATAATATTTTGGGGAAGATAAAATAATTCAATGTCAGAAAAAGTTATTCAAGTAGCGGTTGAATTTTATGAAAAAGTTATTGGTGTATATTGGCCGGCTTATTTTTCGTGGCTCACAGAAAAATTAAGTGGAACGGAACCATTTTTTGTGCTTTCTATTTCAATCGCCTTGATTTTTGCTTTAGCAATTTATATCTGGTTTCGCAATCGCGACTCTTGAATTTCTAATTACATATTTAATTACGTAATTAAATGAGAATTATAAAAATCCGCTTTCGGGCGGATTTCTTTGAGATTTCTAAAAAGCTAAAAGCTAACACCTAAAAGCTATTTTATATCATCCCTTCTTTCTTCATAAACTTTTTAATGTGTGATTTAGCGGCGGAAGTTTTGACAAAACGAAGCCAGTCTCGACTGGGATTTTTGTGATCTCTGGAAGTGACTATTTCGATAACCTCACCGTTTTTAACTTTATAATCCAAAGGCACAATCTTCCCATTAACTCGAGCGCTCATTGCTCGATCGCCAATTTCACTATGAACTTTATAGGCGAAATCAATTGGAGTAGCTTCTTCTGGGAGATCGATGATATCACCTTGTGGGGTAAAAGCAAAAATGTGATTTTTGAAAAAATCTATTTTCAGACTTTCGAGTAATTCTTTGTCATCTTTGCCAAGTTCATTTTGCCATTCACGCAGTTGTTTTACCCAAGCAATTTCTTTTTCTGGAACTTTGGCTTTTTCTCGAAAGAAGAAACTTTTCAAACTTTTTTTCTTTTCAGAATATATCCAATGAGCGGCGATTCCGAATTCCGCCTCGTCGTGCATTTTTTTGGTGCGAATTTGAATTTCCAAAAAATTTCCTTCTGGTCCAAAGATTGTAGTGTGAATCGATTGATAGCCATTGGGTTTTGGCAGAGATATATAATCTTTGATGCGCCCAACCAGCGGACGATATTTCTTATGCACAATACCTAGCGTTTCATAACAATTGACGATTTCCGGTACGATAATTCGAATGCCGGCAAGATCATAAATTTCATCAATATTCATATTGTGCTTTTTGAGTTTTTGAAAAAGACTATAGAAATGCTTAGAGCGACCATAAATATCAATGACAGTTATTTTTTCTTTAGCTAATTCTTTTCGAATGTCAGCAATCATTATGTCTATATATTTTTTCATTTCTTCTTTTTCTTCGGCCAATATATTAGAAACATACTGATAATTTTCTTTGTCTAAAAATTTGAAGGCTAAATCTTCCAGGCGAACTTTTATCTCTCCGATTCCCAGACGATTAGCAATTGGCGCGAAAACTTCCAGGGTTTCTCGGGCAATTCGTTCTTGTTTTTCTGGTGGCAAACTTTCGAGCGTTTCCATGTTGTGTAATCTATCTGCCAGCTTAATGAGCACCACGCGGATATCTTCAGCCATAGCTAAAAACATTTTGCGAAGATTTTCCAAATAATTTTCTTCTTTAGTGCCACGCAATTTTATTTTTCCAAGCTTTGTCACTCCATCAACCATTTTGGCAATTTCTGATCCGAATTTTTTTTCTATTTCTTCTAATGTGACTTTAGTGTCCTCTGGTACATCATGCAAAAGTCCGGCTGAAATGGTTTTTGAGCCCATACCTATTTTAGCTAAATTCAAAGCGGTGTGCAGAGAATGCTGAATATAATCTTCACCGGATTTTCTTTTCTGCCCGGCATGGGCGGACAGGGCTGTTTGGTAAGCACTTCTAATCAGAGCCTCTCTGCGAGAGTCTATATTTAGCTTGGCATTTTTTATTACATCTTCGATAGTTATCATATTTTTACGAAATACGAAATAAGCGAAAATACGAAATAAGTCTAATTGTGCATTTATTTATAAAAATTTGCAACTCATTAATATTTTTTCATATGTTAGAACTTATAAATATTATTACATGCTACTCTTGGTTTTCTTTTTCGAAATTGCATTCCTTGGTGGAACATTTGATTTTATTTTTTGCCGCAAAAACCAGAAGGCCTTTGCATTTAGGGCAAATTTCTCCAGTAGGTTTGTTCCAAACAGCAAAATCACATTTAGGATAAGTGTTGCAACCATAGAAACTACGCCCGCGTTTAGATTTTCGCTCGACGATCTCTCCCACGCCACATTTAGGACAACTTACGCCAGTTTTATTTTCAATTTTTTTGATATTTTTGCAATTAGGATAGGCCGAGCAACCAAGAAACATTCCAAATTTACCTCTTTTTATAGCCATTGGCGCACCACACAATTCGCAAGCTTCTTTGCCGTTTTCTTTTTCAATACCTTCTTCAATCTTTTTTTCATCTTCTGTCTTTTCAGTATGCTTACAATTAGGATAGTTGGAACAAGCCACAAATTTTCCAAAACGACCAAATTTCACGATCAAATCTCCGCCACACTGCGGACAACTCGTCCCAAGTTTTTCTTGAAAACTTTCCTTAGTCACTTCTTTGGTTTTTTCTTTGAGATTTTTATGAAATGGTACATAAAAATCTCGGATTACTGGCACCCATTCTTTTTTACCTTCGGCAATTTCATCTAAATCCTCTTCCATTTTGGCAGTGAATTTATAATCAATAATTTGAGAAAAATGTTCTGTCAATAGATCACTAACAACAAAACCAATTTCCAAAGGAAAAAGTTTTCTATTTTCATCTTTTTCTACATATTTTCTGTCGATGATAGTGGAAATGGTTGGTGCATAAGTGGATGGTCGGCCAATGCCAAATTCCTCCATTGTTTTTATGAGTGTAGCTTCACTATAGCGAGCAGGTGGAGTGGTAAATTTTTGCTCCGGCGTAATTTCAACTAAATCAACCTTTTCTTTTTCCTCGAGCTCGGGCAAAATATTTTCGTTTACTGGCATTTTGTCTCCATAAATTTTTAGATAGCCATCAAATCTAATGGTGGAGCCATTAGCGCGCAGAGTGTAGTTATCTTTAGAATTATTTTGCGAAGCTGAGATATCCACTGCAACGTTGTCTAAAACGGCACTCGACATTTGAGACGCTATCATTCTTTGCCAAATTAATTTGTATAGTCGATATTGTTTTGAATCTAAATATTCTTTGATAGACTCTGGATCATGCTCAGGAAAAGTTGGGCGGATAGCTTCATGAGCTTCTTGTGCCCCTTTGGATTTATTCTTGAAAAAACGTGGGCTAGCTAGAGAATATTTTTTTCCAAAAAGTGCCTCAATCTTTTTTTGAGCAGCAATTAGGGATTCCATAGAAAGATTCAAACTGTCAGTTCGCATATAGGTAATGAGACCGACAGAACCAGCAGATCCGATATTTATTCCTTCGTATAATTTCTGGGCAATACTCATGGTTTGTTTGGCACTATAGCCAAGCCGACTGTTGGCATCTTGTTGCAAAGTAGAAGTAGTATAAGGAGGAAGGGGATTTTTTTGAATTTCTTTTTTGGAAATTGTGGTTATTTCAAAATCAGCTTTATCAAGAAAATCTTTTATTTTTTTTGCTTGCTGCGCATTTTTTATCCCCATTTTCCCAAAAGCTTTGCCATTTTCCTTGGAAAGCTTGGCTTCAAAAGCCGAAGAACTTTCGGTTTTTTGTTTTTTTATTTTAGCAACTATGTTCCAATATTCTTCCGGCTTGAAAGCCTTAATTTCTTTTTCGCGTTCAACAATAAGGCGCAGTGCCACTGACTGAACACGGCCAGCTGAGAGTCCGCGTCTAATTTTTTTCCATAAAAATGGGGAAAGTTCATACCCGACTAAGCGGTCCAAAACTCTTCGGGCTTGCTGGGCATCAACTAAATTCAAATCAATTGAACGCGGATTGGCTAAGGCTTTTTCAATGGCAGTTTTAGTTATCTCATGAAAAACTATGCGCTGAGTATTTTTTTCGTTAAGATTTAGCGCTTCTTGTAGATGCCAAGAAATAGCTTCTCCTTCGCGGTCTTCGTCAGTTGCGAGGATTACTTTATCAGCTCTTTTGGCTAATTTTTGAAGTTCGGAAACTCTAGGTAGGGCCTTAGAAGGAACAGTATACTCTGGGGTAAAATTATTCTTAATATCAATACCCATTTCTTTTTGGGGCAAATCGCGAACATGACCATAAGATGATTTTACGATAAAACTTTTTCCTAAAAACTTAGAAATTGTTTTGGCTTTGGTTGGAG
>Ga0209575_10001052_pt1 | contig 12302 bp, 7 predicted proteins | sample Medcelwee11metaG_FD_187172 | JGI IMG/M metagenome (GOLD analysis project Ga0209575, IMG submission 187172) | Freshwater pond sediment microbial communities from the University of Edinburgh, under environmental carbon perturbations - Medium... | ecosystem: Environmental > Aquatic > Freshwater >...
TTGGCTGTGGTAAGATGACGCTCATGTCTCCCTCTCGTATCGTACAGGCGCATCAGCGTCGTTATTGGATCGCCGCGGCCATCCTGGCGGCAACCATCATTTTGGCCGGGTTGATCGTGCGTTCCTTCCTCGGCCCGGGGACGTTCCGGCCCCGTCAGAGCGAACTCAACGTCATTCTGATCACAATCGATACCCTGCGCGCCGATCATGTCAGTGCCTATGGGTCGGACCGGGCCGACACCCCGGTGTTGGATGCGCTGGCAAGCGAGGGGGCGAGGTTCGACCATTGTGTCGCCCAGACGCCGCTTACCCTGCCCTCCCATACGTCGTTGCTTTCCTCCACCTATCCCCTGTTCAACCAGGTTCGGGACAACGGCGGCTTCCGGGTCCCCGGATCGCTGACGCTGGTCAGCGAACTCCTGAAAGGACGGGGATTCGCGACGGCCGCCTTTATCGGGGCGTTCGTGCTGCATGGAAAATGGGGGCTGGACCAGGGCTTCGACACCTACTCCGACCATTTTGATCCGCTGCGCTACGGCAAGATCCTGCTGGAGAACGAGAAGCGCGCCGATGAAGTGCTGGGCAATGCCCGGGGCTGGCTCGAAAACCTGGGGGACAAGCAATTTTTTGCCTGGATCCATCTCTATGATCCGCACTCGCCATATGATCCGCCCGCGCCTTTTGACGGCGGTTCTTCCCAGGCAGCCTACCGCGGCGAGGTGGAGTATACCGATAGCGAACTGGGAAAATTCGTCGCCTTTCTGAAGGAGAAAGGGATTTATGAGCGCTCGCTGATCGTGGTCGCCGCCGACCACGGTGAGGGGCTTGGCGACCACAACGAGGACGGGCACGGCATGTTCCTTTATGAGACAACGGTCCATGTTCCCATGATCATGCGTGCTCCCAAGCCGTTCGCCCGCCGCGTGGTGGGCGAAACGGTGGAACTCGTGGACGTGGCGCCGACCATCCTGGACCTGCTGGGTGTTCCCGCCCCGAAACAGTGGCAGGGGCGCTCTCTTTGGCCGCTGCTTGACGGCCAGCCGGACAACGCGGCGAGCCGGGCCTACAGCGAGACCTTTTACCCCCGTTTCCACTACGGCTGGTCCCACCTGCAAGCATTCACCAGCGGCACGCTCAAGTATATCCTGGCTCCGCGCGACGAGCTGTACGACCTGGCCCGGGACCCCGGGGAGCTTCTTGAGCTGGCCGGAGACCGGCGCCGCCGCGATTTGCGGGGACAGCTGTTGTCTTTCGTCAGCCGCGGTTCGCGCGGGGCGCTGGACAGCGCCGCCGGCCGGCAGTTGAGTCCCGCGGACCAGCAGCGACTGGCCGCTTTGGGCTATCTCTCGGGAACCGTCAAGGTCGACGATTCGCTTCCCCTCGCCGATCCCAAGGACAAGATCGCGGTCAGTAACGCGTTGACGGAAGCAACGCGGCTGCTGGAACAAAAGCGTCCCGAAGAAGCGGCCGCCCTGCTCGAGCGCCTGACCCGCGAGGAACCAGAGCTCGCCGATGCCTGGAGCCTGCTGGGCAACGTCAACCTGAAGCGCCAGCGCCAGCAGGAGGCCCTTGCGTGCTTCCGCCGCGCCCTGGCCCTGAAACCCGACAACAATTTCCTCATGCTGAACATTGTCAAGACACTGGTGGGCTTGGGCAAAGTCGAGGATGCGGCCGCGGAGAACCTGCGCTTTCTAAAATCCTTTGCCGATGATCCCGCCCTGCTGGAGCAATTGGGCTTTATCCGCTTGCGCCAGAACCGCCCCGCCGAGGCCTTGAAGATTCTGGAACGGGCGACGGCCATCGATCCATCGTCTTCGCAGCTGGTCAACCTGGCCGGCGAGGCGCTGATCATGAAGGGGGATCATGCCGCCGCGGAAGCGATCCTGAGCCGCGGCATACGGGAAAACCCCAAGACCCGCAGCACCCGCTACCTGCTGGCCCAGGTGCAGGAGGCGTTGGGGCGCCCCGCTGCGGCCATCGACCTCTACCGCCAGGAACTGGAGATCAATCCCGGCAAATACCAGGCCGCGGTCAATTTAGCCAACCTGCTGAAGAAAGGGGGGCGGCTTGCCGAGGCGGCCGGCTATTACCGCATGGCGATCGACGCCAACGATACGTTGAAGATGCCCCGTTTCCATCTGGCCGAAATCATGCTGCGCGAAGGGCGGGGCCTTGACCAGGCCGTCAGCCTTTGCCTGGGCGGGATCGTCCTGCCGCCCCGGGATCGCGATACCCTGTTCGGCTATTTTGTGCTGACCAATCTGTATGCCGCCCTTGGCGACGCCGAGCGCCGCGACCACTATACCCGCCTGGGGGAAACGCTGATCTCCGAGCTGGAAAAGAAATAAGCGGCAGTGACAGTGTCAGCAGGAAATGAAAGCAATCGGTTTACGGTGGACGGCAGACGGTTGACGGTCAAAAAAGCAATAACGAGACTTGCATATCAAATCCCAAATTCCAACCAACAAACACATGCCAAATTCTCAAGAATACGGACGTTTAGATTTGGCTTTTCTTCTTTTTGCTAACGTCTACCGTCTACTATCTAACGTCTGTAGGCCGGTCAATTTTTTAGGAACTTGCCTCGCGCAGCAGAGAGGCGAGTTGCTCCCGCTCCGCGGGGCTGAGCCGGTCGGCCAGCTTCCGCTTCAATGTGTTCAGCGTCTTGCGCGCTTCGTCCCGCCGCCCGCTGCTCAACAGGGCGATGGCCAGGTTGAAGTGGGCATTGATGAACCCAGGGTCGATGCGTGTCGCCGAGCGAAACTGTTCGATGGCCTTGGATGAGTCGCCCAGGTAGAGGTATACGACCCCCAGCCCATTCACCGCGGTGATCAGTTGCGAGTCCGCCTCCAGCGCCCGGGAGAAGAAACCGGCGGCCAGTTGCAGCCCGCGGCGGTCCTTGCGCTGGCGGAAAAGGCTCAGGTGCAGGGTGCCCAGACCGCTCAGGGCCAGTGCCTGTTTCGGGTCGAGCCGCAGAGCCTGCTGGAATGACTGGACGGCCTGGTCGCCCTGGCCGCGATCGAGCTGGGCGAGGCCCAGCTGGGTCCAGTGGGCCGGGTTGCCGCCCTGCTCGCGCACCAGGTCCTGGAGCAGGTTCTCCGCCAGCTCGCCCTGGTCGAGCCTGACCAGCAGCTTGGATGCCTGGGCGCGGATCTCCACTGGCAGCGGCGAGCCCGAAACCTGCCCGGCCTGGATCAGCTTGCGCAAGGCAGCCAGGGCCTGTTCGGGATGACCCGTTTCAATGTTCATGTCGGCCAGCGCGATCGCCAGCTTGTGATCATCGGGTTCCAGGTCCCAGGCCTGCTGGAAATGGCCGATGGCCAGGTCGATCCGCTTCTGGCTGCGGTAGAGCTCACCCAGCAGCAAGTGGGCTTCCACGGCCCGGGGATCGCGCGCCAGGACAAGCCGCGCCATTTCCTCGGTCTGCCGCGCGTCGCCGCGGTCGCGAAAAAACGCCGCCAGCAGCAGGGCAAAGCGGGAAATGTCGGGGAAGCGGGCAATGGCCTCGCGCAGCACCGCCACGGTGACCGCAGGTTCCTTGCGGGCCAGGGCCAGCTCGTAGCGCATGTCGTGAAACTGAGGCAGGGTGCGGTCGATTCCCGTAATCCGCAGCGCGGCGATCTGGCGCTCGGCGCCGTCCAGGTCCCCGGAGTGAATGGCCTGCCGGGCCTCCAGCAGAAGGTTCATCGTGCCGATGCCGTCCTTGGGATCAGCGCTGCTTTCCGCCCGGAGCGCGGGGCCGCCGGCGGCCAGGTAACCCAGTGCGCGCAGCCGGTCCTGGTCCAGGCGGGACTGCCGCGGCCGCAGCGCGGCCTGGCCGGCACTCACTGTTTTTTCCAGGTAGCTGTCCAGATCGCGGGCCAGCCCCTTGGCCTGCACGTTCTTTTTAAGGTAAAGGTTGTCCTTTTCCAGCGGGTCGGCCGCCAGGTCGTACAGTTCCGCGCGGGGGAGGGATATGTACTTGAGCTGGCCGCGCACGAGTCCCGAGAGGGGAGCCCACCCCATCTCTTCCATGCCGTACAGGCTTTCGAAGTAAAGGGCGGGAACCGGCTTGGCCGGGTTTTCATCTCCGCTCAGCAGCGCGGCGATGCTCCGGCCCTGGACACCCGCGGGCCGGGGCAGGCGGTACAGCTCCAGCAGGGTGGGCAGGACATCAACGAGCCCTACCGTCTGTGTCACGACCCGGCCGCCGCGAAAGAGCCGTGGCTGATGGAAGATGAGCGGGACGCGCAGCGTTTCCTCGTAGCAGAACACTCCGTGGCCGCTTTCGCCGTGCTCGCCGAAGCCCTCGCCATGGTCGCCGGCGATCACCACCAGCGTGTTCTTCAGCAGGCCGCGGCTTTCGAGGTCGCGCAGCATGCGGCCGATGGTCTCGTCCATGTAGGCGATCTCGCCGCGGTACGGATCGTCGGGAAAGCGGTCGCGAAAGGATGCCGGCGGCTCGTAGGGGTGGTGGGGATCGTAGAGATGGACCCAGCAGAAGAACGGGGAGGAGGGAGCGCGCTCCAGCCAGCGGGAGAATTTGTCATACACCCGGTCGGCCGTGATTTCGGAGCGGAAGGTGGTGGCCTCGCCGGAGGCGTTCAACTCATCGTCGTAGACGGCAAAACCCTGGTCCAGGCCGAATTTCTTTTCCAGCACGTAGGCGGCGATCATGGCCATGGTGGAGAACCCGGCCTGGCGGAATATCTCGGCCAGAGTGGTCTCCTCGGGGCGCAGAGAATACGTGCCGTTGTTGCGCACCTGGTGGGCCTGGGGCTCGCGCCCAGTCATCAGGGTAACGTGGGCCGGCAGGGTCAGCGGCGCCGCGGTGTAGGCCCGCTCGCAGCGCACCCCTTCCCGGGCCAGGCGATCGATGGTGGGGGTGGCGGCCCGGGTATCGCCGTAGGCGCCGATGCGGTCGGCGCGCGTGGTGTCCAGCGTGATCAGCAGCAGGTTGCTGCCTCCGTCGCCCCTGGCGTCAGCCAGCCGGCCCTCTTTTTTGCAGGCACCGAGCAGCGCCAGCAGGACGAGCAGGGCAACTACCCGGCCGCGGCGGAACATGAACCCGGCGTCCATCCGTTTTCCCGCCATGTGCGGGTGTTATTTTTTTTGCAGCAGTTCGAGCAGCGCCTTGCCTTCCTCGAAATTCGGCTCGGCCGTCCCGATCTCGACGAATTTCTTCAGGTGCTCTACGGCTTTGTCCATCTGGCCACGGTTCATGGCGACATAGGCCAGCTTCAGGTAGGGCTTGGGCCAAGTGGGCTTGATCTCGATGGCCAGCTGGTAGTACTTCTCAGCCTCATCGACCTTCTCGCGCGCGAACATGATCTCGGCGACGTTGTAGGGCAGGGCCGGGTCGCCGGGCTGGATGTCGATCGAGCGCTGAAAATTTTCCACGGCCAGCTTGAAGTTTTCCCGGCGCAGGTGGATGTCGCCGATGCCCGCGAACACCAGGGCCGCGGTGGCGTTGCCTTTCAGCTCCGGGGTTTCCTTGGTAACCTCGGCGAGCACTTTCTGGAATTCGGCCATGGCCTCATCGTAGTTTCCCAATTCCGTCTTGCAGTTGGCGATATAGACCCCGATCTGGTAGTTGGCCGGATTCTTCAGGGCGAATTCCTGGTAAAGGACCAGTGCTTCCTCATATTGGCGCTTGTCAAACATTTCGTGGGCGCGCAGGATGGCGTCGCGGTTCGGGTCGCCGGCCACGCCGGTGCCTTTCTTTAGGACGATGCGGATCTCCGGGTTGGGGGCGACGCCGCTGACCGGCTGCTGCGTGACGCTGGATGCATAGCCCTCCATTTCGCCGATGACCTGGACCACGCCCTTGCCCAGGGCGAGGAATCCCCATTGTCCCTTGTTGTTGGACTTGGTCTGGCGGACATTGTTGAATTCCATGTACTTCAGGGTGATGGACGCATTCACCAGCGGATTGCCGTTCTCGTCGACTACGGACCCGGTCAAGCGGCCGTTGCCCCTTCCTTCCTGGGCTTGGACGGCAACGGACGCGGCCAGCAGCAGGGCTGCGGCCAGATAACGATGGATTGAAATACGCATGGGCATCCTCCTATGATCTTGCTCGTTTTGTCGTTTCACTTTATTTTTACCGTAAAAAACTGCCGGTTCGACTTGCCGCCTACCTGGTCCAGCACCAGCAGGTCAACCTGATATTTCCCCGCTTCCAGCGCCAGAGCCCATTCGAGCTCCAGGCGTGTTTTTTCCTGCATACGGGCGTCGACCACGATACGCCGGTCCTCCTTGCGGGTGACGATGCTGCCGTCCGGGGTGTAGATGTTGGCCGCCAGATGGATGCGCGCCGTGAACCCCCCGGCGGCGTCGGTTTCAAAGCGCAGGTCCCTGGCGTCGATGGCGATGCGCAGCCTGGGGCCGCTTGCATCAAAAGCGGCCGAGAAACCCAGAAAATGCTCTTCTGCCCCCTTGTCGCCCTGGATGATCTGGGTCTTGGCTTTCTTCAGCAGCTCAATCAGGCGCGGCGAGGTGCGGATCATATCCAGCTCAAATACCCCGTATCCCTGGTTGTCGATGAACCACACGCGGATGCCCGAGTCCCCGTAAGGCCAGACCAGGGAATTGGGCATGGTGTTGCTGCTCGAGGCGCTCAGGGTGGATGTGGTCGTGCCGGCGTTCATCATGGTGGGCGGTCCCAATACCATATACACCATGCCCCTGGCCGTGTCCCATCCCGGGCGGTTGGCTTCGCGCAGGTATTTGTTGACGAAGGCGAATCTGGTTTCCAGTTCGGTGCGGAATTCGTTTTCCGCTGTTGCGGGATCGGGATCGCGGATCTCCCAGAAGGCGGTGATGAATTCCCCGCGGAACTCGGGGGTGGTCAAGCCGCGGAAAACTTTCTCCTCGTCGCGGGTCATGAAATGGCGCGTCATGTGGAAGAACTCTTCGCTTTCCAGGTCGAGCCTGGCCGCGTAGCCGTGGGCCGCGATTCCCAGCAACAGCAGGGCGATCCCCGTCCGCGCCAGCCGGGCAACGGTTCCGTTTTTCACCGGGCTTCCACCTGCTTCAGCAGGGCGACGATGTCGGGTTGAGCCGCCTTGATCTTCAGAGAGGCGGCCAGGGCTTTTTTTGCCTCCTGCGGGTTGTCCAGGCGCAGGAAGGAAACACCCAGGGCGTTGAGCACCGTGATGTCGCTGTCGTACAGCGCATTGGCCTTCAATAGTTCGTCGACGGCCTCCTGGTAGCGGGCGAGATGGTACAGGGCCTTGCCGCGCAGCGCCGAACGGTCGAAGGCGGATTTCCCCTGCTCCGGAACCGGCTGCAGCACATCCAGCAGGCGCGCGTATTTCGCCTGGCCAAGAAGAAAACGGGCGAAGGCGACGCGCAGCGCGGGGTTTTCCCCCGCCTGGAGCAATGCCTCCTCATACGTGCGGAGGGCGTCGTTCGCGCGGCCGCCGGCCTCGAACTGGGAAGCCAGCATGCCCAGGAAAACATAGCCCTTGTCCGCGGCCAGGGTCGGCGCCGCGATGGCGGGATGCGGCAGCACCGGGATGGGGGACACGGTGAAGGTGGCTTCCCCGCTCAGGCTCTCCCTGCCGGCCGTGTCCCGGGTCCTGGCCAGCAGGCGGTAGTAGCCGGGAGGCAGCGCGCCCAGGTCGGCGCTGAACACCTGGATGGCCGTGCCGCCGTGGGAGCGGGGAGTGAGGCGGCGGGAATAGGCTTTAGCGCCGGCCGCCGGAACGCTGATCACCTCGATCTCCGGGGTCGCCGTCACCGGGCTGGTGCCGAAATCGACGACGAACAAGACCTGCAGCGGTTCGCGCTCTCCGAAGGTGCGCTGGGGATCGGGGCTGGCGTGGAGGTTCTGCAGGGCGTAAGCGCCGATCACCGCCCGCGCTTCATGTCGGATGCGGTAGGAGACCAGCGGGCCGAAGAGCGCCGGCTGCCCGGCCGCAGGGACGCGGACCTTTTCGCTGAACGAGGCGAATTCGTGATTGACCGAGTTCTGCACGAACACGGTCACTTCGAATTCGCCGTCGATTACCGGGATCAGGTCGGCCAGTATCAGCCCGTTGGCCAGGGTTTTATCCATTTCGGACTTGTCATAGGCGAAGGGCATGTCCTTGGAGTGCTGGTAGATGATCGTGTCGCCCTGGCGCAGGTCGATCACCATCTTGTAGGAGCAGGAGTACTTTTTCGTGTCGCTGGAGTAATCGACGGAGATGCGTTCCGGCCAGATGGCGATATGGATGAAACTCAGCTTGGAGACCGGGTCGCGCAGCACCATGATCTCATGGCGGCTGCCGAGGTAGTCGGAGGAATTCTGGATGTCGACGAAGGACTTGAAGCGCAGGAACTGGCTGGCGTAGGTGGTGTTGATGTGCTCCTTGGGCAGGTCGGAGATCTTGGCCATCAGTTTCAGGTCGCGCATGGAAGGATTGTAGTTGGTGGTCCTTTCGCCGGGGATCAGCGTCAACGCGATCTCGGCGACCTCGGGCTTGATATCGAGGATCTTCTGGTAGACGGCCTGGTAGTCCTGGGAAGAGAATTCCCCGGTCTGGGTGATCAGCAGCTGGTCGGGTCCGTCAACGGCAGGGATATACAGCTTGAAGTCGCCTGCCCCGCCCTTGCGGTAGAACACGACATTGAACATTGTCGGCAGCCCCTTGCCGGGTTCGCCGTAATACTCCCAGATCTCGATGGGGTAGAGATAACTGTTGAACACTTCGTTGCGATTGGCCGGCGGGCCCAGCAGGATGTGGATGCGGCCGCGGTCGGTCTTCCAGCCGGGCAGGGGCGACGTGAAGCCATAATAGCGGTTGGCGTATTGGAAGCGCTTGAGGTGCTCGTCCTTGAACTCGTTTTCGGCTGTGTTGCGGTTGGGATCGCGCTGGTTCCAGAAAATGTTCATGAACGCATTGCGGTCGCGGTCATTTTCCAGCTGCAGGAATATCTTGCGCTCATCGGGGGTGATGATATAGTCGACCAGGTCCAGCCATTGGCGGTACTCCTCGGCCTGGGGGGAGCTTTTGGGTGCTGTGCCCGGGAACAGGCAGCCGGCGATGAACAGCAGGCCCAGGAAAACGGATCCCCGATGGGGTTTGTGGCGGGCAATGATGACCGACGGGCCTTTTGCGGGTGTTGGCATGATGGGGAACCTCTGTCTTTCGTCCATCTAATTATATCATATTTAGACGGAATGCCGAAGCAGTATTGGCCACTGAATGAAGGGAAGCGTACGGAAAGAGAGCGGAAAGAATTCGGTTTCTCTTACTCTCTCTTCCCTGGTTCAGCAAGTTCTGCTATTTGGCTTCTTTCCAGGCTTTGAGGACGGCTTTCAGCCCGTCCACGGGCTCGGCGGTCGCCAGGCAGGATCCGCCCGTGGCTCCGGCGATCTTGCTGAAAAGGGAATAGATGTCGCCCGAGTTCTCCAGCAGGTTGCCGGTAGCCGAGGCTTTCTTGGCGGTGAGGTAGACGAAGTGCTGGGTCAGATTCACCTGCTTGAAGTATTCGGTCAGGGCATCGGCGTTGAAAGGTTCCTTATTGCCGCCGGTGAGGAACATCTCGTTGGCCTGAAAGGCAAACTTGGGCATGTCGGCCAGGATGTTCAGCGCCTCACGCCTGGGGACCGGGCGGAACTCGCGCTCGAAGATCACGATGATGTGGTTCTCGCCCTGCTGGCCGCGGAATGCATCGGCGAGCTGGCGCAGCGAGGCGTCGTTGACTTTGCGCAGCTGGGTGAGGTTGAGGAGCGCCTGCCGGTAAAAATTGAACAGTTCGCTCAGGTCGCGGGTCTCGGGGAGGCCGCTCATGCCGCCTCCCTGGGGGACATCCGACGGCAGGACAAGGCCTTCCAGGTTGCGCACGGCGAGCTCCAGCTCATTGATGACCTGCTTGTAGCTCTGCGCGCCCTTGGTGATGTCGCTGCGCACTTTGTCGCGCACCAGGGCGATCAGCTCCGCTTTCGGTTGCGCCAGCTTGGCCCGCGAGAAGCCGTACAGCCCCGCGGGCGAGCGGATGATCAGCTGGTCGCTGGGTCCGACCAGCTTGTTGAATATGAACTCCACGGCGTCCGCCAAACCGTCGGTGCTTTCGTGGAGATCGAAGAAAACGACTATGTTGCGCGGGGCGTCGGCCGCCGGCAGCGGGTTGGACCCCGTCATGGCAAGAACGGTCAGTGTGATCGCGATCAGGGCGGAAAAAACGATTCGGCGCATGCGTTCCTCCTAGGAAGATCTGAATGGAGATATGATACACCAATAGCCGGAAAATTTACAGCGTGGAATCAACATCTTTCCTCGCCCTTCCCCGCTTAAGGCGATTTCCGCTCCCTGGCGTCGCCCCAGGACGTGAAGACGGCCTCCAGCCCGGACACGGGTTCGCTGATCGTTCGGCAAACGCCGCCGGTGGCAAGGGCGATCCTGCTGAAAGCGGCATAGACGTCGCCCGAGTTCTCGAACAGGTTGCCGGTGGAGGAGGTGTGCTTGGACGTGACGTAGATGAAGTGCTGGGCCAGAGGCACCATGTTGAAGTCGTTGGCCAAGGCAGCGACGGCGAAAATCTCCTTCATGTTGCCGGTGGCGAACAGCTCGTTGGACTGGAATGCGAACTTGGGCGTATCGGCCAGCACGTTCAACGCCTCGCGCCTGGGAATGGGCCGGAATTCTCGTTCGAAAAGGATGATGATATGGTTCTCGCCCTTATGGCCGCTGAAGGCCCCGGCGAGCCGGCGCAGCGAGGCGGCGTTGAATTTGCGCAGATGATTCAGGTTGGCCAGCGCCTGGCGGTATAAAATGAACAGTTCGTTCATGTCCTTGGTCGCGTCAAGCGCCCCGGTTGGATAGGCCAGTTCCTCGATCTCGCGGGCGGCGGCGTCCAGTTCGCCGATGATCTGCTTGTAGCTTTGGGCCGCCCTGGCGATGTCGCCGCGCAGTCTTTCCCGCATCAGGGCGATGAGCTCCGCCTTCGGACGCGACAGGGTGTCCCGGGAGAAGCTATATGCCCGCGCCGGCGACTGGATGATCAGCCGGTCGTCCGGCCCCAGCATGCGCTCGAAAAGGAACGTAACGGCTTCCTCCACGCCGTTGCCGTTCTCGAGAAACTCGAAGTAGACGACGAGGTTGCGTGGGCCGCCCGCCTCCGGCCGCGGAGCGGATGTTGGCGCGGCAGAAAAAGCCAGGAGGTTCAACGCCAGGGCAAGCATGATCGTGCGTAGCATACGTCTTTTACGCCCTCTTTCCTTTTTCGGTTCTTGTTTTTCCATCTTGTTTCGCAGCTCTTTGTTCGCCATACTTGTAGGTTTTTTTGAAAGCCGCAAGCTCTTCGTCGCGCAGCTCGCGCCATTCGCCCAGCGGCAGCTTGCCGAGCGTCAGGGTGCCGATGGCCACGCGGCGCAACTTTTCCACCGGGTGGCCGGAGTACTTGAATGCCTTGCGCAGGATGTGCTTCTTGCCTTCATTGATGGTCACGCGCAGCCAGGAATTGCCGCTGCCCGTCATTTTCACCTCTTCGATGCTGAAGGGGTTCAAGCGCTCGCCTTCCAGGAACATGCCTTTCTCCAGGCGCTTGCGCGTGGCCTCCGCCAGGGTGCCCTTGACCTTCAGCAGGTAGGTCTTGGGCACGCCGTTGCGCGCCGAGAGGATGAAGTTGGCCAGGTCGCCGTCGTTGGTCAGCAGCATGAGCCCGTCGGAGTTGAAGTCGAGCCGCCCGACCGGGTAGACGCGCTCGCGGATGCGGCCGATGTAGGCGCTGACCGTGGAGCGGCCCTCGGGATCGGCCAGGGTCGAGACGACGCCCACCGGCTTGTTGAAGGCAAAATAGCTCTTGCCCTGGGGGGAGAGTTTCAGCAGCTTGCCGTTCAGGTGCACCGTGTCGCCCGGGAAACGCACCGGGCAATTGGGGTCGGTGACGACGCGGCCCTTGACCTGAAAGCGGCCGTCGTGGATCCACTGGCGGATGTCGCGGCGGCTGGCCACTCCGCACTCCTGCAGGTATTTTTGCAGCTTGATTTCTTTCATTTTTCTATCCCCAGGCGCTTGATCAGTTCGTAGAGCGTGGAGGGCTTCAGCTGCAGGTCTTCGGCGGTCTTTTTCTGGACCCAGTTGTTCTTCTCCAGCGTCTCGATGATCAGCTGTCGCTTAAAAGCGTCCACTTTTTCGTTGAAGCCGCCCGTTTCCAGCCGCTGGCTGCGCACGCCGAGGATCTCGGGGGTCAGGGCTTCCGGCAGCAAGATCTCGTTGTTGGAAAGCAGGACGGCGCGCAGCATGGCGTTCTGCAGCTCGCGGATGTTTCCCGGCCAGTTGTAGTCCATCAGCTGGCGCAGGAACTTGGGGCTCATGCCCTTGATCGCCTTG
>Ga0209575_10001056_pt1 | contig 12253 bp, 10 predicted proteins | sample Medcelwee11metaG_FD_187172 | JGI IMG/M metagenome (GOLD analysis project Ga0209575, IMG submission 187172) | Freshwater pond sediment microbial communities from the University of Edinburgh, under environmental carbon perturbations - Medium... | ecosystem: Environmental > Aquatic > Freshwater >...
TCAGATATCATTCCTTCGTTGCTTGTTGCCCTGCTGGTATCCGCCGGGGTGTGGACGTTAAATTTCATCCCCGGCCTGCCTGTCTATGTGATTCTTATGCTTCAGATTCTGGCACTTTTAGCGCTTACGGTCACACTTGGCAAAACACTCAGGCTGGAGGGTTATATCGAGATAAGAAACATAATTACCGAAAAGGTGCCGCGACTTGGCAGGATTTTGTAGGGGGGGCAGTCCTGATCCATGGCAGTATTAAGTAAGCTGGATATCAACCCCGGGTCAGACACCAGATTGTTACGGATAATCAACTCAAGGTCAGCATATTAATTTCTTTATGGATACCCGGCTCAAAGTCAGTATAATAATCCCTTTCTTCAATGCAGAAGAGTATCTGGGGAGATGTCTCGAATCCGTTCTGGGACAGGATCTCGATGCTTACGAAGTGGTTTGCGTCAATGACGGCAGCACGGATAAAAGCCTGGCAATAGCGGAAGAGTATGCATCACGGCACAGTACTATAAGAATTATCAATCAGCAGAACGGCGGACTCAGCAATGCGAGAAACAACGGGATGCGTGTTGCAGAGGGGGAGTACCTGATGTTTGTTGACGGGGATGACTACCTGGAGAAGAATGTGCTTGGCCACCTGTATGAGCTGGGTGAGCAGTACAGCCTCGACATGCTGGATTTCAGGGTGAATGTAGTCAGGGACAATGTAAGTAACCTCATGTTTCCAGAACCGGACCGGACGCCGGAGGTATCAGACGGCAGGAGCTACCTGGCAAGCTATATAGCCAGGTACGGGAGGCAGCCATTTGTTTCAGCATGGTCACACCTCTTCAGGCACCGGATGATCACTGACAGCGGACTTACTTTCATTGAAGGGCGCAAGTATGAGGACCTTGTATTCACGGCAAGCGCCTATCTGAAGTCAGAGAGGGTCTTGTATACCGGCATGGCGGTTTACAATTATGTCAAAGTGGAGGGATCGATAACTACCTCTGGCATCTCGCCGGCGCACATTGACGATCTTCACTTCATGGCCCGCCAGGTGAGCAGCCTCTCTGAGGCGAGCGGGATCAGGATACCTATGGACAACTTCTTTACAGGTATCCGCAACCACATGATCACAGCTCTCACCACAGGAAAGTGGAAGCTTTACAGAAAGCATTTTGACACGGAGATATTCAGGACAACAAGATTCAACCTTTACATGCCTGCGAACAGGTTCGTGTACACGCTGGCAAGGCTGAGTTATACGTTGTTTGTGCTTTACAGCAGGGTCGTGGCGATATTGAAGGGGTCTTGGTTTGTTCACTAAGACCAGTTGGTGGCAGTCCTGAAAAGACAATTATTTGTATTTCACCCCGGTGTTGTTGCTTTGCCGATGGGTCCGCAGAAGCCGGACAGATTATCAAAAGAGAGATACAGAAACAACAAAATCAAGGCTTGTTCGTATAAGAAAAAATACAACATGCAGAAGATGAGGAGAGAAATCATTTTATCACTTTTCCTTGCTGTGGCTTTGCCTTCAGCCGGGCAGATGGTGGCCGATTGTGAACCTGTAATATTTCATCAGCTGGACTCGGTTGTGAATTATGCCAGACAGGGACAGACGGACATATACATCCCTGTTGATGTTTTTAAATACTGGCACGGCGATTTTGAGACACAGCCTTCGATTACAAGGCTGTCACTTCCCTCCCGCACCCCTGTGAACAGGCAGCTTTATTTCTACGATAAAAATGACCAGAAGAAACTGTACATTCTGGAGGCATGGAACGGTTCGCGGTATGTTTTCAGTTCCAGGACTGATTATTATTATGATGATGAAGGATACCTGGTACGTGAGCTCTTTTCATCGTATCAGGATGGCGGCATGTGGATACCATATCAGCAGCATTGGTACAACTATGAAGAGAATAAAACAGTTCTCACCTATCTGAGGCAGATGACGTATTCACCGGATGTCTGGACCGACTATTCGTACAAGAACTATATATATGATGATCAGGGCAGACTGACAGAGAGGAACGAGCAGCGCATCTCGGATGACGTCATTTTCTGGGTTGAACTTTTCACTTATAACGAAACGGGCAAAACAGATACCAGGGTGAGGCAGACGCTTAAATACTACCCTGAGACCCGCACCTACGGGCTTGTCAACCTGAGCAGACAGATTTATTCCTATGACAGGTTTGGTGAGATGTCCGGATACCTGTCTGAAACATGGACTGACAATGAATGGGTGCTCACAGGTAAGAGCGTGTATTACCGCAGCCTGCTGCCTGACAAGATAATACCTGTGTGTTACAAGGGAAAGACAAGAATGATTCCCGGTAAGGTTGCAGAGAGGATGTTAAATATGGGAGCATTACTGGGATCATGTGAATGTCTTTTCCCGGATGGCATCCCTGATGGTTCGAAGGGCAGTGACCCTAAGCCGGCGGATGGAGGATTGTCAGTCTATCCCAATCCGGCTTCGTCCCAAATCACGGTTGTTATAGCCGGAGGGCTTCAGGTAAACGGTGACATAAGCATTTACAGTCACCAGGGCTCACTTGTTAAAAGAACCCTTGCCGGTAGCCAGTCAGAGACTGTCGATATATCTGATCTCAATACCGGATCATATTACCTGATTGTCACAGTTGACGGGAACTCGCTGATGACCTCATTTGTCAAAAAGAACTGATAAGTTGGCCGGACCAGGTGTACTGTTCGTTGTAAGGTCATTTTCCGGTACAGGAGCACAACCAATACGGTTCCGGCAGATCATCAGCCACCTTAAGAAGGAGTATGAAATCCACGTTCTCGAACTGACTCATTGTAACGCCGGAGTAAGGGAAGAGGATGGGATTACAATTCATTCTTTGGCTTATTCACGCATAGGTAAGATTCTCAACCCCCCGGGCCGAAACATTTCTTCAGCGCCGGGTGGAAGAGCCTCCGCCAGCAGGAAAATCGCAGTACTCAAGAGGCATATAAGAAGCCTCTTCTTTCCTGACAGTGTTGTTACGGAAGGCGCCAGGCTGAGTCGTGAGGCGGTTAGTCTGACCCTGAGATACGGGTTCAGGGTGGTAGTTCTCAGTGCCTTTCCCTTTACAGTGCTTCGCAGTGCGAAAGCCCTGAAGAGACTTACCGGAATCCGGGTGATTCTGGATGTGGGGGATCCTTTCTACAGGAACTCCAGGAACAGGTTTCTGAGGGACCTGATGGCGCGCAGCTTTGAGGCGAAACATCTCAGGTTCATTGACTCCCTGGTTGTGACAAATGAGATGACCCGCAATCATTACATTAATACATTCATACATCCCGGACCGGAGGCAGTTCATGTTGTTCCGATGGGGATCAGTGAGTCGATGGCAAAGGGTTTCAGCGGGAAGCCTGTGCATTATTCCGGCACATCCCCGAATGCCCCGTTTATCCTGATTTATGCCGGCCAGCTTTATAGAAAGATGAGGGAGCCCTTCGGGCTATACCGGGCTGTTATGGACCTGAACATAGAAGCCGGGGCAAAGGTGCATTTACAGATGTACGGATCATTCAGCCGGGAGTTTTCATCAGGCTATGAAGAGGATGGAATGATCAGCTTCATGGGTCAGATACCGCACAACGAAATTACGGAAGTATACAGCAACGCAGGGGCAGTGGTCTTCATTGATAATGCTTACGGAATGCAGACTCCCGGAAAGGTTTTTGAGGTGGCTCTCCTGCAAAAACCAGTACTTTTCATTGCAGACCGCAGTGAGTCGCCTGCCCTGGAGGTCGTCAACGGGTTGAAGCATATTGTAATAACCGCAAACCAGCCAGACCTGATTGCAGCAGGTATCAGGCGGATCATGGTTATGGAGCATGAGTATCCATCGCCGGAGATGGTTCAGCGGTTTCTGTGGGAGAACCGCGCAAGGCAATACGAGCAGATAATCAATCAGCTGAAAGGTGAATAGAAACCTAAGGTTTTCATGGCAGTTTTACTTTGTACTGGCTATCCCGGTCATCAATGCAATTGCCTCCAATACAACGGAATATTTCAGGTCTGACATCCTGAACACGGGAAACCTGAGGGCGCTTGTGATCGGCCTTTTTGCCGTCTGGTTCATTTTTGTAAAGATGCCCAACACAGGCCTGTCAAGATTCATTCTGATCTACCTTGGCTATTACCTTCTGCTTGTGGTTTTCTCTACTGACAGGATGATTTCCGGCAACCTGTACCTCAAGTTCCTCCTGGGGATTGTAATGCTGCCGATAGGTTACTATTACATTAACTCACTGGCAAGGCTCGAGATGCTGCTCAGGATACTGCTGATCACTCTGGGATTGCACATATTCAATATCGTCCTGGCCAACATCTTCCAGCTGGGAACATCCGATTATCTCGATGAAACCTTTTATTTCGGGGCAGGGAGGGTAAACATCACCAAGAACATTCTTATCCTTGTCTTTATGCTACCTGTTACGCTGCTGTTCATAAAGAAGCACCGCAGGACAGTTATTCTGCTGTACCTGGTATCGTTTTTAATAACATTAATCGGCATCAAGAGGTCGGTCCTTATCTCCGCAGCTGCGGCAGTGGTGATCTACCTGGCAGTAAGGCAGCGGTTTACTCTGCTGCTCAGAACATTGGCAGTTACAGCGGTACTCTTTCTCATCCTGGTGTTCGTCTTCCCAAGGCTGACTGACATCTTCACGTCAAGGTTTGAGGCAAGGGGTGAAAGGGTTGAGCTTACCGAAGAAACGATGGAGACAGAGGGGAGGCTGAGCGAGACTGAGACTGTTTTCAGTGCCTGGAAATCAGGCTCATACAGGCATAAGCTTTTCGGCTCGGAGGTGTTCAATGACAGGCTCTATTTTGATACATCCAGGATGCTGCATACAGATTACATGATAATTCTGAACGGTTCCGGAATTATAGGCCTGATCCTGTGGTTTTACATGTATTACATGGTGATAAGAGAGAAGCGAAGATATTACAGGGTCCTGCAAAATCATGTCCTTTTCAGGGAGATGAATGCTGTCTTCTGGGTACTGCTTGCGGCGCAGCTCATTATGTCAGTATCGGGGACAATTTATGCAATAGAGCTCAGGAGCCTGATCTTCCTTTACTGGGGTGCATTCTTCGGTACAATGAGAGGCTACCTGAAGGACAAATACTCACAATCCGGTAAGGTTACGGCCGTTGCCGGTCAGGAACAGACCAGGATATGAACCTTGCCCTGGCAGGAGATATTGCCTTAAGCGGACTTGTAAGCAGTGATCCCGTATCCAACGGCAGGCGGTTCGGATGGCTTGAGGATAAACTTGCGCAGAGCGACGGGCTTATTGCAAACCTTGAGGCGCCGGTTGTGGCAGATGAGAGGAATCCCGGCAAAAAAGCCTTCCTGGCTGCTGATCAGGGGGTGACAAGGGATCTTCTCAGAAGATTGAATGTGGTTTGCGTTTCTCTTTCCAATAATCATATACTCGATTGCGGCAGGGAGGGTCTGGCAAACACAATCAGGATGCTGGACGATGCCGGGATATATCATTCAGGCGCCGGGATTACGCAGGAGCAGGCTGCTCCCGTAATATTTTCCCTGGCCGGAAAGCGGGTGGCCTTTGCGGCCTACACCGACAGTACCACACACCCGGCAAAAGAGAATTACCCTGATCTTTTTCTGAACATTTTCGATCCGGACCGCGTGTCGGCCGAGGTTAGAAGCCTGAGGAGCCAGGCTGATATTGTTATCATCAGCATCCACTGGGGCAACGACTATTCATTCTTCCATGAACCCTGGCAACGGGATGCAGCCATGAAGATAGCTGAGGCAGGGGCTGACATCATAATGGGTCACCACTCTCATACCCTGCAGCCGTTTGAGAGATTTGGTTCAACCATGGTTTTCTATGGGTTAGGCGGCCTTATATTCGGAGATTTTGAGAAGAGAGGAAAGATGTATGCCCTCTTCCGGAAAACGAAGCATTCTGCTGTCTTTATGGTGGACGACAGGTGTGTCATCAGCGAGATTATTTCCACGTACGAAAAAAAGGGCAATTACATTGTTGACGGAAGAAGGGATATCCTGAAACGCAACAGTCGGCTCCTTTGGTTAGGCAGTATCAGGGAACGCAGCCGTGTTGCAGCTTCTGTCCTAAGTTTTCACGAAAAGGTCCTCAGCAGGGTTTATGAATACTTTTTCGGGTATTACATGAATCCGTTCAGGAGGCTTTTCCAGTTCCGGAACATCAGCAAAGCCGGAAAGCTTTTCAGATGACAGAAGAACAGTAATGAGCGATTTTCTGCTATACCGCACCACCGGTGCCGTCGCTTTTAAGGACGAAGACAAACCGTCAGTGTATACCGCCAGGTACGGAGAGTATGTTCTTCGTCACTTCGGCCGGGGTTTCAGCCGGGCCGGGGATACCGGAATATATATCGGGGGTTATCTTTTGCCCCGGAATGACCTCTTACAGCAATATGGCGCCATGGGCCCCCATGTTCTTGTGGCGAGTCTTTATGCCTCTTATGGGAAATCGTTTACCGATCATGTAAAGGGGTGCTTCATTGTAATCATCATGAAGGAAGACCGGGTTGAGATCTTTTTTGACCACCTCGGGCTTTTCAGGGCATTTTATTACTCTGCCGCTGGCCGGTTCCTGATGGCCGGAACGGTCTCCCGGCTGAAGGAAGCCGGTATCAGTTCCGGGCCTGACCGGGTCTCACTTGCGATGCAGGCTCTCTTCCACAGGGTGCCGGGACACTTTACGGTTTACAGCGATATCAGCAAGAACGGACCGGCAGACTACTTCAGGCTTGAAGGCGGCACAGTCCATCAATCAGCTTACTTTAAACCGGGCGATCTGACCGGTAATGAAACGGTGAGACAGGATGTCGAAACAGAGGAGTTTGCCACTCTGTTCCGTCGCAACGTCATAAACCTTAACCAGTATTTTAATCCCGAATCAACACTCATAACCCTTACCGGCGGCAAGGACAGCAGGACTATTCTGGCTGCCCTGCTCGGTGCCGGGATAAAGCCATCGGGCTTCACGTACGGCAATCCGCTTTCACGCGATGCCGTCTATGCCGGTATGACGGCCCGCAAAGCCGGCATCAGTCACAGCATTTACAATCCCCCGGCAGGCAGTGAGTGGTTTAAGCACGAGGCAAGAGCCATTATCGACAGAGGCGACCCTGAGATCAATATCCATCGCAGTCACAGGCGGCATGCTTTTACCCTGGCTGCTGCGGATGCGGGCAGGGAGACCGCCTTCTATGCCGGTTACATGGGCGGCGAGTTGCTGATGGGCATCTACTATGATGACCTGATCTTTACTGACTTTCTGAAGAATATCTGGAACGGATCATCCGCGGAGCAGATTATTGATGAGAGACTGAAGGCGTATTTCATAATGCCTGACCCTCAGCTTACCGGAGCCATTCTTGAGAGGATTTCCGGAATGGCCTGCACTGACGTCAGCCTTACAAGGCAGATGAGGGAGTTTCACGGGCTGTTTGAGATCGGAATTCCTCATCATGCTCAGGACATAAATCTCTCCCTTTCTTACTGGAATTATCCCTGCCCGGCATATCTTGACATTGAATTCCTTATGCTGCTGTTCAGAAGCAGGCAAAGCTTCCTGTACCGGGATGCGTCAACCGCAAATCCCGTTAAGAGGCACAACCTCTTCAGCCTGAACATGAAGTTGCAGCATCTGCTTTACCCGGAGCTTGACAGTGTGCCCTTCGGGAAACGGGGTTCATACAGCAACAGTGAATACCTTCTCGGGCCGGTGCCATGGAGCATAATCAAGGGATTCAGGTACCTTACAGAGCGGAGAGGGTACCCTTCCTCGTTCATTTATGGAACGGAGTACGGTGAGTTTCTTGACGGAGCACTCGGTGAAGCTGCTGCAGAAGGCTCTCCCGCAAGGGATTTGTATGATGTTGATCAGGCATGCGCGAGCGTTGATAAACTGAATTTTCCGCTGACGGAGAAACACCTGCACAAGTATTCAGACATTGTGACGTTCAATATGATGTTCGGCAACAGATGATGAAAAAGAGGATTGCAATATTCAGGAATGAGTCGGCCGATGATCACCTTCCGTGGGTTGAGGCCTGCCTGAGACGCCAGGATGAGATCGATCATGATGTGATTGACATCACCTCGGCTGAGTGGCTGGACAGATTTCGCTCTGCGCGATATGACCTGGTGCTGCTCAGACCCCCGGGAAGGACGGAGAGATACAAGCGGCTCTATGACGAAAGGGCGTACATACTTTACAACTATTCAGGTGTTCCGGTCTATCCCTCGCTGAACGAGGTGCTCATTTACGAGAACAAGAGATTGCTCAGCGACTGGCTGAAGGCAAATGACATTCCACATCCGGAGACGCTGGTATTTTTCAATGAGAAGGAGGCGCTTGAGTATGCTGGTTCAGGTATTCTCTTCCCGCTTGTGGCCAAGACGAACATCGGGGCGTCAGGGAACGGGGTGCGGTTCCTCGGGAATGAGAAAGAGTTAAGTGATTATATTGTTTTGGCTTTCAGCAAGGGAGTCGGGGTAAAAACCGGGCCCAAGCTCAGGAAGGGTTCATTGTCGGCCAAGCTGCTTAAGGCGTTATCCACCAGGGGATTTGTAAAAAAAAGGCTGGGGGAGTACAAGGCTTCCTTTGACAATCCGCAGATAGGGTTTGTAATTTTCCAGAAGTTCATACCCCATGATTATGAGTGGCGGTGTGTCAGGATCGGTGATTCATTTTTTGCCCACAAGAAGATTGCCCGAAACAACAAATCGAGCGGTACCCTGATAAAAGGCTATGACCCTGTACCGGAATCGCTGCTCACATTCATTCGTGACATATCGGAAAAAACTGGCCTCGCTTCCGTATCAATAGACCTGTTTGAGCGTGACGGCCAATATCTTGTGAATGAGGTCCAGTGTTTCTTCGGGCAGTCTGATCCATACCAGATGCTGGTTGACTCCGTCCCAGGGCGGTATCGCTTCGTTGAAGGCAGGTGGGTGTTCGAAGCCGGTGATTTTGCCAGCAATGCTTGTTACGATCTCAGGCTGGAGCATGCTCTTTCCCTGGTAAAAAAATGAAAGCAACAGGCCAGTGAGGATACTCTTTGTGCTTAGCGGCAACAGCCGCGAAACTGATCCGGCAGCCGGCACTGAGCAAGTGCCTCTGAAGAATCCGGTGCACCAGGGAGAGACTCTCATGGAACTGGGTAATGAGGTTGACTTTTATTTCATCCGGGGAAAGGGTTTAGCCGGATATCTCAGAAATATTCCTCATATCCGGAAAAAGGTCCGGAAGGGCGGTTATGACCTCGTTCATGCTCATTACAGTCTTACCGCCTTTGCTGTATCACTTGCAGGAAGGTTCAGGATTGTGGTCTCACTTGCAGGAAGTGATGTACTTGGTATGCCCGGGCTTTTGCCGCTGACAAGGTTCTTCAGCCGATACCGGTGGAAGAAGGTGATAGTCAAGACAGAGGCGATGAAAGAGCGTCTTAGGGCGGGTGATATTATCGTTCTTCCCAACGGGGTTGATACAGGTCTTTTCTTCCCTTCGGACAGGAGCGAGGCACGGAAACAGCTTGGGTTGCCTGATAAAAGAATAGTATTGTTTGTTGCTGACCCGTCCAGAGCAGAGAAAAATATTACGCTTGCACATGAAGCAGTTGGGCTGTTGGGTCGGGATGACGTAATTTTGTTGCCTGTTCACGGTGTATCTCATTGCCGGATGCCTTTGTATTACAATGCTGCCGATGCATTGCTGCTCACTTCATTATGGGAAGGATCAGTCAATGCCGTCAAGGAGGCGATGGCATGCAACCTGGCAGTGGTTAGCACGGACGTCGGAGATGTCCGTGCCAATGTTTCAGGCCTTGCCGGGTATCACATAACCTCTTATAAAGCTGCTGAAATTGCCGGCAAGCTGGCTCTGGTCCTCGACAGCAGCGTGAAGATCAATGCCAGGGAGCGGCTGTTTGACCTGGGGCTGGATTCAGCTTCTGTTGCAGGGAGGCTCATCGAAATATATAAATCCGTAAATTCATAGCCGGAAAAATGAGAGTAACGGGGACGGTATCCGGCATTTATGACACAGGATAAAGGATCAAAATTCAATAACGTGACATATGGCACAGTCGTCATTGAGGGTCATGTCCAGGGGTTATCAAACACCAGGGCGCTCGGTGAGGCTGGCATCCCGGTAGTTGTGGTTGACAAGAACAACTGCCTGGCAAGGTACTCCCGGTATTGCACCGGGTTTTTTTATTCCCCTGATTTTGAGGCTGATGAGCTGGCTGTTTTTCTCATTGACCTCGCCCGCAGGGAAGGACTTGAAGGATGGATGCTGCTCCCGTCTAATGATCATGCGGTTCATACAATAGCCAGAAACAGGAAGGCCCTGGGTGAGGTGTTCAGGCTGATAACTCCCGGAACTGAGATTATTGATCTGATATATGACAAGAAGAATCTGCTTGATATTGCTGTCAGCCTCGGGATAAGCATCCCATTCACATGCTATTTCAGCAGTGCTGAAGATGAGATTCCCACGGCTATGAGGTTCCCGGTGATTACCCGTGGACGGTTCGGGCTTTCGTTTTACAAGGCTATGAAAGCAAAGGCGTTGCTGGCCGGTTCACCTGAGGAGCTTCGCAACCAGCTGAAGCATATCTCCGGCGTTTACGAAATTGACAAGACCCTGACGCAGACGGTTATTCCTTATGACGGAACGAACCGCACGGTCTCCTTCACAGCTTTCTGTACCAACGGCGACATCCGCTGCTGGTGGGCCGGGAGAAAGCTGAGGGAGCATCCGTGGAGGTTCGGAACCGCTACCCTAGCTGAAAGCATTGATTGCCGGGAGTGCCTGGAGCCTACTGCCATGCTTCTTAAAAAGCTCAATTACAGCGGTGTGTGCGAGGTTGAATACATCAGGGATCCCGCAGACGGCAGCTATAAGCTGATAGAGATGAATGCACGCACATGGCTTTGGGTGGGGCTGGCAAAAGCATGCGGGGTTGATTATGCAGTCATAGCCCACAGGGTTGCAAACGATCATGAGGTGAGCTTCCCGGCTGATTACACCAAGGGAGTGAAATGGATCAACTATCTGACTGACACATGGTTCAGCATCATGGCTATGCTGTCGGGGAAATTGAAGGCGGGGGAGTATTTTGCATCGATGAAGGGAAAGCGGATCAATGCCGTCTTTTCATGGAAGGATATTTTGCCTTCCTTTGCCCTGCTGCTGCTTTCGTTTTATATTGCACGCAAAAGAAGGTAGTCTTACATCCGGGTAAATAAATGAATCAAGTTATTATAATTCTGGCCAGTTTCCTGATGTCATCAGCCCTGTTTATCTTCTGGGTTGCAAAGGGCGGGTTCAACAGGAAGTACCTCTATACTGACAATTTGATGCTTGGGGCTGCGGGAGCGCTTCTGTCGCTGCTGGTATATCGTCTTGTACAGATGCCGTTCTGGATGCTTGTGCCCTTCGTCAGCGGATTCATCATTCTGGTCCTCTTTGTTCTTCTCTTTTTATACAGGTTCTTCAGGAACCCGGAAAGGATTGTTCCCGGTGGACCCGATGACATCGTTTCAGCGGCTGATGGGAGGGTTATCTATATCAAGGAACTGGAAGTCAACCAGATGCCTGTGACAATTAAAAAGATGAGAATTGCAGATCTCAGCGAGATAACAAAAACTGACCTTCTGACCAGGCCATGTTATCTTATCGGCATTGCAATGACACTTTTTGATGTGCACATGAACCGGTCGCCAGTTGACGGAAAGATCACATTCATTAAGCATACACCCGGGACGGCCATCGGTCTCAACACCCCGTCATCGACCGTTACAAATGAGCGCAACACTGTCATAATTGAGCGGAATGACGGGATCAGGGCCGGTATTGTACAGATAGCCGCCAGGGGAGTAAAGCGTTGCATTGTAATGGCTCAGACGGGCGACAGTGTGAAGAGGGGAGAGATTATTGGCAAGATACGGTGGGGCTCGCAGCTTGACATGATAATTCCGCGCGACTGTGAGATTATGGTCAGGGAAGGGGAGCAGGTTTATGCTGGGAGCACTGTCATTGCGCGACTTTCCGGCAGTAAAAACATTGAGGGCTGAAGGTGAATCTGCTTTTTGACATAGGACATCCGGGTCAGGTGCACCTCTTCAGGAATGCAATCAGCATACTGAAATCCAGGGGTCATGATATCACAGTCACCGTTAAGGATCTGCCTGCAGCAAGGCAG
>Ga0209575_10001057_pt1 | contig 12247 bp, 8 predicted proteins | sample Medcelwee11metaG_FD_187172 | JGI IMG/M metagenome (GOLD analysis project Ga0209575, IMG submission 187172) | Freshwater pond sediment microbial communities from the University of Edinburgh, under environmental carbon perturbations - Medium... | ecosystem: Environmental > Aquatic > Freshwater >...
CAATACTGGCGAAAAAATATTCATGCTTCATCCGAATCTCGTTCGGCAGGAAGCCACGATAAATAATGACGATAAAAATTCCGAACTCTTGTGTTTTTCCGTTCGGCCCGTTTATGGCCGCCGACCCGTTTCGCAAGCGTTTCTTCAGGCATTAACGCCATACAAGGGAATAGCTTGTGCAACAATATAACGAAACTCCCCGTAACTCGTTGACATGCCATTTCCAACGCTACGAGTTCACGATCGATACACTTTGCCGCCCTCCTCTCGACGAAGCTTCGGGGCGTGGTGATCGAGTCGTTCATCGATCGTTAACACACTTAACTTGCCTTGCCCCGAGAACATTCCCGGCCCGATTTTTCCCTCCACCCGTCACCTGTCGCGCATCACCGGTTTTCCTGCTTGTAAATGGCGTAACCAATCAGTATATAACAAGATGCTGATCTTCGTGGCAGTTCCGTTGCGTCAGCGTTCACTCTGACCCTCGTTCAATAATCGGTATCTTTTCCATGAGTTATTGTTCCAAATATTCTCAAGCTGCGCCCATCCGACCGAACGGAGGTTCGTGCTGATGGATAATCCCTTTTTCGATCACCCGATTCTCAACTCGCCTTACGACTATCCAGTTCGTCACTGGGAGCTCGATTCGACCGGCCAGCCGACGCAGCGCGTCATTGAAACCCGACGCCGGGCCGATTTCATCACGCCGATTCCGAAGCCAAAGAAGCGCCGGGCTGAAGAGGAGCAGCAGGAGATTGTGTTCGACGAGGGGAGCGGTTTGTCCACCGAAACGCAGCAGTACGATCCAACCTCGATGATCAACGCGGTTCGTGTCGAGGTCGATAAGTGGCGTCAGTTGCCCCATCCCTCAAGCTGGCAGGTGACGCCCGAAACCGCCCGGTTGCTCAGGCACTGGCGGCATCACGACTTCAGCGGCATCCGCCCCTTCTTCTGCCAGCTCGAAGCGGTTGAAACCGCGATCTGGCTGACCGAGGTTGCGCCTCATGCGGGCAAAACCGGCAAACGCTTCCTCGACCATCTCGAAAGCGCCAAAGAGAACGCCAATCCCGAAATCCTTCGGCTGGCGCTCAAGCTCGCCACCGGCGCGGGCAAGACCACCGTGATGGCCATGCTCATCGCCTGGCAGGCGGTCAACGCCGCTCGCCATCCTCAGGGCCGCAAGTTCACCCGAGGCTTTCTCATCGTCACCCCTGGCCTGACCATCCGTGACCGCCTGCGCGTGCTCCTGCCGAACGACTCCGAAAGCTACTACAAGCATCGCGAGCTGGTGCCGAGCGACATGATCGGCGACATCGAACGCGCAAAGATCGTCATCACCAACTACCACGCTTTCCGGCTCCGCGAGCGGCTCGACCTCTCGAAAGGCAATCGCGCACTGCTGCAAGGGCGCGGCGCTCCGTTGCAGACGCTCGAAACCGAGGGGCAGATGGTGCAGCGCGTCATGGGCGAGCTGATGGGGCTGAAAAACATCATGGTCATCAACGACGAGGCGCACCACTGCTACCGCGAAAAGCCGGAGAACGCCGAGGTGAGCGGTCTAAAGGGGGACGAGCGGAAAGAGGCCGAAGAGAACAACGAGGCTGCTCGCGTCTGGATCAGCGGTATCGAAACGGTTAAGCGCAAGCTTGGCGTGAACTGGGTGATCGATCTGTCGGCGACGCCGTTTTTTCTGAGTGGTTCCGGTTATGCCGAGGGTACGCTTTTTCCGTGGACGATGAGCGACTTCTCGCTGATGGACGCCATCGAGTGCGGCATCGTCAAGCTGCCGCGCGTGCCCGTTGCCGACAACATTCCCGGCGGCGACATGCCGAAGTTCCGCGAACTCTGGAAACATATCGGCAAGAAAATGCCGAAGAAGAGCCGCAGCAAGTCCAACGCCTACGATCCGCTCAACATTCCGGTCGAGTTGCAGACCGCCCTCGAAGCGCTTTACGGTCATTACAGCAAGATCTTCGACGAGTGGTGGAAGGAGAAGATCAGCGTACCGCCCTGCTTCATCATCGTTTGCAACAACACCTCGACCTCCAAGCTGGTCTATGATTACGTCTCCGGCTTCCGGCGCGAGCGCGAGGATGGTTCGGCGGAGTTCCATAACGGCAGGCTCGAACTTTTCCGGAACTTCGACGCCGACGGCACGCCGTTGCCGCAGCCGCGTACGCTGCTCATCGACAGCAAGCAGCTCGAATCGGGCGAGGCGCTCGACCGGAACTTTCGCGACGTGGCCGGGCCGGAGATCGAGCAGTTCCGTCGCGAAATCATCGAGCGCACCGGCGACCGCCGCCAGGCCGACAATCTCACCGATCAGGAGCTTCTGCGCGAGGTGATGAACACCGTCGGCAAGGCGGGGCGCCTCGGCCAGTCGATCCGCTGCGTGGTGTCGGTCTCGATGCTCACCGAGGGGTGGGACGCCAGCACCGTTACCCACGTGCTCGGCGTGCGGGCCTTCGGTACGCAGCTTCTCTGCGAGCAGGTCATCGGACGCGCTCTGCGCCGTCAATCCTACGAGTTGAACGAAGAGGGGCTGTTCGATACCGAATACGCCGACGTGCTCGGCATTCCGTTTGACTTCACCGCCAAACCGGCAGTCATCAAGCCGACGCCGCCCCGCGAAACCGTGCATGTCCGGGCGGTGCGCCCGGAGCGCGACCATCTCGAAATCACCTTCCCGAACCTCTCCGGCTACCGGGTCGAACTGCCGGAAGATAAACTTTCCACCGCGTTCAACGACGAGTCAGTGCTCGAACTGACGCCCGACCTTGTCGGCCCGTCGATCACGCGGAACTCCGGCATCATTGGCGAAGCGATCGATCTCAGCCTCGACCATCTCGACAGCATCCGCCGCTCGACGCTGCTGTTCCATCTGACCCAGCGTTTGCTCTTCACCAAGTGGCGCGATCCGAACGAAGCGCCGAAGCTGCACCTCTTCGGCCAGCTCAAGCGCATCACGAAGGAGTGGCTCGACGCCTGCCTCGTCTGCAAAGGCGGAACCTATCCCGCGCAGCTCATGTATCAGGAGCTTGCCGACATGGCCTGCAACCGCATCACCGCCGCCATCACGCGGGCCGAATTCGGCAAGCGCCCCGTCAAGGCGATGCTCGACCCGTACAATCCGTCAGGCTCGACCATGTACGTCAGCTTCAACACCTCGAAGCGCAGCCGCTGGGAGACCGACGCCCGCAAGTGCCACATCAACTGGGTAGTTCTCGACAGCGATTGGGAAGGGGAGTTCTGCCGGGTGGCTGAATCGCATCCAAAGGTGAACGCCTACGTCAAGAACCACAACCTCGGCCTCGAAGTGCCGTACCGTTACGGCTCCGAAATGCGCCGCTACCTGCCGGATTTCATCGTGCTTGTCGATGACGGCCACGGCGAAGATGACCTGCTACACCTCGTCGTCGAAGTCAAGGGCTATCGACGCGAGGACGCCAAGGAGAAAAGATCGACGATGGAGACCTACTGGATTCCCGCCGTTAACAATCTCGGCACGTTCGGGCGATGGGCCTTCGCCGAGCTTACCCAGCCCTACACCTTCGAGATCGACATGGCAAAGCAGATCGAAGAGGCGTTCGGGGTGATGCTGGAAGAGGTCAGGAAATAAAACAACGGATACCGCTTGGCGCTCTCAAGCCCAAGTTGCGAAATCATCATAACCATCATGGCAAAAAAGCAATCGTTACCGCTCGACGTCGATATTTTCAGGCACGACGAGGCGACGCGCAAGAACATACCGACCGCCGAGCATCAGTCGGTCATGGAGAAGGATGCAGAGAGTCCCGTCCGCGTGGCGTACGAGCGGCGGAACCGCGACCTCGATCCGCAGCTTGTGTGGCGCGGCAAGGATGAGCAGGACTGGTCGGAACTCGTGGTGCCCGCTCCGCCGCTCTACATTCAGGAGAAGGTGCACCCGAAGGTGCTGATCGACGACCTGATGCGCCGCAGCAGGGCCGATGCTAAAGCCGCCGATACGCAGTTCGACCTTTTTGCCGACTTCAACGGTTTGCCGGACGAGGATGCCAAAACCGAGTTCTACCGGCACGACGCGTATTGGGCCAACCGCATGATTCTCGGCGACAGCTTGCAGGTGATGGCGAGCCTCGCCGAGCGCGAGGGGCTTCGCGGCAAGGTGCAGTGCTTCTATTTCGATCCGCCGTACGGCATCCGGTTCAACTCGAACTTCCAGTGGTCAACCACCAGCCGCGACGTCAAGGACGGCAACACCGACCACATCACCCGCGAACCGGAGCAGGTCAAGGCGTTCCGCGACACCTGGCGCGACGGCATCCATTCGTACCTGACCTACCTCCGCGACCGCCTGACCGTGGCGAGAGATTTGCTGACCGAATCCGGCTCGATTTTCGTCCAGATCGGCGACGAGAACGTGCATCGGGTGAGAGCTTTGATGGATGAGGTTTTCGGGGATGAGAATTTGGTTGCAGCGATAACTGTCGCAAAGACAACAAGTGCGACAAGCGAACTCCTTGCTGGAGTGGCTGATTACATCCTTTTCTATGCGAAAAGCAAGGTTCAGATGAAATATCGTCAACCACTTCGAGAAAAATCTATTAGTGGCGATGGTGCATCTGCATATGTGTTTGTTGAAGATATAAATGGATTGCGAAGACGAAGAGTAGACGATGATGAAATCGATAATTCACAGATAAAGCCGTATCGTTTGAGTGATATGAGAAGCTCTCGTCCTCCCGGGAGTTTTCCTGTAACGATAAATGGTAAAAGCTATGTTCCTCAGCGCGGATATTGGAAAACAGGTGAAACTGGATTTATTCGTTTAGATAAGTCTAATAGAATTCAATGTTCAGGTTCAACTTTGAATTATGTGCGTTATCTGTCTGATTATCCAGCATTTCCAATAAACAATATTTGGACAGATCTCAGCAGTTCTGTCGGTTCGGACAAAGTATATGTTGTACAAACGAGTGCCAAAATTATCGAGCGCTGTATCCTTATGGCAACTGATCCCGGCGATTTGGTGATCGATCCGACGTGTGGTTCGGGGACGACGGCTTTTGTGGCGGAGCAGTGGGGGAGGCGGTGGATTACGATTGACACCTCGCGCGTGGCGCTGGCTTTGGCGCGGGCGCGCATCATGGGGGCGCGGTACTCGTACTACCTGCTTGCCGATAGCCGCGACGGGCAGCTCAAGGAGGCTGAAATCACCGGATCGGCTCCATCGTCGCAGCCCGCAAGAGGCGACATCCGGCACGGATTCGTCTATGAGCGCGTGCCGCACATCACGCTGAAATCGATTGCCAATAACTCGGAAATCGACGTCATCTGGGAGCGGCACCAGCAACGGCTCGAACCGCTTCGCCAACAGCTCAACAACGCCCTCGGCAAGCAGTGGCAGGAGTGGGAAATTCCGCGCGAAGCTCTCAAGAACTGGCCCGAAGAGGCCCGCAGCCTCCACGCCGCATGGTGGGAAGAGCGCATCGCACGTCAGCAGGAGATCGACGCCTCCATCGCCGCCAAAGCAGAATTCGAGTACCTCTACGACAAACCGTACATCGACCGGAAGCGAGTCCGCGTCGCAGGCCCCTTCACCGTCGAAAGCCTCTCGCCGCACCGCGTGCTCGGCGTCGATGAAAACGACGGCCTCATCGACTCCCTCGTCGAAACCGGCAGCGGCTACGACGACCAGCAGAGCTTCGTTTCGATGATTCTCGAAAACCTGAGAACCTCCGGCGTCCAGCAAGCGAACAAAAGCGACAAGATCGACTTCATCTCGCTCACCCCGTGGCCCGGTGAGCTGGTCTGCGCCGAAGGGCGCTACCTCGACGCCGACGGCGCGACCGAACGCCGCGCGGCCATCTTCATCGGCCCCGAATTCGGCACCGTCTCGCGTTCCGACCTCGTCGGAGCCGCCCGCGAAGCCGGAGACGCCGGATTCGACGTGCTTGTCGCCTGCGCCTTCAACTACGACGCGCACTCCTCCGAATTCAACAAACTCGGCAGAATCCCGGTGCTCAAAGCCCGGATGAACGCCGACCTCCACATGTCGGGAGACCTCAAAAACACCGGCAAAGGCAACCTCTTCGTCATTTTCGGCGAGCCGGACATCGACATCCTCGACGCCCCGAACGGCCAGATACAAGTCCGCGTCAACGGCGTGGACGTCTTCCACCCCAACACCGGCGAAGTCCGCAGCGACGGAGCCGAAGGCATAGCCTGCTGGTTCATCGACACCGACTACAACATGGAATCCTTCTTCGTCCGCCAGGCATATTTCCTGGGAGCCAACGATCCCTACAAAGCATTGAAAACAACGCTGAAATCAGAAATCAACGAACAAGCCTGGGCAACATTAAACAGCAATATTTCTCGTCCGTTCAATAAGCCGGACACGGGGCGGATCGCGGTGAAGGTGATCAACCACCTCGGCGACGAGGTGATGAAGGTGTATCGGGTGGGAACATGCGGATAGGATATTGTTTTATGTGGTAAAAAAATCAACGATAATAAAAATATTGAATATATGAGAGAGTATTATTTGTGTGTCTCGGATCAGTGGTTTGGTCCGATGAGTCTTGATAAATTAAGGGAATTTCCTGTAAGTAAGGATATGTTCATATGGTGGTCTGGATTGCCAGAGTGGAAAAAAGTTGATGATCTTCGTGATCAGGAGTATTTGTTTCAAACAATTCCTCCGCCAGTTAAGAAAATTGTGAAAAACGATAAGCATTTTGAAAATGATAAGCGTATGGCAATAAGGAATAAAGAGGATGTCATTTTAGCTTATGAAGGATTGAGCTCTTTTTTGTTTTATACGTCGATTGTGGTTATGTTGATTGTGTTTGTTGCTCTGCTTGGATATGCCATTATGTTGTTGATTCAGGATAAGAATAATGTTCATTTGTTTTTCTGGAGCTTAATTGGTTTTTTTGTATTTGCGATTATTCTTTCTTGTATATCGCTCTCTTATAGGAAAAAGAGTCTTTCATTGAGAGGTGATATTTATCAAGTAATGATGGGGCATAAGAGCGATACTGGTTCTGTTGATATTGGAAGGAATGGTGTTGATTAAGTTGGTTGCTGGCGCTTTTTAAAGTTTTAATTTTTATATAAACTTAAGTAGATTAATTATGTTCAAACACAGGGTGTGGCGCAAGTTGGAGAAAGAGCTTGATGAACGTAATATATTGTTTAACAAGCTAACTCAGCAGATAAAAGACGATGGATTAAATCATCATCATGTTGAGGTTGCTGCGACAGATTTGTTTGTTGAAAAGGCTCAGGTTTATCTGACTTGGAGGGCAAGGTTTTTGACGAACATGGGGTTTATTACTGCGATGGTGGCGGTGATAATATTTCTGACTCCTGCGATAATTTTGATTACAAATAAAGATTTTAGTCCGCCGGATTATGCTAAAATATTTATCAAAGAGTATGATGTGAAATATGTTAAAGATAAAAGTCAGGAAGTCACAGTATATCACGGATTGACGAAAAATCAGTTTACCTATGTTTTTTATTTAATGCTATTGAGGAACTCGGCCATTGGTGGTGCATTTGTTGCGAGCGCTGGTTTCCTTATTTACCTTAGCCGGTCATGTTTTCATGAGGCAACAATTTTATATAATAGAAGACATGCCTTGCGATTTGGGAGGTTGTTTGTTTATCTCAAGACGGCAGGGAATGTATTTACTATAGATGAACTGGAAATGGCGTTTAAATGGACAGATGAATATTCAACTGCTTTTAAAGAGCTTAAGCCAGAGTCAAATCCTTCACAATCAATGATTCCTGGTCTTTCTATGATCAATGATATTATTGCTAAATTTAAAGAGGATAAAGAGGAGATAAAGAAAAGTGGCAAAGATACAGAAAAATGAGCAACAACGTTAGCGATATTTAGTTTGAGTAAAACCGAGGCTTTCTGAAGTAAAAGAGGGGAGTGTCATGTCAAGACTGGACGAAAGCTTGACAATAAAATATTTTGTCTGGTTGATTCCTGTGCGATCTGATCTCCCCTCCTCCGAAAAAAGTAAAACGAGAGCGGGAACGGAGATGACAAATGGTACATTTGAACCGGAAACGCTTTTTGCCCGGAAAATGCGTGGTTTTGTGGGAATGAGCGACAGTGAACCCCGTCAGCGGTGCCGGGTGGTGCAGAGCAGGAAGCGACTGACAGGTACTCATTTCTGCAGATCTATCGTGACTGAGCTGTCGCCGTCGAACGAGAGCGGTTGACTTGGTTGCAGACCAGATATATTTGTTGAACGAAAACAGGGAGTGACATAGGAAAGAGGTATGAGGTAGGCAATGATTTTTTTCATGAAAAAATATTGGCTGCCATGTTGTTTGGATTCCGTAACGTCAAGAATCCGTCAACCGTAACCGTTCATCCGGAACTCATGGTGAAGATAAGGGAGAATTTTAAGGATAAAGTGATATCGCCGAAACAGTTTGGCGATGTGGAGGTGTTTTGCGGGCTGAAGGTCATTGAACGATGTGACAAAAGAAAAGGTTTACATCTCAGTCAATTAAGCCCTGAAAAAACAATAGTTCAGGCTCAGCGAAAAGTTGATCGGCAAGCAGACGTGCAGCGCAGGATGGATGCACCGTTTTGCCAGTTCGTCTCACTTTTTGATGTAGGCGTTCAGACCGATCGTTATAGGTTTGCCCTCGATCATGACGTCGGTGACGGCGTTGCCGTGGGTGCTGGCGACGACGAGGGTTTTGCCGGATGACGAGGGCGTCGGTTTTTCGAGGTCTATTTCGATGCAGAGCTTGTTGTCCCTGATTTCAACGGTCATGGCCATATTGTGGTTGCTTTGATGGTTACAGAGTTGCTGCCGGTCTCAATATACTTATCCGCTGGGGATCCGTCGTTAGATTTCTGTCGCCCTCGAATCCCCAAGGTCTCTTCCACGTCCAGCTAAACGGTCTGCCTGTTTATCCGGGAAACGAGACAGCGCTTGTCGGCAGCAAATCCCCGATTACTCCTTGCCGGATCAACCGTGATCGGGCGCGATCATGATCTGCACCTCGTTACGCCGCAGGAAGGGGATGGTCCATGGAGGATCGTACGAGGCGAGTTTGGGTTCCGAAAGCGCTCGATAGCCTTGTTTTTTGAGCCAGGTTTGCAGTTGCCTGCCGTACTTTTCAAGATTGGCGGCGGAGTGAAGGCCCGAAAAGGTGACTACGGCAATCGTTGAGGGGGGCAGCTCTCTGAGCTTCACTTCGGGATCGAGCGGTTCAGGGGCAGACTCCAGGGTAAAACCCTCGGGAAGCACGAACGCCATGCTCCATCCGCCTTTGTCGGGTTGCTGCAAGACCGGCGCCGTCATGGAAATCTTTTCGCTGCCGCGCTCCTGCAAAACCGGCGCTGTCATGCTGATCGACGTTTTTGACCTGTTCTTGCCGAAAATATATCCCGCCAGCCGCTTGAATCCCTTACCGCTTGCGGCAGTGTAACTCTCTTCGACGAGGATGGTTTCGGCGATCACCATCGGGCCATAACGACGCACTTCAAACGCGCCATCGTGTTTCAGTACTTCGTAGTGCGGTTCAGCGGCGTCCCGCTTTCCCAGCACGGAGCATCCTGCAAGCAAGAGGCTTGTCAGCATCAGCAATACGGTTTTCATGATCTCGTTCCCTTTTTATCATTGTGGTGCGTCATCGTTACGCTCTCTTCAACAATGGAAGGCTGAAAAAGGTTTGTTTGATGGATCGTGGCAGCGAGTGTGTTTTGTTTATGACGCCGCGCATCCGGAGAGGGGGCGCTTGGATTTTAACTTCCGTTGTGGTGAGTACGAAGACAAGTTTAAGACTCAATGGCAGCATTGCCGACAAAGGCCTGGTGTTGCTTATTGCTCCGGCCATTAAAACTCTTAAACAATTGCCCCGGACTTTAGTCCGGGGTATGTGGATAAAACAAAATAAATCAGGGCTTTAGCCCAATATCTTTCAAGGGCGGCAATTGCAATTTTTTGTTGCCGGAGTAATAATAGCTGCGATTATATGAGATTTGTAGTGTTGTCAGAAAGTTTCAGGAACAAAACAGGAGTATGTAACCATGGATACCCGAAAGCTGATCGAAACCTACCATCTCGCCTGGACAACCGGGGATTTTACCACAGCCCGCAACTCTCTTGCTGGCGACCTCGATTTCAGAGGAAGCATGGATACGTTTACCAACGCCGACGATTTCATCGCTGCACTGACCCGGTTCCGGCAGATGGTGCAGAGCGTAGAGCCGTTGCAGCAATTTTATAATGAAACCGGTGCGGCGTTGCTGTATGATTGTCATACCGCTTCTCCCGCAGGGATTATTCGTACCGCAGAATTCTTTACCGTTGCAGGCAGTCGGATTTCCGCAATCAGGCTGGTGTTCGATGCAACAACATTAAGGCAGGCCATGCAGGCATGAGCATTATCTGGTGACATGCTGTTTAGCGGCCGGGAGTGCCCAAGTGTGGAGGTAAACCACGGAATCTCTATCCAACGATTTGGAAAAACGTAAGAGGCTTTTGCGTTTGCAGGAGACGGCAAGAGCATCTTGATGGCGGAAAATCAGTAAGCGTTCCTTAAGTTACTGATGCAATGGAGGTTACATCAACCCGATTCCTCAACATCCACAAAAATTCGTATGACATCTTATGACGCAGTGATTTCCGGAGCTGGCCCGGCAGGATGTTCGGCGGCGTTGTTTCTGGCGCGAAAAGGGTACAAAGTTTTGTTGCTCGAAAAAGAGCGCTTTCCGAGAGACAAGGTTTGCGGTGACGGCATCACCTCGCTCTCAACCGCCCTTCTGGAAGAGATGGGCGTCATGGAGGTTGTTCGTCAAAGGATTGGTCAACTGATGGTATTTAAAGGCGTTACTCTCTATTCTCCCACCGCCGCCGTTGTGCATGGGAAGTTTTCTCAGGCAGGATGCCCTGAAGGCGCGGCCTATGTCATTCCGAGAAGAATCCTCGACGACTGCCTCGCTGCTACCGTGAAGGCCCATTCCTCGATAACCTTTTTCGAAAATACCACTGTCAACGACCTCATCACCGAGGGCGGCAGAGCGAGTGGCGTCAGTACGTCAAAAGGGGAGTATTCTGGTCGCGTCGTTCTTGCCGCCGATGGTTTTTATTCGCCGATTGCCTCCCGGCTGAACCTGAAAAACAGCCTGAAAACCCATCAGGGTTTTGCCATTCGCGCCTACTTTTCGCAGGTCGAGGGGCTGACCGACTCAATCGAACTTCATTACGACAAGTCGATGCTGCCTGGCTATGGTTGGATATTTCCGGTGGGCCACGGGAGGGCCAATATCGGGGTTGGCGTGATCACCCGCTTCAAGGATCAGCGCGGACTCAAGCGTTTGTTCGAGCGGTTTGTCTCCGGCAGTACGCCAGCATCGGAAAAGCTGACGCGAGCAGTCATGGAGCCGGGAACGCTCAGAGCCTGGCCGCTTCCGATGGGCTCCTTTCCGGGAAAGCGAGGTTGCGGCAACGTGTTGCTCACCGGCGACGCCGGAAGTTTTGTTGATCCGCTGACGGGCGAGGGCATCTATTACGCCCTGAAAAGCGGTCAACTTGCCGCCGAAGCTGCGGCGCGGGCGCTGGATGCGGCTGACGAGACGCGGGCCATCGTTTGGTATGAGAAGCTCTGGCGAAAAGAGTTCCGGTTTCACGATTTCACTGTCGGGTATGCTCTTCAGACCTTGTTGAACAACGAGTATATTCTTGAATCACTGATGCAGTTTGCAGCCGGAAAACAAACACGAGCCGATTTGCTGGCTGATGTTATCGGTCATAACCGCAAAAAAATCGAGCTGCTTAAAATGCTGCTGCCGTTCTTTTGAAAATGCTTGAAATGTGGTCGGGATTATCGGCAAACCCGGAGGAAAACCGGAATTACGATGCTTTTTTTATCGATAAATAGCGTCTCTAAACAATCTTTGAAAAGGGGGAGATATGCGGTACTTCTATGATTCACATTGCCACATGATGAATCTGAGCCACCCGAATCTCACGGCAATGATCAAGAGGACGTTTAATGATGGAATAAAAAGAAAATTATTATTGTATTCGCCTACTCTTCTTTTGATTCCATTGCTTTTTACGATTGGATTGAAAATATTGATTTATTTTGGAGTCAGGATACCAGAAAAGATCTATTTTCTGGATGCTTTTGTTATCTTGACTTTGATTGCTGCGGTTATCGTTATTATGTTCTTTATAATATTTTTGATACCAGTCGTTCGAGCCAAAACGGTATCCTT
>Ga0209575_10001059_pt1 | contig 12228 bp, 9 predicted proteins | sample Medcelwee11metaG_FD_187172 | JGI IMG/M metagenome (GOLD analysis project Ga0209575, IMG submission 187172) | Freshwater pond sediment microbial communities from the University of Edinburgh, under environmental carbon perturbations - Medium... | ecosystem: Environmental > Aquatic > Freshwater >...
GTCTACAGCAGAGGAGACAGGGCTGCTGACTGCCGGTCATGACCCGGCCCTCAAACAGATTACCGGTGAAGCCTGCGTGCACCACCTGTGGTTTGACGATTCATTTTACCGTGAGAAGGGTAACCTGATAAAATGGAACCCTGCCGTCAAAAAAGCATCGGACCGCGAGGCTTTGATAGAGGCCGTGAAGAACGGCTCTATTGATATTATTGCCACCGACCACTCTCCACATACCCTGGCTGAAAAGTCGGCGCCGTATTTCAGTGCTCCGTCAGGCGGCCCGCTGGTACAGCATTCACTGGTGATGATGCTGGAACTGTGCCACAGGGGTATCCTTACTCCTGAAATTGTAGTGCGAAAAATGTGTCATAACCCGGCAATCATTTTTAACATCAGGGAGAGAGGCTTTATCCGTACAGGTTACAAGGCTGACCTCGTGCTGGTTAATCCTGACGCCCCGTGGACTGTCAATAGCGGTAATATAAAGTATAAGTGCGGCTGGTCGCCGCTTGAGGGTACAACCTTCCGCAGTCGCATAGTGGCCACCATAGTCAACGGGAAACCGGTAGTTATGGAGGGTGAACTGACCGGCATAAGGGCTCCTGAGATGCTCCGTTTTGAAAGATAAAAAGTTTCCATGCAATGAAAAGAACTATTATCCTGCTGGTCCTTATCGCATTGATCACCTCCTGCAATGAGCGCAGGAGTGAACAGAAAACCAGCTCTGCCTCTTCGGCAGAAGGTGTCCCCGAAGGAGGGGTACTCATTGGCCGTGATATTGTCACAGAAGTAATAATCAGGCCTGACCCCGACGGCGATCCGTGGGAGATTGAAAAAGTTGCAGGCTACAACGGTGAGGCAATGGTTAACGGCATCTTTGAACGTGTCTATGACGGCACACTTACTGTGTACGATTATCACAGCGGGGAGGTTCTGACAGCAAATGATGTGAAAAAGATTGAAGCCGAGTTCAAAAACGACCGCTCCAAAATCGGCAAGCTCTCCTTTACTGAGGACTGGTATTATAATCCGGCAACGAACACGGTTGAGAAGAGAGCGAGATCAGTTGTCTTCGGCTACGAATTGTACAACAACCTGGGAAAGGTCTATGCCTACAGGGCGGCTTTCAGGGCTGACCTGGGCCAGTAGCGGTCATTTGTCCCTGACCACCATTCTCAAGGTGTTCCGTGTTGTCTGAGACAGCAGTACTTCTTTTCCGCCGGTGACACTTTCTGCAGCTCCGGGACTGGAGTGCCTTACGGTAAGCATCTCTGCCCCGTCATTGAATAAGATAGTGTAATCGTTCCGGAGTTCTTCCAGCACATTGCTTATCCTTGGCTCCTCATGGTCAGCACATATGTTTATGCTTACGGCACCTGCCTGAACAAGGCTGACCTTGACTCCGTGCAAGGCAAGGATGTGGAATAAGGATGCGAGGTTTTCGCCCATGACAAAGGAAAGGTCCTTCGGCAGCAACGAGATCAGTATCTGCCCCTCCTTCCTGACAAAGACCGTACTCATGGGCCCGTCGGGTGCATCTTCAGAGATGACAGTACCCCCTGCATCAGGGTCAATGAATGACCTGACATGCATGGGTATCTTCTTGTTATGCAAAGGCTTAATAGTCTTGGGGTGGATTACCTTGGCACCGGAGAAGGACATCTCCACAGCTTCATTATAAGACAGATGCTCAAGTGTAACAGCTGCCGGCATCCAGTCAGGATCGGCATTCATAATGCCGGGCACATCTTTCCAAACAACAACCTCTCCGGCATCGAGCATGTTGGCTAACACGGCAGCCGTATAATCTGAACCTTCCCGTCCAAGGGTGGTCACCTCACCTGTGGCTGTTGCTCCAATGAAACCCTGTGTGACATAAATATCCGTATCATTGAATGAAAACGCTTCTGTCACCGCTGCCCGGGAAACTTCCCAGATTATTCCGGCTTCGCGATGCCTGTCATCGGTCAGTAAAAGCTTTCTGATATCACACCATTTTGTCTTCAGTCCTCTCATCCGCAGGTAAGCCTCAACGATCATAGTTGACCAAACCTCGCCCATCGAAACGATCATGTCATAATCGTGATCGAAATCTGCAGGGGCAAGATTTAAAAGTTTTTTGTAAAATGTTCCAAACGTCCCGCTGAGTGACCGGCTGATCTCTGATCCCTCACCGAAGAGTTCATCAGCGACTGAAAGATGATATCCGGTTGCAGCATCATATTTTTCCCTGAAGGATGCGTCACCTTTCCGCCATGCATTATGTATCTCTTCAAGGGCATTTGTTGTTTTGCCGAAAGCGGAGACCACCACCACCAGGTTGTTTTTCTCTCCCGAAACAATATTATAAAGGTTACTTATGCCGGCGGCATCCTTTACGGAAGCACCACCGAATTTAAATACATTCATCATCAGGAAAATTTGAGTAAATTTATAATTTAGCCATTGGTAAGCGATCGCCAAAAATATCCAATAATCACTAATACTCCTGCAAAATGTCAAGTTATGATATTATCAGCCTTAATGATTTTATCATCAGGAAACAGAAGGACTTTCCCTATGCACACGGGGAGCTCTCGAGCCTTCTGCATCATATAGGCACCGCCGCCAAGATGGTCAATGCGAAGATACGCAAGGCAGGACTGGTTGAGATACTGGGAAGGTCAGGCATGGAGAATCCCCAGGGTGAGGATCAGCAGAAGCTGGACCGCTATGCGGATGAAGTATTCATTGACGCTCTTGAAGCAAGCGGCGAATGTTGCGGTGTTGCCTCTGAAGAGAACCAGAATGAGGTGATCTTCACCGAGACATTTGCGCGCAGGGGCAAATATGTTGTATGCATGGATCCCCTTGACGGTTCATCAAACATCGACTATAATGTGTCAGTCGGATCAATTTTCTCGATCTACAGGCGCGTAACCGAACGTGATGCCGAGGCCGGGGTTATCGACTTTCTGCAGGAAGGTGACAGACAGGTAGCTGCAGGTTATGTTATCTACGGATCATCAACAATGTTTGTATATACAACAGGTAACGGGGTGAACGGATTTACCCTTGATCCTACAATCGGAGAATTTTGTCTGTCACACCCTGATATAAAATCCCCTCCCACCGGAAGGATATATTCTGTTAATGAAGGCAATTACGTAGGGTTTCCTGATGGTGTTAAGAAATTTATAAAGTATTGCCAGGAGAACGATCCGGCAACCAGGCGGCCATACGCATCCAGATATATCGGTTCCCTGGTATCTGATGTACATCGCAATATGCTGACAGGAGGCATTTTTCTCTACCCGCCTTCAGAGATTTATCCTTCGGGCAAACTCAGGCTGGTTTATGAATGCAATCCTGTCTCTTTCCTCATTGAACAGGCAGGGGGAAAAGCGTTCGACGGGAAAAGAAGAATACTGTCAGTCGTACCGGATTCCCTGCACCAGCGTTCACCCTTCTATTGCGGATCATCAGAAATGGCAGCAAAACTCGGTGAGATGCTTGTTTAAGGCTCATCCCGCCTTATTATCAGGCTATTTTGTTTTGAGGTGAACGCCCTCTTTGCTATTTTTGCACCCTCAATTCATTTTAATGGCCAACACCGTCTTCAGGGATTATTACAGGCAGCATCCTTCATTTATAAGGCTTGAGAAGCTTCTCGGGGGTGACAGCATGGAGCCGTTGATTATCAACGGACTGTCCGGGTCTTCGAAAGCCGTTGTGATGGCCGGCGTGCTGTCGCAGCAGCCTACCACACACGTTGTAATCCTGCCGGAAAAAGAAGACGCAGCCTACTTTTACAACGATCTTACATCACTGATAGGCGAAGAGACGATTTTTTTCTTCCCTGGTACATACAAGAGGTCGGTCATGTATGACCAGACCGAACCGGCAAATATCATACTCAGGACTGAAGTGCTGAACTTCCTCGGTTCAGGAAAGAGGAAATGCATCATCGTGACCTACCCCGAATCAATAATGGAAAAGGTGGTCAGCAAAAGCAACCTGAAGAAGAACACATTTGAAATCAGCAAGGGATCGCACCTGTCGATTGACTTCCTAGAAGAGGTTCTGAGGGAATATAACTTCAGGAGAACAGATTTTGTTTACGAACCCGGCCAGTACTCTGTCAGGGGCAGTATCACCGATCTCTTCTCTTACTCGGCAGACAAGCCTTACAGGATAGATTTCTTCGGTGAAGAGGTTGACTCAATCCGTTCTTTCAATCCTGATGATCAGCTTTCCCTCCAGCTGCACGATGAGATCCAGGTGATACCTGACATACAGGAGCTGGCCTCCCATGAGCGAACCGACAATTTCATCGACTTTATCCCTCCTTCATCAATAATCTGGAGCGAAAACTTCGACTATATCATTGAGAAAACAGACAGCATATGGTCACAGGCGCGCAGCCGCAGCAGCAAGGGAGAGATAACCGACCGGCGTGATGTGATTATAACCGGGCGCCATCTCGAGGAACTCTGTTCGCAGCACCGGCAGGTATTTTTCGGGAGAGGCCATGAAGAGAGCAACGCCGAAGCCGTCTCATTTCATACTGAACCCCAGCCGTCGTTCAATAAGAACTTTGATCTTCTGACAACAAAGCTTATAGCTAACAAAAAAGAGGGGTACCGCAGTTTCATTATCTCTGAGAGCGAGGTCCAGGAAGAGCGACTGAAAGAGATTTTTTCCGAGACGGGCCATGAGGCTGAGTTCACTCCCCTGTTGCTCAACCTGCACCAGGGATTCACTGACCACGACCTGAAGATCTCTGTATACACTGATCACCAGATATTTGACCGCTATCATAAGTTCAGGATAAGGGGGTTCTTCACACGGCGCGACAGCATGACTGTCAGGGAGCTGACCGATCTTAATCCCGGTGATTATGTCGTTCATGTCGACCACGGTATAGGACGCTTCGGAGGTCTTGAAAAGATAGAGGTCAACGGCCACACACAGGAAGCCATCAAACTTGTCTTTCGTGATAACGACATCCTCTTCGTTGGTATTCATGCCCTTCACCGGATATCAAAATACAAAGGCAAGGACGACACACCACCGCGTATCAGCAAGCTCGGCACCGGAGCATGGCAGAAGCTGAAGCAGAGCACCAAGAAGAAAGTAAAGGATATTGCCCGTGACCTTATCAGGCTCTATGCCCTGAGAAAAGCCGAAGGCGGGTTTGCCTACTCACCTGATTCTTATCTTCAGAGGGAACTTGAAGCCTCGTTCATATATGAGGATACGCCTGATCAGCTGGCCAGTACCAATGCTGTCAAGGGGGATATGGAAGCTGCCACGCCAATGGATCGTCTTGTCTGCGGTGACGTAGGATTTGGCAAGACCGAGGTGGCTGTCAGGGCAGCGTTCAAGGCTGCTACCGACGGTAAACAGACCGCCGTGCTGGTGCCAACCACAATCCTTGCCCTGCAACATTACAGGACCTTCACCTCCAGGCTTGAGAACTTTCCCTGCCGTGTTGACTATATCAGCAGACACCGCAAACCTTCGGACCAGAAGAAAATTCTGAAACAATTAGCTGATGGTGAGATAGATATAATAGTAGGCACCCATAAGCTTACCGGCAAGGATGTTAAATTCAAGGACCTGGGGCTGCTGGTTATAGATGAGGAGCAGCGTTTTGGCGTGGCTGTCAAAGAGAGACTGAAAAAAATCCGCGCCGGTGTTGACACCCTTACCCTGACTGCAACGCCGATACCACGAACACTGCAGTTTTCTCTCATGGGTGCCCGTGACCTGTCGGTCATAACCACACCCCCGCCAAACAGGATGCCCATCATCACAGAGCTGCACGGCTTTAATGAGGATATAATACTTGAAGGTATCGTTTATGAAGTGAGCCGTAACGGACAGGTCTTTTTTATCAATAACAGGATTGAGAACATAACGCTGGTTCAGGATACCATACGCCGGATCTGTCCGGGGGTAAAAACGGCCGTTGTGCACGGCAGGATGGAGGGCGAGGAAATAGAAAACGTGATGTTTGACTTCATCAGGGGTGACTATGATGTCCTGATCGCCACCACTATCATCGAGTCCGGCCTTGATATACCCAATGCCAACACCATCTTCATCAATGATGCCCATACCTTCGGACTGTCTGAGTTGCACCAGCTGCGCGGCAGGGTTGGCAGATCGAATAAAAAGGCATTCTGCTACCTGCTTACTCCTCCCCTTTCCTCTCTGACGAACGAAGCCAGGCGAAGACTGAAAGCCATAGAGGAAAACTACGAGCTTGGCAGCGGATTCAATATTGCGCTGCAGGACCTGGACATACGCGGCGCCGGCAATCTTCTCGGAGGCGAACAGAGTGGGTTTATAGCAGATGTGGGATATGAAACATATCAGAAGATACTCAGTGAAGCAGTCAGGGAGCTGAAACACGAAGAGTTCGGTGATCTGTTTACTGACCAGGAACAGAAGGACGGGACCGGAACATCCCGGGAAGCAAGACTGCTCGTTCCTGATGTAACTGTTGATACCGATCATGAAATAATGTTTCCTGATGAATATGTATCAAGCATCCCTGAGAGGATCAGGCTCTATAAGGAGCTGAACGAGATCAGGGATGAGAATACTCTCCTGGCATATGAAACGCATCTTAAAGACCGGTTCGGACCTTTGCCTGTTCCTGCCCTCGCCCTCCTTGACCTTGTCAGGCTGAAATGGGTTGCTTCGGAAACAGGTATTGAAAAGATTATACTAAAAAATAACACTCTTGTTGCTAACTTTGTAACTGATCCGTCGTCACAATTCTACCGCAGTCCTCTTTTTCACTCGGTAATGAATTTTGTGAACAGGAAGCAAGGTTCTATGACTGTAAAACAGAACAATAACAAATTAAGCCTTACGGTACGTGATGTGTCATCAGTAGCCCAGGCAATTGCTTTGTTTAACAGGATACAGGCATTTCACTCGTCAACTTTGAAACCACCGGTGATTTGATGAACCTGGTCGTCGATATAGGGAACACGAGCACGAAGATAGCCTTTTATGAGGGCAGTTCGATAGTAAAAAAGGAGAGGCTGAAATCTCCCGACACCGGTTCTGTAGACAGATTTATAGGGAAGAGACACATCCGCAGGGCTATTGTATCGAGTGTTAATCATGATCCCCGGGCACTCATAAACTTTCTAAGGGACAAAGGTGCGGTGGTTCATCTTCTGTCTTGTAAGTCTCAATACCCCTTCAAAATAGCTTACGAGACACCGGAGACAATGGGCGTTGACCGTCTTGCTGCCGCTGCCGGAGCCCTCATTTATCATCCGGGAGCGGATCTGCTTGTAATTGATGCCGGCAGTGCCCTCACCCTTGATGTTGTCATTGACGGGTCATTCCTGGGAGGAAGCATTTCCCCGGGACTTTCCATGCGGTTCCATGCACTCAATGAATTTACCGGCCGGTTACCGCTGATAGACGTCAGCAACGACTTCTCCTTCCCTGGCAGATCGACGAAGGACGCCATCACCGGAGGAGTGGTGATGGGGCTGGTATTTGAAATAAATGAGTATATTCGCACGTTCGAAAAAAGGCACGAAAAACTCGTCACGGTTATCACCGGAGGTGACAGTGAGATAATAACATCACTCACGGACATGAAAATGTTTCTTCACCCCGACCTGGTAACTGACGGTTTGAATTATTTACTTGACTATAATGTACAAGACCAGAAGACTTAGTCTGATATGTCTCTTTGCCCTCCTTGCAGCAGGAGTGGCAGGCCAGAAAGAGATCTCATCCCCTTATGCCCGGTACGGCATTGGCAACCTTACGCCACAGGGAACTTTCAGAACACTTGCCATGGGAGGTATCAGCAGCGGCATAAGGAATAACCTCACCCTGAACTACCTGACACCTGCTTCTTACAGCAGCATTGACACGGCATCATTCATATTTGACTTCGGGCTTGATTACAGCCTCACAACACTGAAGGAGGGCGATCTCAGCTTCTATTCCCAGGATGTTAATTTTTCTCATCTGATGCTTGGTTTCCCGATTAAAAAAGGATGGGGATTTGCTGCCGGTCTTGTCCCGTTCAGTAATGGTTTTTACAATATTGAAGATAAGTCAGCCCCGGAAAGCACGGGGACAGGTTCATCAGATGAGATTCTTGAATCTCACAGGGGATCAGGTGGTTACAATAAAGTGTATATTGGATCTGCTTACAACTTTTTAAATTACTTTTCCGCTGGGTTAAATGCATTTGTCATTTTCGGAGAGATAACCAGGTATAATGATTTCGTCTTCACAACTGACAACAATTACTTCAACACCAGGGATAAAAGTTCCAACTCCATGACCGGGATCGGTTATGAAGCTTCAGTTCAGTTTATGGCACCTTTGCCGGAGAACAGGTTCTTCAATGCCGGGCTCACCTTTACTCCGCAGTTCAAACTCCGGACAACGAACGAGAACATGATAATCAGGTACTCAAATGTTCAGACTTCCATCTACGCCTTTGACACTCTTTATAAGGCTCTGTCAGAAACAACCAGTCATTTCCCCCGGTCAATAAGGGGAGGAGTATCATTCGGGAAGACAGACAAACTGACTATCGGAGCTGATATGCTGTATTCATACTGGTCAAAGGCATCTCTGCCTGGCAACTACGGAACATATGCAAACACTCTCTCACTTAGTGGAGGAGCCGAATACATCCCTGATAAATTCTCAAATTACAGTTTTTTTAATCGTATGGAGTACCGCATTGGCGGCCACTATGATGAGAGTTATGCCCTGTACGGCGGCACAAAGGTCAAAGGGTACGGCATAACTTTTGGAGCAGGTATACCATTGAGGAAATCGCGATCGAGGTTTTCTTTGTTTGTGGATCTTTCCACCAGGGGCAATCCTGGTGACAACCTTCCAAAGGAAAGAACTCTATCGGTCGGAGCCAGTCTCAACCTTTATGACTACTGGTTCCTCAAGGCTAAGTATGATTAAAACAAGTAATGAGAGATGACAAGAAAAGCCATCACGATTTTTACAGGAACGCTCCTGACAGTATTTACTCTTAACTCTCACGCCCAAAAAGGCATTGAGACAGGAACTCCGTTCGGACGTGGCAACGACAGCACCAGGTGTCTGCGCAACACATCTCTTTATTCAACTTATTATGAGAATAAAGACTTCAACATGGCCGTGCAGTTCTGGAGGGATGTCTTCAAAGAATGCCCCGGCTCCTCAAAAAACACTTATATCAAGGGTGAGGCGATGTACAAGGAATTTTTCCGCAAGACCGGCAACAAGGCTTACATCGACACTGTGTTAATGATACTTGACCAGCGCACCAGGTATTTTAACGAGGCACATGCCAACAGCCTTCGTAAAGCGTTCGCACTTTACGAGTTTGGAGGGAGTGATACAACCTACGCAAGACAGAGCTATAATCTCATTAAGGAAGTCATGGAGGTTTCTCCGCAAAGTCTTGACCATACCTACGCAAGCCTGTATATGGCGGTAGTTGCAAGGTGCTATGCACTCAAGCTGACAGACGTGGGCGGGGTCATAGGCGCATACGCGAAATCAATGAATATTGTTGATGATCAGCTTGCCCGGAAGCCGGGTGATACAAGGTATCTCGAAGCAAAAAAGAATATTGACCTTGTCTTCAGATCCAGCGGAGTTGCTACATGTGAAAATATTGAGGAACTGTTCACTGCAGGTGTGGAAAAGAATCCTTCCGACACAGCTATGCTTAAGAAGGTCATCACAATGCTGACCGAGACAGGCTGCCAGGGTTCTGAGCTGTTTTACATGGCAGCAACCAGGCTCTACGACGCTGAGCCTTCAGCTGCCTCTGCCGCCCAGCTGGCAGAGATGAATGTGGCCCGCAAAAAGTACAGCGAGGCCGAAAAATACTACACCGAAGCTATCGAACTCGAAAAGAACAATGTTGTCAAATCCGGTCTGCTGACCAAACTGGCCACCATTGAACTCACATCAGACAATAAGCAGGCTGCACGCGATTTTGCAAAAGCTGCATATTCACTTGATCCGGCTAATGGCAATGCTCTGTATATCATTGCTGAAGCATACGCCGGAGCACGCGTGGGGGAAGCTTTTGAAAACCAGACGGTTTATTGGGTGGTGGTTGATTATCTTGTGCGCGCGAAGAATACTGACCCGAGCCTGAAGAGCCAGGCTGATGAAAGGATAGCCATATACTCAAGACTCTATCCGACCAGGGAAGAGGCTTTCTTCAGAAGCCTTGTGAACGAAGGCGCCACCTATAATGTGGGCGGTTGGGTCAATGAATCCACAACCGTAAGATTCAGAAAGTAGTAATTACCGGTGATGGCATGCAGAAGATATCTGTTCATTGTGCCGGCTGCCCTTATCAGCGGTATTGTCCTGCTGGCATCATGCGAGAAGAAACAGGTAGTTGTCAAGGACCTCCAGATCAAGGAAATGCCTTCACTCTCAGGCAGGAATGTTGAGACAATGTACTCTGACTCAGGCAAGGTCACTCTTGTGGTGAGGACACCGTTTATCCAGCAGTTTACTTCAAAGGAAGACCCGCACACACTATTCCCCGAGGGACTGACCGTGCTCTTTTACGACAAGAAGACCAGTCCGCAGGCCAGCATAACCGCCCGCTATGCCCGTTACACCGATAAGGATGAACAATGGGAGCTGAGAGACAGCGTTGTGGCTGTCAACACGGAAGGAGATATACTCGAAACAGAATTATTGTACTGGAGTGAACCCAGGGACCGTGTCTGGTCTGACAGGTTCGTCAGATTTTCCCTTAAGGATAAGATCATAATGGGTACAGGCTTTGAATCGGATTCCCGTCTTACTAACGGAACTATAAAAAACGTCTCCGGCACCATTTACGTTAATGATGAACAAAAAGGGAATACTGGCAATTGAAATAATCTGGATCCTCCTCGGTCTTTTCTGCCTTGGCATAGCCATCAGGGAGATGACCACAAATGGTTTCAGCAGGGCCTGGCTCTTCCTTGTAATGTGTGCTGTCGCTTTTGCCATGGCGTGGATTCGCGACAAACAGCGAAAAAAAGTGTAACTTTGGGTCATGAACCCACTGGTGATCATTCCGTTTGCCATTCTTCTTGCAGCATTCTTTTCGGCAATGGAGCTCTCCTTTATTGCATCAAACAAGCTGCGGATAGAGCTTGACCGGAAACAGGGTCATTTCGGCTCCGGAATCGTCTCCGTGTATACCCGTAATCCCGGCCAGTTCATAGCCACCATGCTGATCGGAGTCAATATCGCCACGGTCATCTTCAGCATGCTCTCTGCAGACCTGCTTGAAGGGTGGATGGACAACCTGATTCCGTCAGACCTGTTAATATTCATCATCCAGACTGTCATCACCACTTTCATAATACTTGTCTTTGCCGACTTTCTGCCTAAATCCATTGTAAGGATTAACCCTAATTCTTTCCTGAAACTTTTTGCTGTTCCTACCACGGTATTCTACTATCTCTTCTACCCGGTCAGCAAACTGACTTTATGGATCAGCAACCTGTTCATGAGGCTTTTCTTCGGGATCAGGCCGGAACGCAAGGAACAGGAAAACAAAATCTTCACCCGCGTTGATCTTGACCATTTTGTGAATGACCTGGTGGAGACAGAAGAAGAAAAGGAAGAGGAATACAACAGCCTCAGGATATTTCAGAATGCACTCGATTTTTCTTCCGTCAGAGCCCGTGAGTGTATGGTTCCCCGTACAGAGATAGTTGCATTGCCTGTTGGCAGCACCACGGAAGAGTTGAAACAGCAGTTCATTGAATCAGGCCACTCCAAGATACTGCTCTACAGGGAGCATCTTGACAACATGGTCGGATACTACGAGCTTAAGGATATTCTTCATGAGCCTGCTGATATAGAAACGGCGATGAGGAAGCTCCCCGTGGTTCCGGAGACCATGACGGCAAATAAGGTTCTGAAACTGCTTTCCGAAGCAAAAAAGAGCATCGCACTTGTTGTGGACGAGTTTGGAGGTACCTCGGGCATAGTCACTATTGAGGATGTGCTGGAAGAGATAGTCGGTGATATCGAGGATGAACATGACACCAGTGATCTGATCGATAAAAAGATCAGTGATAAGGAATATATCTTCTCAGGAAGGCTTGATATTGATTACCTGAACGAAGAGTATGAGCTCGGCCTTCCGGAGAGCGATGAGTACACCACACTTGCAGGTCTTCTGCTTTACACACACGGCAATATCCCTAACCTGCAGGA
>Ga0209575_10001060_pt1 | contig 12216 bp, 15 predicted proteins | sample Medcelwee11metaG_FD_187172 | JGI IMG/M metagenome (GOLD analysis project Ga0209575, IMG submission 187172) | Freshwater pond sediment microbial communities from the University of Edinburgh, under environmental carbon perturbations - Medium... | ecosystem: Environmental > Aquatic > Freshwater >...
GCACATCAACCTGACCGGCGATTACGTCTGGCGGCAGGGCCGCAAGCTGGAAGATGGGAAATTCAGGCCGCTACGGCTGCTTGGAAAGCCTTAGCGTACGATTTTTTCCGAATTCTGCGGGCTCCCCAAGCAGGCCCTTCAAGCCGATGCTTGGCCAGCAGCCGAACCACGGTGGAGGGATGAACCCGGAACAGCCTGGCCGCGTCGGCTCCAGTCTTTTGGCCGGTGCTCACCAGTGCGACGATTTCCTTTTGCTGTTGTTGCGTCAGTTTGGGACGTCGGCCCCCGACACACCCGTTTTTCCTGGCGGCATCGAGCCCGCTCTTTGTCCGCTCGCGCAACATGGCACACTCGAACTCGGCGAATGAGCCGACGATCTGCATCATCATGCGCCCGCCCGGCGTAGCGGTATCAATGGCTTCGGTGAGGCTTTGGAAGCCCGCACCGGCCTGCTCGATTTTTTCCAGCCAGGACGCGGCGCTGGCCGGCAGCGATCCCCGCCCCTGGCTGCTGCTGGCCGACGGCGCGGGCAGTTCGGCGGTCTCGGAACTCGGCGCCCGCGGCGTGGTGAGCGGCCTGAACTGCCTGCTGCATACCCTGGATCGGCAGGTGGCGACCCTGCTCGATGCGGAGCAGACGCCCGCCCCGGAGGAGGGCCGGCGGCTGGCCCTGCTGCTGGTCAAGCACGCCCGCGGCCTGCTCGCCGACCTGGCAGCGGAGCACCGGCGCCCCCTGAAAGACTTCCGCTGCACCCTGCTGCTGGCGATACGGGCCAGCGGCATCTGCTGTGGCTGAAGATCGGCGATGGCGCCCTGGTGATCGAGCGGACGCAGGCCGCCGCCGCACCAGGCCGCGAGCAGCCGGCCGGCCTCGAAACGCTGGGGCGCGCCGGCAAGGGGGAGTTCGCCAACCAGACCACCGTCGTCGACGAGCAGCTGCAACCGGACGACGTGCAGAGCGGCCTGATGTCCATGGAGGGCATCGGCGGCGTGGCCCTGATGAGCGACGGGGCTGCCGACCGCCTGGTCTCCCGGGACGGCCGCCAGGTGTCGGGGCAGCTCGGCCAGTGGTTCCAGGCGCTGCGCGAGGGCCGCCTCAAGCGCCGCGGCCTGACCCAGCGCTTTACGCCGAGGACTTCACCGACAAGACCGGCGGCGACGATTGCAGCATCACCCTGACGGCCCGCCCACTCCGCCCCTGAGCCGGCGTCGCCCGCCGGACAACGGGTTCCGCGCGGGTAGCCGGCCGGCTGCTCGCGGCCTTGCGCCGGGACGGGGCTTTCCCACGAATTTCTCGTAATTCGTAATTAACAAGTAGCATTGACCCGATGAGCAGCTCAACGGCTACTCATGGTGACCGAGCCTTCCAGGTATCCTTTTCTGCCTCGACAGCCAATGAAGCCGGGTCAGCCATCCAGCTCCACCTCGAACCCCACCACGCTGCGGCTCTCGCGACTGAACTCCACGCCGATCAGGTGGATCAGTTCGCCCCGCGCACGGTACTTCTCGGCATAGCCGCGTTCGCGGATCTGCTGGAGCGCCCTCCCTTCGGGCACCAGCTCCACCACCTTGAACTCGAACAGGTAGACCTGGCCGTTGAACAGCACCGCCATGTCGATGCGCCCGTGGCTGGTGGCGTCTTCCAGGCGCACATCCAATCCCAGCGCGGCGAAGTGGCTGTAGAACACGCTGGCGTAGTAGCCCTCGTACCGGGCAATCGGATTGTTGCGGTACCAGTCGTGGGGGATGCCAGCGAAGAAGGCGGTGAACAGTGCCTGCAATCCACTGAAATCATTGGCCAGCAGCAGACGGTAAAGCTGGCCAGTCTGCCGGCCGGGCAAAAGAGGATCACCGGTCATGCCTTCCAGCAGCGCGCCATTGAGGCTGGCTTGTACCTCCAGGTTGGGATACTTCAGTGTGTATTCGGTGCGCGCGCCCATGCGCAGCAGGCTGTCGATGGTCAGGTAACCGGTCTGGAACATCAGCGCCTCGACCGGCATGCAGTCGATGTCGAAACTCGACAGCAGGGTTTCCATCGCCACGACCTGGCTCAGGTCGGGCGTGAAGACGCGCCGTGCCAGCAGTTGCTCGATCAGGAAGGTCGGCGTGCCCGTCTCGAACCAATACGGGTGAAACTCTCGCTTGGCGAACAGCAGCAGCAGATCGAACGGGTTGTAGACCGAAGTACCCGTCCAGTTGTAGCCGTTGTACCAGGTACGGATCTCGTTACGATCCAGTCCTGGCAGCTCCGGCGCGAACACCGTATCGACGTCCTCGTCGGTATACCCGCAGATCGACGAGTAGCGCCCATCCAGCGTGATGTCGTTAAGGTTGTTGAGCCCGGAGAACAGGCTGACCTTGCTGAACTTGGACACCCCGGTGAGCATGGCGAAGCGGATATGGGCATCGCTGTCCTTGATCACCGAGTAAAAATCACGCAGCCCGCTGCGAATCTCGCGCGCGATCTCAGGACGCTGCAGGTTGTCGAGAATCGGCTTGTCGTACTCGTCGACCAGAACCACTGCTCGCTGGCCTGTATTGCGTTCGGCTTCACGGATCAACTCGGCAAAACGAGCACGGTGATCGGTCAGCGCACAGGTGACACCCAGCGCCTGCTCATTGATGGTCAGCAGCTCGCTGAACTTGCCCTGCAGATCGGCCGCATCGCGGATCACTCCGCCACCGAAGCTGATCCGGATCACCGGATAGATGCGGCTCCAGTCCCACTGCCTATGCACCGCCAGCCCACGAAACAGCGGCTCGTTGCCCTCGAACAGCTCGGCCAGGGTGTCGATGAACAGGCTCTTGCCAAAGCGTCGCGGACGGGAGAGGAAATAGTACTTTCCCTCGTCGACCAGCTCAAGGGCGGCCGCCGTCTTGTCGACGTAGTAATAGCCCTCCTCGCGAATCTCGCGGAAGTTCTGGATGCCGATAGGCAACTTCTTGCGGGACATGGCAGGCAACCTGTAGGCAGATGCGGCGATTGTAGCCCAATAAAGCAGGCCAGCTCAGGATAAGACGAACGCCAGACCTTATGCTTCAGCGGCCACATCCCAAACCCGCAGAATGCTCAATCCGATCCGTCTGAACCGGACAAGATCCTTGTCGAGCGAGTAACTCTGAGCCAGCTCACGCTACTCACGGCCTCCCTGAAAGGCTTCCACTGGCAGTGCTGGGCCAATGCAACGTACAGAGCGGCCATGCTGTCCATGGGCGGCATCGGTGACCTGGTCTTGAGAGCGACAGACTCGCCGACCACTAGGTACCTGGGCAGCTCGGCGTAGTGGCTCAGGCATTACGCAAGAGTCGCCTCAAGCGCCGCAGCCTGACCCAGCGCTTCTACGCCGCAGACTTCACCGACAAGACCCGCGGCGACGATTGCAGCATCGTCCTGACGGCCTGCCTGCTGCGGACCTGAGACGGTGACAGGCCGGCGTCGCACGACGGGACTCCTTGCGGCCCGAGGCGGTTGATGGGTTCTGAGCTGCGAGGGCACGCGGTGTAATTTCGCGACGTCACCCGCGCCCATGTGCTCGCCTGGCGCAAGCACCTGGAGCAGCGCGGCCTCTCCGTGGCCACCCTCCGCCGCAAGCTTGCCGCCCTCACCAGCCTGTTCGACCACCTGCTCGAGTGCAACGCCGTCGCCGGCGGCAATCCGGTGCATGGCGTCAAACGGCCCAAGCTCGAAACGAATGAAGGCAAGACCCCGGCTCTCGGCGATCATCAGGCCCGGGCCCTGCTCGAAGCCCCCGATCCCGCCACCCTGAAGGGCCGCCGCGACCGGGCGATCCTCGCCGTGCTGCTCTATCACGGCCTGCGCGCCACTGCCGCCACCAACGCCCTGGAACACGAGGCGGACATCGCCAAGGTCCAGCAGTGGCTGGGCCATGCCAATATCAGCACCACCCGGCTCTACGACCGCCGGCACATGCGGGCGGAGGATTCGCCCACGTTCAAGGTCCGCTACTGAGCCACCCGGCAACGGAAAGGCTCGCGCCCGACGCCGGAGCGCAGCATGCACGTGGCCTTGCCTTGCGACAGATCGGGGACTGGAAATACTGCCCCCAGGCACACGGACAGTTCAGTGCCGTATCTCGGCGCGCATGCGTCCGTAGATTGACTGAGCGATGCGAGCGACTTGTTCTGGCGTAGGGGCTTGCACATGCAGCACGGTCAGGCGCAAGGATCGGCCCGGGCGTCTGTTCCAGACTGTTGGCAAGTGTGTCAACAGCATGCCGACCAATGTGGTGAAAGCACTCGTCAACTGTCCAACTGGTCGGTTCCCATCCCCATGCGGTACCCCATCGCCCGGTACCCGCTCTGACGTTTCTCCCACATCCGCAGCAGTGCCGGATGCCCAGTATCGACGAAATCGATGATGCGCACATCGGTCTTGCAGGCGTGCTCTCGATGCAGACGACCGGCGTATTGCTGCAGCGTGCCTTTCCAGGAGACGGGCATCGCCAGCACCAGTGTGTCGAGGGGCGGATGGTCAAAGCCTTCGCCGACCAGTTTGCCCGTGGCCAGCAGTACGCGCGGCGCGTCGGGCGGTAAGGCGTCCAGTGCCGTGATCAGCGCTGCACGCTGTTTCTTGGACATCCTGCCGTGCAGCATAAACAGCTCCGGTATTTGTTCTTCCAGTGCAATCCGAATAGCGTCGAGGTGTTCGGTACGCTCGGTCAGCACCAGCACTTTGCGACCCTGCTGAAACGCGTCACGGACTTCGGCGGCAATAGCTTCGGTCCTGGCCTGGTCATCGGCCAGATGCCGGAACACATCCTGGATGCCCGCCTCGTGCGGCAAGTCGATCCGTGAGAAACGTGTTCGCGGCAGCACCTCTAAGTCATGAGGTGCACCTGCCGGCTTAGCCGCTGTGTACCGGATCGGCCCGCACTGCATGAAGATGATCGGTTGTTGACCATCGCGGCGAATCGGGGTTGCCGTAAGGCCGAGCACGAACCTCGCCTTGGTTCGCTTCAGGATGGCATCGAATGACACGGCGCCAACGTGATGGCACTCGTCCACGATCACCTGCCCGTAGTGCTCAACCAGCGGATTGACCTCGCCCTGTCGGGATACCGACTGCATCACAGCGATATCGATCTTCCCGGTGGGTTTGGCCTTGCCACCACCGATGGTGCCGACCACGCCCTTGCCTACGCCGAGAAAGACTTGCAGGCGCTCTTGCCATTGTTTCAACAACTCGGTGCGGTGCACCAGCACCAGGGTGTTCACGCCCCGGCGAGCGATCAGCGCGGCGGCGGTAACGGTCTTGCCGAATGCTGTTGGCGCGCACAGGACCCCGGTGTCGTGATGCAGCATGGCCGAAACGGCAGTTTCCTGGTCAAGGCGCAAGGTGCCAGCGAAGGCCACATCGATGATCTCGCCGCCAAATCGCTCGTCATGCAGATCGCAGGCGATGCTGTTGTCGCGCAGCAAGTCTATTGCCGCATCAAGACAGCCGCGAGGCAGAGCGATGTGTTGGGGGAAGTTTTCAGCATTGCCAATGACACGCGGCTTGTCCCACACCGACATGCGCATGGCCTGGGCCTTGTAGAACTCGGGGTTTTGGAAGGCGGCCAGCCGGATCAGGCGATTGGCCAGCGCTTGGGGGAGTTGCGCCTTCTCGAAATAGATCAGGTTCGCCAACGTCACGGTGAGCGATGGCGGCATCGCACCGGATAGTTTCTTGGGCGATGCGCTCTCGCGCTTCCACGGCGTAGCCAGGTCCTCATCGTCGATGAAGGTGACATCCAAGGGATGGACGCCACCGGTGGCACGCAGGATGGTCGGCTCGATGTCGTGAGCAGGCATCGGCCGGATCGCCGCCAGGAAAGCCCACTGGTCAGGATGCGGGCGCAGATCGGCATCAACGAACACACTGAAGCCGCTATCCCTGGGCCACTTTTGCAGCGGCAGCGCGATCAGGTTGCCGAAGCCGCCTTTGGGCATCGTGTCCTGGTTGGGGAACAGCCGGTCGTAGGACTCCAGCTTCAGTTGCCAGGTGCGCGTGCAGGTGTGGCTGATAATGGCCGTACCCAGTCGCCGGGAATCGCGGGCAGAAACGCGGCTGGCGAAGAATACCCATGCGTGCGCGCCTTGCCCGGAGCGGGAAATTTCCAGCGCAGCCGGCACGCCCAGCTCCTCGCAGGACTGCATGAAAGCACGCGCGTCATCTCTCCAGTCGGCCTCATCGAAATCGACCGCCAGAAAGTAGCAGGTGTCGTCCTCCAGCAGCGGATAGACGCCGACCGTGTGCGCACCGGCCAGATGGTCATAGATCACCGCGTCGGACAGCGGGATCAGCAGTCGCTTGCCGCAGTCACCGCACTTGATACGGGGCTTCTCGCACACCCCGGCACGCCACTCGTTGGCGCAGGCTGGCGCATAGCCCGACTTGCCCGAGGTTTTGCCTTCCCAGCGAACCGGATACACATCCATGCGCCCGCGAAACAGTCGCCGGAACAGGGTCACCTTTTCAGTGGTGGACAGCCTGGACGGCTCCGGCGCTGCTACCCCTGGAGCCGGCTGGGACGGCGAAAGGCGCCACTCGATGCCGTGTGATTCAAGCAGCGCGATCAGGCGAGCGTTCTCGGCCTGCACCGCTGCGAGCGTCTCCTGTTCAGCCATCGACTCCGTGCTCGGTCAGCAATTCGTCCATGTCATCGCCGACGCCATAACCAAAATCGTGGCTGATGTGCCTCACCTCATCCAGCCGCCCCCAAAGGGCTGGTCGCTGCCCATCGGGCAAAGTCGCGATGGTCGTCAGCGCTTGCTCAAACATCAGCACCAGCGCATTGAAATAGCCCTCGTCCTGCAAGCCCACGTCGCTGCTGAAACCGGACGCTTGCTCGCAATAGAATACCATCAGCTCCGCCAAGCCCTCTGATTGGCCGATGGCCTTCTTGTAGTCCGAAATGGCTTTCTTGGCCTTGGCCACCGAGGTGGCCTGATTCTTGAATACATCAGGCCACAGCCAGCGAGCTATAGTCGTTTTGTAAGGCTTGAGCACATCGCCGCCGAGTGCGAAGCGCGCGTGCAAGAACGCCTGGTTGTCCTTGTTGGCGGCGTACAGGTCTTGTATGAGCCCGATCAGTCCGGCGCGGTCGAAGTCGGCCAGCTTGGCTTTAACGTCGCTCCAGCTCGGGGCGGTTTTCTTGGTGGCCATGGGTGTTATTCCCTCTCGTCGCGGGCTGGGCTCCCACCCTCAATCTGTTTTGATCGCCCGGTCGAAGTCGCTCTCGCACAAGCGGTCCTGCACGATGCGATACTTTTCGAACTCGCTCTCGGCATGATCTCGGCCGATACCTTGCTCGCATCTCGTGGACCCCAAAGCGACGCTGTTCCTGCCGCTGCGCGGGAAAAGGACCGGCGCCGGGATCTTTGCCGGCGCCTACGCCAGGGCCGCCGGCATCACCGTCGAAGGCCTCGGCGTTCACGGCCTGCGCGCCACCGCCGCCGCCAATGCCCTCGAGCACGAGGCCGACATCGCCAAGCTCCAGCAGTGGCATGGGTCGTGCCAATATCAGCACCACCCGCCTCTACGACCGCCGCAACACCCGGCCGAATTCAAGGTGCGCTATTAAAGGATGGGGTCAGCTGCCGGCAATCGCTGGCTTGCGCGGTCGCCCGCCAAGACGACCATTCTTTTGGGCCGCCACAGTCTTGGCGGCACTCTTTACACTCCCACCGTGCTTACCGAGCTTCGCCGCCATCCACTGCCGGCTTCCCAGGAAACCCTCCAGAAGAGCTGGCAGATAGAGGTCGGCATCCAGCTTCGGAAAGTGCAGGCCAAGGCCTGAAGGGCTGATTTCGATAAGATCCAGATCGGCAGGTTTCGCCCTTTCCAGTCCTTCGGCCGAATGGGGCGGAAAGGCAACCTCGATGCCACTGCTCAGCCCGATAACCAGGCGATGAATGCGCTTGTCATAGCGCGCAAAGACGGCAGAAGGCTCCTGCGTCTTGCGTTTTTCGGCCCGAGCATTGGCTTGTTCAAACTCGTCATGGCTGACCATGGATAGCCCCCCACTCGTTGCAGGCGACAAGCAGCGCTTCCGCCAGCTTGGCTTGAATGCCCGCCAGGTCCTTCTGCGAAAAACCGTAGTTCTCACGCAGTTCAGGCGGACCCTGTGGGCAATGCAGGTTGAATACGGCCTCGCAACCATTGCCGATGACATGGAGGTGTGCCGGCCGGTGATCGTTCGGATAAATCACGGCACGCAGGCCGTTGAAGCGTAAGACTGTCGGCATGTTCGCAAGATAGCACAAAACCTAACCGTTTGGGTTTTTCCCGAAAGCCGATCGAAGCAGCGTACCGCTTTCAGCTTGAGAGACTGCTCCAGAACACCGCCAGGGGAACCGCCACCAGTTGCTCGTCGAAGCGCACAGGACCGGCACCGGGATCTCCGCCGAGAACATCCATGCCCTGGTCGGGGCCTACGCCAAGGCGGCCGGCATTAGGGTCGAGGGCCTCGGCGTCCACGGCCTGCGCGCCACCGCCGCCACCAACGCCCTGGAGCACGAGGCGGACATCGCCAAGGTCCAGCAGTGGCTGGGCCGCGCCAACATCAGCACCACCCGGCTCTATGACCGCCGGCATCTGCGGGCGGAGGATTCGCCCACCTTCAAGGTCCGCTACTGAGCCCCTCGGCAACGGAAAGGCTCGCGCCCGACGCCGGAGCGCGACATGCACATGGCCTTGCCTTGCGACAGATCGGGGACTGGAAACACTGCCCCCAGGCATACGGACCGTTCAGTGCCGTATCTCGGTATCTGCCGCCCCCCCTGCAAGAAGACGGCGGCTCAAGCGGCCTTATCAGTCATCTGGACGCGCATGAACTACAAAAATAGACGACAGCAAACCATTAATTTGGACGGAGATGAATCATGCAATTGGACGGATAGCCAAGCCCCTTATTACACTTCGGCCTGTTGATCGATCGCCTCCGACTAGTAGCCCTGTGACGACCGTACACCACCCGCGTTATCTGCAGCAGCAGGTGCTGGATGCCTTGGCCGATACCCCCGTAGTGTGCATCCTCGGGCCGCGCCAAGTCGGCAAGACCACGCTCGCACGTCGGCTGCAGCCGGATCGGGCCTACATCTCCTTTGACGATGCCACACTGCTCGCTGCCGCCCGCGACGATCCGATGGGTTTTGTGGCCGGCCTGCCGGGCGCCATGATTCTTGATGAAGTGCAGCGCGTTCCCGAGCTGCTGCCAGCGATCAAACTGTCCGTAGACCATGAGCGTCGCCCAGGTCGCTTCATTCTGACCGGCTCGGCCAACCTGCTGCTGCTACCGGGCGTACAGGAGTCGCTGGCCGGCCGGATGGAGGTGATCTACCTCAATCCCCTTTCCGAGCAGGAAAAACACCACAGCACCTATTCGCTGCTGGAAGCCATGATTTCCGGGCCGCTCAAGCCGGCGATCACCGGCATTCAGCCACCGGTCGCTGGCGTCGCCGAAGCCGTGGTACGCGGTGGTTATCCCGAGCCCAACACCCGCACCGAGCCGCGTGCCCAGCAGTGGTATCGCCAGTACCTGAACGCCATCATTCAGCGTGATGTCCGGGATATCGCCAACATCCGCGACTCCGATGAGTTGCTACGCCTGCTCAAGCTGATCGCTCTGCGCACCGGCAACTTGGTCAACATCAGTAACCTGAAGCAGGACGTCGGCCTGCAGCGCGACACCATAGGCCGCTACCTGTCGGTACTGGAGCGCCTTTTCCTGATCCGAACGCTGCCCGCCTGGCACCGCAACGCCGCCAAGCGCCTGATCAAGGCGCCCAAGATCCACATCGTCGACTCGGGACTGGGATGCGCCCTCACGGGGCTCAAAACAGCAGATTGGCATCAACCGACCAAACCTTTTGGCGGCATGCTGGAAAGCTTCGTCGTACAACAGCTGATCTGCCAGTCGGGCTGGGTCGACAACGAACTTAGCTTTTCCCATTACCGGGATAAAGACCAGGTCGAAGTGGATCTGGTCATAGAGCAGGACGACCGCCTCTGGGGCGTGGAGGTCAAGAAGGCCGCCTCCCTCCAGGCCCGGGACGGCCGGGGACTGGCGCGACTTGCCGAGCAGGCCGGCGACAGCTGGCAGGGCGGAATTCTGCTCTACACCGGCACCAACACGCTGCCGCTGGCCGAAATACCCAATGCCTTTGCCGTTCCCATGGATCGGCTGTGGCAGAGGGATTCCGTTCCGTTAGACCGCCAAAGCTCCCCATAGACAGTTCGCGCTGGTCGGCCACTACGCCCGGCAGGCCGGAGGCCTCAGGGCACCCTCTCGGCGAGCCCAAAGCGCCGCTGTTCCTGCCTCTGCACGGCAAGCTGACCGGCGCCGGGATCTCCGCCGAGGGCATCTATGCCCTGGTCGGGGCCTACGCCAAGGCCGCCACCAACGCCCTGGAACACGAGCCAGCCTGCGGGCACATCACTCCACCACCTGCCAATGCCCACCCTTGTTCGGGCCGATACGACTCAGGTGGCCGCCAGCCTTGAGTGCGGCCAGCTGCTTCTCCACCGCCCGCTGCGACAGGCCCAGCCTTTCAGCGGCCTGCCTTGCCGTCAGGGCGGGATTGGATCTGAGCAGTGCCAACAGCGATGTTTCTTCCGAACTTTCTTCCGCACTTTGTACCGAACCATCCGCCGTTGATTCCACCCGTTCTGGACAGGATCAGAACTATTTCAGACGCTCAGCTGCTTTGCGATACGCCTGTTCGCGCTCGCGCTTATCGACCGCCACCACAAACACTACCACCTCCTGGTCGATCACTTGGTAAACCAGCCGGTAGCCGTTGCCGCGCAGCTTGATCTTGTAGCAGTCGGGTAATGAATGCAGGCGGTTGGCCTCGATGCGGGGATGCTCCAGGACCTCGGTCAGTTTCTTCTTGAACTGCTGCCGGACCGTATCGCCCAGCTTGTGCCACTCCTTCAGCGCGCGTGCATCGAATTCCAGGCTATAGGTCATCCAGCGAAACCTTCACACGCTGGGGAGCGGCCAGCCGTTCGCGGACAGTGGCGATCAGAGCCTCCTCCTCCTCGGTCATCAGTACCGGGCGGAAGGGCAACTGGCCGCGCTCGGCCACATATTGCAAGGTCTGGCGCATCAGCTCGGAAGGCGTCACGCCTAGGCGCTCCAACTCGCGATAGGCGCGGTCTTTGAGGTCGTCATCGATACGGATATTGATCGAGGCCATAGCCTTGGCTCCTGTAAATACATTTGTCATTACAATGAATGACCTGTCAGCGGTTTTGCAAGGTGTTTTAGGGCTCCGCGATGAAAGGGTTTGCTCAGGAGATGTTCGATGCCCTGTCGCGGCAGAGCGCATCGAATGGATGCGACCGGTAAGCCTCTGTTCCAGGCTTCGGGGTGAACTGGATGCCGTTGCCGGTCAGGAGCGTGTGGAGGCGCTTTGGTGGTGCAGTCGACCGCGACGAAGAGATAGGCCTTGCCCTCAGCGGTACGGGTCTCGGTGATATCGATATGCAGATAGCCCAGCGGATAGTGCTTGAAGGGCTTTTTCTCACGGCCCGGCTTCGTGCGAGGCAACTGGCTGACGCCGTGGCGCTGGAAGAGGCGGGAAGCTCCTGCCGTCCACCCCGGCGACGAACCGGCGCAGGTCCTCGAGCGGGCTAATTGTCTCTTATGAGTAGACAATATTACGCTTTCCGGCCTCTTAATCGAATCGTGAGGAGACACTAGTCTGTGCTCATGGTGCTGAACAAGGCACCCCTACCTACCCGGAGACACGGACATGACCCTTTCGACCTCGACCGCCACCCACACCGCCAGCGCCTTCGCCGGCCGCGCCCTGCTGAGTTCGCTGTTCATCGTCAGCGGTCTGGGCAAGGCCGCCGCCCCGGCCGCCACCCTCGGCTACATCGGCAGCACCGGTATGCCCTTCCCCACGCTGGCCCTGGCGGCCGCACTGCTGATCGAGCTGGGCTTCGCCGCGGCGCTGCTGGTCGGCTACCGCACCCGCCTGGTCGCCACCGTGATGGCCGGCTTCACCGTGGCGACCGCCCTGGCCTTCCACAACCAGTTCGGCGACCAGAACCAGTTCATCCACTTCCTGAAGAACCTGGCGATCGCCGGGGGCCTGCTGCAGGTGGCCGCCTTCGGCGCCGGCGCCCTGAGCCTGGATGCCTACCGCAACCGCCGCACTGCCCACGCCTGACACCTCCCGCCGGGCCGTCCTGACCGAGGAA